>Ga0316207_10001342_pt1 | contig 30999 bp, 30 predicted proteins | sample 6weekpyrite_MG_FD_204943 | JGI IMG/M metagenome (GOLD analysis project Ga0316207, IMG submission 204943) | Microbial mat bacterial communities from mineral coupon in-situ incubated in ocean water Damariscotta River, Maine, United States -... | ecosystem: Environmental > Aquatic > Marine >...
ATGCCAGTTATCAATGGAAGGGCTTCGGCTTAGTTTGGACTTGGGAGGATAATGTCCCAGCCGGATGCGCTCGATGGTGGGCGGCTGAAGGATTCGACGGTCCGGTTCGGGGCCTCGATCTCTATCAAGGTGACCGAAACTGCAGTGGCGGTTTGAGAACCATGAGCCGCCTCTCATTCGTAGACACAACGACATACGGCACCGGTGAGAACGAATGGCCATACGAAGAGTGTCCTTTCACGCTAGATGAGAATACTGTCGCCCAATACCGAACTCAGATCGATGCCTTGAGGGAAGCCAATAGCGGCACTTTGGAAACACAGATGCTTGGGGCCATGCGGACAGAGCTTGCTGCGCTCGATGGGAAGAAAATGCTCGCCCAGCAATATGGCTGTCGGGCTAACCAAGGCTAATCGCTGTTTGCATGACCAGCGTCAGATTAGCCGCCTTCATTGATCGGCGTATTTGCTCCGGCAGTACCCGCGCAATAATTCCCCCACGCTTCCATCAGCTTCACGCGCGCACCGGGATTATCCGGCGTGCCAAGGTATGTGGTGCGGCGATAGGCGGCCTGTACAGCGTCAGGCGTCTTGTGCGCCAGTGCCGCTTCGACGACCGCATTGGGGAAGCCTTCGTTCGCCGCCCAGTCGGTGAAGCTGGAGCGGAAACCGTGGACGTGGAACGGCTCCTGCATGTCGCGCATGACCTTGAGCAGCGTCATGTTGGACATCGCCTTTCCCGTCATGCCGGGGAATACCACTTCGGCTCCCTCAAGCCGCATTGCGTCCGCCTTCACAAGCACCGCCAAGGCCGCTTCTGAAAGCGGCACGATGTGCGCCCTGCTGCGCTTCATGTGTTCGGCTGGGATTGTCCAAAGGCGCTGGTCCAGATCGAATTCGTCCCATTTCGCGAGCCGCACTTCCTGCGAGCGAACGCCCGTCAGAATGAGAAGGTCTAGCGCCAGACGCGAATAGGATGGTTTGCGGCGCAACGCGGTCAGGAACGGAGGAACGGCCACGTATGGCATCGCCTTGCGGTTTGCCGGTTTCTTGATCTGTCGCGGCAGCCCTCGCCCTGCCTTGAGGCTGCTATTGCCTGATGGAGCTTCGGAAGAGCGCCAACCCTTTGCATGGGAGTAATCTAGCACCGCGCAAATCCGATTCCGAACCTGGCGGGCTGTTTCGGGGATTTCCTGCCAGATCGGCGTGAGGACCGAGATGATATCGGCGGCAGTGATTCCACCAGTCGTCATGTCGCCAAGCTTCGGGAAGGCGTAGTTTTCCAGACTGGCCAGCCATTGCCGACCATAGACATCGCTTTTCCAGCCAGCTTCGTTCTCGGAATGATATTGGGTAGCGGCTTCGCGGAAAGTGACCTTGGCGGCTTCCTCGTCCTTCCGCTCCGTCAGTACGTCGCGTTTCTCGACCTTTACAGCCTTGCGGAGTTCAGCAGCCTTCGCACGCGCTTCCGCCAGCGTCACCAGCTTCGCACTACCCAGACCAATATCCTGTCGTTTGCCATCGCGCTGGAGTCGCAAAAGCCAGGAAGCCGCACCAGTTTTTCCAACTTTCAGGAAAAGTCCGTCACCGTCCTGATAGGTGCCCGGATTCGCCAAAGCGGCCTTGACCGCCACCGCCGTAAGTTTGCCCATTCTCGTTCCCCACATTTCTGGAGGTCAATTAAGAGAGCCGCAGTGTGGGGAAGCCCACCTCCTTCCCCACACCTTCCCCACACTCACTGTCGGTTGTAGACAAATAGCAGCGAACAGGGGCGGCCATCGAAAGGCAGAATACCCTTGGTTTTCTGAGATTTCTAGGGCTTTTCGGGGATGTTCCGAGAACGGGCGGTGGTGGACAGGGCTTGAGCTCGATTTGTAGGGTCTGATATATAGTCGTCGCAAGAGCGCATTGGGTGAAGCTTGGCCTCAGGCTGGCGCCGTGCCGCAGGCCTTGATCTGAGCGCGCCACGGCGAGAATCGCTCCGATTCAGCTAGTGCCTGGGGCAGTGCCGTGAATGTCTCTCATTGACAAACGCGTTCGTATGGATATATATGGTCACAATATGACCGGCACCTCTGCACAGCGATGTGTACGTGCCGGTTTTCTTTTGTGGGGATGGTCTAGGCCCAAAGCGGCCATCCCTCCCAGCCTGCAACCAACCCGAAATCGGCGGCCGTCACGGCCTTGTTTGCAGGTTCGGGGAACTCCGCCATCAAAGCCTTGAACCGCTCACCCCAGCTGGAATTCGGACTGATCCGCGCCAGCAGAAACCGCATGATGCAAAAGTACATGAAGGGGCGCGCATTGGCGAGCGACTGCCAGTTCTGGTCGAACTGTGGCACCGGCGACAGCTCCAACACGTTCACATTCCACATGCGACTATGGTGCGCTGCGACGTTGCGAAGATAGCTCAGACTTCGCAACCATTTCTCCAGTTCGCGTCCCGTCCCCAGACCGTAGCTGGCCGCAATGACATCCTGGTCCTTTACGTTCATGCCGGCAAAGAGCCGCGAAAGGGCGCCGAAATCCCAGATCTCGATCGCCACCCAGATCGGCAAGCGCCCGTGCTTGTTCATGTTGTGGGCAACGAAATGCTGCTTCCGGCTACGGTGAATCAGCTTGTCCTGGTGATCGAGCCAGAGCTGGTGTTCAGTCTTTCCCGCGTTGTAGCCCTTCGGAATTGCCCTGCGAGCAAAATTGCCGTGCAGTAGGGCGGGGTCGTACTGCGCGAAGCAGTCGAGCCTGCCCAGCAGGTGGGCTACGTCGACCCGGATGGCTCGTTCGATCCGTTCCAGCGCATCGAGCGCCAGGAGCCGCAGCTTGCGATCGAAGGCGTAGAGCGCAACAGCGTCCTCGAATGTTGAGCCAGGAAGGAAATGGTCTTCCCGGAACACCAGGCCGACGGGCTGTGCTTTTGGCGAGCGAAACGGATACCAATAGCCACTAAGGCAATAATAGCCGATCTTCTCGAGGTAACTGATCGCTCGGGTATCATCCCCCACCGTCAAGCCGCGATCCTTCAGAATCTGCAGCTGATCAGCGAAGCTTTTCCAGTCTGTCCCCGACACGCAATGCCCCCGATATGTCAACCATGAGTGTTGAGTGCCACACCCGAAGCAGATTTTATAGTAACCGGCGACATCGACACGGCGCCGGTCTTTGTATGGACTGGGCGCCGGGAGTCTCGATGCAGCTAGCCGGTGGCAGTCCCAACAAGGATCGGGACAAGGCGCTGGTTATGGATAGGACATCATTGCAAGACGTTTTGTCCCCAAGTCGAGTAGACGCGCAATTTCATCCGATGTCCTTTGAACAGCCAGCTTCAGCGCTTCGTCGATATGGATATAGTCTTGCGTCACGTTTTGCGAAGCGTGACCGAGCATAGCGCGGATTGTCAGTTCCGAAAAACCCAGTTCGCCTGCGATGCTTCCGAACGTATGCCGAAGGGTATGGGGCGTGACGCCCGAAATCCCGGCGAGCTTGCAAACACGGTCAAGACAGGAACTCACAGCAGTATATGGCCCGGCCCCGGTTTCTGATGCGAAGACATAAGGATTGCCGAGCATTTCTGGCTGGCTCAGGACGATCTTCAGGGCCGCAGGGCCAATGGCACGGACTTGCGCACCGCCTTTGGTGTCCGGGAAACTGATGAAGCCTCCCGCAGCGTTAACCCAGGACCTCTGCATGGCTTGGGCTTCTTCCCGGCGATAACCGGTTAGCAGAAGCGTCTTCAGAACGGCCAGCGCCACAGGATTTTCGTGGTTTCGCTCGGCAAACGCGATTGCCTTACCCAGCGTCTCAATCTCGGCGACGCTCAGCCGTCGGGTCCGCTTTGCGCTGGCCAGCTTTTTCGCACCTTGGGTTGGATGGGCCGCCAGCAACCCCTTGTGCTTGGCATGCCCTATGATCGCTTGAAGCGTGCCCAGGCATCGCGAGGCTACACCAGCTCCCCCGGTCGCCTGTCCGCCACGACCACCGGTCCGAGCTTTAGCGGTTTTCCCGTTCTTAACATCGGACTGCATTTGCTCGACATCGGCGACGCTCAGCTGCGCCACCACGCGCTTTCCGAGGAGTGGGATTATGTGCGTCTTGATACGGCTCTCGTCCATATCAAGGGACGATGCCTTTATCGGTCGGTTCAGTCGTCCCAAGATGTTCCCGGCCCGCGCTTCGGCCAGATACCATTCGCACATCTCCGCGACCGTCATGCCTTTGCGCGCACGACGTGTTTCATCAGCCGGATCTTCTCCCTTGATCACGGAGGCCAGGAACAGCTTGGCCTGATCGCGCGCCTGATCGACGGTAAGGACGCCGTATCGGCCAATATTGATGCGGCGCTGAATTCCCTCTGGGTTGCGATACTGGAGGATGAAGGTCTTTGTGCCCGACGGAAGGACACGTACGCCATAGCCGCGTACCTCGGTATCCCAGAGAACCGCTTGCCCCTTGGAGGGCGGAAGCAGGCTATCGACGCAGCGCTTGTTTAGCTTGACCGGAGTCATCCCCACTCCTCATTTGGTGACAAAATTCTCTGCCGAACCTTTTGTCACCAAATTGTCAGCAGATGCAAGTCCATTTCAGGCATCCTGATCGCATTAAGGAAAACTGGAATGCTAGATATATCGAGCTTCTATCGTGGTATAGCGATGTGGAGCGTACTGGAGAAAAGCCCGTCGGTCTTCTTGCCAAGGTTGGGGTCGAGGGTTCGAATCCCTTCGCCCGCTCCATTTCTCATATCCAATGTATAACAGCCCAAGCGGGCCGCCGTCCTGCGTGTGTTGATCGTCACCCAGCCGTAAGGCGCAGCAGCGCCGCCGCCTCGTCGTGAAGCGCAAGGGCCGGGCTGCCGCCTTGCCGGGATGCCATCTGCGATATTTCGAGCGCAAAGGCGCGCACGTTGTGCATGCGGTTCAGCGCCGCGAGATCGTGATAGCGCCCGGCATCGGCCGCCTCGCCAGAGGGGTAGAGCGCGGCAAGCCATGCCTCCCATTCCTGCTCAGACAGGGCCTCTGTGCCCGCAAGGTAAATGACCGGGCGGGCAAGGCGATAGGGTTCTGCGAACCGATAGGCGTGATCGCGCGGCGCAACCTGAACGGCGATGGCGGCCAGCATCTGGCGGGCCATGCCGCTGTCGATCCGAGGGTTGAGCGCGAGCTGCATCATCAGGTCCGCGCCGTGGGCAACGCCGTGACGCCAGCCGTCTTCGGGGCTGAACCCGCGATAATCGTCGACCCCTGCAAGGTAATTCGAAGCAACGGCGACCAGCCGGGCAAGGTCCGCCTCGCCAAGCCATGGTTCGATACGGTCAGTGCGTGCCAATTCGGACATGACCAGCGCTGCAAAAGGCGGCGCGAAACCGCCCTCGGCATCCTTTTCCGCCATCTGCCTTGCCAGCGCCTCGCCCAGATCGCCGCGCAGGTCGGCGGGAAATGTCCCGTCGCGCAGGGTTGCGAAAAAGCCGCCATACGCGCGCCGGTCGCGCACATCCGGATCGGGATGGCCAAGGCAGGTCAGGGCTGCTTCCACCTCGGCGCGGTCCGCGCTGCGCAAATATGCCGCGGGGTCGGCGGAGGGATCGGCAAAAGGGCAAGCGGCGAGCGCAGCACCGGCCAGAATGGCGAGCAAGGACATGGCCGGCATTGTTCATACAGCAAGCCGCCGCTGTCCACCCCGCTGGCAATCGCGCATCAAGCTCTTATCTGCGCCCTGTACCCAAACAACAGGATGAGCCGATGACCGAGAATTACACACCGCCCGAAATCTGGACGTGGGACGCACAGGACGGCGGGGAGTGGACCTCGATCAACCGTCCCAGTTCGGGCGCCCGAACGGAAAAGGCGCTGCCCGTGGGCGAACACCCCTTTCAGATCTACTCGATGGGCACGCCCAACGGGCAGAAGGTGACGATCATGCTGGAGGAGCTGCTCGCAGCCGGTCACGATGCGCAATACGACGCCTGGCCGATCATGATCGGCGATGCCGACCAGTTCACTTCGGGCTTTGTCGAAATCAACCCCAATTCCAAGATCCCCGCCATGGTCGACCGCAGCGCGGACGAGCCGGTTCGCGTTTTCGAATCGGGCGCGATCCTGATGCACCTTGCAGAAAAGTTCGGCGCGTTCCTGCCGGCCGCCAGCCCCGCACGCAGCGAAGTGCTGTCGTGGCTGATGTGGCAAATGGGCAGCGCGCCGTTTCTGGGCGGCGGGTTCGGGCATTTCTTCGCCTATGCGCCCTATCCGATGGAATACCCCATCGACCGCTACACCATGGAAGTGAAACGCCAGCTCGACGTTCTGGACAAGCAGCTGGGCCGCCACGAATTCATCGCGGGCGAAGACTATTCGATCGCCGACATCGCGATATGGCCCTGGTACGGCAAGCTCGCTCTCGACCGGTCCTATGAAAATGCGGGCACTTTCCTGCAAGTCGAAGCGTACGAACACCTCCAGCGCTGGGCGAAACAGTTGGCCGCGCGCATGCCGGTGCGGCGCGGCGAAATCGTCAATACGCGCAGCGGCGTGCTGGAACGGCACAGCGCCGCCGATCTCGACGCGGCGGTGCGATAAACCTCTTCTTTCAGATGGTTTGACCCATGGCTCTCAGACCGCCATGAAGGGTCAAACCTTCTGGGAGGATGAATGCTTAGCTGGATTGGCCTGATCGGTGGGCTTGCGCTGCTGATCTGGATGACGGTCAGGGGGATCAACATCCTCATCGCGGGGCCCGTGGCGGCCCTGCTTGTCGCGCTCACGTCGGGCTTGCCGCTCTTGCCGCCGCTGGCCGAGGTGCTCGCCGACGGCACTGCCGCACCCGATTTCGCCAGCAGCTACATGGCGGGGTTCTCCTCGTTCCTTGCCGACTGGTTCCTGATGTTCCTGCTGGGCGCGATATTCGGCGAAGTCATGGCGGCATCGGGCGCCGCGGCCTCTGTCGCGCGCTTCATCACGCATAAGCTGGGAAGCAAGTACGCGCTGATCGCGACCGTTCTGGCCTGCGCTGTGCTGACCTATGGCGGGGTCAGCGTCTTTATCGTCGCATTCTCGGTCTATGGCCTTGCAGTCGAACTGTTCCGCCAGGCGGACCTGCCGCGCCGCTTCATTCCCGGCGCACTGGCCTTCGGCTCGGTCACTTTCACGATGACCAGCGCGGGCAGCCCGGAAATCCAGAACCTCATCCCGATGCCCTATCTCGGCACCACGGCCTATGCCGCGTGGCAAGTCAGCCTGATCGTCGCGGTATTCATGGCGGCGCTGGGCTATCTGTTCCTGTCGCGCATGGTGAAACGCGCCGTTGCAGCGGGCGAGACATTTACCACGCGCGAGGCGGACGAGCGGTTCGAGATCGATACCACGCTACCCTCGCCGCTGCTTGCCATCATGCCGCTTGTCGGTGTGCTGGGCGTGTTCCTTGTCTCGCAGTCGCTGGGCAAGTGGGCGCTGGTCCTTGCGCTTGGCACGGGCGTGGCGCTGGCTTGCATGGTGGGGTGGAGCGAACGGGGACGCTTTGCCGCGACATTTTCGCGCGGGGCGACGGGTGCCGTCGTCGCGATCACCAATACTTGCGCCGTCGTCGGTTTCGGTTCGGTGGCAAAGCTGTCGCCCGCCTTCATGCAGGCGCTGGAAGCAGTGCAGACCATTCCGGGAAGCCCCCTGATCGGAGCGGCCATCGCCGTTACGGTTATCGCGGGCCTGACCGGCAGCGCATCGGGCGGGCAGACCATCGCCCTGCCGCTGATCGCGCCGCACTACCTCGACATGGGTGCCAGCCCGGAAGAGCTGCACCGCGTGGTCGCGATTGCGTCGGGCGCATTGGATAGCCTGCCGCACAACGGCTATGTCGTGACCACGATCCGCGCAGTATGCGGAGAGACGCACCAGGCCGCCTACAAGGCGGTGGCGGCCACCACGGTCGTGGTGCCGGTGCTGGGCACGCTGCTCGCGCTCGCGCTGTTTTCCATTTTCTGATCCGGACAAACCTCTGATCCGTCCAACCTTCTGATCAGACTGGTTCGGATCAGGCCGCAACAGGGATCACAGCTTGGGCAGGGTCACCCCGCGCTGGCCCATGTACTTGCCCGCCCGGTCGGCATAGCTCGTCTCGCACGGCTCGTTCCCCTTGAGGAAGAGAAACTGGCACGCGCCCTCGTTGGCGTAAATCCGTGCCGGAAGCGGGGTCGTGTTCGAAAATTCAAGCGTGACGTGCCCTTCCCAGCCCGGTTCGAGCGGGGTGACGTTCACGATGATTCCGCATCGCGCATATGTGCTCTTGCCAAGGCATATGACCAGAACGTCGCGCGGCACGCGAAAATATTCGACCGTGCGCGCCAGCGCAAAGGAATTGGGCGGGATGATGCAGCAATCGGTCTTCTTGTCGACAAAGGAATTGCTGGCAAAATCCTTGGGGTCGACGATTGCGCTGTCGATATTGGTAAAGACCTTGAATTCGTCTGCGACCCGCGCGTCATAGCCATACGAAGAAAGACCATAGGAGATGCACCCGTCGCGGCGCTGCGCCTCGACGAAAGGCTCGATCATGTCGTGGTCCTGCGCCTGTTGCCGGATCCACTTGTCGGAAAGAATCGCCATGCCGCTCCCTCGTATTCTGACGGTCCACGTCCTTGCCCCTTCGCGCCTGCCCCTCGCAAGGCCTGAACGGGCCGTGGCCGTGGATTAGTGCCGGCCTCGTCAGGGCCGGGCGGCAATCCATGCAACCGGCGTGTCGGCAGCACCGATGCGAAGCGCACGATTCGCGCTCCACAGCGTCCACGGCCTTCCGGCATAGTCGGGCTGCAACCAATCGCGCGCCAGCCACAGCTTGCGCTCCGCCTTCGCGCCGAAACCGTACTCCGCCTCGAACGCGGGGCTTGGCGCAAGGATCGCGCGCCTGGCGGCATGCATTTCGATCTGGTTCAGAAAGACGACAAGCTCGGATTCCAGCTCGGCCGGGCGCACGCGCGGGCGGCAATCCTCTCCCGATCCCGTCAGCACCACTGCGGGCGCAAGCAGATCGCCATCGCGCGGCACCACGGTGACGAAATTGGCCGATTGCAGATCGGCGCGCAGGCACGGATCGTAGACATGAACCGCCCCTGCCTGCATCCCGGCCTTGCGCGCGGCCTCTACCGTTTCGGCAAAACGGTCGTTGCGCGACTGCCCGCCCCGACTTGCCGTGGCATAGACAAAGCTGGCCCCGTCACCGGGAAGGCCGGCAATCGCGACATCCCCCTCCCTGCCGGTAAGCCAGACCCCCTGCACCGGGAAATCCGCTGCCTCGGGCTTCCAATGCGACAGTTTCCACCAGATCGCAAAGACGATCGCCGCGACAAGCAAGAGCGCCACGAGCCACAGGCCGGGCCTGCGCTTGAAAAGCTCCGGTCCCATGAAGTCAGCCCCGTATGTGAAGTACGCAGATCAGGGTAAACAGGCGGCGCGCCGTTGCAAAATCGGTATCGACCTTGCCTTCCAACCGGTCGAGCAAGAGTTCGGCCGCATTGTTGTGAACCCCGCGCCGGGCCATGTCGATCGTCTCGATCTCTTGCGGCGTGGCCTTGCGGATCGCCTGGTAATAACTGTCGCAAATCGCGAAATAGTCGCGAATCGGGCGGCGAAACCGGGCAAGGCCAAGCAGCAGCACTTCGACCTGCTGCCCTTCCTCGTTCGCGATCTCGATCGATAGGCGACCATCGAGAACCGACAGGCGCAACTGGTACGGCCCCTCCTGCCCCGCAGCATAGGCGCGCAAGGGTTTGAAGGTGTTTTCCTCGATCAGATCGAAGATCGCGATCCGGCGCTCCTGCTCGATATCAGGATTGCGCCACAGGATCGTCGCTTCGTCGAGCGCGATGTCAATGATGCGAGGGTCAGCCATTGCAAGGCAAGCCATCGCAAATGCCGCAGGCGCGCACAAGCAGGCTTTCGGGTTATGACCTGTTGGCGCGGGTCAGACGGACGGGTCGCCCTTCCCGATCAGCCGGGCAAGGTCTTCGGGCGTGTTTACATTCGCGGGGGTAGACGGCGTATCGACCAGCCGCGCGCCGCACCGCTCTGCAAAGTGGATCATCGACCGGCGCTCTCCCCCCGTCAGGATCTCTTCCAGCACGCCCAGCACCGCCACGGGCCAAAGCCCGACGACAGGCTGCGCGGACAAGCAGGACGGACCAGGCGCGAGCAGCGCCGGAAGATCATCGGGCAGCCCCAGCGAATCGACCCCGATGGTAAGCAGCGCATCGTGGCCATGCCCTGCCGCATGGCGAAGCGCCCCGGCCAGCCCGCCCAATGGGCCCAGCCCGCTTTCAGGCCAATCGGGCACGCACAAGACACGCGCATCGTCCCGCCCGGCGGCAATGACTGCGCCGCAATGACTTTCAAGCCAAAGGACCGAATGGTCGAGCAAAGTGCGTCCATTCAGCGTGGCAAGCGCCTTGTCGCTACCGAAACGGGTGGACTGACCGCCGGCCAGCACACAGCCAAGCAAGGAGGCTGACATCGATTATCCTTCCATTCACCGTTCAAATCCCACGAATCCTGCGTATCGAAGGCAAACCCTTGTTGACGCGGGGGCCTTGCTTGCGTCAATCGGGTTCGTGGCCGGACCGGGGGGCATCGGCGCACTGGGGGTTCACGCGAAAGGCAGGGAAAGACACAAGCCATGTGGCGGCTATACCAGTTCCCGCTCTGTCCGTTCAGCCGCAAGCTGCGCCTGCTGCTTGCCGAAAAAGGCGTGCCTTTCGAACTCGTACGCGAAAACCCGTGGGAAATGCGCGACGAATTCTTCCTGATGAACCCCACCGGGCGCACCCCCGCCATGCGGGAACCGGACAAGAACGTCACCTTGTCCGACAGCCGCGCCATCGCGGAATATTTCGAAGAAACCGTGCCCAAGAACCCGATGATCAACGGAACCGCGTCAAACCGCGCGGAAATCCGCAGGCTGGTCGCCCTGTTCGACGAGAATTTCTTTGGCGACGTTACCGGCCCGCTGCTCATGGAACGTTATACCAAGCGGGTGATCACGCGGCAGGCCCCCAATTCGCAGGCGCTGCGCAATGCCATGCGGTTGGCGGACGAACATCTCGATTATGTCGACTACCTGATCGATCACCGCCCATGGCTGGCCGGGTCGACGATGACGCTGGCCGACCTGACCGCGGCGGCGCAGATTTCGGTGGCCGACTATCTTGGCGGGATCAACTGGCAGGGCCACGAACAGGCGCGTGGCTGGTATTCCGTCTTCAAGAGCCGGCCCAGCTTTCAGCCGCTTCTGGCCGACAAGATGGAAGGCGTACCGCCCCCCAAGCATTACGCCGACGTCAACGCCTGAACCAAGGGTTTCCGCCGATCAGGCCTGCGATTCGTGAAAGCGTCCGTGCTTGCGGTAACGCACCATCCACCGATCGAGGAACAGGCCCAGCGGACGCGGCGTGATGCCCAGCTTGGCAAGGCCGGGAAGATCCCCGCTTGCCACATTGCCCTGTGCCAGCATTTCGTACTGATCGATTGAAATCGGCGCGCCCGGCAGCCAGCCAGTCAGCTTGGCAATCGTGCGCCCAACAAAATCGGGCAGCGGGAGGAAGCCGCGGTTGCGGTCTTGCGCAGCCGCGATCTTCTCATTGAGTTCGAGCATCGTGACCACGTCGGGGCCAGCGACTTCATACGTCTTGCCCGCAAGGGCAGGATTTTCCAGCACCGCGATAATCGCGGCGGCGACGTCGTCGACAAAAACCGGCTGAAGCTTTGCATCGGGCGCAAAGACCGGCAGCGCGGGTATCGACGCGATCAGGTTGCCGAACATGTTGAGAAAGGCATCATCTTCTCCGAACAGGATCGAAGGGCGGATGATCGTCGCACCGGGAAAGGCATCGGCCACGGCATTTTCGCCCACGCCCTTGCTGTGCTGATACCGGATTGCCGATTCGGGGTCTGCGCCGATGGCGGAAATCTGGACAAAGGCGGCGGCGCCAGCGTCCTTCGCGATGCCGGCAACGCGGCCCGCGCCGCTGCCCTGAATGGCATCGAGATCACCTTCGAACGCGCCGACAAGGTTCACGACCGCATCGGCCCCGGCGACAGACGCGGCAACGCTTTCCCCGCTCAAGATATTGGTGCGCGCGAATTGAAGCTGGCCCAGGTTGGCAAGCGGTTTGAGATGCCAGCTTTCTTCAGGGTGCCGGCTCGCCACGCGAAGCCGCGCGCCTTTCGCCAAGAGTTCCTGTGCCACCCGCGTCCCGAGGAAACCGCTTCCCCCGATAAGAACGACAAGCTTTCCGGCCAATGCAGAGGACGCCATGTCCTGCCCTTTCCTAGATGCTCAAACCCGGCAAGCGGGACCAATTCAGGCGGTCAGCGCTTTGGCACGACACCTGCCATCCTGCAACCGGCGTGATGTCAGATGTTTCCGCATGAATCGCCATTGACAAGCATAACCCAGCACGTCTAGTGGCGCCCACCTACCGCACGGTGACAAACGGATCACCGCTGCATGTGTGCCCAGATGGCGGAATTGGTAGACGCACCGTCTTCAGGTGGCGGCGCTCGCAAGGGCGTGGAGGTTCGAGTCCTCTTCTGGGCACCATTTTACAATCCCCCACATTGCCAAGAGCATTGCCGAAACGGGGGGATATGCCGTGTTGCAGGGCGGCCGGTGCCCGTCCGCGGTCAAACCCGTGGATCCATGTGCGGCGCGTATTGCGCTCTGGTGCATCACCGCCAGACAGCCACTGAGTTCGCAGCGCATTTTTCTTGGGCCTGGGCGATATGGTCGCCGGCGACCTCGCGGGCTTTGCCGTATGCGAGGTCGCCGCACAGGTCAGTGTGTCATTGCGCGGTCAGGCCGCCGTCGACCACGAATTCTGCGCCGGTGATGTACTTTGCGCGGTCAGACATCAGGAACGCGACCATGTTCGCGATGTCGGCAGGTTCGCCCATGTGCTTCATCGGGATCGAATCGTTGATGATGTCGTATTGATCGGGGTTATCCTCGATCGCGACTTTTTGCATGTCGGTCCAGATCACGCCCGGGTGAACCGAATTCACGCGAATGTTGCTGGCCGCCACTTCCATCGCCAGCGCCTTGGAATAAAGCCGTACGCCGCCCTTGCTTGCCGAATAGGCGGTGGAGTTGGGAATACCGATTAGCCCGGCGACGGACGAGAGATTGACGATCGCGCCCGATCCCTGATCCTGCATCGCGGGAAGCACGGCGCGGCAGCCGAGGTAGACGCTGGTCAGGTTCACCGCGATCTGCTTGTCCCAGCTGTCTTTTTCCAGATCCGTGGTCGAACGAAGAACAGCGATGCCCGCGTTGTTGACCAGACCGTCGATACGGCCCGTTTCTGCCAGCACCTGCTTGACCAGCGCGGCCCAGCCGGCCTCGTCGGTCACGTCCTGCGCCACGCCGGTCGCCTTGTATCCAGCCTCGCGCAGCTCGCCTGCACGCGCTTCGGCGGCGTCAGCATCAAGATCGGTGACGTATACGGTGTTGCCTTCTTCGGCCAGCATCCGCGCGGTCGCAAACCCCAGACCGGCGGCAGAGGCGGCGCCGGTGACGATAATCGTTTTGGAAGTCACAGAAAATTTCCTTTTGGGTTGGAGGTGTCAGGCGGTCTTGAGCCATTCGCGCTGGTACACGCGGTCCTGCATGTCGTGGCGGCCAAGCAGCGCATCGGCCAGATCGGTCTTCAGGAAATCGTCGGCCGCAGGTTCCAGCCGCGCCCAGTCGTTCACTTCGCTGCGATGGGCAAAGCGCCACTCGCCATCGCGCCGTTCGTACCGGTCGATATAGCGGCCGCAGATTGTCATGTCGGTTGGCTCGCCATCACGGATGATGCGGTGAAAGGCATAGAAATAGACCTCGCCATAAGCGACGTCTGGATTGGTCTCGTCGAAATCGATCAGGTGCTGGCCGATCAGATGCTGATTGGAGAGATGTTCGGTCAGCAGTTCCTGAGCAAAGCGGACGAATTCGGGGCCGCTGCCCTTGAAGATGCCATAATCGGTCGTCGAATCAGGCCAGAACGTGCCCATCTGAAGGTCTGAGTCCAGCCGGTCCTGTCCGCGCATGTAGCGCGAGGCGAGGTCCCGGATTGCATCCTTGGCGATCAGTTTTTCGATGTCGTTCATCACGCTCTCCTTTTCCCGGAAAAAAGCCGGCAGGGCGGTTATGCCCTGCCGGCAGGGGGGAGGAAATCTTGGAAAACCGGAACGTATGTGCGGGGGCAGGTTCAGGCGCGTATCTTGCCTGTCGTTCGCCTTGCCATGTCCATCCATTCCCGGTTCCGCAGCGCCGCGCGCCCCGGACCAATATCCTTGTCTTGCCATGCAGGATTGCACGGAAGATTTGTGCAGAGCACTGCAAAAATGGATAGGTAGGTTAGGCCGCGTCCTGCACGGCCGCGATCCGGGCAACGGCGCTGCGGGCAAGCTCTCCCGCCCAGCATTCCAGTTCGCCGCTGGCATGCGGCAGAACGACCTGTCCGACAGTAAGGCGAAAATGCGTCTCCAGCGCCTCGTCCTCGATCAGGCCGGCGGCCCATTGCACCACGATCGACACGACGTTCATCGCGATCAGCGATGGCAATGTGCCCACCGCCTCTTCGCGAAAATTGCCCTCAGCGGCGAGAGACGCCAGCGAGCGGCCCACGAAATCGCGGTAGATGTCGTGCAACCCGACAAGATTGGATTCCCGGATAAGAACCGGCGCAAGCGCGCGGGCCATATCGCGGTCCACCAGGGTATATCTGGTCAGCGTCTGGCAAAGCGTCAGAAGGAACCCCGTGCCCGGATCGGGCGCATTGTCCCATGCCTCTGCAATGATGCCGGAGCTGCGGTCGCGCGCGCTCATCGCGATAAGCGCGTCGCGGCTGGAATAGATGTTGAACAGCGTGCGTTCGGCCACTCCCGCCCGTTCGGCGATCATGCGCATGGAAACGCCGTCATAGCCGTGTTCGGCCAGCAATACTTGTGCAGCATCGAGAATTCGGGCGCGCCGCTCGCTTTGCCGCGCCGTCAGCGGGCGTGCGGCGCTGGGGTCATGACGCGCATCGGACATGACCTTCGTTTAGCGGCCATGCTGCGCACCGCAACTAGGAATGGTAGCAGGCAGGTCAGGTTTCGATACGGCGACCGTTTCCGTCAAATCGGTGAACGCGGCCCGGTTCAAACGACACGTGCACCTGCTGCCCGATTTTCGGTTCGGTCAAGGCGCGGTCGCGCACGGCGACCAGATCGCCCGCGCCCAGCCTGACATGGAGAATGCGCGTTTCGCCCAGTTCCTCCACTTCCTCTATCGTGCCGCCAAGCGGGCCATCGCCGACAAGCGCGGTCATGTCTTCGGGACGGATACCCGCCTGCCCTTCCCCGCCTAGCCCGATCCGTTCAGGCGGCAGGAAATTCATCGTCGGCGATCCGAGAAAAGCCGCGACATATTGCGTGGCTGGCCTGTGATAAAGCTCTGCCGGAGGGCCGACCTGCTCGATACGCCCCTGGTTCAGGATCACCATCCGATCGGCCAGGCTCATCGCCTCCACCTGATCGTGAGTCACGTAGACCATCGTCGCCGATAGCTTGCGGTGGAGGTCCTTGATCTCGATCCGGGTGCGGGTGCGCAGCGCGGCATCGAGATTGGAAAGCGGTTCGTCGAACAGGAACACGTCCGGCTCGCGCACGATGGCGCGGGCGATGGCGACGCGCTGGCGCTGTCCGCCAGAAAGCTGGCCCGGCTTGCGGTCCAGCAGCGCCGCGATCTCCAGCATGGCCGCAACCCGGCTCACCGCTTCTTCGATAGCCTGTTTGCCCGCTTTCTTCAGCTTGAGACCGAACGCGATGTTTTCGCGCACCGTCATGTGCGGATAGAGCGCGTAGGACTGGAACACCATCGACACGCCGCGTTCCGACGGCGGCGCATCGGTCACGTCGGTATCGCCGATGAACACGCGCCCCTCGCTCGGCTGTTCCAGCCCCGCGATCATGCGCAGCAGCGTCGACTTGCCCGACCCGGACGCGCCGACGAAGACGACGAATTCGCCGCTTTCGATGGCGAGGTCGACTTGGCGGATCACCTCGGTCGAACCGAAACGCTTGGCGATGCCTTCTAGGCGGACGGACGACATGGCTTATCCCTTTACCGCCCCGGCGGTGAGGCCGGCGACGAGTTTCTTCTGAAAGAACATGACCAATACGATGAGCGGCACGGTCACGATGACCGATGCGGCCATGATGTTACCCCACGGCAATTCGTACTGGCTGGCCCCGGTGATGAGCGCGATGGCAACCGGCACGGTGCGCTGTTCGTTGGTAAGCGTAAAGGAGAGCGCGAAGAGAAACTCGTTCCACGCCGCGATGAAGGCGAGCAGCCCCGTCGTCACCAATGCCGGCGCAAGCAGCGGCAGGAACACGCGCGTGACGATGGTCCAGCTTGACGCGCCGTCCATGATCGCAGCTTCTTCGATCTCCACCGGAAGATCACGCATGAAGCTGGTCAGCACCCATACCGTGAAGGGAAGCGTGAAGATCATGTAGCTGAACACGAGGCTGAACAGATTGTTGTAAAGCCCGAACCAGCGCACGATTTCGAACAGGCCCGAAAGCACCGCGACTTGCGGGAACATCGATACGCCGAGAATGGTGTAGAGGAGGAGCCTGCGCCCTTTGAACTTCGCCCGCCCGAAAGCGTAGGAGGCAAATGTCGCAAGGCCGAGCGACAGCACGACCACCGAAAAGGCAACGATCAGCGAGTTGAAGATGTTCTTCGCAAACGGCTGGTCGGTCATCACCGCGCGGTAATTGTCGAAAGTCGGATCGCCGGGCCAGAGCGAGGCTTCGAATATGGCCGATCCCTCGCGCAGCGAACTGACCACCGCGTAATAGAACGGGAAAAGCAGGAACAGCGCCACCACGGCCCAAAGCGCGATCATCGCGCCCGTCTTCACGACTGCCTTGCCCTTCACGCCGCCTTCTCCTTGCCCAGCGGGTTGAGGGTCATGATGTAGATGACGGTGATGAGCGCGATGATGAGGAAGAGGCCGGTCGATGCCGCCGAACCATATCCCACGTCCTGAAACGAGACGAGCGCCTGACGCGCAAAGACCGAAAGGGTCATCGTCTCCTCGCTCGACCCCGTCATGACATAGACCAGATCGAACATCCGCATCGCATCAAGCAGGCGGAAGATCACCGCCACCACCAGCGCCGGACGGATGAGCGGCAATGTCACCTTGAAGAAGACCTTCACCGGATGGATACCGTCGACTTTCGCAGCCTCGTAGATTTCCTTGGGCAATGTCTGCAGCGCGGCAAGGACGAGGAGCGCGACGAACGGTGTCGTCTTCCAAACGTCGACCATGATGATGGAAACCATCGCAAGGCTCGACCCGCCCAGCCACGCAACGGGACCGTCGATAAAGCCCGCTCCTGCCAGCATGGCGTTCACCACGCCGAACTGGTCGTTGAGCATCCATTGCCAGATCTTTGCCGAAACGACCGTCGGGATCGCCCACGGCACCAGCATGGCCGCGCGCATCAGCCCCCTGCCCGGCAGCGCGGCATTGACGATGAGCGCGACGATCACGCCCAGCACCAGTTCGAGGCTGACCGAAACGGCGGCAAAGACCAGCGTGTTCCACAGCGCGCGAAGCCACTGCGGATCGGTGAATATGCCGTACCAGCGCCCCTCTGCATGGACGATGAAGTTGTCGAACCAGATAAAGTCGTACGTGGTCAGATCGACCAGCGTTGCATTGGTCATCGAAAACCAGATCGTGCGCAGCAGGGGCCATGCGGCAACCAGCGCGAGAACGATCAGCATCGGCGCGATGAACAGCCACGCAGAGCGCGCGCGCGCCGCATCGATGGCGGACCTTTTCTTCATTGCCCGGCCTCTCCCCACCGCGCGCGATAGGCGATGCGGGCGATCTCGTCCTCCAGCTTGGTCAGCGCCGGGCCGGCCTCGCTGTCGCCTTGAAGCACGTCATAGCTGGCACGCCAGATCGCGTCCGACACCTGGTTATAGCGTGCACCGGCCGGGCGGGCCGGACGCGCAACCGCGTTTTCGAATGCGGGGTAAAGCGTCTTGAAGAACGGATTGGCGGCGATCACCTCAGGATCGTCATAAAGCGCGGTCAGCGTGGGATTATAGGCTCCCTTGATCGCGCGGCGCTTCTGCTCCTCTGCCCGGGTGAGATAGCGCACGAGATCGATCGCCTCTTCGCGGTTTTGGGAATAGCGCGATACGGCCAGATGCCACCCGCCCAGCGCCGATGCGCTTTCCCCGCCCGGCCCGTGCGGCAGGGCGACGACACCGACCTTGCCCCGGATCGGGCTCTTCTCGCCCTGCGCCAGCGCCCAGGCATAGGGCCAGTTCCGCATGAAGACGGCATTGCCGGTCTGGAACACGCCGCGCGATGCTTCTTCATCGTAATTGAGCACGCCGCGCGGGGCGATGGTGCCGATCCATCCCGCCGCCCGCGTCAGCGCGGCCCGCGCCTGTGCATTGTCGCCGGTGAATTCCCGGTCGAACGAGAGGAAACGGCCGCCCCCGTGCGAGGATACCCATTCCAGCGCGTTGCAGGTCAGCCCCTCGTATGCCTTGGCCTGAAAGACATAGCCCCACATCCGATCATTGCCCGCCGCGCGTTCGCCCGCCTGAATCGCGCTGGCCGCGCGGGTCAGGTCTTCCCATGTTTCGGGCGGGGCAAAGCCGTATTTGTCCAGAAGGTCGCGGCGGTAATAAAGCACGCCCGCATCGATGTACCACGGCACCGCGACAAGCTTGCCGTTCACCCGGTTGTTCGCACCCAGCGCAGGGAACATCGCATCGACCCTTTCCCCCAAGGGCTGCTCCAGGTCGGCGAGATGCGATTGCAGCATCCCGGCCCAGACCACGTCGATCTGAAGCACGTCGATATCGGCAGATTGCGAAGACAGGAGCTGGACGTAAAGCTGGAAACGGTCGCTCGACGAATTGGGCGTATTGACGATCTCTACCGTGTTGCCGGTCTCTTGCGCCCACTGTTCGGCTGCCTCGCGGCACAGTTCCAGTTCGATGCCCAGCGCGCCGCAGGCGATGGCGATCTGCGCGCCGCCTTCCCGCTGCGCTTGCGCGGGGCCAAGCGCAAGCAGGGTCAGCAACGCGGCCCCAAGGATGCGTATCTGCTTCATCGGCGCATGCGCGGCATCATGCCGCGGCGGGTGCGTCGTTTCTGGCCTCGAAACCCACACGCTCGAACGACGCGAAGAGACTGTCTATCCAGTGGACGATATCGTAGGTTTCGACATCGGCGCGCATCCGCTTCATCCGGCCCTGCGCCTCTGCATCGTCAAGCGCCAGCGCCTCGTCCAGCGCGCGGTCGAGATCGCGGTGGCCATAGGGATTGGTATAGATCGCCTCTGGCAATTCGACCGCGCAACCGGCGAATTCGGACAGGATGAGCTTGCCCGGCGTGCCGTTCTTGGCCGCGACGAATTCCTTGGCGACAAGGTTGAGCCCGTCGCGCAGCGGCGTGGTCACGCACATGTCTGCTGCGCGGTAGTAGCTCATCAGCTTGTCGAACGGAATCGCATTGGAATAGAGCACGATCGGCGTCCAGCCGAGGTTGGAATAAAGCCCGTTCACACGGCCCACGATCTGCTCGATTTCCTTTTGCGTCTCGTCATAGATCGCCATGCCGCTGGCCGCGCGAACCGATACGCAAAGCATCTTGATCTTGCCGCGCAGATCCGGGCGGCGGTCGATCAGCCGTTCAAAGGATTTCAGAGCCTCAACCGTGCCCTTGGTATAATCCGTGCGCCCGACCGTAACGATCAGCTTGCGCCCGTCGAGCCGGCCAAGGATCCGGTCTTCGAGATCCGTCGTCATCTGCTTGTCGAGGATTTCGTCGATCAGCTGCACGTCTGCACCCACCGGCGAAATATCGATGGCGATTTCGCGATTCCCCAGTTTCAGCGTGCGCGGCATCTGCGGTTCCGACAGCGCCTGTCCCGGCACGTTGAGGTGGACCGGCGTGTCGACCACTTCGCTGATTTCCGCCCCCGTCAGCCCTCGGGCGACGTCGGTGAAATTCTTTGCATAACGCGGAATGTGGAACCCCACGAGATCGCAGTCGAGCAGCGAACCAAGGATTTCGGCGCGCCAAGGCAGGATATTGAACACGTCCTGCGACGGGAACGGGGTGTGGTGATAGAACGCGATCTTCACGTCCGGGCGAAGCTGGCGCAAGTAATGCGGGACGAGCCAGAGATTGTAGTCGTGGATCCAGACCAGCGCACCTTCGTCCGCCTGCTCGGCCGCGGCCTCGGCGAAAAGCCGGTTCACCTCGTGAAACGTGCGCCAGTCGACGTTGTCGTAACTGAACAGCCAGGGAAAGCTGTGCAGCACGGGCCAGAACGCTTCTTTCGAAGTGACATGATAGAAACTCGACGACTGCTTTTTCGTCAGCGGCAGGCGCCGCACGTGGAAGCCGCCATGGTCATCGTCGATGTGAACCACGCGCTCGAACTCGGGATCGCCGGGCTCATGCTCTTTCCATGCCACCCATGCGCCGCGCCCCGGCTCCAGCCGCTTGAAAAACGCCTTGAGCGTGGGGACGATGCCGTTCGGGCTCTTGTTCGCGCGATAGACTGTCTTGCCGTTTTCCTCGAACTCTTCGTAAGGCTGACGGTGATAGACAATGACGAGTGACGATTTCTGCATGGCGGTATCCGCTCCGTAATTTCTTATCGTTCTGTCAGGTCGAAATGGTGGATCGCCTCCAACACGCCCGCGCATCCGTGCCCGGTCGCCCGGTAGATATGCGGCGCCTCTGGCAAAGCGGCCAGAAGGCGGTCCTCCGAATTGCCGACCGCCACGGCGTTAAGCCCGCAGTCCAGCATGGACAGGTCGTTCATCGTGTCGCCCGCAGCGAGCACCTTGTGTTCGGGCAGCTCCAGCGCATCGACCATGCGGCGCAGGGTCGGCCCCTTGGCGATGCCCTTGGGCAGAACGTCTAGATAGAGATCCGCGCTCGTCAGGCAGTCAAACCCTGCATCCTCGATCTTGCGGACGGTCGATTCCTGCAATTCGGCAGGCTTGTAGTAATAGCTGACCCGGTGCCGGAACGGTGTCGGCTGAAGCTCTATGCCCGGTTCGTCTTTCAGCATTTCGACAACGCGCGCATTGGCATTGTCCCATTTTGCCGCGATCTCCGCTTCTAGCGCGGTAACGGGGGCGAAATCGCGCGCCACGTCATAGACAGAGGTACCGACATCGCCGACGATGTAGCGCGGCGTGGGCATCCCCGGCTGCGCAATCAATTCGCGGATGAAGTCGACATCGCGGCCTGTCACGAAGACAAGCAGGACATCTTCGCGCGCATGGATCGCTTCGTAAAGCGTGCGGCGCTCCTCGTCCGACCCGCCCAGGAACGTACCGTCAAGGTCGGTCGCAAGGACGAGGCCATAGTTTTCGGCCCCTTTGCCGGGTATGTTTCGGTCCATCATGGTCGTTGTCGTCATCAGGCTGCCTTCCCCATGTTGCACGCATGTTGCGTCTTGCGCGACTGGTTTAGTCGCTGCCGAAATGCCGCGCCCACCGCCTCGCGCGGGTTCAGGCGGCCCGCCACAAGGTCGGCGGCGGCTTCGACAAGCGGCACATCGACGCCAAGTTCCCGTGCGCGGGCGGCAAGCGCCTCGACATTGGCGGCGCCTTCGTGCGTTTCCTCGCCCTCATCCTCGCCCGCGGCAAGGCGGAACCCCATCGAATAGTTGCGCGATTGCGGATCGGTGCAGGTAAGGGCAAAATCGCCAAAGCCCGCCGGACCCAGCAATGTGAGCGGATCGCCGCCCACTGCGCCGACAAAGGCGGCGGCCTCGCGGATGGCCTCGCTCATCAGTGCCGCGCGCGAATTCGCGCCGGCGGCAAGCCCGTCCGAAGCACCGCACAGGATCGCGGCCACGTTCTTGAAAACGCCCGCCGCCTGCACGCCGCGAATGTCCGCGCATGGGGCCAGCACGAATGTCTCGCTCGACAGGAGGGAGCACAGCGGCTCTGCAACCTCGGCGTCGCCGGAAACCGAAACGATGGTCTGCAACCCCTTGGCCACTTCCTCGGCGAAGCTGGGCCCCGAAAGCATCAGCGTCGGCGCGCCGCCGCGCGAATTTCCGATCCGCTCGCACAAGAAGCCGCCGTCATCGGCAAGCCCCTTGGCGCAAACGATGAAAGGGGTGGATTGCGGGACGTGGCCATGCGCGGCGGCGGCCTGCGCCTCGACCGCGCCGGACGGTCCGGCAAGAAAGACGACCTCTGCCCCGGCCACGGCGCTGAGCATCGTGTCGGCAATGGCCAGCGTGGGCGGAAAGGGATGACCGGGAAGGCGCTGCGCATTGGCGCGATCGGCGCGCATTCGGTCGGCATGTTCGGTGCGGCGAGCGTAAAGCCTGACCGCGTGCCCGCTTCGCGCCAGGGCAATGGCGATGGCCGTGCCCCAGGCACCGGCTCCCAGTACTGCGACAGACGTGCCGGAGTAATTTCCAGTGCGGTAAAGTCTAGTTTGCGAAGTTATTGTGTTCTTTTCTTTCAACAGTCTTCCATCACGTTGCCATAAACGAACGATTGGAATAAAGCCGAAATACAATTCCCAATAATACTATGCAGTTTATCTCTGATCTATTCTTGGGGTGTCTTTCATTAGGCTTTACTGCCTTATAAATACAAACACCCTCTCCCCTGAGATTGTTTTTTCCTATCGGATTGCCTCTTGAATATCAAGGTGCATGGCCCGAATTGTCGTGTTAGCCTGTCAGCCAGACCGGAGAGAATGGCCGCAAAAGGCACTAGTTCCAACCGACAGGGGGGCAATCGGTTCCGCCCTGCAATTCGAGTGCGAGATGCCCCCGATGAACCTGCAATCCGGCGTAACCCAGACAACCCCGGCGCCGACCATCTCATCAGGCGAAACCGGCTTTGTGCCGCAGGGGATGACCCGCACGCCCGGCGCGAACGACTGGCCGTGGTGGCGCGGCGCGGTGATCTATCAGGTCTATCCCCGCTCCTTCGCCGACAGCAGCGGCGACGGCGTGGGCGATCTGGTCGGCCTGACCGATCGGCTGGACTATATCGCCGGGCTCAACGTCGATGCGATCTGGATCTCGCCGATCTACAAGTCCCCGATGAAGGATTTCGGGTATGACGTTTCCGACTATTGCGACGTCGACCCGCTGTTCGGAACGCTTGCCGATTTCGATGCGATGCTGGCAAAGGCCCACTCGCTCGGGCTCAAGGTGCTTGTCGACCAGGTCTATTCGCACACCTCGGATCAGCACGCGTGGTTCCAGGAAAGCAAGCAGAGCCGGTCGAACCCCAAGGCGAACTGGTACGTCTGGGCCAACCCCAAGGCAGACGGCACGCCGCCCAACAACTGGCAATCGATGTTTGGCGGCGGCGCGTGGAAGTGGGATCCGGTCCGCGCGCAGTATTACATGCATAATTTCCTTTCCTGCCAGCCGCAACTCAACCTCCACAATGCAGAAGTGCAGGACGCGCTGCTGGGCGTGGCGAAGTTCTGGCTGGACCGCGGCGTCGACGGATTTCGCATGGACGCGCTGAATTTCGCGATGCACGATCCGCAATTGCGCGACAATCCGCCCGCGGCCCTGTTCGACCGTTCGGTGGTGCGTCCCTTCGATTTTCAGCACCACACGTATAGCCAGTTCCACCGCGACACGCCCCGCTTCCTTGAAAAGCTGCGCAAGCTGACCGACCAGTACGAAGATGTCTTCACGCTGGCCGAAGTCTGCGCCGATGACGGGAATGTCGCGATCAAGCGTTTCATCAAGGGATCCACCCGGATGAACAGCGCCTATGGCTTCGACTTTCTCTACGCGCCCGAACTCACCCCGCACCTGGTCCACGAAGTCATGTCACACTGGCCCGACGAACCGGGCATGGGCTGGCCCAGCTGGGCATTCGAGAACCACGATGCGCCGCGCGCCGTGTCGCGCTGGTGCGCGCCGGAACACAAGGACGCCTTTGCCAAGGTGAAGCTTGCTCTGCTCGTCTCCCTGCGCGGGACCGTCATCGCCTATCAGGGTGAGGAACTGGGGCTGGAGCAGGACGAGATCCCGTTCGAACAGCTCAGGGATCCCGAAGCGATCAACAACTGGCCGCGCACCTTGTCGCGCGATGGTGCGCGCACGCCGATGCCGTGGGACGAAAGCGAGTTCGGCGGGTTCAGCGAAAGCGAACCGTGGCTGCCGCTGGGGAAGGATAATGCGGGCCGGGCCGTTTCGATACAGGACGGCGATCCGGGCTCCACGCTCAACATCGCGCGGGCCATGTTCGGCCTGCGCGGGCAATTCCCGGCGCTGCGGCTGGGCGGGATCGAGAATTGCCAGTTCGACGGCAACCTGCTCGTGCTCGACCGGGTCTTCGAGGCGCAGCGCGTGCGCTGCCTCTTCAACCTGGGGCCAGAGGAACGGCCGTTTTCCGATACGAGCGAGAACACGGTGCTGATCGCCGCCATCGGCGGGGCATCGCGCGAACGCCTGCCGGGCTTTTCCGCCCTGTTCTGGGAATGTGACTGGTAAGCGTGTGGCGGCGCCGGGATGACCGGCGCCGCAGCGCCACCTAGATCATGCCAAGCGCGGCCATGTAGGTTTCAAGCACGGCTTCCTCGTGCTCGAAATCTTCTTTCTTCTGTTTGCGGATGCGCATGATCTTGCGCATCGCCTTTACGTCGAAACCGCGTGCCTTGGCCTCGGCAAAGACGTCCTTCACGTCTTCGGCAATGCCCTTCTTCTCTTCTTCGAGCCGTTCTGCACGTTCGATCAGGAGGCGCAGTTCTTCAGCAGTGGTGCCATTGACGCCCATCGCGGCATCGCCGCCGCCGACAGTGGTGGTTTCTTCGGACATGATCGGACCTTCCGATTGAGGATGATGCGCGGGTCAGCAGGACGCGCGACCCGGCGCGAGAATCGCGTGGCGCTGCTGATAGCCGCCCGCGCGGCGAGGGTGAAGGGTCCGCTCGCGATTTCCACCGCGCACGTGCCTCGCACCGCCGATGCAGGTCAGACCGCGTTCTTTTTCACGCTTTCTTCCATTCGGGCGAGCTGTTCGGGCGTGGCCGGGGACTGGTGCCGCTCCTTCCATTCCTCCATCGGCATGCCGTGGACAAGGGCGCGGGCCTCGCCCTTGTCGCCGTCGTACCCGGCATCGCGGATCCAGTCGGCCAGACAATTGCGGCAAAACCCCGACAAGCCCATCAGGTCGATATTCTGGGCATCGTGCCGGTGGCGCAGGTGCCGGACCAGCCGGCGGAACGCCGCCGCAGCCACGGCATCGGGCAGCGCATCGAGCGCATCGTTTGCAGTGGCGGGAATGTCGGAATCGCAGGACAATGTGGTTTCTCCGTTCATGGACGTGTCATCGAGGTTGCCTAGTCGCGGGCCAGCCAATAGGCCTTGATGGAATATACCATACGGATGCAGGTAACCTCCCTTGTGAACAAGTTTGATCCCCGCGGCCGCAAGGTCAAGATCCTCGCGACCCTCGGCCCGGCCAGCCGCGATCCCGAAATGATCGCGCGCCTTCTCCAATCGGGTGCGGATGCCTTTCGCGTCAACATGAGCCATGGGGAACACGAAACCCACGCGGAAACGATCGCCACGATCCGCAAACTGGAAAAGAAGACCGGCCGCCCGATCGGCATCCTGTGCGATCTTCAGGGGCCCAAGCTGCGCGTGGGCAAGTTCAAGGACGGCAAGGCGGTGATCCCGCATGGCCGCCACTTCACGCTCGACCGCAAGGACGAGCCGGGCGACGAAAACCGGGTCCAGCTTCCCCATCCCGAACTGTTCGGCCTGCTTGAAAAAGGCCAGCGGCTCCTGATCGACGATGGCAAGATCCGCCTCCGCGTGATCAAGGCGGGCAATGACGAAATCCTGTGCAGCGCCGAAGTTGGCGGCGTGATCTCCGACCGCAAGGGGGTGAATGTGCCCGACGCGGAAATCCCGATCGCCGCAATGACCGAAAAGGATCGCCGCGACCTCGCCTTTGCCGTGGAGCACAAGGCCGACTGGATCGCGCTTTCCTTTGTCCAGCGGCCCGAGGACGTGGCCGAGGCCCGCCGCCTGATGGGCGGTTACGGCGCGCTGATGGCCAAGATCGAGAAACCGCTGGCCGTGCGCCACCTCGATGGCATCCTCGAACTGTCCGACGGCATCATGGTTGCCCGCGGCGATCTTGGCGTGGAACTGAACCCCGAAGAAGTTCCCCCGCTGCAAAAGCGCATCGTCCAGCAGGCCCGCGCGGCGGGCAAGCCAGTCGTCGTGGCGACGCAGATGCTCGAATCCATGATCGAAAGCCCGGCCCCCACCCGCGCCGAAGTGTCAGACGTCGCCAACGCGGTCTACGACGGGGCGGATGCGGTCATGCTGTCGGCCGAAACGGCGGCGGGCAAATGGCCGCGAGAGGCGGTCGAGATCATGGACCGCATCATCGGCCAAGTCGAAAAGGACCCCGGCTACGTGGAGCGTATCCGCCTGACCGGGGTAGAACCGGATGCGACCACGTCGGACGCACTGGCGCAGGCCTGCTCGTCGATCGCCAACACGCTCAACATTTCTGCCGTCACGGTCTTCACCGCATCGGGCAGTTCGGCCCGCCGCGTTGCGCGCGAAAGGCCCAAGGTGCCGCTGCTCGTGCTCACCCCGCTGGAATCGACTGCGCGGCGCCTTGCACTTTTGTGGGGCGTGCACGCAGTGCAGACCAAGGACATCGGCAGCTTCGAAGAGATGATCGCCAAGGGCAAGCGCATGGCGCTTCGCAACGGCTTTGGCAAAGCGGGCGGCAAGATCATCGTGCTGGCGGGTGTTCCCTTTGGCAAGCCGGGCGCGACCAACCTGCTGCACGTCGTCACATTGTCCGGCAACGAGCTGCAGCGGCACGAAGGCGAAGGCTGATACCTGTTTCGTCTGCAACCGCTTGACGGCGGCGGGCCGCGCTAGCAAGGCGGGCCCCATGCAATTCCTTTCGGACAATGCCGCGCCTGTCCATCCCGCCGTGTGGGATGCGATGCGCCGCGCCGACGCGGTCGATGCGCCTTATGACAACGACGCGCTCTCGCGCTCTTTGGACAAGGCGTTTTCAGACCTGTTCGGACGCGAATGCGCGGTCTTGTGGACCAGCACGGGCACCGCGGCCAATTGCCTCGCGCTGGCCACGCTGGCACCGCCCTATGGGGGGGTGGTGTGCCACGACGACGCGCATATCGAACAGGACGAGGCCGGCGCACCCGAATTCTACACCCACGGGGCAAAACTCATGCTGGCCCGCGGCCCGCATGCAAAGCTGACGCCCGAAAACGTCGCCGCCGTAATAGACCCGATCCGCGATGACGTGCACCGCGTGCAACCCAATGTCATCGCGATCACTCAGGCGACCGAACAGGGCTGTGTCTATGCACCCGGCGAGATCGCGGCGCTCACCGCCTATGCCAGGGGAAAGGGGCTGAAGGTGCACATGGACGGGGCCCGATTTGCCAATGCGGTCGCGCATCTAGGCTGCACCCCGGCCCAGGCGGGGCCCGCGCACGGCATCGACACGCTGTCGTTCGGCATGATCAAGAACGGCGGGATGAGCGCAGAAGCGCTTGTCCTGTTCAATCCCGAAACCGCGGCAGAGGCAAGGCGCCGCCACAAGCGCGCCGGGCAATTGCAATCGAAAGGCCGCTATCTCGCCGCCCAGCTTCTTGCCATGATTGCGGACGGGATCTGGCTGGATAACGCGCGCAATGCGAACGAGACGGCCGCCCGCATCGCCGGGGCGGCAGGCAGCCGCCTGCTCCACCCCTGTCACGCGAACGAGGTGTTCGTGCGCCTGTCGCCGAAAGAGCGCGATGGGCTGCGCGCCATGGGCTTTTGCTTTTATGACTGGGGCGCAGACGCGGCCCGTTTCGTGACTGCGTGGAATACCGGCGCGGTCGAGGCCGACCAGCTCGCCGCGGCGATTTCGGCGCTTTGAAGGCAGCGCAGGACGAATGACCGAACATCCCTCCACACCCGTCGCGCCAGAGGCGCCGGAAATCGCCGCCGATGCGCCCGGAAAACGCATGCGAATGGGATTTTCCGATCCGCGCGCCTTCCTGCCGTTTATCCTGGTCTCGTTGATCTGGGGATCGACCTGGCTGGTCATCAAGGACCAGATCAGCACGGTCCCGCCAAGCTGGACGATCGTATATCGTTTCATGCTGGCGGTCGCCGCGATGCTTGTCCTTTTGAAAGTGCGGGGCACGAAACTGCGCGTTTCGCGCCGGGCATGGCCGATCATCGTCATTGTCGGCGTGACCCAGTTCACGATGAACTTCCATTTCGTGTACCGCGCCGAGGCCGAGATCACATCGGGTATCGTCGCGCTGTTCTTTGCGCTGATCATGATCCCCAATTCGATCCTTGCGTGGCTGGTTCTGAAAGAACGGGTCACGTGGCCATTCGTCGGCGGATCGGCCATCGCGATCGCGGGCGTGACGCTGCTGCTCGTCTACGAATATGGGCAGGCCGCATCGGGCGCGGGGGTGATCGCGGGTGCCGTGCTGGCCATCCTCGCCACGATCAGCGCCTCTGTCGCGAACGTGACGCAGGCGACCGACCGGGCGCATGACGAACCATTCCTGCCCTTGCTAACCTTTGCGATGATGACCGGGCTGGCGGTAAACGTGGTCATCGCCCTGGTGTTCGACGGGATGCCGGTCTGGGATCCCCGGCCCGGATACCTTGCAGGGATCGCCTATCTCGGCATCGTGGGATCGGTCGTGACTTTCCCGCTCTATTTCATGCTGATCCGCAACATGGGCGCGGGCCGCGCCGCCTATATCGGAGTGGCAACGCCGATCCTTGCCATGGTGCTATCCACCCTGTTCGAAGGGTACGACTGGACAATGCTGACGCTGGGCGGCTCCATCCTCGCGCTCATCGGGCTTATCGTCGCGCTCAACGCGCGCAGCTAATCTTCGGCTTCAAGGCAGGCTGCCAGACCTTCACGGTACGTGGGATAGTCCGGCGCCCAGCCCAGAACGCGCCTGGCCTTGCCGCTGGCGACACGGCGATTCTCGGCATAGAAACCGCGCGCCATGGGCGACAGGTTCGCTTCCTCTATCGATTGCATCGGCGGCACCGGCGCGCCCAGGACGCGGCAAGCATGTTCGATCAGCTCGTTCTGGCTGCACGGATAATCGTCGGACAGATTGTACGCCCCTGCCGGCGCGCCAAGGCCGCGAACCACCCCTTGGGCGATGTCGCCGACATGGACCCGGCTGAATACCTGTCCCGGAATGTCGATGCGGTGTGCGCGCCCTTCCCTCACCCTGTCGAGGGCAGAGCGGCCCGGCCCGTATATCCCCGGCAGGCGGAACACCCGCGCCCCGCGTTCGAGCCAGAGCGCATCGGCATCGCTGCGCGCCGAACGGCGGCCGCTGCCCGTGGGCGTGCTCTCGTCGACCCAGGCCCCGCCCGCATCGCCGTAAACGCCGGTGGAGGAAAGATAGCCTGTCCAGCCGCCGAACGCGTCCAGCTCATCGCCGTAGGCCATGAGCACGGGATCGCCGCCTTCGCGAAGGGGCGGCACAGACGACAGCACCGCATCGGCATTTTCCAGCGCCGAGCGAACCGCCCCGGCATCGGCGAAATCGACATCGCCGTCGCGCCCGCTTGCCCGCACCGTCCAGCCTTCGCGCGCAAGCCGCCCGGCAATGACCTTGGCCGAATACCCCAGCCCGAAAATGAACATCCGCATGGCCCCGGCCTACCCGCAGGGGCCAAGATGGCCCAAGGACTTTTTCGCCCCCTGTTTTTTGGCAGGCGGCACGTTTTTTGGCTGGCTACGCAGGGGGATCGTCCTTTCACCCTTGAGTCTTCGCGCGAAGAGCGCATCTATCCGTTCATGGACATTGCACGCACACCTGCCAACCCTTCCGACAACCCCGAAATGGCCGATGCCGCGGTCGAACCGGCCGCACCGGCCACGATCAATCGCAAGGACTATGTCCCGCCTGCGTGGTTCGTGCCCGACATCCGGCTGGAATTCGACCTTGGCATCGAACTGACCAAGCTCGTCTCCACGATGCGCGTCGTGCGCAACCCGGATGGCAGCGGCGATCAGACCTTGCACCTGTGCGGCGACAATCTCGCCGTGATGAGCCTCAAGGTCGATGGCGAAGATGCCGAAGGCTGGTCGATGTCGGGTTCCAACCTGCTGCTCCCGCTTCCCGGTTCAGAGCACGAGGTGACGATCGAAACGCACCTGCACCCCGCGACGAACAGCCAGCTCATGGGCCTCTATGCCTCTGGCGGGATGCTCTGCACGCAGTGCGAGGCCGAGGGTTTTCGCCGCATCACCTTCTTTCCCGACCGCCCCGATGTCCTGTCGAAATACACCGTGCGCATGGAAGGCGACGAGGAAACCTTCCCCGTCCTCTTGTCGAACGGCAATCTTGTCGAGACCGGCAAGGGTGAAGAGGGCCGCCACTGGGCGCTGTGGGACGATCCGTGGCCCAAGCCGAGCTATCTCTTCGCATTGGTCGCCGGCCAGCTTGTCGCCAACCGCGATACTTTCACCACCATGGGCGGCCGCAAGGTCGACCTTGCCGTCTGGGTCCGCGAAGGCGACCTGGAACGCACCGACCACGCGATGCGCAGCCTGATTCATTCGATGAAGTGGGACGAAGACACTTTCGGCCGCGAATACGACCTGGATCAGTTCAACATCGTCGCCGTGTCCGATTTCAACATGGGCGCGATGGAGAACAAGGGGCTTAACGTCTTCAACACCCGCTATGTCCTTGCCGACCCGGAAACGGCGACCGACGGCGATTATGACGGCGTCGAAGGCGTGGTCGGCCACGAATATTTCCACAACTGGTCAGGCAACCGCGTAACCTGCCGCGACTGGTTCCAGCTATCGCTGAAAGAAGGCTTTACCGTCCTGCGCGACCAGATGTTCAGCGCGGACATGGGATCGGAGCCGGTCAAGCGGATCGAGGACG
>Ga0316207_10001343_pt1 | contig 30957 bp, 22 predicted proteins | sample 6weekpyrite_MG_FD_204943 | JGI IMG/M metagenome (GOLD analysis project Ga0316207, IMG submission 204943) | Microbial mat bacterial communities from mineral coupon in-situ incubated in ocean water Damariscotta River, Maine, United States -... | ecosystem: Environmental > Aquatic > Marine >...
GTTATCACGCGCGGGAAAGCCGCTGGACGTTTCTTGATTGCTTCAAGAACGGCTTCAGAGGCCTTTTCAGCTTCACCGGGCTTTAATTTGTCTGTCTTGGTCAGAATGATTTGATAACTCACAGCGGATTCATCAAACACATCCATAATCGTATCATCGACGGTTTTAAGACCGTGGCGGCTATCAACCAGCAAATAGACTCGTTTCAGATTGACCCGGCCCCGTAAGAAGGCCCGTGTCAGCCGGGTCCATTTTTCGACAACTTTCTTGGGCGCTTTGGCATAGCCATAACCGGGAAGATCGACGATGCGTAGATCGCTCTCATTGAGATCAAAGAAATTGAGCTCACGTGTGCGCCCCGGCTCACCAGATGAACGCGCCAACCGGTTTTGATTGGTCAGGGCATTGATCAGCGACGATTTGCCAACATTGGAGCGACCGGCAAATGCGATCTCGATACGGTCTGGCGGAGGTAATTGATCCAGCCTGACAGCCCCCATGAGAAACTCACAGGGCCGGGCAAACAGGCGGCGGCCTGCTTCCAGATCGAGGTCGTCAATATCACTCAGCTTTCGTCTCCACGCGAACGGTCGAAGAGTTTGGTAAGCAATTTGTCAAACTGGGTTTCATTGCCATGGCGTCTCATGATCACATATTGCTGGATAACCGTGAGGAAATTGTTCCAGGCCCAGTAAATCACCAGACCGGCGGCAAACGGTGCCAGAATAATAGTGAAAATAAAGGGCAGGAAGGCAAAGATTTTAGCCTGCATTGGATCCGGTGGCGGCGGGTTGAGCGCTTGCTGGGCATACATGGTGAAACCCATGATGATCGGCCAGGCTCCGATTGCCAGCATGCCGCCCAGAATGGGCCAGCCAGACGGGTCATAGGGCAGAAGGCCGAAAATATTCCACATGGAAGTTGGATCAGGGGCTGCCAAATCACGAATCCAGCCGAAGAAAGGCGCATGGCGCATTTCCAGGGAGTTGAACAAGATCTGGTAAAGGGCAAAGAAAATGGGAATTTGCGGCAGGATCGGCACACAACCGGCCAGCGGATTGATTTTCTCTTTTTTGTAGAGGTCCATCATCGCCTGTTGTTGTTTTTGTTGATCCGCGGCGAAGCGTTCCTTGATCTCGGCCATTTTCGGCTGAACGGTTTTCATCTTCGCCATCGAGGCATAGGCCCGATTGGCCAGCGGGAACATGAAAATCTTGATGATGAAAGTCAGGGCCAAAATGGCCAGACCAAACTGTCCGGTTACACCTTCCAAGATATGTAATAGCCAGGCAAACGGACGGGCCAAAAACCACAGCCAGCCCCAATTAATCGCCATGTCGAACTTCTCGACGCCCAGATCATTCTGGATGTGTTGCAAAACGTCCAGCTCTTTGGCACCGGCAAAGATACGGGTTTCTGATGTCAGGCTGGCACCGGGTTCAACCGATTGGGCCATTTCAAGATAGCTGCCCTGGAAGGCATGCCCGGTGGCGGTTTCCACGCCCTTGAGCTCGGCGGTGAAGGCGCGTTCCTGATCAGGGATAACAGCGGCCATCCAATAGCGGTTGGTGATACCGACCCAGCCACCTGTGCCGTCTTCTTCAAGATTGTCGCCGTCTTCCAGCTTGGAATATTTGCGCTGTTCAATGCGGCCATCGACAAAGGCCAGTGCGCCTTCAAATACGGTCAGATTGGGTTCCAGATTGTCGGGGATATGTCCTTGGCGAACAAGACCGTAGCGGCTCAATTCAACCGTATCGGATGATCCATTGGTAATCGTGTCTGAAACCGTGATGAGATAATTGTCATCGACTGAAATCGTGCGGACAAATTGCAGATCATCCGTGCTGTCATAACTCAGTGTGATCGGGGAGCTTGGTGTCAGGCGGTTTCCGGAAACCAGAGTCCATTCGGTTGAACTTCCCGGAAGGTCTGAAATGCCCGGTGTCCCTGAAACCCAGCCATCGCGGGCATAAAAGCTGTTTTGGCTGCCAGCCGGGTTGAGCAAAGAGACAAGCTCATCGCTATCGACTGCAGTGGTATGACGTTTCAGCCGTAAATCATCAAAGCGGGCTCCGGTCAGCGAAAAGCTGCCGATCACGCTAGGCGTTTCAATATCGATACGTTGAGACGAGGCCAGCACTTCATCGCGGTCAATACTGATGTCCGCTTCCACGGCTGTCGCGATATCGGGCAGGTCGGATTCGACCGGATTTCCGAGCAAGGCTTGCTGCGCCTCAAACTCGGCCTCTCGGCGCTCCTGGGCCGGGCCCATGACGAAGGTCTGATAACCCAGCATAATCACCAGGATCAAACCCAGCGCGATAAAGAGATTCTTTTGTTCGTCGCCCATAACTCGAGAGGCCTCTCAGGCTTATCTGGCAGTGGTTGGCATGTCCCCGGACGGGCTCAAACTCACCAGTGCTTTCTTTACATCGTCAAACAGAAGCCGCCAATCCAGATCGGGTGTGGCAGCGCGTGCGATGAATACATAGTCAAAGCCGGGCCGTCCGTGGAGGGGCAGTAGCAGCCGCACGGCTTCGCGAAGCCTGCGTTTGGCCCGGTTTCGGATAACGGCATTGCCGACTTTCTTGGTGGCGGTAAAACCTGCGCCGCAATGTAAAGAGCCGTCCCGGCGGCGTGTCTGTACAACGACACCCGCCCGAACGGCTTTGCGACCTTTGGCTACAAAAAGAAATTCACGCCGGATTTTCAACCGCTTGACGGTCGAAGGCGTGATATCCATTTCGTTTAAGCAGACAACCGGGCACGGCCCTTGGCGCGGCGGCGTGCCAGGATTTGACGACCGGCTTTGGTGCTCATGCGCGAACGGAAACCATGTCTGCGGCTGCGGACGAGCTGGGACGGTTGGAATGTGCGTTTCACGAGACTGCTCCATTGGCATTAAATTGTGAGCGGCGGCTAATACGGAACGTGCAGCGTGACGTCAAGCCCGGATCACGTATAAAGCACATCGATAAGACTTGTTTGAGCCGCTCTTTTAACGGGAATTCCTGAATGTCGCCATCCCGAAATCAACGTTTCAGTTTGTGGGCCCGTAATAATGTCTCGCGTCTTCTGGTTTCAGCGGTTCTTGTCTTTGCTATCCTGTTGATATTCAAGTTTGGTTTTACCCCCGCCGGATGGGTTGACTTGTTACGGGACGATCAGGCCGAGTGGCGGTTATGGATTGTCGAGCACCCCTTGCAAGCGGCTGCGGCCTACGCGATTTTTTACATGTTGATGGTTTCGGTCTCGCTTCCCGGGGCGCTCTGGTTCACCATCGGGGCAGGTTATCTGCTGGGCGCACGCATGGGCGTGGCGGTGTCCCTGGTCGGGGTGAGCGTGGGTGCGACCAATATATTATTGTTGGTACGCTATCTGTTTGGCTCAAATTTTCACCAGCGCTTTGACGGGAAAATCGAACGATTCGCCAAGGGCTTTCAGCGTAATGATTTTTCCTATGTTATCTTGATGCGCATTTTACCTACGCCGTTTTTCTTGATCAATGTGGCGGCTGCCCTGTTGGGCGCGCGGGTGAAAACCTTCTTTCTGGGCACATTGATCGGCTCAATTCCTGCGGCCATTTTATATGCCAATCTCGGGGCCGGCCTGGCTGAATTGGTCGATGCCGGGGTGCAGCCCGGCCTGTCGGACCTGACGCGCCCGTCCTTTTTGATCATGCTGGCGATGAGTCTGGTTCTGGCAATCACGCCTTTTGTGCATAGGTATTGGACCAAACGCGTGTAAAAAGGCTACTTGCCCGCCTCAAATCACTGGATTTTCCGCACCCTTCATGTCGATTGATACAAACCCATCACCCCGGACCTCAACTGGCGCGATCGCGCAGCTTGGTCATGCTGTCCGGGCAGTGTTTCGGGGATTGTTGGAAAGCCTTCCCGGTCAACTTTTCATGCTGACAGTCGGGTTTATCGCGCTTGCGGTTTTGCTGGTCTATTTCCCGGCGGCGGCCAGTTTTCGTACCCAATGGATGACTGACCGCGCTGAAGCAGCGCATCTGGCGGCATTAGCGGCGGATGTCGCAGGCGATCAGGATCTGGGCGATGAAATGGTGCGCCAATTATTGGAAGGGGCGGATGCGGTTGCCGTCTCACGCGTGCGTAATGGCATGAATGAGCTGGTATTATACAGCGGACCTATTGGTGATGTGATGATCGAAAGCGATCTGCGCACGGATAATTGGCTAACCCATATCCGCGATACCAATGCTTGCATGTTTTCAGAAGACGGGCGTTTGCTGCGTATCCGCGCTGAACCCGATGGCTATCCCGGTGAAGTGATCGATGTGATCGTCAGGGAAACGCCTCTGCGTGAGGCTTTGGGCGAGTTTTCGCGCCGGTTTTTGTTCTTCTCCACCTTGATCGCTTTGGCCGTGGGTGCGGTGATTTATCTGGCCTTATATGTCTTGTTTGTTCGGCCGATGCGCCGACTGGCCGATGCCATGGTCCATTTTCGCGAAGATCCAAATGATCCATCCCGGACGGTACAGCCCAGTGGCTCGGGCAATGAGATCGGTCAGGCCGAAACAGAGCTGTCCTTGATGCAGGCCGATGTGCGCCAGGCTCTGCATCAACGCGAACGCTTGGCCGCGCTTGGGTCCGCCGTGGCCAAGGTCAATCATGATTTGCGCAATGTGTTGACGACGGCCCAATTGGTCTCTGACCGGTTGGCAATTGAGAAAGATAGCCGGGTGCGCGGTATGGGCGAGCGCCTCGTTCGCGCTGTCGATCGCGGGGTCAAGCTGTGTGAAGAAACGCTGCAATTTGGCCGGGCCGAAGAACAGCCTCCGGCGAAACGAGCGATTGAAATCTCGGATTTGCTTGATGAAATCGCCGGGGATGCGATGTTGGCTGAAGGTGAGGTGGAATGGCGCAATGATGTAGATCTGGATGTGATTATTGATGCGGATCCGGATCACACTCACCGGATTTTTCTCAATCTGTTCCGCAATGCCATTCAGGCCATGCAGCCCGGCGTATCAAGCCTGCTTCAGGTGTCAGCCGTCGAAGAGGCCGGTTTTTTTGTCATTGCTGTCAGCGATACCGGTCCCGGTCTGCCGGAAAAAGCAAAATCGCGCCTGTTTGAAGCTTTCACCGGCTCAACGCGCAAAGGCGGTACCGGGCTGGGCCTGTCGATTGCCCGCGAGCTCGCCCGCGCTCATGGCGGCGATGTCATCCTGATCCGTACCGGCAAAGACGGCACTGTGTTTGCGGTGAAATTACCGAGGGTGCCCCAAGCCTAAGGCTCCAGTGCCACACCTTCCCGGCGAGGATCAGCACCGCCAATGAGCGTGCCATCGTCCAGACGGCGGACGATGTGAATGCCTGAGATCTCGCCGCGATTGGCATCGAGTGTGAAGCCCAAGGCTTCCAGCTCTGACAAGATATCTTCATCCATTCCAGCCTCGACTCGCACTACATCACCGCGTGCGACCACATTGGGCAGATCGATGGCTTGTTGCGGGGTGAGGCCCCAATCGAGCATGCCGACCAGGGTTTTGGCGGTATAGCCAATGATGGAAGAGCCGCCGGGAGAGCCGGTGGCCACGACAAAATCTCCATTTTGATCAAACACGATCATCGGTGACATGGACGAGCGCGGGCGCTTGCCGCCCTCGGGAGCATTGGGAATGGGCGCGCCGCTGTCATCGGTGGGAATGCGGGAAAAGTCGGTCAATTGGTTATTGAGGACAAAGCCGCCGGCCATGCGGTGACTGCCAAAGGCGCTTTCCACAGTGGTCGTCATGGACACGACATTGCCATCATAATCGACCACGACAAAATGACTGGTACCGGGGGAATCCGGTGTGAAATCCGCACCCGCTTGTTCAACGCCGTCAGGTATGCCTGCCACCACATGCGGTATGGCGCTTGGTGTATTGATCAGGGCTGAGCGCGTGGCGATATAATCATCGGCCAGCAAACCTGCGCTGGGCACGCTGACAAAATCAGGATCGGCAATATAGGCATCACGGTCAGCATAGGCGAGGCGGCTAGCCTCGATAAAGCGTCTCCATCCCTCTACCGTATCCGGACCGGTGGTGCTCATGTCATAGGGCTCTAGCAGGCCCATGATTTCGTTGACTGTCGTGCCACCTGATGTGGGCGCAGGGGCTCCGCAAATGGTCCAAACCCGGTAAGGCCTGCACAGTGCTTCCCGCTGGATCGGGCTATAGCTGGCAAGATCGCTCAGGGTCAAACCGCCGGGGCGGGGCTCGGCCTGAACCGCCTCAATGATCTGTTCGGCCAGCGCCCCCTCATACAGGTTGCGCCAATCTGCAGCGAGTGTGCGCGCGCTAATGGCATAGTCCGGATTGGTCAAATGATGACCGACAGGAAGCGGGCTGCCATCGTCGAGGAAAAAATAATCCCGTGGCGCTTGCCATTGATTGAGCGGGGTCCGTCCGACCATGGCGGTAATCAGATTGTGCATGCGCGGCGATACTGCAAATCCGTTATCCGCCAATCCGATCACATGATCAAATCCATCAGACCAGGGCAGAGCGCCGTGGTTTTCATGCGCCATGGCCAGCATGGCGACAGCACCGGGGACGCCAATGGAATGCCCGCTAAATATAGAGGGACCAAAGCCTAACACATCACCATTTTCATCAAGGAACAGGTCAGGACCGGCGCTGGCCGGGGCGGTTTCGCGGCCATCATAAACGATCAAATCCTGCGTTTCAGCATCGAAATAGAGCATGAAAGCGCCGCCGCCGAGGCCCGAGCTTTGCGGCTCGACCAGTCCCAACACGCTCTGTATCGCTACCGCAGCATCGACCGCATTGCCGCCATTTCGCAAAGCGTCCAGCCCGGCTTCCACCGCATGCGGGTTGGCCGCGGCCACCATGGCAGGATTTGGGGCGGGCGAATTTGTCGCCGTAGCCTCTTGCTCATCGGCCGATCCACAGGCAGACAGGGTCAGTGAAATTGCAAGCGCGCTCGCGGTGAACATGAAACGGATCATGGGCTTGTCCCTCAACAAAGTCCGGCCAGACTAGCGCGAACCAAGGCTATGTAAGAGATCAAAATGGCAGTGCCAGGAAAATATAATAGTATCACTGATATTTCAGGCCTGAAAATCGGGCAGGCTCACGATGAAGCTGTACGGACGGGCGTGACGGTCATCTTGCCAGATACGAGAGCTGTCTGCGCCGTTGATGTGCGCGGCGGAGGGCCGGGCACGCGCGAAACCGATGCCTTGGCTGCCCACACTCTGGTAGATGCTGTTGATGCTGTGGTTTTGTCGGGAGGTTCATCCTATGGCTTGGCTGCGGCGGATGGTGTGGCGGCCAGTTTGGGGGCGCAAGGGCGCGGTTTTTCCCTGGTGGACAAGCCGGGTGTGCCAAAGTCTCCGGTAATTCCATCTGCCATCCTGTATGATCTGGCCAATGGTGGGGACAAGGATTGGGGCGAGGAGCCGCCCTATCGCGCGCTTGGAAAACAAGCCCTCAAAGCCGCTTCCAATACTGTAAATCAGGGCCGTTACGGGGCCGGTTTTGGCGCAATGGCGGGTACGCATACCGGCGGCACGGGCTCTGCCAGCATGGTGATGGAGGATGGTATTACCATCGCGGCTCTGGTTTGCGTCAATTCCTTTGGCTCGGTGACCATGCCCGGCCTTGATGATGTTTATTGGGCCTGGCCCTGGGAAATTGACAATGAGTTTGGCGGGCAACGTCCTCCGGCCAATTGGGCAGCGTCCCCTGAAGACTGGGGCGCGGCCAAGCTCAATCCGGGGATGCGCGAAAACACCACAATTGCCTGTATCGCTACCGATGCGCCCTTGAGCCAGCCACAAGCCCAGCGTTTGGCGATCATGGCGCAAGATGGATTGTCGCGGGCGATCCGGCCTGTGCATACGCCCTTTGACGGCGATGTGGTGTTTGCCCTGTCAACGTCTACAGGCGAGGTTAAAGCGCCTGATGCCCTGATGTTGACCCGGATGGGCAGCTTGGCAGCGGATTGCTTGGCCCGTGCTATGGCCAAGGGCGTGTATGCGGCGCGACAGGGAATATGATCTGGCCAAGGGCAGGCCTGACGGCTATTCCGGGGCGTTGAAAAATCCGTGTGTGTGATCTCTCTGTAATCACCGCATTACGGGCCTTGCCAATAGGCAGGGCTGAAGCTAGTTTCCGCGCCTCTTCGGGACACAGCGTCCCGGACACGGTTGCACCGGTAGCTCAGCTGGATAGAGCACTAGACTACGAATCTAGGGGTCGGGAGTTCGAATCTTCCCCGGTGCGCCATTTTTTTCTTAAATTTTATGTGTCTTTTCTGACAAATATGGAAAAGCTGTCAGGGATATCAGGATGGTCTATCCGCGTGTATTGAGATTTGAAATAGGCCCAAACCTGATCATAGTTATTGCTAAAAATCAGATCCTTACGGCCATCAATCGGGCTGTTTTGAATAATGGCCAGTGCTGGATGAGATTGTTTGATCTCACTGAGCATTGAATGTTGGTTTATTTTAGAAGCCGGATAAACAGCAAATGTGTCATAGCAGGCAGGTTGCCGGTTAAAGAGTGCGTGAAGCCCCGGCAGGACCGGAGCTGTAAACAATGTCTCACCTTTTCGACTGTTCTCACTAATGACTGATGCGAAGGCGTTCACGAGCTGGGCTTGGGGAGGGGTAAGCCTCAAGGTTTTATAGTTTTCAAGTCCCTCCACCCGCTTTTTATTATAGACAATCTGTTGAAAGCCTTCATCAAAAACAGGAAGAATAACCCAAGCTGATATCAATCCGGCCAGGATGATCGGCAAGGCTGCCATTGGGCCTGGTAACCAGGCGACAGACAAGGCCGATAAAGCCAGGACAAGAGGATGAATGCCCTGGCTGAGATGTGAAACATCTGCTCTTGAATACACGGGATGAAGGTAAATCAAACCGACGACACTGGCGATGGCGGCCAGTGTGTGGGCTTGATTATCCATGACTTCAGGTAGGGCAAATCGACTGGCAATGATCAGTAGGTAAACAAGAGGCAATGCGGTAAAAATCATTTTGAAAAACATTTTCCGTCTTGCAGAAAAGTGCCCTATTTGTTGCGCTCTTGCGGACCAAAGCCAAGGGATGGGAAGGGGGAGGTTTGTTGTTCCCCTCCGGAGTATGGGGGCAATTTTTCTGTTCCAATAAGCTTTGGAGAAGCCGGGGTCCAACAGCATCATTCTGGCGAAGGGTATACAGCCAATTCCCAAACCAAGAATAAGACAACCCAGATCTGGCCAATCCATTCTCAACAATATCAAGTCAGGAAAGAGAATGTGAACCAGAGCTGTTGAGGCTCCTACATAGAGGAAAATGTTCAAACCGAAGAAAAAAGACACGCTGATCAACAGGCCCGTAACTAGCAAATAGTGAGCGGGATCAAGGGCGGTGGAAGCGCTCAGTAAAGACACAGCGACAAGACTGAACATCACTTCCAGTTGCTTGTGTCTTTTGAACATCCACATATAGCCCCAGATACTGGCTGATATCGGTACGAGCCAATGCGTTTCATATGATGAAAGGGTCAGGCCATAAAGGGCTACGGATACCATCATTACCCCCGCCATCGCATAACGGATTGCCATGATGTTTGGGCCAAAAAATTTTAACCAGGGCCAGCACCAATAATAACGCCCTGGGTCATAGCTACGAAAATCCCGGATCGGCGTTTTGCCTTTGAGTACGGACTGACAACCGAACAGCAAATATCCCTCATCAGCCAAGTCAAGACCGATATCAATGAAAGGTATGTGCAACAGGCCAACAAGGATGACGGGCAAGCCAATCAGGAAAAAGGCGAGCTCAAGGCTCATATTGAGTTTCTGCTTTCCATTTCACAATTTAGCCGAGATCAGCTGGAAAGCTGAAATGCCGTTGATAAAGGGCAGGGATTCAAATGCAGTTTCAACACTTTTACCGCCTCGAAGGTTTCGTAGCGCTGGTGGCAAAATGCCAAATTTTTCAATTTTCAGGTTTTTGAAACCCGCCATTTTCGCGACAGATTCAATTTTCTTCCTATGCAAGTTCACAATGCCCTTTTCTGCGGACCAAGACATGCTCGGTGAGAGGGTGATCTGGAGGTAATAAAGGGGGCACATCGGATTTACATCCAAAAAGACAACACGTCCGCCTGGTTTCAACAGGCGTTTCATCTGTTTCCAAGCTTCACCGACATCAATCAAATGATGCAGCATGAAAAAACCAACTACAATGTCGTATTGACCCAGAAGGGCTTTTTCGGGGTTGAGAATATCACTGCAATGCAAGGGGATTTTGGTCTTGTTACTGGTTTGATGCGCAAGTTCACCCAATAGTTTGGATGATAAATCCAAACCTTCCATAGTGTGTCCTAGTTCTGCCAATGGGAGTGTGTATTTTCCCATTCCGCAGCCAACATCTAGGATTTTTGCTCCGTTTTCCAACTGAGCAAATGACAGAAATTTTGCAATGTGATTTTGGATATATGGCGTAGATTGAACGGAAACCCTGCGGTTTTCCTCAAATGTCCTGTCTTCATAATAAGCCAGTTGAACAGCATTGTGTTGTGACTGACGCGTTTGGTCTATCGCCATGATAACAATTGCCCTTCAAGCACACAAACAATATTTGAAAGAGCTGTGTGGATACGGTCGATTTGTGAGAATGCGGATTGCCCTTCCAAACGTTTATTACGATTAACGGGAATGGTCGAAACTTCCAAGCCGGAACAACCAATTAGGCCCGCAAGATAAAAGCGGGGGCGGGAGCGTTCAAGCAAACGATCCACCATTTTGCGGGACAGGGCGACATAGCCTCCTGCGCCTTTCGGCAAGCCTGTTAATAGTCTGATCAAGGCCCTGAAGCCCCAAGAACACATCATTCGAAAACCGGATTGGTATGAATTGTTTCTGGCGGCGAAAACGGCATCGAACATTCCCATTTTTAAATGGGTTACGAGGTCTGGAATAATGTGAGGTGGGTCTTGCAGGTCGGCATCCATAACAACGACTATGTCTCCTGATGCCTCTGCCAGGCCCTGTCTGATCGCCGCTTGTTGGCCTATATTTTCCTTCAAGTCTATCAGCCTGATAGTCTGATCATGAATGGACAGTGTCTGTAAAATATCGATGGACTTGTCGGGGCTGGCATCATTGACAAAAACCAGTTCCATTACGGAAGCAGGGTAGAGGGCTCTTAAACGTGTGTGCAGGGTTTTAAGGCTGGCCTCGTTTTTGTAAACAGGGATGATGACGCTTATTTTCAATTGTTTACTCATGAGGTTGTTTCGAGATTTCTTTGGGTTGCCCCATCAATAGACAGTTTCAAACCTTCATCTAAATCAAAGTGAGGCTTCCAACCTAATTGTTCATGTGCGTCTGCAATGTCGACATGCCACTTCGTGTGATCCCAAGGCCTGGACGGGTGCTCAGATTTGCTGATAGGGACGGATTGGCCAAGGATTTTGCCAATCTTTCTGACGATCTCTTCATTGGAAAACTGTTTGCCAGAGGCGATATTGAAAGTTTCAATGTCCAGAGTTTGTGCGATCCCCGCTAACAGACAGGCTCGGACGACATCATTGATGAAAATAAAATCTCTTCCTGCTCCTTCACGTGTCAATGCCAAAGGATGCTGGGTTTGGCCTGCTTTGATGGCCATAGGGATCAGTTTTTTGTCTGATTCCAGTGGGCCGTAGACGTAAAACGTCCTGAGAATAACAAGAGGCAGATTTTGTGACCGGGATGCTTGCCGAAGGAGTAGGCTGGCACAAGCTTTGCTGCTGCCATAGAGGCTATCAGGTTGTAATTCCTGGGAAGAGTTGATGGTGTTATTGGGCTTGCCATATTCCAGAGAGCTTCCTAGGTGAACAAAGCGCTTGAGATGAGAACGGGCAGCTGAATTCAACAAATTCAAAGAGCCGCTGATATTGATATCCAGTGTTTTTTGCCAGTCTACTTCATCACGACAAACCGCCAAATGAAAGACATGGTGCGGTTTTAACTCTTGGAGGTATTTCCGGATCTTTTCATAGTCTCTCAGATCAGCAATCAAGAGTTTTGGTGATGCTTGTAAGGCTTTTAATCGCCAAAGGTCAGTCTTGTCTCTGACCAGAGCTGTTGTGTCCGCCCCAATTTTCTGGAGAGTAGCGATTAAATGGGAACCGATAAAACCTCCGGCTCCTGTAACCAGGACTCTTTTCCCTTGGTAGATATGGAAAGGGTCAGCGACCAATGATTTTCTCCACTTCGTTTTGAAGTGAATTTCTATCTGACACGATCACAGAGTTCTGGCGAGAATGGGCATGGGTAAGGGCTGCCCGCAAGCGGGAAAGCTCGCTAGCGGGCTCCAATCCCACGATATCACGATAGAAGGAGCGCCTCAGGAAAGAAAAAGCGCAATCCAATCTGGCCATTTCATTTATGAGTTGAGACGTAGCTAAAGGATTGCCAGATCCGGGAAGTGTCAGACCTCCAAAGCCAAGCCTTGTTCCCATTGCGCTTATTCTGATTGCATCAAGCTGACCATCAATAAGGGGCAAAAAAATGGAGGCAGATTGTCGTGAAATCGCAAGGTCATTCAATCCGACATATAGTTGATGGATGGGGAGCGCACACATATCTTCAACTATGTGGAGGGCTTCTCGGGTCTCAACCATCAATGTTATGTCGCAGCGACCAGCGGTACGCTCTACAATTTCTTCGGCCTGGTGAAGCGAATGGATCATTGGCACAATAATTTCATCCGCTCCTGAATCCAACACGGTATCTAATTCGTATTCGGTTTCAGTGCTTAAGGGATTAATTCGGCATAAAATTTTGGCCGATGACCTGGATTTAAGCGCGTATATATCCTCAATTGCATGGTTGTTTATTTCCGTGTCGAAGCCCATTTGCCTTTCAGGCTTGCCTCGTGTTTCCAAGTCAATAATCAACCCGTCAATCCCTGCATCTATGCAACAAAGATCAAAATCGATATCGCGATGAAACAGGTATAAATCAAAATTATTCCCCCAGTTCATAATGTTATGGCTTTCTTGCTATTATGATCAAGGAAGAACCAATCGGGAAACTGACACCCAAATTGGTCAAAGCGACTTCAAACCGGGTCACAATTTTCATTACCGTGTTGAGAAATGCTGGGGGTTTGTCCTCAAAATTTCGAAAGGTTTGTTTTTGTTTGTTTAAGCGTGAAAGCATGACAAGAGGGAACAATAAAAACTGGTAAAACTTGACAGATTCAAGTTTGAAGCCGGAATGTAACACCAGCTGGGTTAAGCCTGATTTTGAATAGCGACGCAGATGACCTGCATCCTGGTCACGATAACTCCACAGCCAGCTGATGGCCGGTACCGTTACAACCAAAAGGCCTTGTGGGCGTAAAGTTTGGTAAAATTGGTCCATGGCAGTTTCATCCTGAACGTGCTCAATCACGTCCAGAGCCAAAAGGACATCAACTGAGTTTTCGCGAACAGGAAAACTTTCTACATCGCCCTTGATCAAGTGAGGAGCGGGGGTTTCTGCCAGAAGATTGGAAAGCCTGTCGGCGTGACGATCAAATCCGACGATAGTTTGCCCGTAAGGTTTCCATTTAGACAGGTTGAAACCCGTACCACACCCGATATCGGCCAATACTGGAGATGGTTTTTTCACATGCGCTTTTAAAGCCGAGAGGACCAGTTTCAAGCGACCTTGAAACCAGAAATGATCTCTTTCTATATCTTGGAGGACATCAAGACGCTCAGATTTGAAATTATTCCAAGTCAAGTTGCTGCCCACTAAAAAACGAACGTAAATTTCTCTAAGGCAATATAAGTAAAGTGTTATTTGAGAAAGTCACTAGCTGACTTCAACCTGTTCGCTAGGTGTGAGCTATACAGAGTTACTTTTGGAGGGCATGGCTCGTCTGAACGTTCACGTATATTTTTGATGCATCTTGTTGTTTTTCTTATAATTGAAAGGGGAATGATTTTCAGTTTAAGATGGCGCAGGGGGAAGTTTCATGGATCATGTTTCGGTTGTCTTGTTGCTTGCCTGGGTTTCAGCTTTGGTGTCCGTTTCGCTAGCCTATGTCATTGCCGGCCGGTTTTGGGTTGTCGAGCATTGTCTGAATTTCCAGCTGAACGGAAAAGAAAAGTCTGTCTCCGGCGTTTATGGTGAGGCGTTTCTGATCAGCTTTATCATCGGTTTGTTATGGATCATTGACCGGGTCACCAACGAGACATCCCTTCTGGGTCTGGTTAGCGACTACCCGGTAATTGTGTTTACGGTCAGCGCTTTGGTGATCATCGTCATTTTGCTCAGGGGTATCCGTACAGCGTTTTCAGAGCAGACGTCACAGGGTGATCACGCCATTTCCAGCCACCAATTGGCCCTGTGTTATACGGTCTATACCGTATTCAGTTCCGTCATATTTCTGGCCGCAGCAGCGATTATCGTTTTGCTTTTTGGCGAATTTAACGCCGATGGAAAGGCTTTCCTTGACGGGCGTGAAGCCATTCTTCAAAGCCTGTCCAACATGGGGCATTTATCGGCTGAAGAGACTGTGAGGCAGATTGATCTGGCCTATACAGATGTGCATCGGACTTTAAGCCGGGGGGAAGATCAACTGACACCGATTTTCATCGCGGCAGGTGCCGCTTTTCTGCTTAATTTTTTCATCCTGTCTACACCGCTCAAATCCGTGTTTCGGGAAGATGCGGTCATGGTCACTTTGATCCTCAATGTGTTGGCAATTATTGGTGTGACCCTGGCGGCTTTCTTCATGTTTTCAGGTGGATATTCACAATTAGTGGAAAACGCGCTGGATGGCGCTTGGCAGGCAAGGCCTGCAATGGAAACTGCCTATTGGGAAGTCACTGCGCGCTATAATGATATTTTGCAAGCCTTGGAAGAAAGGCGCAGCTTTCTCAGTTTTCTGACAGGTGTCAGTAATGAGTGGGGCGGTGTTGCAGCGGCGCTGGGCGTGTTGCAATGGGTTTCCATGAGCATGATCAACAAGGAAAATTGAACATATGCCCAATTTTCTGTCTTTATGGCCCATGTTTCTGGCCTTTGCCCTGATCGCCCTGATTGGTTTTTTTCTGATCAGAAAACCTGCCGTCATGGAGCTAGAAATTGTCAATTCCGGCACCGCCGGGAATGGTCATGATAATGGGGAGCTGACAATTGCCATCTGGAATCTGGGGTATGCCGGATTGGGTGCTGATTCAGACTTCATCGCTGATGGCGGGCAAATGACGCGCGTGCCAAGTCAGCAGTCAGCGCAGAATAATCTGGACGGCATTCTCAATCAGGTTGAAGCGCTGAATGTGGATGTCTCATTGCTTCAGGAAGTTTCCGGTGCGAGTTACCTTAATCGCGGTGTGGATTTGAAGGCAGGGCTTTCTGACCGGTTTGGAACGTCCTGGTTTGGTTACATCCCGGAAATCGAACCTGAACTAATACCCCGCTTCATCCGCCCCAGATTGGGCAAGGCGATTATAAGTGATGGCCTTCCAGAACAGGCCTATAGCCATGATCTTCCGGGCGATGGTGGACGCATTCTGGGCGTGATAGAACGTCATTACAGTGCCCAGGTCATTATCCGCAACAATCCGACGGGTGGAGATTGGGCGATCATCAATATTCATTTGTCCGCCTTTGATGAGGGCGGCCAAGCCAGGTACAGGCAGCTGGAGGCTGTGTTTGAACTGGGGCGGTCTTTGGAGGCTGAAGGCTATAATGTGGTCATGGGAGGGGATTGGAATTTGCGCCTTGCAGACACTAATTTTGCTCACACCACAGAAGACAAGGATCTGTTCTGGATCCACGATTTTCCTGAAGAATTGTTGCCACAGGGATGGCAAATCGTGATTGATCCGCAAATTCCAACGGTGAGAACCAATGAACGGCCCTACCAGGCCGGTGAAAATTACACCACGGTGATTGACGGGTTTATTATCTCTTCAGGTGTAGAGGTCGCATCCGTTGACGGTGTGAGCTTGGATTTCAGGCATGCAGATCACCAGCCTGTTGTGGCGCGTTTCAGGGCCAGGCAATAAAGCCACTCAGACCGGTAATTCGGTGGTGTTTTTGATGGCTTCCATGGCAAAGCTTGCGCTGACGTCCGATAAGGGCGCGATAGCGATCAACTTTTTATAGACTGTGTCATAGTCGCGAATGTCTGGAAGGCAGAGCTTGATCAGATAATCGACATCCCCGCTCATCCGGTAAAATTCCACGACTTCAGGCATGCGCTGAACGCCTGAGGCAAAGCCTTCCAGCCAGCTGGCATCATGGTGACTGGTGCGAACGAAAATGAACAATGTGGCTTGCAAGCCCAAGGCATCGGCATCGAGGAGAGCGACATTTTTCCGGATAATGCCTTGCTCATTCAGGCGTTTGACCCGGCGGGCTGTCGGTGTGGCGCTCAGCCCGATCAAATCGGCCAGTTCCTGCAGGGTTCGGTCACTGTTTTCCTGTAGCGCCTTCAAAATATGGCGGTCATAGTTGTCCATCACTATTATAATTCCTGTATGAGTATAATTTGCTCATTATAGTGGCAATGGGAGATGTTTATAGTGACTATTTCTCCTGAGTGAGTGGTTTAATGGTGTCTCACCTTACAGGGCATAATACGCATGACAATTTCTGACTCAGTTGAAGCAAAAATTCAAAGTGTTCGCGGCTCCGTTATCGGCAAGGATTGTTCGCTGGATACGCCTTTTGGTCAGCGTCCCATGCTGTATGCGGATTTTACAGCCTCGGGGCGAAGCCTGACCCTGGTTGAAGAACAAATCACCAAGCTATCCGTTCACTATGCCAATCCTCACACCGAGGACAGTGAAACCGGTCGGGTTTCCCGGGCCTGGATGTTTGAGGCCGAAGATGAGATCAAGCGGTGTGTTAATGCGGGCCCGGATGATTGCCTTTTGCCTTGTGGAGCTGGGGCCACGGATGCCATTCACAAATTGCAGGAAATTCTGGGCGTGGCCATTCCGCCGCGGAGCAGTGAGCGGGTCGCCAAGGCCCTGTCATCGACACACTGGTTCCAGAAAAAGAACAAGGCCCGAGCCAAGCTGGAAGCTGACAGTCCTGTCGTTTTCATAGGCCCATACGAGCACCATTCCAATGAGCTGTCTTGGCGGGAAAGTCTGGCAGAAGTCGTGGCCATTGGCTTGAGTGATGATGGTCTGCTTGACCTTGATCATCTAAAGCGTGAACTGGAAAACCCACGCTATGCGGGTCGTCGCCTGATCGGATCATTTTCAGCGGCTTCCAATGTGACCGGTGTGAAAACAGATGTTTCTGCCCTGGCCAAGCTGTTGCATTCCTATGGTGCCATCCTGTGTCTGGATTGCGCGGCCAGCGCGCCTTATCGGCGGATAGACATGCATCCCGAAGAAGACGGGGCTCATATTGATGCGATCTGTTTTTCGCCGCACAAATTTGTCGGTGGGCCGGGATCGTGCGGTATTCTTATTTTTAATACAAATATTTACCGTCAGGACTTGCCGCCGACCCGCGGTGCCGGTGGCACGGTGCGCTATGTCAGCAAGAACCAGCATGACTATTTTGAAGATATCAAGGCACGCGAAAGTGCGGGCACACCCGGGGTGCCGCAAGTGGTCCGGGCCGCTTTGGCGATGAAGCTGCAGGCCGAGATCGGCCATGATGTGATTGAGGCGAGGGAGCACATTGCCCAGCATAAGGCTTTTGCGGTGTGGGCTGAAAACCCAGCGATTGAAATACTGGGGCCGGGCGATCCGGATAAATGCCTTGGTATTGTCTCCTTCAATATCAAGGATCATCGCGGCGGCTATCTTCATCCCCGCTTTCTGACAGTTTTGCTCAATGATTTATTTGGCATTCAATCACGCGCGGGCTGTTCGTGTGCCGGGCCCTATGGCCATGACCTTCTTGAGGTGGACGAGGATCAATCGCTGGCATTTCGCTCTGTGGTCATGGATGGACATATCGGCATGCGACCGGGCTGGTGCCGGGTCAGCCTGCATTGGTTGATGGATGAAACCGAGCTGGATTATCTGATTCACGCGGTGGATTTTGTGGGCCGAGAAGGCTGGCGCTTTGTTGAGTTGTACGATTTCGACCCGGTTTCAGGTTTGTGGCGTTGGAAAAACAGTGTTCCTGAAAGTAAAACCTGTTTGCCTGAACAGGTATTGATGCAAGATCAGGCGGCGCGAGTTGCATGTCCTGCAGCCATGTCTGCAGATTATCAGGGCGCTTTGCGGCATGCAGAGAAGTTCGCCCGGTCATTGAAAGAGCAAGGCGATTGTTGCGGGGGAAGTCTTCCCGATAGTCTGGAAAAAGTGCGTTTCTTTTCAGTTCCGTCAGATATGACCGAGGATGAAAACGCTAACCTTCAATCCTGAAACTCAGCAGGTTTTCTGCCTCCAGGGCGTCATCAATGATCTGGATTTGCTTCGGGCAAACCGGTGTGTGTCGTGGGTAGATCGGCCTTGCCCTGTTTCGGTCATTGACCCAATGCGCGTCCCATAATTCGGTGGTTTGGATAAAGTGCTGGAGCATGTTCATGCCGCCCGTTTCAAGGCATCCGACCAAACAGGTGTCGACATAAGTTTGTGGAATGGGACAATGCACTTCGGCCTTTAAATGTTCTTGATTGACGACGATCCAAAACCGGGCTTCGGGCAGGCGGGTTCGATCTGTTCCCAGTGGGCGAAGATTTTCAGGATCAAGCTCTATAAAGTCATATCCGCGTTCGCGATGTTTCAGCTCTGGTGTGACCTGGGCGGGAATGAGAGCAGCTTCAAGAGAATGACTTTCTGACGGCCCAACCCCCAGATATGTGGCCCCCTCATCGGGATAACGGACTGTCCATTTTCGTCTCCAGCCGGTGGCGATAACCGGAATTGCATCATCGTTCAGGCCTGAATAGGTCTGACGGGAATAGGCGCTTAGCAAGCTGCCGTAGCCGAGGATGAAATCGGAGTGGGGCATGATGGGCTCCAAACACAAACGGGGCACGGAGATCTCCGCGCCCCGAAAGTGGGTTGTCAGACTGTTGAAGTCTAGCTTTCACTACTGTGTTGGATAAAAGGTCGGGGAACCCGGGCCGACTGGAAGGTCGAAGCCGAAGGCCCAGACGAAGAAGAAGATACTCCATGTCAGGATGAAGAAGATGGAGTAGGGCAGCATCATTGCGATCATGGTGCCGACGCCAAGGTCCTTCTTGTACCGGGTCGCCCAGGCGAGGATAAGACCGAAATAACTCATCATCGGTGTGATGATATTCGTTGAAGAGTCACCGATCCGGTAGGCGGCCTGGATCACTTCTGGCGAATAACCGATCAGCATCAACATGGGCACGAAGATCGGAGCTGTTACGGCCCACTGCGCTGAAGCTGATCCCAGCGACAGGTTGATGATCGCACACATCAGGATGAAAAGGAAAAATAGCGCGGGCCCGGTCATGCCGGTGCTCTGCAGGAAGTTGGCACCGGATACCGCGCTGATGGCACCGATATTCGTCCAACCAAAGAAGGCGACGAATTGAGCTGCGAAGAAGACCAGTACGATATAGAGGCCCAGCGAGGACAGGCCCTCGGCCATGCCGTCTATGATGTCGCGGTCGTTCTTCATCGTGCCTGCACCCCGACCATAGGCGTAACCCGTGGCGACGAAGAAGATCAGGATCCAGACGACGAAACCGCGGAAGAAGGGCGAATTGAAACGGTCTCCGGTTTCCGGATTTCGTAGGATGCCCCATTCCGGTACCAGGGTCAGAGCCATCAGACCCAAAACGCCCAGCAAGGCGAGGAAGGCGAAGAAGAGCCCTTTCTTCTCCGGCCCGGACAGCTTTTCCATCATGCGCTTGTCCAACACAGTGTCGTCAGCCTGCGCCGGATTATACGGGCCTAGCTTGGGTTCGACGATGAAGATGGAAACCAGTGAACCCACTGTGGTAATCAAGGCGGTCGAAGCGACCATGAAATACCAGTTCGCCGTTGGCAGAACGATATATGCCGGGTCGATCAACCGGGCTGCTTCTTGAGTGATGCCGGCCAGCAGGGGGTCAATGGTACCAATCAGGATATTGGCACTATAGCCGCCGGAGACCCCGGCAAAGGCCGCAGCCATACCGGCGAGTGGGTGACGACCAAGGGCATAGAAAATTGCGCCAGCGAGTGGAATGAGGACGACATAACCGACCTCGGAAGCTGTGTTGGAAACAATACCGGCAAAGACAATCGCGACGGTTACGACATGACGTGGTGCGCCGAGGACCATTCCGCGCACTGCCGCGGAAAGCATGCCAGATTTCTCAGCTACCCCCACACCCAGCATGGCAACCAGCACGACGCCCAATGGTGCAAAGCTTGTGAAATTGGTTGTCAGACTGGTCCAAATACGCCGGAAACCGTCTGCATTGAGCAGGCTGACGGCGCGGATCATGCCGTCATCGGCAACACCACGTGAGCCGGCCGGGCGCGGATCTTCCACGATCAGACCCATCCAGCCGAACAGGCCGGACAAGAGCACGATTCCAATAGCCAGGATGGCAAAAAGAGTGACGGGGTGGGGCAAGAGATTGCCCAGGAATTCAACACCATCAAGAAAGCGCGTGAAGGCATTCTTCTTGGGTGCGGGGCTCTGGCTTTCAGTCATGTTCAGGCTCCTGTTTGAACAACGCGGAAGGAAAGAGACAGGAGCATAGGCGCACACACCGGGCCGCAATTACGGCAGCGTTTGTCAGGCGCGGAAGTCCTGGATCTTCCCCTCAATTCTCCTCAGGTCGGATTTGAGCGGTTTTGGGCTGCCGGGGCAAGCCTTGTGCTGCCGATCACGAAAAACTCCCCCGCTATGAAAAAGGGCCCGGCAGAAGAATCTGCCAGGCCCCATTCAGACCAATGGCCTGAGCTTACCAGATGGAAACGCGCTCCTCCGGTGGCAGGTACAAATCATGCTCTTCGGTTACACCAAAGGCATCATACCAAGCATCTTGATTTCGCAGGGCACCGTTAATGCGGTATTGAGCCGGTGAGTGTGGACCGCGACGCAATTGCTGCACCAGAGCCTGTTCGGTGTAGAGGTTTCGCCAGACTTGCCCCCAGGCCATGTAGAAGCGTTGATCGCCGGTAAACCCGTCGAGAACGGGTGCTTCTTCGCCCTGATCTTCCAGATAAAGCTGGTAGGCGCGGTGTGCCATTGAGAGTCCCCCGACATCGCCAATGTTTTCACCCAAGGAGAGGCGACCGTTAACGAACTCGCCTTCGACTGGAGAAAATTCGCTGTATTGTGCGGCGAGGCGGTCGGTCAGCTCGTCGAAATTGGCGCGACTATCCTCTGTCCACCAGTCACGAAGAACGCCATCACCGTCAGAGCGGCTGCCCTGGTCGTCGAAACCATGACCCATTTCATGACCGATGACGGCACCGATCCCGCCGAAATTGACCGCTGGGTCTGCAAATGGATCAAAGAAAGGCCCTTGCAGGATGGCCGCCGGGAAAACGATTTCATTGGCCGTGGAGGAGTAGTAGGCATTCACGGTTTGTGGTGACATGCCCCATTCCCACTCACGGATCGGTCCGTGCAGCCGTTCTCGACTGTCGGCACGGAACCAGGCCGAAATGCGCTCAGAATTACCCATCAGGTCGTCAGGGCGGATTTCGATCGAGGAAAAATCGGCCCACTGATCGGGATAGCCGATTTTGGGCAGGAATTGCTCGAGCTTGTAGACGGCCTGTACGCGAGTCTCGTCGTCCATCCATTCCAGTGTCGCGATGCGTTCACGCAAAGCGCGGCGCAGATATTCGACCAGCTCTTCCATTTGTGCCTTGTATTCAGGCGGGAAATAACGCTCAACGTAAATTTGGCCGACAACCATGCCCAAGGATCCGTTGACGCGCTGAATGCCTCGTGCTTCCAGTGGGCGCGGATCTTCAACACCGGAAAGGGTCCGGCTGTAGAAGTCGAAGGAGCGGTCGTAAAAGGCCGGGGTCAGATTGCTCCGGTTGCTGGACAAGTAACGGAAAGAAAGCCACTCCTTCCACGTCTCAACAGGGACTTCGCCGAATAGTTGGGCCAGAGACTCAATCGCTGTATCCTGGCGGATGACGATTTCGGTCTGGTCAGCGAAATCGAGTGCGCCCATGAAGGCTGTCCAGTTGAATCCCGATGCCCGCGAGGCGAGTTCGTCGGTAGACATCAGATTATAGGTGCGCGTGCGATCACGGCTATCCTGGCGGGTCCAGTGGACCTGGGCAAATGATGTTTCCAAATCGAGGATGCGTTGAGCCTTCTCGGCTCCGCCTTCAATGCCGGCCATTTCCAGGGCATCTGCAATATAGGCGAGATACGCGTCGCGGAAACCCTGATAGCGTTCATTGTCTTCGAGATAATAGTCACGCGTTGGCAGGCCGAGCCCGCTCTGACTGACGCCGACGATGTATCGATCCGGATTACCCTGATCGCGCGTTACGCCTGCTCCGAAAATAGATGCAGTTCCCGGCTGGCCCATCAGGTCGGCGATATCGTCATGTGTGCTGGCGGCGTCTATGCGATCGAGCATCGTCTGGGCGGGCTCGAAGCCACGCGCCTCAAGTGTTTCCTGATCCATGAAAGAGGCATAGAGGTCGCCGATTTGCTGTTGAGTGGACCCGGCCTCTGCGTCAACTGAGATTGCTTCCTCGATAATGCCTTCGATCCGTTCCTCGGACAGGAGATTGAGCTCGGAGAAGGAGCCGAAGCGCGAGAAGCCTTGCGGTATTTCCGTGTTGTCGAGCCAGCCTTCATTGACATAACGGTTGAAATCATCGCCCGGAGCCATGGTTTCGCTTATATGCTCGACCTCGATACCCCAATCACCGAGCCGCGGCGAACCTGCAGGGTCAGTCGCTTGGGTGGTTTCGTCCAGGTTGCCGGTTTCCGTTGGCGCCTCAGTGGCGGGTGAGCAAGCGGCCAAAAGTGCAAAACAGACGCTGCCAAGCAAATACTTCTTCATGATAGATTCCCCAGTGGTTTTTCTGGTGCGGACTTTAAGACTGATTGGCGCGGATGCAACTGACTCTTCTGTCACAATCGCGACAGCTAGGCTTTCCAAACAAAAACGGCCCGGGTTTCCCCGAGCCGTTTTGTGCGTTTAATTGTCTGATTTACCAGATTTTGACCCGCTCTTCCGGTGGAAGATAAAGGGCATTGTCTTCGGTGATTTCGAAGGCCTCATACCAGGCGTCGTGATTGCGAACCACGCCATTGACCCGATATTGCGACGGGCTGTGCGGGTCATTGGTCAGACGATTGATCAGATTGTCTTCGCGATAAAGCCTGCGCCAGACCTGACCCCAAGCCAAGTAAAAGCGCTGATCGCCGGTAAAGCCGTCAATCACAGGCGCTTCACCATCACAACAGGCATCGAGATAATTGTGATAGGCTGAATAGGCCATTTGCAAGCCGCCCAGATCACCGATGTTTTCACCCATGGTGAATTCACCGTTCACATACATGCCTTCAACAGGTGAATAGGTGTCGTATTGGGCACCCAGGCGACCAGAGCGTTCTTCGAACTGGGCGTTGGTGTCTTCGCTCCACCAGTCATTGACAGAACCGTCATGGTCAAAGCGTCGACCCTGATCATCAAAGCCGTGACCAATTTCATGACCGATCACCGCACCGATACCCCCGTAATTGACAGCCGGATCGGCATTGGGATCAAAGAAGGGTGCTTGCAGAATTCCCGCCGGGAAGGTGATCTGGTTCATCAATGGGTTATAGGAGGCATTGATGGTCTGTGGCGGATAAGGCCACTGGGTGCGATCCACCGGGCCGTCCAGGTCTTCAAGCTGACGGTTCCAGTTGAACTCACTCAAACGCATCATATTGCCAAACAGATCACCGGCTTCAATGTCCAGGTTTGAATAATCAGTCCACTCATCAGGATAGCCGATACGAGGCTCGAAGGTGGACAGTTTGCGCAGGGCATTGGTGCGGGTTTCGTCATCCATCCAGACCAGATTGTTCAGGCGTCCCTCAAAGGTTTCAACCAGATTGGCAACCAAACCTTCCATCGCTTCCTTGGAGGAGGCGGGGAAGTGGCGTTCGACATAAACCTGACCAACGGCTTCGCCCAATTGTCCGCCAACCAGATTGACGCCGCGACGATCGCGCGGACGCTGTTCTTCAGTGCCGTTCAGCGTGGTTCCAAAGAAGTCAAAATTGGCTTGGTCAAAGGCGGCAGGCAGACGGCCTGCATTGGCCTGAATGAAATGGAAGGTCATATAATCCTTCCAGAGCTCAACGGGCGTTTCTTCGAAGATGGAACCGGTGGCTTCAATCGCGCTTGGCTGAGCAACCAGATAGGTGGCCACACTATCCAGACCCAATTGGGTCAATCCGCCGGGAAAGTCCATTTGCGGTGCCAGGGCATCCAGCTGATCCATGGTCATCGGATTGTTGATCTTGGAGATGTCGCGATTGTCTTCACGGGTCCAGTGAATTTCCGCCAGACGGGTTTCCAGGGCCATGATGGCGTCAGCTTTTTCTGCTCCGCCTTCTATACCTGAGAGCTCGAAAATCTGCCCGATAAACGCCAAATAAGCGTCGCGGTAACGGGCATAAGCATCGTTGTCCTGGTCGAGATAATAGTCACGATCAGGCATGCCCAATCCGCCCTGACCGATAAACACGGTATATCGGGTAGGATCGGCGAGATCAGGGATGATGCCAACGCCAAACGGGGCGGGATGGTGGATGGTGGCAAACAAGCTGCGAATATCTGCATGCGTTTCAGCTTGGGCGATTTCGTCGAGATAGCCTTGGATGGGCGTGATACCCAGGTTTTCAATCGTCTCGGTATCCATCCAGCTGCCATACAGATCGCCAACTTTTTGCTCGACACTGCCTTGTTCAGCATTCATAGCCGAGAGATCGAGAATGATATCCTTGATCTGTGCTTCAGCTTCAATCGCCAGTGCTGTGAACATGCCGTAATTGGAACGGTCAGCCGGGATTTCGGCCTCATTCAACCAGGTGCCGTTTGAATACTGGAAGAAGTCATCGCCGGGCGCATAGGACAGATCCATGCCCTCAATATCAAAGCCCCAATCGCCGATCCGGGCGCTGGTCTCGATTTGAGCGGTTTCCGTGTCACTTTGTGGCATGGTGGACGGCAATTGTTCGCATGCGGCCAGCAGGGCCAATGCGGCTGTACTCATCATCAGTTTTTTCATCTTGAACTCCCCCAGTTGGAAAATAAAAAGTGTAAGCCCCATCCCGTCTGCAGGATGGGGCATGGTGTGAGGCTTATTCAGCCGGTGATTGTTTCAGATGTCCCGGCAATTCGCCATGGGCAAAATCGGTATCTGAGTAATCTTCACCCAGTGGTGGTTGTTTCTTGCCCGAAAAAATCATCCGGAAGAAGCGGGCTATATCGACACCGATGGCATAGAGCGACGGGATCAAAATCAAAGACAGGAAGAGGGCAAAGATCACCGCAAAACCCATTGCGACCACCATTGGTTTGAGAAATTCAGCCTGGGTGGAGCGCTCGGCCATCATTGGCAGAATGCCCAGGAATGTGGTCACGGATGTCAAAAGGATTGGCCTGAAACGTTGCACGCCTGCATCAACCAGAGCCTGGAAAGCTCCGACCCCATTGGCCCTTAATCGATTGACGAAATCAATCAGGACCAGATTGTCATTGATCACCACGCCAGCGGCAGCACCCACACCAAAGTATGAAAAGAGAGCAAAGGGCATGTCAAAGAACATATGGCCGAAAATGGCTCCTGTCAGGGCAAAAGGAATGGCCACCATGATCAAGATCGGCTGGAAATAGGACCTGAAGGCAATCGCTAACAGGAAATACATGGTGATCAGGGCCATGCCGAACAGGCCTGACAATTCTGCCATGAATTCCTGCTCACCTTCTGACTGACCGACCTCATCGCGACTGATGCCGGGGAAACGGGCTTCCCAGTCGGTCCAGAATTCGGCCTCAAGGCTTTCATCTACGGCTCCACGAGCAGTCCCGTCAGTCAATTGTGCGCTGACGAGGTTTGTGCGCAGACCATTCCGGCGGCGGATCTGGTTCAGGCCAGGAGCAAATTCAATATCGGCGACGGCAGACAGGGGAACTTCACGGCCATCCGTTGTCCGAATGCGGATGTCTCGCAATGTGTCTAGAGAACGCCGGGAACCTTCATCAAGCCTGACCATGACCCGAACGTCCTGACCATCACGCGGTAGGCGTTGAACTTCTTCGCCGTAAAACGATTGGCGCACCTGCCGGGTGACATCTGACAACGTTAGGCCCAAAGCTTGTGCATCAGGACGCAGGGTGAATTGTAATTCCTGAGTTGAGGTCTGCATCTGATCAACAACATCATACAGCGTGTCATAGCTGCGAAGCTGTTCTTTCAAGTCTTCTGCGGCGGCTCTCAACACATCCAGGTCGGAATGTGAGATGGCAAAACTCATAGAGTCTCCGCCCTGATTCATTGTTGAATCCAGTGTCACTTCTTCTGCATCGGGAATGGGGCCCAGGAATTCACGGATTTTCAGAGCGACTTCCGATGTTTGCAAGGCTCCCGGACGCACTTCAGGTTCCGCCAGTGTGATCCAGGCGCGGATGCGCCCATCTGTGGCCAAAGTCGACCGGCTTTCGATCATGTCGATCTGTCCCGGATATTCCTGTTGGTAATAATGCAGGGCGTCATCCTGGGCTCGATCCAATTGCTGACGGACCTGTTCTGTTCGGGTCCATGGGGTTCCTTCTGCCAATTGGATATTGGTCTGGATGGTTTCGCTTTCGATCTGTGGCATGAAAGTGGAGCTGACATGATTGGTTGCCATCAAGGTGATAGAGACAGCGAACATGCCCAAGAAACCAACAAATGTTGCGTAGCGGTTCCGGATCGCAAATTTGACGATTGGTCGATAAATATAACGGGCAAAGGCCACCAGGGTGAAGGCAATACCGCGCTGAATGGCGATCAGCGGGCCAAACAGGCCTTTATTGGACTGAGGCTTCAGATGTGACAAATGCGCCGGCAGGATCAGTAGCGATTCAATCAGTGAAAAGATCAGAGTCGCGACCACAACAAGAGCGATTTGCTTGGTGAACTGAACCGTAGGTCCCGAAATCAACATGAAGGGAGAGAACAACATGATGGTAGTGATCACGGCGAAAATAACCGGTTTCAAAACCATCTGTGTACCAATGACAGAGCCCGTCAGGCCTGTTTCACCGCGTTCAACCCGGTCGTGGATATTCTCACCGACGACAATGGCATCATCAACAACGATCCCGATCACCAGAAGAAAGGCAAAGAGAGACAACATATTCAATGTGACGCCGAGCATGGGGAGCAACAAGAATGATCCACCAAAGGCGATAAAGATACCAATGGTGACCCAGAAGGCGACGATTGGGCGCAAGAACAGGAAGAGGACGATCAAGACCAGAAAACCACCAACAAGCGCTGAATTGAGGATGGTTTCCATACGGCCTGTGTAGGCTTCGGAATTGTCCCACCATAAAGACAGGCTGACTCCATCGGGCAGTTCCAGTTGTTTGCGCTCGATATAGTCCCGGACGCCTTGAGAAGTATCGACGACATCCACATTGGGAGTTGTCAAAACCACGACCAGTGCCATCGGTTCGCCATTATATGTGGCGGCCAAATTGAAATCGACAAAGCCGTCCGTTACTTGCGCAATATCACGAACACGCAAAGTGCCACCGTCAGCGGTCTGACGCACGATAATCTCTTCAAACTCAACTTGAGTATCGGCCAGTTGACGGGAGGTGAGGTTCAAATCCCCGAGTTCGGTTCGAACGCTGCCAGCAGACGCATTGAGAGAACTGGCCCGAATGGCACGGGTAATCTCATCAAAACTCATCCCATAGCGCTGAAGGTTTTCCTCTGATAATTCAATGGACACTTCTTCGCCCAATGTCGCCCAGACATTGACCAGGGAAGCACCGGGAACCGTTGTTGATACCTCATCGCGAATATCTTCAGCGATGCGTTGTAAATCGCGGCGGTCGACATGGCCGTGAACTGCAAAGCCGACGACTTGATCCTGAGAACGCCAGGGTGTGACAATAGGGGGGAAGGCGGACCTGGGGAGATTATTGACCGAATCCACTTCCAACTTGATGTTGTCAATGAACTCACCGACATCAACAGAGGGCATCCCTTCAATATTGATATTGCCGCTGCCTTCCCGGGCTGTGGAGGTGATCGTGTCGACCCCATCCATATCCGATAAGGCCTGCTCAATCCGGACAATGATTTGCTCTTCAATTTCCCGGGGCGACGCACCAGGCCAGGCGACGGACACACTGGCTCCGTTAACTGCGACGACAGGAAATACTTCACGGTTGAGCTGGGAATAGCCCCAAATTCCACCGATCACAGCCAAAACCATCAACAGATTGGCGGCCACCAGATTGCTGGCAAACCAGGCGACGATACCCTTGGGTGTTTCGGTATGTGTTTCGTTGGGGTCGGTCATTACCGTCTCCTGTTTCGCGGTCATTCAGTCAGGATAAAAATCAGATCAGTTGGCACTGGCGATTGTGTCTGTGTCAGTGCTATTGCTCTCGTCTTCATCATTGTCATTGGCAGCTTCTTCGTCGCCTTCAGCGTTTTCTTCCGGCACTTCGATTATGGTCGAGTAATCCTCGATCATGTCGCCGCCCTCATTGAAGGACTGGATGCGCATGCCTTCACTGGCCCCACGGATGGGAGAGACAACAATCATGTCACCTGCAGACACACCACTGGAAACTACCAATTGTTCAGTGCTGGATGTAATGACATTGACGGTCCGGATGGTCAGCGTTCCACCTTCTTCAGCGACATAGACATGGTCTTCACCACGCAAGGCCGAACGCGGCATGACAAAGGCATCAGCCACTTCCCGGCCTTCAATGGCTGCGGAAACAAAAAGCCCGACAGCCAGTGGAGCTCCATTGGACGCGGCTGCGCCATAAGGATCTTCAACTTCGGCAATGGCGTAAAGAACGCGGGTTTGTGGATCAATCGCACTGTCTGTGCGGGTGATGCGGCCTGTCCATGTTTGCGGATGGCCGGCCAGTGTGGCGGTCAGAGTGACATCAATGCCCTCATCATCGCCTGTTGCATTATAGGCGATTGGAATGCCTAGCAGACCCAGATCATTATCGGTCAGGGGCAGGCGGATGAGTACGGAATCTGTCGAGAAAACCTCACCCAAGGGCGTGCCCAGGGAGACAAACTGACCCAAGCCGACATTCTTGGTGCGGACCCGTCCCGGGAAGGGAGCGGAAATGCGCGTGCGCTGGAGGTCAAGGCGGGCGGATTGCAGGCTGGCATTGGCGGCGGCCAATTGAGCCCGCGCTTCAGCCATTTGCGGTTCGCGCAAGGTCAGGGTTGAGGCCTCACCCTCACCCAATTCTTCCCACTCGGAGCGGGCAAGATCAGACTCGGCTTGCTCACGCACCAAAAGTTGTTCGGCCTGGGCGACTTGAGCGGCAGCTCGTGTCACGGCGAGGCGGTAATCAGCGTCCTCAACACGCACAAGGGTTTCACCGGCTTCAAAAAAGCCACCTTCAATGAAGTTTTCATTCACATAGGTGATCCGGCCGGAAACCTGAGGCACCAGATTGATCTGTGTGCGGGGCTGGGCTTGACCTTGCGAAGTAACGGTCAGGGACACATTTTGCACCTGTGCCTCTTCAACGAAGACCGCAATCGGGCGTGGTTCAGCGCTGCCGCGTTCCGGTTCGGGTTTGGTCGAAATAACCATGGCGATCAGCCCGGCTATAATCAAGCCGACCAAACCAAAGAAAAGAATTCGTCCTATTACAACCATGATTATTCTCCTGTCTGCGCGGCTGGATCTGCGGTCTGGGCCGCGGAGAAATCGCCAGCGATGGCGAGATAAAGGTCAACGCGGTTCGTCGCACGGTCGCGGCGAGCCGAAATGTACTGGCTTTCAGCGCTGATGCGGCGGCTGTAAGCATTGAGTAAGTCGAAAATTGTGGCCACACCGCGCGAGTATTGGCGGATTACCAATTCTTCTGCTTCGGCGGCTTCTTCATAGGCTTGGCCCAAGCTGACAACACGTTCGGCCAGCAGGCTGTCGGCATGAATAGCATTTTCTGCTTCCTGCCAGGCGCTGAGTGAGGTCGTCACATAATTGGCAATTTGCAGCTCAGTATTGGCCTCGGCCTGATCACGTTGGGCCCGCAAGGACCCGCCGTTAAATATCGGCGCGGTGATGGATGAGGTCAGGGTGGAGATCAGATTATCGACATCAAGAAGCTGGTCCACATTGGAGCCGCCCGTACCCGTGCTGCCCGATAATGACAAGCTGGGAAAAAGTGCTTTTTGAGCGGCGTCTGCGCGAAGTCCTGCGGCGACCAAACGGCGCTCAGCGGCACGGACATCGGGTCGACGGGTCAGTAACTCGCCGGGAGACCCGATACCGGATATGGTATCCAATACCGGGAAATCTCCCTCGCGATTGAGCCGTCCGGAGGGGTAACGACCCAAGAGTGTTTCAAGGCTGCGGGCTGACGCTGCTTCTGAGCGGCGACGGGATGCAAGAGCGGCTTGAGATGAGGCCAATGCGCTGCGGGCGGTGCGCACATCAGAACTGCGCGCCAGACCACGGGCGAAGCGGCGTTCCGTCAGTGCCTGAGCGTTTTGTTTTGCCGCGACATCACGCTCGGCCAATTCGGTTTGTTGGCGAGCTTCTATCAAGGCAAACCAGCCCTTGGAAACCAGTCCGGCGATCGAGAGGCGCGCGGCGCGCAAATCTTCTGCGGCTGCTTCCGCATCCAAAGCCCCTGCATTGGCACCGTCACGCACCCGGCCCCACAGATCAACTTCCCAGGAAGAGGACAATCCCAGGGACAGGCTTTCGCTTCCGGAAACATTAGTCTCGGTCCGGGTGTAACCGGTACTGGCATTCAAAGTGGGCAGGCGATTGGCCCCGGCCAAACGCGCTCCTGCGCG
>Ga0316207_10001344_pt1 | contig 30949 bp, 26 predicted proteins | sample 6weekpyrite_MG_FD_204943 | JGI IMG/M metagenome (GOLD analysis project Ga0316207, IMG submission 204943) | Microbial mat bacterial communities from mineral coupon in-situ incubated in ocean water Damariscotta River, Maine, United States -... | ecosystem: Environmental > Aquatic > Marine >...
TTTTTCTCAAACCTAAGCAGTTTGATTTTGTGTGCATAATGTAGCACAAGACGATGGCTATAATACAACTTTATTTTTTTTATACGGCATTTAACGCTGTATATATAGTCAAAATTGTTGTCATTTGAATCTGAGTGCAATTATTTTTTTGTGTAGAGGGTCAAAAAGACTTGACAAAATTATTTCTTTGCTTGTTGGCTTCGTGATTTCATCTGATTGATGACACGATTTAAGCTACCTGCGCGACGAATTTGCGCTCCAAAGCTAGAACGATAATTTGTTATTAAGCTAATGCCATCAATTGAAACATCATAAACCTTCCATTCGCCTGCATCATTTCTGTGCAGATCATATGTAATAGGGATCATAGGGCCACTTTTAGGTCTGATCTCGGTACGCACGGAAGCTTGATTTGGATCGGATAGATCACGAACAGGTAAAAACAGAATCTCTTGATCACTGTACTCGAGTAGCGCAGTAGAATAAGTGCGAACAATGAGTTTACGAAATTCAACAACGAACTCTTGTCTTTCTTCACTAGAGGCTCGGCGCCAGTGCTTGCCGAGAACCCAACGTGACATACGTTTAAAGTCGATGTGGGGCAATAGAATCTCGTTAACCAAATCATAGACATGACGAGGATTAGTATCAATTTGATCACGGTCTTGCTTGATTTGTGTCAGCATCCGTTTGGCAGTTACCTGGATAAGATTATCGGCCGTGGTCAGTGTTTCTGCGTGCAGAACAGAACTGCTTAACAGCAACAGTGATAGCGTGAGAACTCGAAACATCTTAAATATTACCTTTGATCTAATTTGTGTTGGGTATTGTGCCAGAGTTTATCGAATTAATAAGTCGAAAACCCCAGCTAATCTTGTAGGCATTTCACCTACATATAACGGCTAATTGGCCTTTATCTTTAGATAAAACGTGATATTGTCTATATTAAAAGGTATCTCGATAATCGGCTAATGGTTTGTTAATAAGGGATTATTTCTAAATACATATAGGCATAAACCGCCCTTTTAAAGCATTTGCCATAGCGATGACAGAATACTGTGATACAAAACACATACACCACGATAAAAAAGCATTATCTTCTTACGGAGATGTGCCTGAAATACGGGTTGATAATCAGGCAAGTGACTGAATAACGTGTGAAGGGAAATTATGAGTGCAGTGGAGCAAAGTGAAGAACTGAGCAGTGCCTTGCGTACATTGGTGCCAATCAGTGCCTTAGCTGAAGATAAATTTTCCGAACTGCAGGCAAGTGCCCAAATAGAAGAGGTTGCCGCCGGTACAAAGTTGTTCGAAGCGGGGGATGTAGATAGTAGGGCGGTTTATCTACTCGCAGGTAAAGTCGTAATGATGTCAGGGAAAAGTATTGCTGACACCGTTATTGGAGGTACCGAGCATTCGCGATACCCCCTGGCACATCATATCCCTCGCCAACTTAGCGCTGTCGCTAAAACGGCCGTTAGTTTTATACGTATTGATACACGCTTACTCGACACCCTACTTAAATCAGATTCAGACAAGGGTGAAACATATGAAGTAAGCGAAATTCTTGAAGAAGATGAAAATGATTGGATGAGTCAGATGTTGCAGTCTGAAGCATTCAGCAACTTGCCGGCAGAAAGTATTCAAGCCTTATTTATGTATATGGAGGAGCAAGTAGTCACTGCAGGTGTACCGGTAATTAATCAGGGTGAACCCGGTGACTACTATTATATGATTCGCCGTGGCCGGTGTAAGGTCGTGATAGAGAATAATGGCCAAAGTAAAGTTGTTGCGGAATTAGGGCCTGGTGATTCTTTTGGTGAAGAGGCACTGATTTCCGATAAGCCTCGAAATGCATCGGTTGTCATGTTAACCGATGGCATCATGATGCGATTAGCTCAGAAAGATTTTGAAGAATTAATGAAGCAGCCATTGATTAAGTGGCTAACGTTAGAAGAAGCTGAAGAACTTGTTGAAGATGGCGCGGTGTGGCTTGATATTCGAACGCCAAAAGAACATGAGAAATATAGCATTGAAGGAAGTCATAATTTACCTTTGTCATTATTACGAAGCAAAGCAGATCGACTAAAAAATACCCGTAAATATATTACCTATTGTGACAATGGCCAACGAAGTTCTGTTGCTTCATTTTTATTGAGCCAACGTGGCTTACAAGCCTATGTGCTGGCTGGTGGATATTCAGAACAGGTTAAAGAAGAAAAAATTATACCGCAGAAAGTAAGCAAGCCTGAAGAAAGTAAAGAGGCAGACAATGTTGTCGCATTGAAAGTTGCACAACAGGAAGAAATACAAAAGAAAAATAATGCCACAATGCAGGCACGTAAAGCTGCAGAGCAAAGAGCAGATGAAGAAAGTGAACGCCGAGCTCAAGTGGAAGATGAATTGGCCAAGCTCAAACAAGCGCAACAAAATGCCAAAGAAGTGGCTGAGAAAGAAACACGTAAGCGACTAAAGGCCGAAGCGGCTGTTGAAAAAATGAGGAAGGACCAAGAAATAGCGTTGCTGAAGGCAGAAGAAGAAATTAAGAAAAGGAAAGATGTTGAAGCCGATGCAGATCGAATAAAAAAAGAAGCAAAAGCCGCACAGCTTGAGGCAGAAAAAGAAGTTAAAAAACTTGAGCAGGAACGTGAGCAAGCAAGGCAAAAAGCAGAAACAGAATTGGCTGCATTACGTAAGCAGCGTAAAGAAGCTGAAAAGCAGTCAGTAGAACAAGCAGAGGCGGTTCGTGAGCAAGCTAATATCGCTCGCAAAGAAGCCGAAAAGCATTCTGAAAAATTAAAACAAGAAGCGGTGGCCGCACGTTTGGCAGCTGAAGAAGATGCGAAGCGAATTCGTGAGGCCGCGAGTATTGAAAAAGAAAAAGCTGAAAAGGAAATATTAAAGTTACAAGAAGATCAGAAACGGGCCCAAGAAAAAGCAGAAACAGAAGCTGCGCGATTTAAAGAAGAAGCGGCAAGAATACGCGAAGAAGCACGTTTGAACTCAGAGAAGATGGCATCAAAGATCGTCGCCGAGGCTGAGCAAGCAAAATTTGAAGCAGAACAACAAGCAGCTCAGTTGATCGCAGAGGCAGAGGGTGAACGGTTACAAGCAGAAGCAGAACATGCGACGTTTTTATCTTCGCAAGAGGCGGCACGACTGAAAGCTGAACAAGAAGTGATGTTATTGAAGGCCGAAGCAAATAAGGTTCGTATGCACGCAGAAGAAGAGCAGCAAAAGATGCGTGAAATGGAAGCCAACCGTCTATCGGCAGAAGAAGAGGCGAATCGTATTAAAGTTGAAGCGGAAGCTGCACGCCGTGAAATCGAAGAAGAATTGAACCAGCGTCAATTAGATGCGGAATCTGCAAGGCTTAAGGCAGAGGAAGAAGCGACGCGAATTAAAGCTGATGCAGAAGCAGCTAGATTCAAAGCTGAAGAAGAAGCAGCGCGGTTAGCAGCAGAAGTTGAAAAGGTGCGTTTGGATATTCAGAATGAAAACGCAGAATCTGTGGCGCAGTTAGAAGCAGAGGCAAATGCCGCGAGGATAGAAGCCGAAGAAGCACGTCGTATGCGTGACGAGGCTGAAGCAGCTAGGGTCGAAGCAGAAAAGAATGCAGAAGATGTACGTAAAGAAACAGAAACGGTGCGTAACAAAGCAGTTCTTGAGGCACAGAAAATTATAGATAGTGCAGAAGAAACGCGGGTTAAGGTAGAAGATGAAGCGATGCAGGTGAAAGAAACTGCTGAGCAGGCACGTAAAAAAGCGGAGTTAGAAACGATTCGTCTTGCTGAAGAGGCAGAACTTGCGAAACAACAAGCGGAAAAAGAATCTATGCGCATGAAAGAAGAGGCTGAGCAAGCGCAGCAGCGTTCTGATGATGTAATTAACCGAATGAAGGCAGAAGCGGAAGAATTAAAGAAAACGGCTGGGGTTGATGAGGTGAAAGAAAGCCCGGCTAAGACGATAGAAAAGGAAGATAAGCTTGTTGATGAGGTCTTAGATTCAATAGAAGATGATTTGATCATCACGGAAATTCCGTCATTAACAGATGAAGAAGATGAAAGTGGTTTGATCGTTATAGGTGGTGATGAAGGCTCTACAAATGAGGATGATTTTGTAGTTGTGCCATCGAGCTTCGTTAACGATGTTGATGAAAAAGATGATATAGAGCGACTTGTCAATGCTGCTGTTGATGATGTTGAGTCAGTTTTCTCGTCACAGTTTACTGAGCAGGTTATAGAGTCACAGTTTGTCCCAGAACGAAAGAAGAACAAAACAGTATTATTCGCCAGTATTGTAGGTGCAGTAGTGATTGGAGTGGGGGGCGCTGCAGCACTATTTCTTACTAGTGATGAACCTACCACGGTATCAGTCGCTGAGCCGGCTATCGTTGCACCAATTCAGGTAACGCCAGAAAAACCTTCTAAACAGAACGCTGCGAAAGAAACAAAGCCTGTTACTGCACCAGCTGTAAAGGTTAAGCCTGTAGCTGCCGCGCCAGTAAAAGTTGTTCAGAAACCATTCAAAGTAGTATACGTCAGAGATCGAATGAAGATTGGAGGCCGTGGTCCTGAGATGTCAGTTCTTCCGGCGGGTACTTATCAAATGGGTAGCCCATCATCATCAGTAGAATTTTCTGAACGACCCCAACACAAGGTAACGCTTAAAGGTTTTGCAATGAGTCGTTATGAGGTGACGGTTGCAGAATATAAACGTTTCCTAAATGCGACAGGCTTAAAACGTAATGCATCGGTGGTAGGCAAGCAAGCAAGACAACCAGTGACGAGTGTTGATTGGGATGATGCAAAAAAATATGCGCAATGGCTAACGAAGCAAACAGGTAAGTCATATCGTTTACCATCAGAGGCTGAGTGGGAATATGCAGCACTTGCTCAAGGATCAAGTATTTATACCTGGGGCGGCGTTTTAACAAAAAACAAAGCAAACTGTTTTGACTGTGGTAGCTCGTGGGATAGCGTTGATGCTGCACCAGTCGGTTCTTTCTCGGCTAATGCATTTGGTCTTTATGACATGGTTGGTAATGTGATGGAGTGGACCGGCGATTGTAAAAACAGAAACTATAAAGGTGCACCCACAGATGGTTCAGCGATGCGGCGAGGTGACTGTGACGCACGTGTCGTACGGGGAGGCGCCTTCGACACACCAAGTGGTGATTTATATATTAAACGACGTAAATTTATGCCAATTGGGAGTCGTTTAGATAGTATTGGTATTCGATTGGTCCGTGATTAATAGTTGTTTATATTTTGGTAACATCGCTTTCAATTTCTACTCGTGGTCAGGGGCTCTATGACATAACGCGGGAATTAAATCAGCTTGTGAATAAGACAGGTATTGAGAGCGGCTTATGTACGGTATTCGTACAACATACTTCCGCAAGTCTCATTATTCAGGAAAATGCCGATCCCGCGGTGCAAGATGACCTACAAAACTGGCTTAATCGTTTAGTGCCGGAACATGACCCCTTGTACACTCATACAGATGAAGGGCCAGATGATATGCCAGCACATATTAAATCCGTGTTGACGGCGACAAGTATTGCAATTCCGATTATGCAGGGTAAGTTGGTATTGGGTGTTTGGCAGGGCCTGTATCTTTGGGAACACCGTCGGCGTGGGCACCAACGATGTTTAGCAATACATATTAGTGAATAAAGAGAAGTCGGTTGTTATGAAAAAGATCTGCAAATTGAATGATATCGATGATGGAAATGCGCGTGGTTTTGATATCGAAGTAGACAACGAATCACTCGCAGTTGTTTGTGTTCGCCTTGGTCAACAGGTATTTGCTTATAAAAATTCATGCCCGCATACGGGTATTAACCTTGAATGGTTACCAGATCAATTTCTTGATGACATGAAGCAATATTTTGTGTGTTCAACACATGGAGCTATGTTTGAGCTTGAAAGTGGTTATTGTATTACAGGGCCTTGTCAGGGAGAGAGCTTAACGCCACTGAAGGTTAAGATTGAGGCAGGTGATATTTTGTGTGGCATAGGCTAAATCGCTAGCAGGCGCATAAAAATGGCAAAAGTACTTGGTGTTGGTGTCGCGACAATGGATTGGGTTCAAATCGTTGAACATTATCCTGAGGTTGATAGTGAATTACGAGCAGAACAACAGCATCTTTGGCGTGGTGGAAATGCAACAAATACCTTAGTGGCGTTAAGTCAGTTGGGTCAGCAGTGTAGTTGGTTAGGAACACTTGCCGACGATGCCTTTGCTGATATTATTTGCGCCGATCTTGAACGTCACCATATTGAATATTCTTTATGTCCGCGGCTTGTTAATACGACATCACCTACGTCACATATTTTATTGAGTCGAGAATCGGCATCGCGCAACATTGTTCATTACAGAGATCTTCGAGAACTTAATGAACAAGACAGTGATGGCATCGATTTTTCTCAATGGGACTGGATACATTTTGAAGGTCGTAATGTCGAAGTAACACATAATCTAATGTGCCACATAAAAAAGCACTACCCGAGTATGACTGTGTCATTGGAAATAGAAAAACCACGGGATGGTATAGAGACACTTTTTGACTACGCAGATTGTTTATTATTTTCCCGGGAATTCGTTAATTCACAGGGCTCTAAAACAGTAGAGCAATTTTTGCGTGACTGGCAAGATTTGTTAAAGCAATTTTGCGATCTCATTTGCACAAGGGGTGAACAGGGAGTGTCCGCGCTATCAAACAAAGGACTTTACTTTGAAGTACCTGCATTGGACGTTGAGGTGGTCGATACTCGAGCAGCTGGGGATGTGTTTAATGCCGCGTATATCCATGCGCGACTGCAGGGGGTGAATTTCTTACAGGGCCTTGAGCAAGCATGCCAACTTGCGGGGGTTAAGTGTAGTCAATTAGGGTTAAATAATATAAAGCCCTAGGCGACCAATTGTTCAGCAATATGTTTTAGGTCAACTCGACTTTTCATTACGTGTTCGGCACAGGCCAAGGCTGTTGATTCACTTATACCCATGCGCTCTAAGACTTGCTCGGGTAATTCGTTAGATTCAGCATCACCGCAACCATAATTATGCAGTAGACGGTTGGCTATAAGTACAAGGTGTGCTTGATTAGCATATTTTTTTGTATAATTAGGATTTCGTTGTTCTCTTTGGGCGATGAGTAATGACATGGGCATTTCCCAGTACTCCATTAACCACACAGCAATACTTTCAGGCGAAGTGTCAAAGCGTAGTGTAATAGCTTCCCATGTTGAGGAGTGCGCTTGGCTTCCTAATTGCCTATTAAGGTCTTCGTATTCATCATTAAATAGGTGTGCAAGTAATAAGTAACCTAAGTTATGGAGTAGACCGGCAAGTTGGGCCGAGCCTTTTGCTGGTCGTTTGGATACTGGCATCTTTTTCGCTAGCGCTTCACTGAGCGTCGAGACTAAGACAGCATTTTGGTAAATACTGGTTTGGCCGAGACGGCCATATGCTGAGCCCTTAAAGGTCTTTGCCGCAGAAAGGCCAATTGCCATATGTAATGCGGTATCGTAGCCAAATATTTGCATAATGGCTGTTTGGACATTCTCAATTTTGCTACCAAAGCCATACAACGAAGAACGTGCCTGTTTAAGCAGTTGAATAGAGAGCATGGGGTCATGTTCAATAATGCAAGTAAGCTCATTTACACGAGCATTTTCCGTATTAAGTAAGCGGAGTAGTTGTCGAGTTGTCTCAGGGATGCTGGGCAAGGCATTGAGGGCAGTTAGGCGTTGCTCAAGAATGCTTGGCAGTATGATTAAATCTTGTTTTGGCTGAAGTTGGTCATTATGCCCTGGGATCGGGTGTGAAAAATTAAAGCCATGCCATGCATGATCAAGTAGCTCGTGGAAATCTTCACTGGCCATTCGAACAAGTTGCATTGATTCAGTCGGAAAATAAATTTGGTCTTGGCCGGCAAGGCTATCATCGATAATACAAGGCAATACAGTGGTTGGGCTGAATGGTGGTAGATTATCTGCATTACAGTTCGAAAAGATAAGTCGGGTTGCGGCCTCTTTGGCGGGGCTAAATTTACGATGAAGTTGGCGCTCAAGAGTCGCAATATCGAGGCAATGTGAAGCAGGAAGAATCGCCAGTAGCAGACCACCATTATTATCAGCTAGTAAAACACTGCGAGCTACATTTTGCAGCCGAACATTGCTCTTATTGGCGATATCAATAAGGTTACCCTGCGCTACCTGCGGAAGTATTTCATATGCCAGGCCGCTATTGCTTAGCGTAGTAGAAATAGAGTTTGTTTCACCCATTGGATTTCCATATCTAGTTCAATAACTTAAAGTTTTTATTGAAAACAATTTGTTGTACACTTTAGCGGATAGCAATGCAAAAACTTTAGTTTTTATTAGTGATTATCATAAATACGCTGTAACTTATCGATAATTATGCAAATAAAGAAGGGAAGGCGTCACAATGTCTGAACAAACCTCTGGTTTACCTAAATTACTAGTGGTAGATGATGACGATGCATTTCGTGCATTCCTCGAAGAATTACTCTCTCGCAGCCAATATGAAGTGCTAACCGCAGCCAATGGCAAGGACGGTATTAGCCTTGCTACGCAAGAAATCCCAGACCTTATTATTCTAGATGTCATGATGCCCGATATGAGTGGGGGGATGGCAGCGCATTACCTTTCTGAGAACATTTCGACTCAGTCTATTCCGATAATCTTTTTAACGAGCATTATTTCTGAAGATCAGGAAATGATTGTCGATAATCGCGAGGGCAATTATCAATTTTTAGCCAAACCAATACGGGTTGAACACCTATTAGAAGAAATTGAGAAGTGCTTGAAAAATGCGCCTGTTCCAGATTGATTTGTTTATCGTTCAGAAAATTACTGTAAATGGGGCTTCGGCCCTATTATTTTGTCTAGTTGTTGGCTTAGGGAGAGAAGTGGCTTGGTGTAAATAAAAAACGGGAGCCAGGGCTCCCGTTTTTGTTCGCTCATAATGAGCTTATTGCGAACTCAAACAATCACGATTAGTGATGTCGACGACCTTTACGAGTAAGTTTCTTCGCAAGCCGGTCCAGTTTCTTAAACTTGCCATTTGGTGAACGAAGCGTATCCAGGAAGGCCAATATAGCATCTTTGTCAGCTTGCGAAGCAGTATTGTAGTTGTTTACTGATCCGTTAGCTTCACTAGACGCATCTGCGCCATGCTCAACAATGGCATCATTAATAGTCAAAGCACGACCATCATGTAGGTATGGTGCAGTATCCGCTACACCCCAAAGACGCATGGTAGTGAACATACCGTCACCATTAAATTCTTCCATGCTTGGTCCCATGTAGTGACGCTTTAGATCCGCGAATAACTCAACAGTAATACCACCATTGTTATTCTCCTTAAAACTCATAGGTTTCTTGGTTAAGTCAACAGATGTATGAACATTAGCTGATGGCTCTTGTGCTATCTCGGGAAAGCGGAAACCAAGAATTTTACTATTTGTTTCCATGCTTGGTACGTGACACTCTGTACAACCCATATCATTCATAAGTTGACGACCTCGAAGCGCTTTGCCCTTAGCTTTTTTGGCAAATGGTGTTTGAGCAGTAGCCACGAATACGCTGAGTGCTGACATTTCACCTGTAGTCACTTCATTCACGACACCATCATTATCATGGTCAATGCCACCATCTTCACGCATACCAAAGTGGAATGACATCGCACCTACGTCGAAGGTACGAGTAGATTTCTCACTCCCTTTTCGACCGAATGGAGCAACAACCAAGAATTCTTCACTCGTTGGATCTAGGTTGAAAGTACCTTCAGCATTACTTGCGTCAATTATGCCACCAGAACTGGTGATTGAACCAAATTCGATACCCTTTGCAACAAGGTTATAGGTACCATCAGTCGCTTTTGCTTGAGTAACAATGGCTTGTAATTCTTCAGTCATTTCGTTGGCAAGTAACTCGATACCACCGGCACCAAAGATGAATGGAGGGTTAATGACACGGCCGTCAATATTAGAAGTTTTTGCGCCGTTGCTACGACCTTGGAGATTTAAATCAACAAAGGTATTGCCACCGGCACCCATTACTGTGCTGTTCACGCCACCAACACCACCGATACCAAATCTCATAGGTGTAGTGCGCATGCTTACAATGCCGTGACACTCTAGACAGTTCTGAGCATCAAGGCCACCGATACGCTGGAATGTGCCATTGCCTTGAAGGGTACCGCGCTCGCCTTGTGCACCTGTTGGGAATGCATCATCGCCGTCACCAAAGCCATCTGTTTTCTTAAATGGGAAAGTGAACATGCGCATGCCAGCAAGACGTATTTCATCACGTGACATGTTGTCAAGGTCAGCTTGTTGTACGCGGTCGTCACCAGTAAATAACTTACCGATGTCAACGGGTTCATCTTTATCAGCAACAGCAGAAAGCGGAGCAGCGAGTGCGAAGGCACAAGCTACAGTTAAAGAACGCAACTTCATATATTTCTCCCTGATTATGATTTTATTCCAGCTTTTATGTCAATCTCAGCACGTAATCCCACTACGCACCCCTTCCCTATTGAGTGGACATAAAGCAAGTGTATTTCTTTAATTATTATCATTAGGCTTGGACTAAAACCAAGCCTAATGCATAGAAAATGCTAACAAATTGTAAGATTTAAATATGTGAGTAATATCTTACATTTAGTAAGTTTTTATAATGACGGGATAATTCTAATTTATGCTCGATTAATAGCTCGATGACCAATATCTGAACGTTTATACAGGCCATCCCAACTAATTTGTTCTGCAAGTAGGTAGGCGCGCTTTTGGGCATCGGCAACATCAGTGCCTAGGGCTGTGGCGCAGAGAACACGTCCCCCTGCCGTTACAGTATGGCCATCTTTTTCGGCTGTGCCAGCATGGAAGATCTTCTCTCCCTCTGTTTCTTGATTAGACAGTCCACTGATAATGGTGCCTTTTTTATAGTTGTCAGGGTAGCCGTCTGCCGCGAGAACGACGCCCAAGGCAGAGCGTGGATCCCAATCTGCAGTTACTGAGTCGAGCTTGCCATCAAGAGCAGCTTCAATCAGAGCGACAAGGTCTGATTTCAAGCGCAGCATGATAGGTTGGGTTTCAGGATCACCAAACCGACAATTGTATTCGAGTACTTTCGGGATACCGTCGTCACCGAGCATGATGCCAGCATACAAAAAGCCTGTATATGGCATGTTTTCACTGGCCAGGCCGGACACGGTTGGGCGGATGACCTCATCCATAATGCGTTGTTCGATTTCTGCAGTGACAACAGGCGCAGGAGAATATGCCCCCATACCTCCTGTATTAGGACCGGTGTCGCCATCGTCACGAGCCTTATGATCTTGTGATGTGGCCATAGGCAATATGTGTTCACCGTCGACCATGACAATAAAGCTGGCCTCTTCACCAGCAAGAAACTCTTCGATCACAACGCGAGAACCGGCTTCGCCGAAGGCATTGCCTGCAAGCATGTCTTTGACTGCGGCGATGGCCTCAGCGTTGTCCTGCGCAACGATAACGCCTTTGCCAGCAGCAAGGCCATCAGCCTTGATAACAATGGGCGCACCTTTTTGTTCGATGAAGGCAATGGCGGGCTTAATTTCGGTGAAGACTTCATACCAAGCGGTAGGAATATTATGACGGGCGAGAAAATCCTTGGTAAAAGCCTTTGATCCCTCAAGCTGGGCAGCAGCTTGAGTAGGGCCAAAGCAACGCAAGCCAGCCGCCTCAAACCTATCGACAATACCAAGCACCAGAGGAACTTCGGGGCCAACTACGGTCAGCTCGATATTATTTTTTCGTGCAAAATCAAGTAGTCCCTCAATGTCATCGGCCGCTAGCGCCACATTGGAAATATTGACTTCAAGTGCAGTACCGGCATTACCGGGGGCAACATAAACCGTTTCAACTGCATTGGATTGGGCAAGTTTCCATGCCAGGGCATGTTCGCGGCCACCGCCGCCGACGACAAGTACATTCATAATTACATTCACAGAGTTAAGGTTGTTATTGCGAGGTGTTTGATACCGTAGCAATGAAAAAAATTAGTAAAGCAATAACTAAACAGTTGGCCAATATTAACAAAATGTTACAAAACAGTAAGTTATTTATGAGTACAATATTAGATTAGTAATTCTAAACGATTGCGAGAAGGGATGCGAAACTTGGTAAAACTGTAAGAGGAGGTTTCATGGTCTACCATTCGTACTGAATTACTTAACGTGGGTAGGTAGTTATAAGCCTGTCTTATTTAGGTCTAGGATAAAACGTGAATTTATTATCAGGGAGATGAAATGAGCTCATATCGAATAATTGTTTCTGTATTACTTAGCCTTTTTGTGCAAACTGTTATGGCAGAACCGGTTATTCAGCTGAATACGACGGGACAGAAACCATTAAATACAAGTAACCAAGAGGGCTTTATGGATGAGGTCGCTAGCGAGGCATTTCGGCGCATGGGTTATACGTTGCGAACGGTGCAGTTGCCAGCAGAGCGTGGCCTGAAGAATGCGAATCTCGGCATTGTAGATGGTGAAATGAGCCGCATAAAAGGCCTTGATAAGAAATACCCTAATTTGATCCGTGTGCCTGAGAAAATTATGGATTGGGAGTTTGTCGCCTTTTCTTATGAACCAATTAGTTTGGATGGCGGTTGGAATGATTTGTCTGGAAAATCAGTTTCACATATAAATGGTTGGAAGATACTTGAAACGAATATACCCAAGACGGCAGAGATAACCAAAACAAGTAATGCGGACAGTTTATTTAACCTGTTACGTAAGCGACGAACAGATTTCTCGATATACGAACGTTGGGGAGGTCGTTATTTGTTGAAAAAAATGGAAATGAGCGAGGTGAAATTATGTAAATCGCCACTTGCTGTGAGGGAAATGTTTATTTATTTGCACAAAAAAAACAAGCATATGGTACCCAAGTTAGCTGAAACTCTATTTGCTATGAAACAAGATGGTAGTTACAAGAAGTTACGAGATAAACACTTGATGCCGTTGGAGCAATAACAGAGACCTTAAAAAAACAACTTAATCTCATATGCAAAAAATAAATATTTTCAAAAATAGCAGTCGCCTTGCCTGGCGAATAGTGTTCTATGTTGTATTAGCGAGTACCGTTATTACAATTTTTACTTCTGCATTTCAATTGCTTGATGATTATAAATCAGAGCTGTCTGTAATTGAGTCGCGGTATAAAGAAATACAAGACAGTTTACTGGATGTTATAGCATTACATCTTTGGGTATCAAATAAGTCGGAACAAGAGAAAACCTTAGAAGGCATTTTACGCCTACCTGACATTGACCACATAACGGTTTATGAAGGAAATGTTTTGGTATCTGAGTTAGGCAAAAAACCAATTGGCGACAGTATCGTTAAAGACTTCCCATTATTTTACACGTTTCGTTCTGAGAGAAGAAAAATAGGATCTATCCAGATATCAACAAGCTTAGAAACTATATATCAGAAGGTTATTAAACAAGCATTAGCAATTATCATTAGTAATGGGATTCAAATTTTCTTAATTAGCGGTTTCATGCTGTTTCTGTTTTATAGCTTGGTGGCAAGACATTTAAATAAGATTGCCATGTATGCAGAAAATATAAACATGAATTCACTTGACCAGCGTTTATTGCTAGATCGAAAAGAAAATAGTGAAAAAAATAAAGATGAATTTGATCTCTTAATTAACGCGATACATGCAATGCAATTTAGTTTGAAGCGTTCGATTCACGATCTGGCAGAGAGCGAAGAAAATCTATCGAAAACGTTGGATTGCATTGGTGATGCAGTGATTGTTACCAATAATCTTGGCCATATAAACCGTATGAACCCCATAGCAGAGGAGTTAACAGGTTGGTCGTTTGCTGATGCAATAAACAAACCGTTAGCTGAGGTCTTCCCTGTTTTTAATGGCGTAACGAAAGAGCCCGCGGGCAATTTAGTGAAACGTGTTTTAGAAACAGGAAAAATAGTGGGACAGAAAAAACATACAGTGTTAACCGCAAAAGATGGTACTGAGTATCAAATTTCCGAAAGCGCCTCACCTATTTTAGGTGAAAAAAAGGAAATTCATGGTGTCATTATTGTATTTCATAATGTTACCGAAGAGTATGAGTTGCAAGAAGCAGTTAGAAAGAACGAAGAGCGCTTACAGTCTATTATGGACTACAGTTCATCAGTTATTTATGTGAAGGATCTGGAAGGACGGTTTACGTCGGTTAACCGGCAATTTGAAAGACTGGTTGATTTGAAAGAGAAACAGATTATCGGCAAAACAACGCATGATATTTTCCCTAAAGAAATTGCTGATGAAATGGTGAGCAATGATAACGATGTATTAAAGTCTCATTTAGCGCTGCATACAGATGAGAAAGCATTACAAAATGATGGTCTCCATACATATTCGAGCGATAAATTTTGTTTGTTTGATGACGATGGTGTGCCTTATGCCGTTGCGAGCATATCGACGGATGTGACTGAAAAACTTCTGCAGTTAGAATTATTACGCCGCAGTCAAAAAATGGAGGCGTTGGGTAAGTTAACCGGTGGTATCGCTCATGATTTTAATAATATGCTCAACGTTATTATTGGTTATGCAGATATATTAAAACGCAACCTGGATGTTGACTCCTCTAATATACATTTTGTAGAGGAAATAAAAAATGCAGGTCAGCGTGGTGTGTCATTAACCCGAAAATTATTATCTTTTTCGGGGCAGTCGGGTACCGAAAAATCCCTCGTAAATATTAATAGCATATTAGAAGATGATCTTAATATGTTAAAGAAGACATTGACAGCCAGAATAACTATTTCGGTGAAGCTTGCTGACGAATTATGGTTAACCTCGGTTGATAAAGGTGAGTTAGAAGATGTTATTTTGAACTTAAGTATTAATGCCATGCATGCTATGCCAACGGGTGGCAAGGTGACTTATTTCACGCATAATGAAAGTTTGGGGGGCTTAGAGGCAAATAAGATTGGTTTACCTGTAGCAGGTGACTACGTTCGCCTTTCCATTATCGATAGTGGAATAGGTATGTCGGAGAGTGTTGTTCAAAAGATATTTGATCCTTTTTTTACAACCAAGGGTGAGCAAGGTACTGGTTTGGGTCTAAGTCAAGTTTATGGCTTTATGGAGCGTTGCCAAGGCGCAGTAAAGGTTGATTCAACAGTGGGTAGTGGTACAGAATTTTCTCTTTATTTCCCGCGTGCGATAGGGAAGCAAAAAGATAATAAGGATGAGGTTGATGTTAGCACAGCTAACGTAGAGCTGGGTGGTCATGAAACGGTGTTGCTGGTCGATGATGAAATAGCCTTATTGAAGTTGGCACAAAATATTCTTTCAGAAGCGGGTTACAAAGTTTATTGTGCTGAGGGCGCAGATAATGCGTTAGGGATTTTATCTCGTAATAAAGTGGATGTCTTGGTAAGTGATATTATTATGCCTGGCATGAGTGGTGTTGAGTTAGCGAAAAAAGTTGAAGTTCTCTATCCGGATATAAAAATTCAATTAGTGAGTGGCTTTGCGGGTGACCATGCAGAAGATGATAGGAATAACTTTTATATTAAAAGATTGATCAATAAACCCTATACAGCTGATACGCTTTTAAAGTGTGTGCGGGATCTATTGGATGATATTGCTTAAGTCAGCGGTATCTATTTGAGTATAGAACGCAAAGGGAAATAGGATTCTATCTTCCTTTGCGTTTTAAACGGTTTTATTTCTAATGTCGGAAATGACGCATGCCGGTAAAGACCATGGCAATATCATGTTCATCAGCAGCAGCAATGACTTCATCATCACGCATTGAGCCACCAGGCTGGATAACTGCACGGATACCAACACTTGCTGCTTGATCCAGCCCATCGCGGAACGGGAAGAAGGCATCACTGGCCATGACAGAACCTTTTACTTCAAGTTCGGCATGTTCGGCCTTGATGCCGGCAATACGCGCCGAGTTAATGCGGCTCATTTGTCCCGCCCCAACACCAATCGTCATGCCATCACGGCCATATACAATGGCATTTGATTTAACGTATTTAGCAACCTTCCAAGTAAATAATAAATCCTGCATTTCTTGTTCAGTCGGTGTGCGTTTGGTAACAACCTTAATGTCATCGGCTAAGAGTAAATCTGCATCTTGTACTAATAGACCGCCATTAACACGTTTAAAATCCAGACGGTGACCAGGTTCTTTCGGCCATTGACCACACTCCAGTAGGCGAACATTCTTTTTGGCTCTAACTACTTCGATGGCATCTGCACTGACTGTGGGCGCAATGATAACCTCAACAAATTGACGGTCGACAATAGTTTTTGCTGTTTCGGCATCCAGTTCGCCATTAAAGGCGATGATGCCACCAAAGGCAGATTCAGGATCAGTGCTATATGCACGATCATATGCGGCTAGTAGTGAATCACCTGTCGCGACACCACAAGGGTTAGCGTGTTTTACGATGACGCAGCTTGGCACATCACTAAATTGTTTGACACATTCTAGTGCAGCATCGGTGTCACCGATGTTGTTATAAGAGAGTTCTTTGCCTTGTAATTGTTTAGCGGTGCTGATGCTGGCCTCTTTGCCTCCGGCCTCAACATAGAATGCAGCTGATTGGTGGGGGTTTTCACCGTAGCGCATTTCTTGTGTCTTAATGTATTGACTATTAAAGGTACGTGGCAGCCCGGTAGTCTCGCCACTGGGCTGTACAGCGCCAAGGTAGTTGGCGATGGCACCATCGTATTGGGCGGTGTGCTCAAAGGTCTTTACGGCAAGGTCAAAACGTGTCGCATCACTAATGGCATTGCTATTACTATTCATTTCATCGAGCACACGCTGGTAATCGCTGGCATCGACGACAACGGTAACAGCAGCATGGTTCTTTGCAGCGGCGCGTAGCATGGTTGGACCACCAATATCGATGTTTTCAATCGCCATTGCTAAGTCGCAGTCGTCACGTTCAATAGTTTGCGCAAAGGGATAAAGATTGACCACCACCATATCAATGGCTGGAATGTCATGTTCTTGCATAACGGCTTCGTCTGTACCGCGGCGACCTAATAGACCACCATGAATTTTGGGGTGTAGGGTTTTAACGCGGCCATCCATCATTTCTGGGAAACCGGTGTAATCTGAGACTTCGGTAACCGCGATATTATTGTCAGCTAGCAACTTGGCAGTGCCGCCAGTTGATAAAATTTCTACGTCTTGGCCTGCTAAGGCACGGGCAAATTCAACAATACCAGTTTTATCAGAGACACTGATTAGGGCACGACGGATAACAGACATGGATTACCTCAATATAAAATGTTACGTAGTGGTGTTTAAAGAGCTTAGTCTAGATTGTATTGCTTCATTTTTTTGCGCAGTGTGCCGCGATTCAAGCCAAGCATAATCGCTGCACGGCTTTGATTGCTGCGTGTGTAATCTAGAACAGCGCGTAGTAGCGGTTCTTCCATTTCTCGTAAAACCATGTTGTATAGATTCTCTGGCTCGTGGCCATCTAGATGATGAAAGTAATCGTCCATTGCGGTGGCTATGCATTCGCGCAGCGTGCGATGATTTTTTTCATTACTGACTTCAAAAGTGGTTTCGGTTAATACAGCTAGTGGTGTTGTACTCATGCGGCTAGTTCTTGTTTTTGTATAAGTTTATAGAAGAAGTCCTGAACCATAGTGAGTTGTTCTGCACTGGATTCAAGACGCGTAACGGCACGACGGAACTCAGCACCATGTGCCTGTCCCTTGCTGTACCAAGCGATGTGTTTTCGGGCGACGCGAACGCCGGTAAATTCACCGTAAAATTCGTAGAGGTTTGCGAGATGCTCAAGCAGAATGTCTCGTATCTCTACAAGAGACGGTTCGGCCAGTATTTCACCAGTATCCAAGAAGTGGTTAATCTCACGGAAGATCCACGGACGTCCTTGTGCGGCACGACCAATCATAACGGCATCAGCACCCGTGTAATTGAGCACAAAACGTGCTTTCTCAGGAGTAGAAATATCACCATTGGCAACGACAGGGATGCCGATACGGCTCTTAACCTCTGCAATGGTGTCGTACTCGGCATCACCTTTATAAGCATCGGTGCGGGTACGGCCGTGAATAGCGAGTGACTGTATGCCTGATTCCTCAGCAATGCGTGCAATGGTGGGGGCATTACGATTTTCACGATCCCAACCTGTACGTATTTTTAATGTGACCGGGATATCTACCGATTTCACAACGGCACTCAAAATATCGGCAACAAGCGACTCATTTTGTAGTAATGCGGAGCCAGCCATGACGTTGCAGACTTTCTTGGCAGGACAACCCATGTTGATATCAATGATTTGCGCGCCATTATCGGCGTTGTGTTTCGCGGCTTCAGCCATCATCTCTGGGATTGAGCCGGCAATTTGTACTGATCGTGGGTCGGTTTCACCGTCATGGTTAGCGCGTCGCTTGGTCTTTTCGCTACCCCAGAGCAGTGAGTTAGAGGACACCATTTCAGACACAGCCATGCCGGCGCCGAGGCGCTTGCAGAGTTGTCGGAACGGCCTGTCAGTGACGCCAGCCATGGGCGCTAAGATCAAGCGGTTACTAATTTGATGTGGTCCGATTTGCATAGAAATCTGTTCTAATATTGGGTGCTGTTTGCACTATATAGCTCAATAAATGGACAGCCGATGATACTCGCATTGCCGCGTGTGGAAAAGTGCCCACGGCGTTTTTTAGGTGGTTTATTTAAAGATAAATAAAAAACTAACCGCTTTATTGCTCGGATCAATAAGTTCGAGGGCAATGTTAACGGGTTTGTTAGGCGCGATTCCTGCCTTAATATTGATATCGTCAGGCAGGTATTCATGAGGTAGAAAATCACGTCCCGCCATGAGTTGACCCTCGATATTTTGGAATTGTATTTGTAATAAGGGGTAAGCCTGACGAAAATCAGCTTGATTGATGATCGTCGCAGTGACGCTCAGGGCATTACTCACATTTGGGTGGCTACGTATTTCCCGTTTTGTTAACGCAATGCTATCTGGGGCACGACGGAGCGCCAATTCACAATTAAGGTGGCTACAAAAACGCTCCATGAGTGGTCGTAGGCCGTGTTCAGCGAGACTGTCTCTGAGTAAGTAAGTGCTTTGTCCTATAAATAACAGTATGAGTAAGATACCTGCGATTAAAAAACCGGTGTTGTTTGCGGTGGATCTGGGAGGGAGGTTTTCTAATTCTGGATAAAGCTGACTTGGGTCGTAATTGCTTTCATCCTCCAGTAACGGCGGCGTTGTTTTTTCACCTGAGTCTTCTTCCTCATTTGAAATTTGGGAATGATTGGCCGCTTCCTGAACGGTATCCGTAGAGAACAGGTGTATTACATTTTCATGGAGTTGTGGCTGAGAAGGGGCATCGGCCTCTGCGTCATCCATAATGGGTTTCTCAGTGTTGATTAGGCGCAGGTTAGGCGGAGTAGACGCTTGCTCTGACTCCGCTTCTAAGTCTGACTCCGCTTCTAAGTCCGACTCCGCTTCTAAGTCCGACTCCGCTTCTAAGTCCGACTCCGCTTCTAAGTCCGACTCCGCTTCTAAGTCTGATTCCGCTTCTAAGTCTGACTCCGCTTCTAAGTCCGACTCCGCTTCTAAGTCTGATTCCGCTTCTAAGTCTGATTCCGCTTCTAAGTCCGACTCCGGCTCTAAGTCTGACTCCGCTTCTAAGTCTGACTCCGGCTCTAAGTCTGACTCCGGCTCTAAGTCTGACTCCGGCTCTAAGTCTGACTCCGGCTCTAAGTCTGATTCGGACACTGGTTTTTCTGTATCGAGAGTAGAATAGTCAAGTTCGCTAGGTGTTAGTTCAGGCGTACTTATTGAACTAGGAATGTCGATATCACTGACTTCAAGTTCAACTTCGTCAAGCTCACTAATCTTAATATCCTCAATGCTCAGATTTGCTTCATCTATTTCCGATATGTTGGAGGTAATGACCTCAGCGGTAAACACAGTGTTGCATTTGCCACAGCGAACTTGGCCATCTGCTATTTGCAACTGTTCGTCGGTGACGTGAAAAAAGGTATGGCAATGTGGGCATTCAGTTTGCATAGAAACTAACGATACCATTGATGGATGAAGACTGTCGCGCTCTAACGCTTAGTACCGCTAAGGCGAATCCAATCCCCCTGTTGGCTTGGCTCACTCATATCACAATGGCGACGGTAGGCTTGAGCAACATGTTCGGCTTGTTCTGGAAGAATACCAGATAAAACCAACCTGCCACCTGGGCGCAGTGTTTTACAAAGCATGTCAGCCAGTTCGGCAAGCGGTCCTGCAAGGATATTAGCTAATAACATGTCAAAGCTCGCATCAGGTAGAGCCATTGGCAAGTGAGTTGAGATCAGGTCAGTCACAGCGTTACGCTCGGCATTGTCCCGTGTGGCAAGCAACGCTTGTGGATCAATATCAATAGCGGTGACTTTATCCGCGCCTAATTTAGCCGCGGCAATCGCCAGAATGCCGGAGCCACATCCATAATCCAATACTTGTTTGCCAGATAGGTTGTTTCCATCCAGCCATTGTAGGCAGAGTGAAGTAGTTGGGTGGGTGCCGGTACCAAAGGCAAGCCCAGGATCAAGCAGAATATTGATGGCATCTGCTTGTGGCGGCTCACACCAGCTTGGCACGATCCAAATTCCTTCGCCAAATTGCATCGGGTGGTAATCTTCCATCCAGACACGTGACCAGTCTTTATCTTCTAATGGCTCCAGACGTCGGCTTGCCATGATTTCGCTAGGGAGTTGTGCGGTAAGTTGTTGGTCTAAAGCCTTGGTATCAATATCGGCTTCAAAGAGACCGGTCACTTCCAGATTAGCCCACAGCGGTGTTTCACCGGGCAGGGGTTCGAAGATAGGTTTGTCTTCTGCATCAACGAGCGTAATAGCCTGTGCACCTGCCTGTTCGAGTGCGTCACTGACCTTATCAGCTTGTTGAGTATCGGTTAGGAGTGTGAGGCGTAGCCAGGGCATATTGAAAGGTAGGTGGTTGGCGAAATATTACCAACCACCTTTTATTGTTATGACAGACCTAGTTTCTTCTCAAGGAAGTGGATATTTGCACCACCTGCTTGGAAAGCACTGTCATTGAGAATATCTAGATGAAGAGCAATATTTGTATTAATGCCATCAATCACCAATTCACTGAGTGCACCCCGCATTCGGGCAATGGCAATTTCACGCGTATCACCATGTGTAATAATCTTGCCGATCATTGAATCGTAGTTAGGAGGAACGCGATAGCCGTTATAAATATGAGAATCAACACGAACGCCAATACCACCCGGTGCATGGAAATTATTAATAGTACCGGGAGAAGGAATGAAGGTTTCTGGATGCTCAGCATTAATACGACATTCAATAGAGTGTCCGTTAGTGGATACATCTTCTTGTTTGATTGATAACTCTAAACCTGCGGCAATACGTATTTGTTCTTTAACAATATCGACACCGGTAATCATTTCCGTCACGGGGTGTTCAACCTGTATACGTGTATTCATTTCAATGAAATAGAATTCACCATTTTCAAAAAGGAATTCAAACGTACCCGCACCAAGAAATTTTGTTTTACGACAAGCTTCAGCACAACGCTCACCAATAAAAGCACGTTGTTCTTCAGTAATACCGGGTCCTGGTGCTTCTTCAAGCACTTTTTGGTGACGGCGTTGTAATGAGCAGTCACGTTCTGCTAAATGTACAGCATTGCCGTGTGCATCAGATAGAATTTGAATTTCTATATGACGCGGATCGCCAAGAAATTTTTCCATGTAGACGATGTCATTATTAAACGCAACGCGAGCTTCACTACGTGTTAGTGAAATCGCATTCAGCAGTGCTGCTTCGCTATGCACAACGCGCATACCACGACCACCACCACCACCTGCTGCTTTAATAATAATCGGATAACCAATTTCCTTGGCTATCTTGGTAACGTTGCTATCGTCTTCAGTGATAGGACCATCTGAACCTGGTACACAAGGAATACCGGCAGCCTTCATTGTTTCAATGGCTGTGATTTTGTCACCCATGGTACGAATGGCATCTGCGGATGGGCCAATAAAGGTAAAGCCACTTTGTTCAACACATTCAGCAAAGTCAGCATTTTCAGAGAGGAAACCGTAGCCCGGATGAATAGCCATCGAATCGGTTACCTCAGCCGCGCTGATTAAGGCGGGTACGTTTAAATAACTATCGACTGAAGGTGCAGGTCCAATACAAACGGCTTCGTCAGCGAGACGAACATGTTTTAAATCGCGGTCAGCAGATGAATAAACAGCAACAGTTTTAATGTCCATTTCACGGCAGGCACGAAGAATACGAAGTGCAATCTCACCGCGATTGGCTATAACAATTTTTTCAAACATAATTATGCGTTCTTTGTAGCAAAAGAGAGTTTAACGTTACTCGATAACAAACATAGGTTGATCAAATTCAACTGGTTCGCCGTTATCAATGAGGATAGCCTTAATGACACCACTCTTATCGGCCTCGATTTGGTTAAGGATTTTCATCGCTTCGATAATACAAATTGTTTCACCGACACTGACAGATTGACCTACCTGAACAAATTCAGGGGCACCTGGTGAAGGAGAACGATAGAAGCTACCCACCATGGGTGATTTTACAACGTGCCCGCTTGGCACTGAGCTGGTATTGTCACTCGCTTCTGCGGCAGGAGCTACTGCTGGCGCTGCTGCTACTGGTGCCGCTGCAACAGCAGCGGGGATTGGCATCATTGGTGTTGCCGCCACACCTGTGCTGTTTCGGGTGATGCGTACAGATTCTTCACCCTCTTTAATTTCGATTTCAGCAATGCCAGATTCTTCTAGCAGCTCGATTAATTTTTTTACTTTGCGAATATCCATAGTAATTTTTAACTCTTATCTATAGTTCAGTTTGCTGACGATTCGGCATGTTTAATCGCTGCCTGCAACGCCAATTCATAACCTTGTGCACCCAAGCCACAGATAACACCGACCGCAATATCTGAGAAATAAGAGTCGCGTCGGAATTCTTCACGGGCATGGACGTTGGATAAATGTAATTCAATAAAAGGGATCGCCACACCGGCTAATGCGTCACGAACCGCAACACTGGTATGGGTAAATGCCGCTGGATTAATAATGATAAAGGCAACGCCTTCCTGTTGAGCTTGTTGAATGCGATCCACGAGGTCGTGTTCAGCATTGCTTTGTAAGCAATCCAGTTCGTGTCCTGCTGAAGAGGCTTGTTGGATGGCGGCTTTTTCGATATCAGCGAGGGTGGTCGCACCATAAACATCCGGCTCGCGTGTGCCGAGTAGGTTTAAATTTGGACCATTTAGTAGGAGTAACTTAGCCATAACAACGCCCAGTCAATTAAATCGCTTCAAATACTGCCTAGATCGAAGCTTTTCCCTGCATGATCAGACCACTTTTTTTTATCAGAATACGCGTGCATTGTGCAGGAGAATGCTAAATTTGTCCAGTTATCTGCATGTTTAGGGAATTTAGCCTAGAAATCGGCGAAAATCGCGACAAAATTCACATATTTCAGTATTAATTAAAATAAGGCGTTATCAGAGAAGAGCTACTATACATACGCCATCAATATGATGGTGCTTTAATCTAACTTTAATGTGTACTTGCGAAGTGAAGTCTTTGCTAGAAACAGGATTGCATGATGATCCTATAAAATTGATCTGACCCTGTTAGTTCACTCGAATGTTTGTATTAATGTAGAACTTTACAGTAAGGCTTTGATCTTTTCTTCAGCAGTAGTTTCAAGGAGTTCACCTGGTTGTATGTAAGAGATCTTACCTTTGCGATCAACAATGACAGTATAAGGCAGGGCACCGAAGCGATTACCGTAGGACTTGCTCACATTAATTGCTTCCAGATCGCCGAGCAGCATCGGGTAGTTCACGCCATAGGTGTCCGCAAAATTTTCTACATTATCTTTTTCATCAATTGCGACGCCAATAAACTGTAGGCCTTGTTTACCGTATTTTTCTTGTAGCTTAACAAAGGCCGGCGTTTCCTTTCTACATGGTGGGCACCAGGTAGCCCAGAAGTTGATGACCAACACTTTGCCATCCCATTCAGAGAGTTTGTGTATTACGCCCTCTTGATCGGGTAAAGAAAACTCGGGACGGTATGAACCAACTTTTGCTGGCGCTTTTACTATTTTTTGCGAGCTAGATTGTTTATCGTTTGCTTTGCTATTTACAGTGGCCGCATTTTTATCACATGCAGAAAGAGAGACCGCTAATAGGCCAGCCAGTACTAAGAATTTTTTATTCACAATAAGTTACTCGTTATTTTTTAGAGCGCTTGTTTAATGAGCGCAGCGAATTCTGAGGCATCTTTATAACCGTAGAAATCCATATTTTTAATGCGCTGGCCTTGCTTGTTAAAAAACAATAAGGCAGGTGGACCATAAACACCAAGACGTTTCTGTACGGCAGATGTAACCGGGTCAGATGGATCGGACACATCAATTTGCAGAGCCACATATTGGTTCATTAGGCCGACCACTGTTGCATCTGCAAAAGTGCTCTTTTCCATACGCACGCAATCAGTACACCAAGTTGCAAAGAAATCGATAAGGACGGGTTTGCCAGCGTCCTTCGCCTTGGCAAGTTCACGATCTAAATCAGCATCAGATCTTATTTGTATAAATAAATCATGAGCTGATTCTGTTGCAGTGGTGTGATCCGCCGTTGAAGCACTACCTACAGACAATTTGTTAAAATCAACTGGCTGCATAACATCGCGATTGCCCTGCATGCCACCAATCAGAGATAACACACCCCAGATGAGTAACACGGTACCAATGCCTTTCCAAAATACACGCCAACCGCTTACACCTTCCGGTAGGCTTTGTGTGGCACCAAGATAGATGCCAAGGGTAATAAAGAATACGCCCCATAGTAGTAACACGGGTACGCCAGGTAGTACGGCCAAGATGTAGATCGCAACACCAATCAGTAATACGCCAAAGAAGTATTTGACGCTATCCATCCAGGTGCCTGCTTTAGGTATTAATGCACCCGCACCAATACCAATGGCGATAAGAACCACGCCCATTCCCCATGACATGGAGAACATGATTAAGCCCCCTAGGATAGGATCTTGCGATTCAATCGCGACAATCAGGACAGATAACAAGATAGGTGAGGCACAGGCGCCTACAATCATGGAAGATAAAACACCCATGAGGAAAACGCCAAATAGAGAGCCACCTTTTAACCCGGCACTTTTCGTTTGCATACGTGACTGAATAGCAGCAGGCATTTGAATGGTGAACAGGCCAAACATGGAAAGCGCAAGTAACACCAGAATGACACTTACGGCACCAATTAACCAAGGGTCCTGGAAGTAGGCTTGTAATTGCCCACCCGATTTACCGGCGACAACGCCAGCAGCGGTATAAATGACCGAGGTGCCGAAGACGTAACTGGCAGCAAGCATGCCGCCTTTGAATTTGGAAATTTGTCCGTCTTGGCTTTGCCCAACAATGATACTGGAAAGGATGGGTATCATGGGTAATACGCAAGGTGTGAAGGTCAGGCCAAGTCCAACAGCGAAGGCAACAAGCACGTACCAAAGATAGCTATTTTCAGAATCATCTGTTTCATTGTTAACAACGTCAGTGGTTGGCGCAGCAGACTTACTTGCAAAGCTATTACTAACGGTTAAATCCATTTTCTTTGTCATCGGTGGATAACAAATGCCGGCATCGGCGCAACCCTGGAATTTTGCAGTGAAGGACAAAGTGCCTGCAGCGGGAGCATTATCGACAGGAATGAGGACAGTCAGGGTTTTTAGGTAAACCTCAACCTCACCTTCGGTACCATCAGGGAGGATGCCGTGGTGCATCGTACCTTTTGGCAATTTGATGTCACCTAGTTGAACACCAGCCGTGTCAGTTTTGAAATTAAACTTATCTTTATATAGGTAGTAACCATCGGCAATTGTCCAGTTAGCAACAATATTGCCGTTGTCGTCGATGCTTGCGCTATACGCGAAGGCTTCATCAGGCGCTAAGAATTCACGTTGTCCACCACCAAGTAAACTATCGCCAAGTGAACTTAGCTTTTGAATACCGCTGGTAGCTTGTGTTGTTGCTGCAGGTAGATTTAGCAAGATGGTGTGTTTGGCTGGTGGGTAACAGACACCTAGATCAGCACAGCCTTGTGCGCCAACAGTGATGCGTAGTGATTGTGAATTGCCAGTATGGATAAGTGGTACTTTAATCGCGAGTTTGTGACGGTAAATCTCAATCTCACCTTCAGTGCCATCTGGACGAATACCGATCTTTTTCTTACCCGGTGGTAGAGTGACGTCACCTAGTTCAATTCCCGCAGTTTCGGATTTGAAATTGAACTTGTCGTTGTACATGTAGTAACCGTCGGCTGCTTGCCATTCGACTTCGACAGTATTGGCATCAATTGCGCGTGCATTCACCGTGAAGGCTTGATCAGGTGGCAATAGATCCTCTTCGTTTATAGCGAGTAGCGGAGAGGTCATTAATAGACCCAAGGCGGCAATCAGTATCTTTTTTATCATCATTATGTCTTCGGGTTATGAAATTTGTTATCTCTGGATTGTTACATTACATGATTCACACATCCAGTCGAGGTGTTAATGCACAGGATTCGCTCACCCAATCAAGATAGGCCGGCAGTCCAGTGTCTATAGAGACAGCGATCAGCTCGGGAAGTTCGTAGGGATGCTTCGCAACAATATGCTTCTCGAGCGCCGGGTAGCTCTCTTTGTGGGTCTTAATCAGCAATAATTCCTCAGTACCTTGTTGGCGTTTGCCTTGCCAACGGTAGATTGAAGTCAGTCCAGGCACAATATTTACACAGGCGGCCAATTCGGCATCAATGATGCTGTCAGCCATGGCAAGGGCCGCACTGTGATCTGGGCAGGTGCAATAGACAATTAATAGAGGTGATGGTGTATTCATATATCATACGATACAAGATATTGTCGGTTTACGCTTGTAATCGGCGTAAACGCCCTTATTCTATTGGTTATGCGTGCATCCCAGATATTGATACTGCTTTTTTTGACTGTCCCATTGGTTGAAATTTACTTTCTTATTAGTGTTGGCCAAGTGATTGGTGCCATCCCGACCGTCTTCATGGTTGTGTTTACAGCTATATTAGGCGCTATGTTGCTGCGGGCGCAGGGGCTCTCAACCTTGCAGCGAGTACAAGCGGCATCGGCGCGAGGAGAGATCCCAGCCTTAGAAATGATGGAGGGCTTGATGCTATTGGTCGGCGGTGCCCTGTTATTAACGCCGGGTTTTTTTACTGATGCGATTGGTTTTATTTGCCTTATCAGTCCGTTACGACAGGCCTTAATACGTTACTGGATTAAGCGTTATGGTTCTTCTATTCAAGGGCAACCAGGTCATGATCCAGCGTCTAGAGGCCCACGGACCCTGGAAGGTGAATACTGGAAGGAAGACGAATAGCTGAATTTTTTAGGCAGACAGGGCATATTTGAACGCCTAGCCCTTGATTTTTCCTTTTTCGACCCTATTATTAGCACTCATTGATGGAGAGTGCTAACAACGCCCGCCGAAATAACATAACTTATTGAATTTATTGAAAATCCTATCTGGAGACTAATTAATGAACATTCGTCCTTTACACGACCGCGTTATTGTTCGACGCACGGAAGAAGAAACCACCAGTGCAGGCGGCATTGTGATCCCTGATTCAGCGACTGAAAAACCAGCAATGGGTGAAATTTTGGCCGTCGGCAAGGGCACAACAAACAGCAATGGCGAAGTAACTGCCCTAGACGTAAAAGTCGGCGATACAGTTATATTCGGCAAATTTTCTGGTAACGAAGTAAAAGCTGATGGCGAAACACTGCTCGTTATGCGTGAAGAAGACATCATGGGTGTGATTGAAGGCTAAGCCTGTTCACCACCATTACAAAACAGAATTTTAAAAGGAAAAGACATGACAGCTAAAGACGTAAAATTCGGAGACGAAGCCCGCCAAGGTATGGTTCGCGGCATTAACGTTCTCGCCAACGCCGTAAAAGTAACTTTAGGTCCTAAAGGCCGTAACGTAGTTCTTGAAAAAAGCTTCGGCGCGCCGACAGTAACAAAAGATGGTGTTTCTGTTGCGAAAGAAGTTGAACTGCAAGACAAGTTCGAAAACATGGGTGCACAGATGGTGAAGGAAGTCGCTTCACAAACGTCTGATATTGCCGGTGACGGCACAACAACAGCAACAGTGCTTGCGCAAGCGATTGTTCGTGAAGGTATGAAATCAGTTGCTGCGGGTATGAACCCAATGGATCTAAAGCGCGGTATCGATAAAGCCGTTGCTGCTGCCGTTGAAGAACTGAAAAGTCTTTCTATCACCTGTGATGACAATAAAGCGATTGCCCAGGTAGGCACAATTTCAGCCAACTCGGATAACAATATCGGTGACATCATTGCTGAAGCAATGGAAAAAGTCGGTAAAGAAGGTGTTATCACTGTTGAAGAAGGTTCAGCACTGGATAACGAACTCGATGTTGTTGAAGGTATGCAGTTCGATCGTGGTTACCTATCACCTTACTTCGTGAACAACCAAGCCAACATGACGGTTGAAATGGAAACACCGCTGATTCTTATCCATGATAAGAAAATTTCTAACATTCGTGATTTGCTCCCAGTATTGGAAGCTGTTGCTAAAGCCGGTAAGCCACTATTAATTATTGCTGAAGATATTGACGGTGAAGCACTTGCAACATTGGTTGTAAATAACATCCGTGGCATCGTTAAAGTATGTGCGGTTAAAGCACCAGGTTTTGGTGATCGTCGTAAGGCGATGTTGCAAGATCTTGCGATTCTAACTGGCGCAACTGTTATTGCTGAAGAAGTAGGCCTGTCTCTTGAAAAAGCAGGGTTAGATGAGCTTGGTAGTGCGAAGCGTATTGTTACTAACAAAGATGAAACGACTATTATTGATGGTGCGGGTAACACAACTGAAATCAGTGATCGTGTTAACCAGATTCGTGGCCTGATGGAAGAGTCATCATCTGATTACGACCGTGAAAAAATGCAAGAACGTGTTGCTAAATTGGCTGGTGGTGTTGCGGTCATTAAAGTTGGCGCAGCAACAGAAGTTGAAATGAAAGAAAAGAAAGCACGCGTTGAAGATGCTCTGCATGCAACACGTGCAGCTGTTGAAGAAGGTGTTGTACCAGGTGGTGGTGTTGCATTGATTCGTGCTCTACAAGCTATCACCAAGATTAAAGGTGATAACGAAGAGCAAAACGTGGGTATCGCAATTGCTCGCCGTTCAATGGAAGAGCCACTACGTCAAATCGTTACAAATGCAGGTGAAGAAGCCTCAGTTGTTTTATCTAAAGTATTAGATGGTAAAGGCAACCACGGTTACAACGCGGGCAACGGTGAATACGGCGATATGATCGAAATGGGTATTCTTGACCCAACCAAGGTAACTCGTAGTGCGTTGCAAAACGCGGCGTCAGTTGCCGGTCTGCTTATCACCACTGAATGTATGATCGCTGAAGTGCCAGTAGATGCGGGTGCGGCCGGTGGTGCTGCCCCAGCCGATATGGGTGGCATGGGTGGTATGGGCGGTATGGGTGGCATGGGCGGCATGATGTAATTGCCCTGAACCTTCGGGACGAAGGTTAGGGTATGCATAATGATGCCGTAGGCATCTATGCTCACCAACCTAAAGTTCAGAAAATGCCCTCGTCGAAAGACGGGGGTTTTTTTATGTATCTAGGTTATTCACGATCATTCTCACAGAACCTCTTCGAGGTTCATTGCGAGTACCTCAACCATCCCCGATGGTTCGAGGCAATTGCGTTGCTCGCTCAAACGCGCCTTGTCACACGACAAAATCCCTAACCCTGAAAGCCTCGTTAGAAATAACGGGGCTTTTTCATTTTTGCCTTGCATCTATCTCGCCTCTGACATTTTAAGAACACCAGTAATTAATAAAGCCCCGATATTCGGGGCTTTATTGTTTGAGCTGTTCGCTTGTAGTCGCGCGACCGAAGCGAAGAGTAGGAAGTTCTTGATGAAGCCCGTAGGGATTCTGAAGTGCCTTGTCACACGACAAAATCCCTAACCCTGAAAACCTCGCTATTTTTAGCGGGGTTTTTTATTGCCTAGGACTTACTTATTTCTGAACATCAAAAATGCGCTGAAAGCCTCCTTGTTGTTAGGGAATGCAGGTATGATTATTTTGCTTGTAATGTGGGGGGTGTCACACATAAGCTGGAGCTATGAATGAAGTTGTGAAAACATTGAACGTTATTCCTGAGGTTTTTCGTCAAGATGCCGAAAATTATTGGCAGAATTATCTCGATTCTTTGAACGAGAGTCAGCTTGTTGCGCCGAGTGATGCAGTTTTATGTCAATTATTGCGTCGACTATTTATCTGCAGTGAATTTGCACGTCAGCTATGTATACAGGAACCGACGATATTTGATGAGTTGCTACACAGTGGCGATTTATTCCGCTTTTACCAGTACGGTGAACAGCTACAAGAGTTAGCTGATCGTGTAGTTAATGTTAAAAGTGAAACTGAGTTAATGCATATACTGCGAAAGTTTCGCCAAAGAGAAATGTTACGTATTGCATTTCGGGACTTATCAGATTGGAACGATTTAGTCAGCACTACGCATGAATTAAGTTGGTTAGCTGAGGCATGTATAGAATGCGCATTAGGCGTGTTGTCTCGTTGGCACAAAAAAGAGTTGGGTGTGCCAAGTAATAGTGCAGGTGAGGAGCAGCACTTATTTGTTATCGGCATGGGTAAACTCGGGGCACATGAGCTTAATTATTCCTCTGATATTGATTTGATATTTGCATATCCAGATGAGGGAGAAACAAAAGGTAAGCGGCTTAAA
>Ga0316207_10001345_pt1 | contig 30915 bp, 10 predicted proteins | sample 6weekpyrite_MG_FD_204943 | JGI IMG/M metagenome (GOLD analysis project Ga0316207, IMG submission 204943) | Microbial mat bacterial communities from mineral coupon in-situ incubated in ocean water Damariscotta River, Maine, United States -... | ecosystem: Environmental > Aquatic > Marine >...
GGCTTGCAGGCGATTGTTAAGGAGAATTTGATCTCGCATGGGGCGGTTCAGCCAGCGCCGCAGCAGGCGACTGCCCATGGCGGTGGTGCTGCGGTCGAGCACGTCGAGCAGGGTGTTGTCGCGGCCTCCCATCAGGTTGGTCTCCAGCTCCAGATTGCGGCGGCTGGCGGCATCCATTACTACACTGTCTTCACGTCGCTCGACACGGATGCCGTGGATGTGGGGCAGATTGGCGCGCTGGGTATCGAGGGCGTATTGCATCAGGCAGCCGGCAGCGCAGATGGCGCTGCTCATGGTGTCGCAGCCAAAGCCTTGCAGATCTTTGGTGCCGGTTTGCTCGGTGAGCAGGCGGATGGCGGTCTGTTCTTCAAAATACCAGGGTGGCTGTTGCCGCACCGGATAGCGATCATCCAGCTTGAGCATGTGGGCCAGTTCTTCGCTAAGCAGTAACTCGGCGGGTCTGATGCGTTCCAGCTCGTCGCCGACGGCATCCTGGTCATCGACTTCCATCACGGTCATGCGACCACTGGTGATGTCGAGGCTGGCAATGCCGAACTGGGTGTCGGTGCGGCTGACGGCGCAGAGCAGGTTGTCCTGGCGTTCGTTGAGCAGCGCTTCATCGGTGACGGTGCCGGGGGTGATGATGCGTACCACCTTGCGTTCTACCGGGCCCTTGGCGGTGGCCGGGTCGCCAATCTGTTCGGCAATGGCGACCGATTCACCCTGTCTAACCAGCTTGGCCAGGTAGCCCTCGGCAGCATGAAAGGGGATGCCACACATGGGGATGGGCTGGCCATCAGACTGGCCACGGGCGGTGAGGGTGATATCCAGCAGGCGGGCGGCCTTGCGGGCGTCATCAAAAAACATTTCGTAGAAATCGCCCATGCGGTAGAACAGCAGCATGTCGGGGTGGTCTGCCTTGATGTGCAGGAACTGCTGAATCATTGGCGTATGTTGTTTATTGTTTGCTTTTAAAGTCATGCTGTTGTATTTCTTAATGCATTGTTTATTAAGTATTTATTGTTCTTTTGGTCGTATCTTGTTGTTTCACAAAATACCGTTCAATCTCATAAGAAAGTTTAGGTTTCTGTGGTGTAAGTTCTAGTCGTGATCAGCAACCTACACCAATTCAAGAGGATGCCGATGGCAACAGTACAGAGTACCAAACCTCTCACTGCCAGAACAGTAGAAGTAATGAAACCTAGTGATAAGAATAAATCTGATACCGGGGAAAATATAGGGTTGCGGGTGACTTGTGGCACTACTGGAGTGAAAGCATTCTTTTACCGTTATACCAGTCCGTTCATTAAGAAACTCGCGCAGATGAAAATTGGTAGCTTCCCTGATACTTCTCTTGCCGAAGCGAGATTGAAACTCCAGGAGCTAAAGAAGATTCGCCGTCAGGGGCGTTGCCCGTCTACCGAGGCGAAGGAGAGGCAAAAGAAAGAGGCGATTGTTCAGGAGTAGGAGCGTGTTGAGGCCGCCAAAAATCTTTATTACCGTTAAGGATTTGGTTGAGCTTTATCTGACCCAGTATATAGAAGACAGGAAATCTTCAAATGGGCGGATTATTCCAGGCGCAAAAAAAACCGAAGGGGCAGTCAGAGACCCGCAGGACTCTCTACGGAAATGCGATTCCCGAGCTTGGAAAAAATGGCGGCAGATACGGTTAAGCGAGAGCAGGTGGTTGACATGGTCATGGTCATTGTTCAACGCGGGGCGAATGTACAAGCCGGAAATGTACTGAGAGAGCTGAGTTCGGCCTATGAGTTTGCCATCGATCTTGGTTATTTTTCAGATGATTTAGCCAATCCAGCGCTACTTGCCAAAGCAAGCCTCAGGCAGGCTAGGGTACGTTTGACCTGTCAAAGAGGCAAAAGAGTGCTCTCAGATACCGAGTGCGTGACCAATAGAGCAGCTTCACCATGTTGCGTTGGCGATTGGTAAGCACGAACCAGTGACCGGATAATGGATTCTCTAATAAAAGTTCTTTGACCAACAGCGAAAGTCCATTGATGGATTTGCGAAAGTCAACGGGCTCACGGCACAGGTACATCTTATCGGGTGTGCGATCAATGAGCATCGGCCAGTCTCAGGATAGCTTGTAAGATCGATAAACGTTGACATGGCAGCTCAATGCGACAACCATTAGGAAAGTGCACGGTCAGCGACATTGTTTCAGAAGCTGATTCGGAATCAAGTGCCGCCGGCACAAGCACCGATGCTTCAGCAGTCGTTGGCGGGTTCTCAAGATTGGCTGCGAGCCGTTGGCGCCATTTATAGAAACCGCTGACGGTTAAGCGATGGTGGCGTGTGTATTCGGTGATCGTAAGCTCACTGCGCTGTGCGGCCTGAAGGTGTTTAGCCAATAACGTTCTTTTTGGTTAACTGTGACATCTGTGAACTCCTTGTGCTAGAAAAGGATTCACAGTTTGGTAAACCGATAGCCGATTGACTAGTATGTGCTTTGCTCGGCGGTTACGAATGATCCTGGAAAAAAGGATACCTTTTGTCGTATAATTTACTTCGATAATGCGAGTAGGGAAGTCCGTAAGCCCTCATTACCAGCCATGCTCGGCATTGTGGATGCGTTCAGATTTTGGGGTAACGGCGTCCAGGGTGTCGATGTCTTGTGGAAATGTTTGCAGGTAGTATATTGAGAGATGTCTTTAGAGTGTTAGCTTTTCGATGAAGAAAGTAGGGGTTGGCGCTAGTTTAGCGCGGGTACCATTTATGGTGTCGTTGTGCACGCCATAAATTTAGTCGGGACCCCCTCTCTGAAATAGGGTCATCCGCTTTGCGGACGATATTTAAATTTTAAGTATTCTAAACACAGAAGTAAAGCTATATAGGTGAGCTGCAATGGGAATTGAAGGGGTAATGGAAAAAGGTTTTATAACAACTAGCGCTGACAAGGTGATTAATTGGGCGCGCACAGGGGCGTTGTGGCCTATGACATTCGGTCTTGCCTGCTGTGCGGTTGAAATGATGCATGCTGGTGCTGCTCGTTATGATCTAGATCGTTTTGGTTGGGGGGTTTTCAGGGGTAGTCCAAGGCAAGCGGACCTGATGATTGTGGCAGGTACGCTTACCAACAAAATGGCACCGGCATTACGCAAAGTATATGATCAAATGGCAGAGCCGAGATGGGTTATTTCCATGGGTTCATGTGCGAATGGTGGTGGATACTACCATTATGCATATTCTGTAGTTCGTGGGTGCGATCGAATTGTGCCTGTAGATATTTATGTGCCAGGCTGCCCTCCCACGGCTGAAGCTCTTATATACGGGATGATCCAATTGGCGAATAAAATCAAACGCACAAATACAATTGCCCGCTGAAGATGGGGGAATGAATGGTGTTGATCGTTTGAAAGCGACTGGATTATCGAGCATCCTGAGTATCATGCCCTGTTTGAGGATCTATACTCCGGGGCGAGCTGATGTGAATCCTTTCCTGTATTTATCTATGCACTTATCGATATCTGAACAAGTGGCTGCAAATTCACCTTAGGGTATCAAAGATGCGTACTATGCCTTGATAAAAAAACAGGATCAGAGCACGAAGCGGTCCATGAGATAATGGAATGCTTAGGGAAAGCGATATGGAAGTCGCAAAAAAGTAATAAACCTTTTGATTCTGGTGCCTACAGTAGATGCGTCAGGAAATTATTTAATAGAGTCTTAGATGCTTAGTTAAGGTGTTATCCTGGTGCTTATTAAGCAAATGATACTCATGTATGTTCTGAAAACTCTTTGCTATTGTTTTGGCGTTAGTGATGTACGAGACTGTAATTAAAACTGCGTAACTGTTTATCATTAACTCCAGTCTTGGGAAAGGGTGGGCAGACTATGAACAAAAAAGACTTGAAGCTTTTGCGCGTGAAGCTGCCAAAAACCTGAAGATCGAGAAAGACCTTAACGAGTTCAACCGGATGCTGAGAAACCATAGTGAATTGCTGTATAATTCAGCTCTAGGATCGCATTTAGTTCAGTGTGTGGTTATACAGAACTATTCGAAGGTTCAAAATTGTCTTCTTCCATAACATTGTCTCTAAAATTACAGTTTTCTCGGTTGCTCAATATTTTCCCTTGCAACATGAATGCGAGGATGAATAAATGCCAGTTGTTGATGAGCTTTTTGCTGTTGGCTGGAATTTGTTCCTCCTTTGCGTGGGGGGAGGAAGTTGGTGTACTCAACAAGGTTACCATTCGACCATTAGGTGATGTGGTGGTTCGTCAGCTTAGCTCGGCACCGGCGATGGTGGTGAGTCTGAATGAGAGTCGTATCAGCACCGAGATCGGTGCTGTGGTGAATGCTATTCCGGTACGTGTCGGTGACGGGGTCAAGAAGAGGCAGTCGCTGGTGACACTTGAGTGTGAAGATTTTCGCCTGCGTTTGAATCAAACCCAGGCGGCAATCAGGAGTGCTGATGCAAAGCTGGAGTTTGCAGCGGCGCTAGTGAAGCGAGCGGAGCAATTACACAGTGATAATAATGTCTCTGAAGAGGTGGTGCAGCAGAGTCAGAGCGACCTAAAGATAGCCGAGTCGGAGCGTGCCGCAGCCGAGTCCAACATGCGCGAGGCGGAGTTGAATGAGGAGCGTTGTAGCGTTGTCGCTCCCTTTGCTGGAGTGGTGCTGGAGCGGCTGGTCTCCGAAGGGGAGTGGGTTGCCGTCGGGACACCGCTGGTAATACTGCTCGACACCCAGCGCCTGGAGCTTTCCGCTCAGGTGACTCTGAATGAGGTGGAGGGGCTGCGTAATGCCAGCGTGGTGGAGTTTGCGGCTGAAGGTGAACGTTATCCTCTTGCTATCCGCGCTATGCCGCAGAAGATTGACCCCAAGCTGCGTCAACGTGATGTGCGACTTATTTTTACCGACACGGCTGCATTGCCATTGCCTGGCCAGTCCGGTCGGCTAGAATGGCAGAGTGCTACTCCTTATCTGCCTGCCAACCTACTGCTGAGAAGGGGGGGGCGCATAGGTCTCTTTGTGGTGGATCAGGGCAATGCGCTATTTGTTGCGCTACCCGGAGCTCTTGAGGGGCGTCCCGCGCCGGTTCCTGCGCTGTCTCCTGAAACGATGGTAGTGATCGAGGGGCGGCAGTCGTTACGTGATCGCGATGAGGTCGAGGTGGTGCTTTAGCAGGCTGTTGAAACTCTCCTATATCACAGCCGATTTGCGTAGGCTACGTAAAACGATACTTTTCAGGATAATCTCTGAATGCACGGCGCTGACATTACATAGGAAAATTTATTTACAACCGTTCATCTTGAAACATTTGTGCCCGCCAATCACCCGATGCGACTCATCAAGGGTTTATTTGATCAGGCCGCGAAACGTATGACTGGCTACTCAATAGCGCCTATTCTGAGTATGGTCGTGAATCGATTCCACCAGAGCGTTTGTTGCATTCGCAGTTGCTGCATGTACTCTACACCCTACGAAGCGATCGGCAACTGGTCGAACAAGTTGAGTTACAACTTACTGTTTCGCTGGTTTGTCGGGCTGAGCATTGATAATGAGGTTTGGGGTTACTCCAGCTTCAGCAATAATCGTGATCGTCTTTATGGAGCACGATATTATTCCTGCCCTGTTTGAAGAAGTGGTTGAACTAGCTCGCAAACAAGTTCTCCTCAGCGAAGATTACTTCAGCGTCGATGGTACCCTATACAGGCTTGGGCCTCGCAAAAGAGTTTTCGTCCAAAGGATGAAGATGATGATCACCCGGATGATAAAGGCCGCAACATCGAGCGAAATTTTCATGGAAACACGCCTAAATGATATCTATGAATTATGTGCAGACCCCGACGCCAGAAGCTATAAAAAGTTCAAAGGCTGCGAGGCGAAAATGGTCTGCCTGGGTATACAGTGATGGAAAACCGCAACGGCCTCATAGTCAAAGCCGATGCAAGCCTAGCGGATGGTTTCGCAGAACGTGACACCGCCTCTAAATAGCTCGATTAGTTACCCGGTACTCATCGAAAAACCGTTGGTGCAGACAAGAATTACGATCCGAACGGTTTTGTTGATGCCTGTCGGGAGAGAAACAAAACGTCTTATGTAGTACGTAATGATAAACGTCGTGTTGGATCAGCTATTGACGGTTGTACACCAGTCGCCATGAAGGGTATGCTGTGAATTTAGAAAATATGTAATCGTATAGAAGAAAGTTTCGGTTGGAGTAAGGCTAGCGGCTTAACTCCTGTAAATTAAAGTGCGAGGGCTGGCTCGAGTCAGTGTGGTATTCAATTTAGCTTTTGTTGGCTGGAACCTAGCGTGAATTCGCAATTTATAGATGCAATCCGTCTGGTGTGAACCAAGGTCGAGAACAATCTGAAATTGCTGACTAATTAGATGATGGATTTGCTAATTTTACCCTGTGTTTTCAGGTCGAAACAAAATAATCGATCTGACCAACAGCTATTTTCAACACCCTGTTGGTGGCCGGTGTTCATGTCGCCTAATTTCGCTTAGTGTTAGCCTCTATGCTTGCCCGCCTCTACCAGAATCATGTGCTGGTCAATCTCACCTTTTTGTTGGTGCTGGTGGTGGGGTTTCTCTCCTACTCCCTGTTACCACGCGAACAGGATCCCACCATTAATTTTAACTGGATCGAGGTCCATACGGCGCTGCCGGGGGCTGCGGCTAGTGATGTGGAGCAGCGCATTACTAACGTGCTGGAGGAGGCTATGAGCAAGGTCTCTGACATCAAATTTGTCTCAAGCACCAGTCGAGATGGACTCTCTGCAATCGTCGTGCGCTTTAGTGATATCGACAGCGCTACCTTCGATAAACGAGTGAGCGATCTGCGTCGAGAAGTGAGCAATAAGAGCGGTGAGCTACCAGAGGGTGCCAAAGAGCCAATGATTATAGAGGTGACCACGGCCAACTCCATCCCCACTGCCACGCTGGTGATTACCGCAGTGGCTGATGACGAGAATCTGCGCTGGCAGGCGGAGCAGGTGAGAAAGGATGTGGAGCGTATTCGCGGCATCGATCAGGTGTGGGAGACAGGTCTCCGCTCCCCTGAATTGCAGGTCCAATTTTTGCCTGAGCGGCTGCAGCAGCTCGATGTTAGTGCGGTCGATTTGGCGGATACAGTGAGTGACTTTTTCCATGATCAGTCGGCTGGTTCTGTGCAGGTGGCAGAGCAGAATTGGTTGGTGCGGGTGATTGGTGCCAGCAGTGCCCCCGGTTACCTGGCGCGGCTGCCTGTGATGTCGTCGCACGGGGAGGTGCTGTTAGGGGAAGTGGCGGAGGTGTCGCGAGGCCGTGCCGAGGCTCGTCAACTCGTGCGCTATAAAGGCGAGCCTGCAGTGATGTTGGCTGTGACCAAACAGGCACAGGTCAACACCCTGCAATTGGTGCAGCGCCTCAATGAATATGTGGCTGAGCGCAATAGAGTCAGCGATGGCACCGGTGTCCAGGTTGAGTTGATAGATGATCAGACTGAGATGACACGCAGTGCGCTTAAAATCATGGAGAACAATGCGCTACTCGGGCTGTTCCTGGTACTGCTGGTTTCCTGGATCTTTCTCGGTAGCCGTATTGCGTTGATCACCTCAATCGGTATTCCATTCGTTCTGGCGGGCACCTTCTGGCTGCTCAGCGCCATGGACCAGACCCTTAATGTGATGGTGCTGTTGGGTGTGGTGATCAGTCTCGGGATGCTGGTGGATGATGCCGTGGTGGTTGTGGAAGCAATCTACTACCGCATGCAGCGTGGCGCTGATGCGCTGACCGCCTCAATTGAATCGTTGAAGGAGATCTTTGCTCCGGTGACCGCCGCAGTCTTGACTACCATTGCCGCTTTTTTGCCCCTGATGCTGATGCCGGGTATTCTCGGTAAGTTCATGTTAGTCGTACCGCTGGTGGTGACCACGGCACTGCTCATTAGTTTGCTGGAGGCCTTTTGGATGTTGCCCGCCCATGTATTGGCTAGCAGGATCAGTTTCGATAAGCCTTCGCCCTTGCATAACTGGCGTGTCGGCATGCTTCATACGTTGCGTGTGCGGTATACCCTGCTGCTGGTGAAGGTCATGCGTTATCCCAAGACTGTTCTTGCCGCCACGCTCGGGCTCTTTGTCGTTGCAGTTACGGCAGCCAGCTCCGGTGTGGTGAAGGTCGATTTTTTTGCTTCCGATCCGATTCGCAAGTTTTACATTAACATCATAATGCCCAGCGACAACCCACTGAAGCAGACGATGGAAAAGGGTCTGGAAGTGGAAGAAACTGTACGCGCCTACTTGCAGGATGAGGATGCTCGCGCAGTAGTGGTCTATGCCGGACAGATGTTCACCGAGACCGGTGTCTTTGTGGGGGATCGCTATGCACAGATCCTGGTGTCACTCAATCCTCGCATTGGCGAGATGCGTAGTGTTGATGAGTTGATGGATTCGATGCGAGACGAGGTGGTGGCAACGGTAGGGGCGGAGCGCATCTTATTTCAGCGTCTGACAGGTGGGCCGCCTGCGGCCAAGGCGGTCAGTGTTAAGGTGCGTGGTGATGAGGTAGGTGAGTTGCGCGCTGCGGTGGCGGAACTGAAAGGGGTTATGACGAACAGCGGTGTGATGAAGGAAATCACCGATGACGACAGCCTCGGACAGATGGAGCTGCGCCTAAAGGTTAACACCGATGCTGCGCAGCGTGCTGGTGTCAGTCCCGTTGTTATCACCCGCATGATTGGGTTGATGGTGGATGGTGAGGTGGTCGCCACCATGCAAGATCAGGGTGAGGAGCTGGAAATTCGCGTCAAGGCTAAACCGGTTGCGCTGAGTGCTATCGATGATCTGCTGCGGGTACCTGTGCCGGTGAAGGGGGGTGGGGAGATAGCGCTAAGCCGCCTTGTGGTGAGCGAGCGGGGTGAGGGTGTGGGTAACATCCGTCACTACGATTTTCGCCGTGCTATCACGGTGGAGGCGGATATAGACAAGGCGCAGACCAACACTGTCGCAGCCAACAAGATTATTCAGGAGGCGTGGCAACAAATGGCACCGCGCTACCCCAATGTCGATCTAGATTTTTCGGGTGAGTTGGATGATATCAAGGAAAGCATGGACTCGCTCATCGTGCTCTTCCTCTTTGGTCTCATGCTTATGTATCTGATACTGGGTACCCAGTTTCGCAGCTACGTTCAGCCGCTGGTGGTCCTGGTGACGGTGCCGATGGCTTTCACTGGTGTGATGTTTGGTTTGTGGATTACGCAGAATCCGCTTAGCCTGTATACGATGTACGGCGTGGTGGCACTGGCGGGGATTGCAGTGAATTCGGCGATTGTGCTCATCTCTGCCACCAATGACCGCTTGCGTAGTGGGATGTCGCCGCTCCATGCCACACTTTATGCAGCGCGTCGGCGCGTTATTCCCATTATTATCACTACCGCCACTACAGTGGCTGGGCTCTTCTCGCTGGCCACAGGGCTGGGTGGCCACTCGCTACTATGGGGGGCAGTGGCCACTGCTATCGTCTGGGGGCTACTGCTTTCGGCGGTGTTGACGCTCTTCGTGATCCCTGTGTTGCTGCGCCTCTACCTGGGCGGGGTCGTTGCGGTATCTGCATGGATTTGCAGCGGCGGTATATTGAGGAAGAAGCTATTATAATCCATCACAAAATCGTTTTAGCGCTATAGTTATAGTGCGCAAAAACTGAGAAAGTTTTGGCATAGTGCCCACCCCATTGCCCCGAATCGGGAGGAGGCGCGTCATGAAAACAAGCAAAGAAAAAATGCTGCAAACTCAGCGGAAATGTCGAAAATTTGATCGGTTGGTTAACGGGGTGTTTTACCGAATTGGCCATTTCACTGCAGTTTGGCATTCTACACGTCCACTACGCCTGCGAAATGGCTGTTTCGACATCATAATGTTGATCAGAGCCAATATGCAGTTGGCATTTTATCCAGCCCAATAATGGATCTTCATCAAAGTTGAACTGACGTTTTAGCACCCGAAAGGCATGTTGGATTTTTGGCACACAGGCGGGATTTGGTGCGATTCTCGAACTTCTCTTTTTCCGTCACCGGCTTGTTCCGGCTCTTTTTGGCATGAGTAAAGCTTTGTGTCAGTGGGGGCTGTTCTGTCAACATCTTGTGTCGCCCTGTATAGGTCGAGTTCTCAGTCCCATGTTTCTCGCCATTCTATAATTCTAAGTGCCAGAGAGTCATGCATGTTGACAACCGTGTCGGTCGCCGAGTGCACCAGCTTTGTTTTGTTAAGCGGATGATGGTTAATCTTTGGGGGAGGTTGATGAATGAGGGTTATACATGTTATTTTTTTGCTGTGGGGCAATTAAGGCTAAGGGCATAGGGATGAGCTCAGGAAGCCGAAAACCAACTTGCTCTGTGACGTAATTTCTTTGCTATGTAGGCAAATCGAGGGGTCGATGAAGGGTTACAGTTGTGCTCATGGAGGGCAGGGTATTGCTATCATTGGTATGGCATGCCGTTTCCCCGACGCTGATGATTACAAATCGTTTTGGCGTAATCTCCAAGATGAGAAAAATTCAGTAAGAAAGATTTCCCCCCAGCGCTGGGCATTGAGTGGTCTGAAAGAGAAAATTTCAGCCCCTTTTTATTGTGCTGCTATCGAAGGAATCGAGCTGTTCGATCACGATTTCTTCAACCTCTCTCGGCGCGAGGTCGAGAGCATGGATCCGCAGCAGCGGCTTGTATTGGAAGAAGCATTTCACTGCATCGAAGATGCTGGCGTAGCGATGACTACGTTGCACCACCGTATCACCTCTGTTTATCTCGGGATTACTGGCAGTGACTACAGCTTGCTTGCACTAAACAGGGGCAAGGATGTTGACAGTCACGCGGCATTTGGCAATTTTGAATGTCTTGCTGCAAACAGGATATCTAATGCATTCGGCTTTCGTGGCGCAAGCTTCTCACTTGATGCGGCAACTGCTTCATCTTTAGTAGCTGTTCACGAGGCAAAGAAATCCCTACTTCTGGGTGAGAGTGATTTTGCCTTGGCGGCAGCGGTTAGTTTGCCATTCCATCCTTGGCGCTATATCGGGTTTGATAAGGCGTCCATGCTGAGTGTTGATGGGCGGTGTAAGACCTTCGATAGTCGCGCCAACGGGTTCGTCTACGGGGATGGGGTCGCTGTTCTATTACTGCAAAGGCTAGATGATGCGATCCGCGATGGTAATCATGTCCATGGTGTTATTCGCGGCAGCACTGTTAATCATTGCGGGCACTCACAAACCATTACCGCTCCGAGTGTTGCCGCGCAACGTGATGCGGTGCTCTCGGCTTGGGCCGAGGCAAACCTCAGTCTGGAGACTGCAGGGTACATTGAGGCGCATGGGACTGGAACAACATTAGGTGATCCAGTTGAAATAGAGGCGCTCACTCAGGCATTTTCGCGGCATACGTCACGGCAAGGCTTTTGTAAAATTGGCTCGGTCAAGTCGAATATTGGGCATCTATTCAGTGCCGCCGGGCTTGCAGGGTTGATTAAAGTTTTGCTGATGATGCGTCATCGGAGAGTGCCGAAAACGCTGAATATCGACAAACTCAATCCGGTGATCAATTTTGCCGCCTCGCCGTTTTTGCCCGCGCTTGAAACGGGGCAGTGGCCTGTTTTAGACGATGGCTCGCCGCTTCGTGCTGGTGTGAGTGCTATCGGTTTCGGTGGAGTCAATGCGCATGTCGTGTTGGAAGAGTTCCAATGCGAGTCCAGCGTCGCGATGACAGGGCTTCAAACAGATTCGGCTGACGAGCTGCCGTTTCTGTTGTCGGCTAAAACCCCAACGGCGCTGCAAGACATGTTTGAGCAATGGCGCAGGTTCGTCGCGAGTGATGAACTTGGCAAAGCATCGTTTACTGATTTGTGTCTTACCCTAGCCTTGGGGCGTGAATCAATGCCCTATCGCTTCGCGGTTTGTTTGCGAGATAAGGTTGGTCTGTCTAGGGCGATTGAGCAGTTAGGGGACCAAACGGTAGAGGCAACAACCAAAAGCTGGTGCTTGCATCTCGCAGGGCTTACGCCTGCTGAGGCATATGCCGTGGCGCTGGAATGGTGGCGCCATGAAGCATTCCAGCGCCACTTTCATGAAGTTTCCCAGGCTATTTACGAAATCGATCCAGCCGTAGCGGCATGGGAGGACAGCCGTGAGGCGATACCGAGCAGGGTGTTTGCATTTGCAGTGGAATGCGCCTGCGCGCGTGTACTGCTCGAGTTGGGTATGGCTCCTCAGCAATTAACGGCATCGGCAGAAGGCTTGTGGGCTGGGTTGGCCATGACTGGGATTTTGTCCCCGGCTGATGCGGCTGCTTTACTGGCGAATCAGTGTGAGTGGAAGGAGGCTAAGCTGCACCGGCCTATGGCGATACCTTTCTATGATTTAGCAGAGCAATGCGTGATCATGCCGTGGTGCTTTGATGCCACTTACTTGGCCACTCTCATTGATGGGCTGTACGTGCCCTACCAAGTGATGTCGGAACTTGTGGATAGGGCGCGGCTTCTGATTGATTCGCAGACCACATTTAAGAAATATATGGATGAGTGGGACCGCGTCTTAGAACCGGTTGGAGTGGATTTACGCGCCATGCTTCGCTCTCCGTTGCCAGCCGAGGAAAGTTATCCGTTTGCTTCGCAAAGTGCGTTACTAGCATTGGTAACCTCATCTGCCCTTTGCAGGCTAAGTCTTCACCGGGGCCTGAGTGATCCATTACCCCTAAACGATGTCTATCTTCGGGAAATAGTGGATCTGTTGGTTGACGGTGTTATGCCGCAATCCGCGCTCGTCGACCTGTTTAGTCGTGGCTCGGAGGCTGTTGCGGCAGTGGCTGAAACGCTTGCGCAACGTCAGGCGCGTATGAACTTGGCCCAGCCCTATACGCGAATTCGAGAGTACAGCCAGCTACTGAACGAAATTGAGGATCCACACGCTTGGTTTCAACGGGGCCTGGCCTCTGTTGATATGCCGGATGTTTCGGTAGGTGGAGCTCGGCTAGATTTCGGTGCGGAGGCAAGGTTGTGTCACGATGGGCAGACAGACGAGGTGTTCGACATGGTCCCGCAGAGTGGTTCGGGACTCATCCCTCTGCTGGTTAGGTTGTGGAGCCACGGGGTAGACGTTGAGTGGGGGAGGCTGTATCCAGAGGGGTCTTTCCATAAAGCATCCTTGCCGGGATACCCTTTTCAGCGAGAGGCTCATTGGTTAACACCACTGAGCACAGAAGAGAAGGGATTCAATTCTGTATCCGCTGGTGCACCCCGGTCTTCGTCTGAAGAACAACAAGCTACCCACACAAACAGGCGGCCTATGGCCGTTCAAGAGTATCTGGTGGATCTCTTAGCGAAAGAGTTGCGTACACCCAGCTCGGAACTGGCAGAGGATATGCCATTTAGCGAACTCGGCGTTAATTCCATACTGGTGGCAGGATTGGTAAAGAGCATTGAGGGGTGGCTGGGCGAAAAGCTTGATCCCACGGTGATCATTGAATACCCAACGATCGCAAAATTAACCACGTACTTGACAACCCACTATGCCAGCCGCGCCGCCGCGCAGGGTGATGCATCGGGAGATCAGTCGGGTCAACCTGTGACCCCAATGCCCGGCGATAACTGCGCCCCGACAGCACGCATGGCGGAGAGTGTGCCAGCCACCTGCGCCGGGCAGGCCGACGAGGCAGGGACTGCTGGCAAGGTCGCTGTCATTGGCATGGCTTGCCATTTTCCAGAGGCCCCTGACAAGGATGCTTTCTGGAAGAATCTCGTGGCGGGGCGTAACAGCATAATGGAAGTACCCGCGCAACGTTGGGACGTTTCCCGCTACTACTCTCCAGCGCGCGGAAAACACAAAAGTATTTCTAAGTGGGGAGGCTTTATTGATGGCATTGAGCTCTTCGATCCAGAGTATTTTGGTTTGAAGGCTGACATTGCCTCCCATATTGACCCGTTAGTACGTCAATTCCTCGAGACAGCTGTGCAGACCTTTACCGATGCTGGATACGGTAAGCCAGACTTGGCTGGGCAGCGGGTGGGTGTATTCGTAGGCAGTCGCACGAGCAACTATCGGAATCGTATAAACTCGCTGCTGCCAGAAACGGTACTAGGGGTCGATCAAAATTTCATTGCCTCCCATGTTTCGCATCTGTTCGATTTGCGAGGCCCCAATTTTGTCCTGGACAGTGCCTGCTCCTCGTCGCTGATGTCTATCCATACGGCTTGCCAGAGTCTAATGGCAGGTGATTGTGAGATGGCTCTGGCAGGGGGCGTGGATATACTGCTCGATGAAAGTCAGTATCTAATGCTGAGTGAGTGCCAGGCACTGTCGCCTGATGGCCATTGTTTTACCTTCGATGAACGTGCAAATGGCTTTGTGCCCGGCGAAGGCAGTGGTGCGGTACTGCTCAAGCCTCTTGCTGCGGCCATGAAGGATGGAGACATCATTTATGCGATTGTGGACGGTTCCGCGGCCAATAATGATGGGCGCACCATGGGGGTGACTACTCCCAATCCCGATGCCCAGCGGGACGTCATTGTGCAGGCATTGCGGCAAGCAAGGGTGAGTGCGACTGATGTCAGTTACATCGAGGCTCATGGCACGGGCACTATGATCGGCGACCCCATCGAACTTCGGGCGTTGTCTAACGTATTTCGTGAGGCCACTGGCGATCGGCAGTTCTGTGGGGTGGGAAGTGTGAAAACCAATATTGGGCATCTGCTGTGCGCGGCCGGAGTGGCTGGTTTCATCAAGGTGGCCTTATCTCTGCACCACAAGCAGCTCCCAGCGACACTGAATTGTGAGCATCCAAACCCTCGTTTTGATTTCGATGCGTCGCCGTTTTATCCCAATACCGACTTGTCTGACTGGCGGCCTCGGGGCGGCCTGCGCCGGGCAGGTATCAGCTCGTTCGGTTTTGCAGGGACGAACGTGCATGCCGTGTTGAGTGAGTTTGACTCAGAGTGTTTTCAGCTGCCTTATCAACAGCTGCGCCAGTCTTTGCCGCCGGTGCGTTTCAACAGAAAGCGATTCTGGATTGACAGGGAGCAACGTTTTTCCGGGGACTCGGGGGGGCTCAGTGCGTCGAAGCGGGATTTATCATCCGCTGGCGTTAAGCCGTTCATGGAACTGATTGATGAAACGCTGTAGGGCCGTTGGTGCCTGTGTTTCTGGATGGGCTTATGAAGATAAAGCAAAGTAAGTATTACTGAAACAATATGTGAATGTATTTTTGCGGTGCTCCGGCACGATGCAATAAATTTTTAATTTCGATTGGGAAACGGAGAGCTCAATGGGGAACGACAATCGGTTGCAGTTTAGCTTGGCAATCAGAAATGAAGATTTTATTGTCAGGGACCACCGTCTGTTTCAGGAACGGATCATGCCTGGCGTGACGTTTGTGGACATTGTTTTGCGCTTTCTCGAAACCCGTGGTTTTGAGCTTGGTCGTTTAGAGCTCCGAAACATTTCTCTCAAGCAGGCGGTTGTTACTTCTCCTGCCTTTGACAGGAAGCTACGCCTTACGCTTGAGAAAAACGGCGAGTTCTGGGCTATCCATGCTTGCAGCCAGAAAGTTAAGAATAACCAAACTTTCGAGTCAGAGTGGGTCGATAATATGGAGGGGGAGCTGCATCTTGTCGATACCCTCACACCTATCCACATCAATATCGAATCGTTGAAGGCCGAAGCGCTTGCTGAGCACGATCTTGATCGAACCTACGCTGCCTTACGCGATACCGGTATTGAGCACTACGAATTCATGAAGCTGCAAGGGTGCATCCATGAGGGGCGCAACTATATCCTTGCTGATGTGAGGCTTAGTGAATTAGCGCGGCAGTATGATGATTGTTTCTGTATGCATCCATCTCTGCTTGATGGTGCCGTTTGTCTGATGGGTATGTTGATGGATGCCCACGAAAGTCGCACTTTTCTTCCAGTCTATTTCGGTTCTTTTCAAGCAGTCCGTCGCTTGCCACAACGTTGCTTCGTTTTGTTGGAGGAGCAGTGTGACGCATTCAAATCAGATAGCGATATCGCCTATATCGACATTGATGTTTTCGATGAAAAAGGTGTGTTGGTTGCACGTTATCGCAGGCTTGGTGTATTGCGCGTGCGTTCGCCCCAGTTGATAAAGCATCTAGCTGTTGAAGATGGTGCGCATGCGGCGGATGATAAAGCTGTCACGATCGCGTCTCCGCCGCAGCAAGGCGCAAACTGGCCTACTGAGGTGGCGGCGCTGGTGGAAAAGGCCATTAAACGGCCGCTTCAGGAGGCGGAAGGTGCGTTGGGGTTTTACGATCTTGGGCTTGACTCGCAGGATTTGCTGGCGCTGGTGAAGAAGTTGGAGACCCGACTTGGAACCAGTCTTTATCCCACATTGTTATTTGAATACAACACCACTGATAAGCTGATTGCCTATCTAGAGAGCACTCACGGCGCACCGGTCACTGGGCCAGCCGTGAAGGAGTCGCCGGTGCCAGCAACATCAGCCGTAAACGTGGAGCAGTTGGCACGCAGTGTGGTGGAGACGGTAGGCGGTCGTCCGTTGAGCAATGCCGAAAGCAGCAGTGGGTTTTACGACCTGGGACTAGATTCTCAGGATATGCTCGGTATTGTAAAGCAGCTGGAAAAAAGCCTGGGAACACCTCTATATCCAACGTTGCTGTTTGAGCACAACAGCTTGGACAAGCTCGTGAGCCATCTTCAGACGTTGCAGGATACGACGGCACCGCATGCTGTTGAGCTTGGGCGAGAAGCAGATTTAGATATGCCTCAGTCGGATATCCCGCAGCAAGTGGTTGAGATGGTGGCGCAGGCGCTGGGGCGTCCAGTCAGCGAGGCCGAGCGTCATAACGGATTCTACGATCTAGGGTTGGACTCCCAAGATCTGCTTGGCCTAGTCAAGCGCCTGGAGAGCCGCCTTGGCATTCAGCTCTATCCGACGTTGCTGTTTGAGCACAACACGGTGGATAAGCTCATAGCTCATCTTGCACAAATTTCACCAGAGCAGACCATGGGGGTCGATTTGATTCCCTCTTCCGGACAGGCTGTAGACCACATAGGCCACGAATTCTGCTACCTCCCCGCATGGCAGCCGTTGTCGTTGCCGGCGTTTTCCCACGGTGTGGCAGGAGAGACGCTGGTTGTTTATACACCGGCTGTGGCCGCGCTGAGCACCGCGCTGGCTGCTCATCATAGCGGTATGTGGGAGATCATATTAGGCAATACAACCGTACAGCGTACGGCAAGAACCTGGGAAGTGGATGTGGACGATGCGCAAGCGTTCGCTCGCATTGTTGATGAGATGCCTCAGCCGCAGACCGTTTATTTTCTCGGGGCGCTGTTCGCAGTGCCGGCCGACCCTCTTGATCTGGTCTCGTTGGCGCAGGCTCAGGCAGAAGGGGTGGTTTCCCTGTTTCGTCTCCTTAAGACGTTTCATGCCGCAGGATACGGTGGCAAGCCGCTTGCGCTGAAAGTAGTGACAACCGACACGCAGCGCGTTGATTCAGATGATGCTGTATGTCCACACGCGGCGGCTGTACAGGGCTTTATGCGCACGATTGCCAAAGAATACGTCCAATGGGCTTGCAGCGTCATCGACCTGGACGTTCTTGCACGCCGCCGTGACGGCCGGGACGATTGCTGGAACGATTGGGCGAAAGCGCTTGTTGCGGAAACTGAGCGCGATGTGGCGCTGCGCGATACTCGCCGCCTAGTGCATGCGTTCAGACCGCTGTCTCTCGATGCGAGTGCGCGTAGCGCCTTTCGTAACGGCGGGGTCTATCTGATCGTGGGTGCGGGTGGTATTGCTCTAACGCTGGCACTTGATCTGGCGAGGCGGTTCGCCGCGCGGTTTGTGTTCGTGGGTCGAAGTGAGTTGGATGAGGCGCGCCGGGAACGCATGGCCCGTATTGAGGCGGCCGGTGGCCAAGTGCTTTACCTGCGGGCCGACGCCTCTGATGAGGCCGCTATGGCACGCGTTACTGCCTCGGCCCGAGCCCGGTTCGGTGAGATTAATGGGGTTATCCACACTGCTATTGTCCTGCAGGACCGAATGCTGGCGAACATGAACGAGGCGGCGTTGCATGCGTCGCTGACGCCAAAAGTGCAGGGCAGCGTCGCTGTGTGTAGGGCGTTGGCCGGGCTGGATCTAGATTTCCTTCTTTTCTTTTCCTCTGCGCTGTCTTTTTCCGGCAGCATCGGGCAGGCCAATTATACAGCAGCCTCATCCTTCGAGGATGCGCTTGCCCATGCACTCGATCGTCACGCTAGCTATCCCGTCCATACCATCAATTGGGGTTACTGGGGCGAAGTCGGCGTGGTCGCCACCGATGAATATCGCAGTAGCATGGGTGAGCGCGGTTTTTATTCTATCCAGATCGAGGAGGGGTTCGCGGTTCTCGATCACATATTGTCGAGCGGTGCCCGACAGGTACTGGCTGCGAGAGCTAGCGAGGAGACGTTGCGCTCCATGGGCGTTGAGGTCGAACCTCTCGTCTCTGCACCGAAGTCGCTGCAGGGGGGGGGAGAAGCTATAAGGGCGGCATCCAACGTATTTGCCCATACACAGGCTTCCGGCGAGTTATCACGCACGCCTGATGCTTACCAGGAACTGGAGCGGTTTGGCCAGCACCTGCTTTTGTGTGTCTTACGTAAAATGGGTGTGTATCGTAAGGTCGGCGAGACTTATGATCGTGCCGCGCTGTTTAAGCAGTTGGCTATCACCTCTGACTACCATCGTCTGTGCAATGTCGTAATTGAAATTCTTGTTAGTGCTGGTTTCGTTGAGCAGCGTGAGGGTGCTTTGATAGGCACGGCCCAGCTCGACAGCTTTGGTAACCTGGACTTGCCGGAACTGGAGGCTGAAAAGTACCGATTAGAGCGTGATTATCCAGAAATTCAGGCTCATCTCGGTCTTCTGTGGAATTGTGTTACTGCTTATCCTGAGGTATTGACTGGGCGTGCAAGTCACGTTGCGGTTATGTTTCCCAAGGGGTCTACTTCACTGGTTGGGAATATTTATCGCGGCAATCCGTTGGCTGATTGTTATAACGAAGCTGTTGCTCAGGCCGTCGCTGGTTTTGTTAATTGCCGTTTAGCCAATGATCCTTCCACCCGCATCACATTGCTTGAAATTGGTGCTGGTACCGGAGGAACGTCACGTTTTGTCCTACGTGCTCTCAAACCTTATGCAGCCCATGTGCGTTATTTTTATACTGACGTGGCAATGATGTTGACGCCCGAGGGAGATGCTGCATTTTTAGATGAGTTCCCCTTCGTTGAATTTCGTAAGCTGGATATTGAATATGATGCTACTGAGCAGGGTTTCAATTTCAATAGTATAGATTTAATTCTTGCCAGTAATGTGTTGCATGCCACTCGAAATATGGCCTGGACACTTAAGTGCGTTAATGAGTTGCTTGTGCCTAACGGAGCCTTGATCTGTAACGAAATTACCCGCAAATCAATATTTACGACGCTGACTTTCGGTATGACTAGCGGCTGGTGGTTGTATTCAGATGAAGAGTACAGGGAAAGTGGTGCCCCCCTGTTGCCTCCTCAGCATTGGCAGGCGTTGCTCGCGAAGTGTGGGTTTCGTCATGTGGAGCTGTTGGGTTTGCCCGGTCAAGTGGATCTATGGCGACAGCGGGTGATTATTGCAGAAAGCGGCAGTACGGTTGCTAGTACCGCAGTTTCCGAAACGAAGGCTCGGTCGATTGAGGAAGATTCAGTCCCTGCTGATGTTGCGCCTTTAAGCAATGTTGTGGGGAATGCACGGGAACATCACTCAGATGATCCAATTGCCATCGTTGGCGTTGCTGGACGTTATCCAAAAGCAGGCAATCTGAATGAGTTTTGGGACAACCTTTGTCAGGGACGGGACTGCATCACCGAGATTCCTGGTGACCGTTGGAGTTTGCAGGGTTTCTATGATCCTGATCAGGAGAGCTTTGGGAGCAGTTACTCGAAGTGGGGTGGATTCCTGGACGGTGTTGATCAGTTTGACCCGCTCTTTTTTAATGTTTCTCCGGCAGATGCTGAACTGATGGACCCTCAAGAACGACTGTTTCTTGAGACAGCCTGGCACACGCTCGAGGATGCGGGGTATACGCGCTCAGAGCTTGCTGATTCATCTGTGGGTGTGTTTGTAGGTTCTATGTGGTCTCAGTATCAGCTTTACTCTATGGAAGCCGAAGTACGTGGCCGGACTTTGGTGCCATCTTCGATCCATGCATCAATTGCCAACCGCACATCTTTTTTCTTTGACTTCAAGGGGCCGAGCGTTGCGATTGACTCTATGTGTTCGTCGTCTTTGACTGCGATTCACTATGCGTGTGAGAGTATTCGCCGCGGTGAATGTGACCTGGCAGTGGCGGGTGGAGTTAATGTCAGCATTCATCCGCATAAATATGTGTTCCTGAGTGAAGCACGCATGGTTTCCAGAGATGGCCGTTGTCGGAGCTTTGGTGCCGGTGGTGATGGTTTTGCTCCCGGAGAGGGCGTGGGTGCCGTTCTTCTAAAACCCTTGTCGAAAGCTTTGGCTGACGGTGATCGGGTTTATGCCTTGATTAAGGGAAGTGCGGTCGGCCACAGTGGCAGGACAGGTGGATACATGGTGCCTGATCCACAGGCACAGGCGCGCACGATGTCTGCTGCCCTACGAGCGGCCAATGTTGACCCTAGCAGTATTAATTATGTGGAGGCGCAAGGTATTGGTTCAGCGCTTGGCGATCCTATCGAGGTGGCCGGTTTAACTAAAACGCTTACCGGTGCCGTCACGCAATCGTGTGCCATTGGCTCGGTAAAATCTAATATCGGCCATCTTGAGGCGGCTGCAGGAGTGGCAGCATTAACAAAGGTGCTTTTACAGATGAAGCATCGTCGGCTTGTACCGTCGTTACATGCTGATTCTCTTAATCCCAATATCGATTTTGCGGCAACGCCGTTTTATGTACAGCGAACTCTGAGTGATTGGCAGCCGGTGAGCGGTGGCGAGGGTAAACCTTCTCTTCCCAGGCGTGCAGCAATCAGTGCGTTTGGTGCCGGTGGCGGTAATGCGAACCTAATTATTGAGGAGTTTTCGCGATCTGCGCCGGAGTTCGTGGCTAAAGGTGAACAGTTGATTGTTTTGTCTGCGCGCACCAGTGAGCGTTTGCTTGTTTTAGCTCAGGATTTGGCCGATGCCCTGGAAAATAACTCAGATTTGCATCTTTCAGAGATTGCCTGGACGCTCCAGAGTGGGCGCGAGGCAATGGAAGAGCGATTAGCGCTGGTTGTTTCCAGTGTGTCTGAACTACGAGCTTGTCTAGTTGGGTTGGGGCGTGGTGATTCATCTCAGGCCAATGTGTATCGGGGCGCTGTTGGTTGCAACGGTAGCGATCATTGGTTGCTTGATGGGCCTGATGGGGAGGCTTTTCTGCGGTCGGCCATTCAAGGTCATCGCCTGGATAAGCTGGGACAGCTTTGGGTGACGGGGGTCAATATCGATTGGAAACTGTTGTATTCCAGTGCTAGGCCGAGACGGGTCTCTCTACCTGGATATTCTTTCGCCCGCGAACGCTGCTGGATTACGCCTATGCCGCTAGCTTTTGAGAATCCTGAGGTTATCAGTTCTGATGTGACTGTCAGCCGGACAGAGTCCTCTGCAGTTGCTGCCAAGCTGGCCTCCATAGTGGTTGAACCTACAGTCTTTGCCAAGTCTGCGTCTTGTGAAGATATCGAGCAGAAGGTTCGTTCCGAGATCGTACATGCGGTGAGTGAGACTTTAAAAATCAAGCCTGAACATTTGTCCACTGATCGTTCATTCTCTGAATACGGATTGGGCTCTGTAAGTGGATTGGCTTTAATACGGCGGCTCAATGATGCGCTCGGCATCGCATTGCGAACCACTGTGCTGTATGACTATGCAAATATTGATGTCTTGATGGGGCATATTCTGGAGAGTCATTCTGTACAGGTAGCAGTAGAGGCTTCTGCTGTGTCGAGTGATGTGTATCAAACATCTTCGTCAATGGATGTGTTGCAAGAGGAAAATTTCGAATACCGGGCGCTTCGGTTGAACAAACCTGGCGATGCGGCGGATATCGAAATTGTGCCGATTCAGCCGGCTGAGCCTGCTGACGACGAAGTTCAAGTTTTGGTTAAGACTTTTTCGCTCAACTTTGGTGATCTGTTGTGTGTTAAGGGACTGTACCCAACTATGCCGGATTATCCGTTCACGCCTGGAATCGAATTTTCAGGTGTAGTGCTCAAAACCGGTAGAAATGTTACCGGGGTGCGTTGTGGTGACGAAGTTGTAGGCCTGACAGGGCATGAGTTCGGGGCACACAGTCAGGTTGTGACCACCTCGCAACATTTCGTGGTGCTAAAGCCTGAAAATGTGTCTCATGAGGATGCATGTGCTTTCCCGGTTGTCTTTCTGACAATGCATCAGGTGTTCGAACGTGCGCAAGTGCGGCCGGGTGAAAAGGTGTTGATTCAGACAGCGGCCGGTGGGGTGGGGCTGATTGCTGTGCAGATGGCTCTGGCGAGCGGTGCTGAAGTGTTCGCAACTGCTGGTTCCTCTGCCAAGCTTGATTACCTTCAAAATCTGGGGGTGCATCATACTATTAACTATCGGCAGGATGATTTTGCTGACCGGATTCGTGAAATTACGGACGGTTATGGGGTCGATGTGGTCATCAATACGCTGTCCGGTGATGCGATACAGAAGGGTGTAGACATATTGGCACCGTGGGGGCGCTATATCGAAATCGCCATGACCGCGTTGAAGACATCTGGAAAACTTGATCTATCCAGACTTATTCAGAATCAATCTTTCTTTAGCATTGATTTGCGCCGCCTTCTCCTTGAGCGGCCTGAACGTGTCGCAGAGTATCTTGAGATTATGGCGGATACATTGCGGACTGGGCGCGTTAAACCTACGGTTGGTAAGGTGTTCTCTTTCGCCCAGGTGCGTGATGCTTATCGTTGGGTTGAAGCGCGAGAAAACATAGGCAAGGTTGTAGTGACGGCCGATGCGCCTGTGAAAGCTGCAACTGCCACGGAGGGAGTGCAAGATAGCCCAGAAGAGGCTGCCAGTGATGATAAGAAAGCTGTCAACGAAATCGAAATTGCGATTGTCGGTCTTTCGGGGCGTTTTCCCGGTGCACGTAATCTGGAGCAGTTTTGGCAGAACTTGGCCGAAGGCAAGGACTCCGTGACCGAGGTTCCTTCCGAGCGATGGAGCAAAAATGCTTGGTATGACCCGGATGCTGGCCAGCTCGACAAAACTTATTGTCCCTGGGGTGGTTTTCTTGATGACGTCGATCGTTTTGATCCGTTGTTTTTTAATATGTCCGGTAAAGAGGCCAGGCTTACTGATCCGGCGCAGCGGCTTTTTCTTGAGGAATGCTGGAATGCGCTTGAGGTGGCAGGGTGTGATGCCAATAAGCTATCCAGTTCAAAGTGCGGCGTCTTCGTTGGTACGTTGTCAGGGGATTACCGCGACCGTATGGTTGCGGCCGGTGTCGCTGAAGAGGCTCAGTCCTTTTGGGGTAACTCGGGTTCCGTGCTGGCTGCGCGTATCGCTTACTTCTTGAATCTTAAAGGGCCAGCAGTGGCCATTGATACTGCCTGTTCATCTTCGTTGGTGGCAATACACACGGCTTGCCGGAGTATTCAAAGCGGTGATTGTGATATGGCGGTTGCAGGGGGGGTGTATATAGGAACTACACCTCATATGCATGTTATTGCCAGTAATGCAGAAATGTTGTCGCCTACAGGACGTTGCCGGACCTTTGATAACGGGGCCGATGGTTTTGTGCCGGGAGAGGGTGTGGGCGCTATTGTGCTCAAACCGTTGGCGGCAGCCCGCAGGGATGGTGATCATGTTTATGGTGTGATTCGGGGAAGCGGGGTTAACCAGGATGGAAGAACCAATGGTATTACTGCTCCCAGCACGTTATCCCAGACGGAACTTCTGTCTGATGTCTACCGCAAGTACGGAATCGATCCAACGACTATCGGTTATGTGGAGGCGCATGGTACAGGAACCAAGCTTGGTGATCCCATAGAAATAGAGGCACTGACTAACGCCTTTCGTCAGTTTACTGACCGACGTGGCTTTTGTCCGATTGGTTCTCTGAAAAGCAATATCGGACACGCTATTACTGCCGCAGGTATTGGCGGTGTAATTAAAATTTTGCTTTCGCTGGCGCATCGTCAGTTACCTCCAACGCTGCACGTAAATCGTGAGAATGAACATATTGGTTTTGCTGATAGCCCATTTTATGTGCTTAAGCATTTGCAAGAGTGGTCTGCCAACTCAGAGCCAAGGCGTGCAGCAGTTAGCTCGTTCGGTTTTAGTGGTACTAACGCACACCTAGTTATTGAGGAGGCGCCGGCTCTTTCGTTACGTCCACTTGAGGAAGAAAGGCCTTATTACGCCATTCCTTTGTCGGCCAAAACCAATGCGGCTCTTGAGCATCGTCTTGATGATTTGTTTGAGTGGTTAGGGCGTGAGGGAGGCTGTTATCGTACTGCGGACGTAGCTTATTCATTATGTGCCGGTCGTACCCACTTTCCTCGCCGTTGTGCTTTCGTTGTTCGTGATTTAGATGAATTACGTGAATCTATCGGACGCGTGCGCCGGGGTGAGTGTACAGATAATTATCATTCATATCAGGATGGGCGAGAGCTTACTTCCAGTGAAGTAGCTCGACAGGTGTCTTCTTTGAATAGCGCCGAATTGAGCCCGAATAACCTGAAGAGCTTACTTGTTAAATTTGCCGAGGCTTATATTGCTGGTCAGGAGCCAGCGTGGTCCGGCGCTTTCCCTGAGGGAAGTAATCGTTGTGTACCACTTCCAACCTATCCATTTATTCGGGATAGCTATTGGGTTGATTTACTCGATGCTCAGAATACAGGAGGTGAGTTGGTTACAACAGTTTCCCAGCCGGATGATGTAGCAAGGGGCAGCGGGAACGAAGATCCGCTTAAAGGGTTTCTTTATGCTCCGTCGTGGACAGCGGAAGCACGGTCGACGGAGAGTGCTGGAGTTGTCTCCGGGCGGACGCTTATCATTTACACCCAGGCTGGGGAAAAGGCTGCTACGGCGCTGAGTGCCATTCATGGCGATACAGTGGCGGTTATTCTCAGTGATGTCACTGAACGCTGTAGTTCTCATCATTGGAAGGTAGGGGTGAATGACCCGGATGCCTATGAACGGATTTTGAATGAAGTTGGTGAAGTCGACGTTGTCTATCATCTGGGGGGTATGGCGACGTATGCTCCAGCTATCGATTCGCTTGATGCTGCCCAAAATAGCGGTGTAATTTCTCTGTTCAGGCTTTCCAAGGCTTTGCTCAAGGCGGGGTTAAGTGGGAAGCGTCTGATATTGAAGACGGTGACGACTAGCGCGTATCAGGTCTTACCTAAGGATATTCCGAATCCGTACGGTGCAAGCCTGTGTGGTTTTACGCAGTCATTGGCTAAGGAGTGTCCTAGTTGGCAGGTTAGCTGTGTTGATGTAGGGGCTACTGATGAGGCGGATAAAATAGCGACTGCCGTTGTTTCCGAACGGGCCTCACTGCGTGGTGAAGCTGTAGCGTGGCGTGGTTCGGATCGGCATGTACGCAAGCTATTACCTATCGATTTGCCACCGGCCTGCGAAACCCGTTTTAAGGCAAGTGGCGTCTATTTGATTATTGGTGGCGCGGGCGGTGTCGGGCTTGCTTTCAGTCGCTATCTTGCCGAGGTGTTTAACGCTAAGCTGGCTTTGGTTGGTCGCAGTGCGCCTAGCGCGGCATCTGCAGCGGAGGTGGCGGAGATTGAAGCTGCTGGAGCCGAGGTACTATATCTTCAAGCTGACGTTGCTGACCCACTCTCTATTCGAGGTGCTGTGGAGCAAGCCAAGGCGCGGTTTGGTTGTATCAATGGAGTCATCCATTCGGCAATGGTATTTGAACCTACTTTACTTGCCGGGTTGGAAGAACCGGTATTGCGGAAAACGCTTGCTCCAAAGGTGCGCGGAACCCTTGCTCTTGTCGAAGCCTTAACAGATGAGCGCTTGGACTTTTTACTGTTTTTCTCTTCCGGCCAGTCGTTTACCGGTAATGCTGGACGGGCTCCTTATGCTGCCGCCTGTCAATTTCAGGATGCATTCGCTCATGCGTTGCGTGGCCAAGTTCACTATCCAGTACAAGTTGTTAACTGGGGCTTTTGGGCAACTAATCAGGGCAGAATCAGTGATGTTCTGCATCGTTCAACACAGGAAGTGGAAGGTGCTTATCCGCTGACACCGGAGGAGGGCACTGAAGCGGTACGCCGAGTATTGGGATACGGTGCTGCGCAAGTTTTGGTATTTCATGTGCGTGAGCATGTGTTGCAACTGATGGGAATTGACGGCGGTACTCGCTTGCGTCTTGGCGATTCTTGTACTGAATCAATGATGGATGCGATAGCCCATGTACCGCGGCCTGATGTTGATGAAGTTGCATTGGTTCGATCAATGTCGGCACTGGCGCGATTTGGACAGTATGCACTGCTTAATGCTTTCCGGCGTATGGGCGTAGAGCTTCGCCCCGGTGTGGCGCAGGATGTGAATACTCTCAAACGGAACATGGGCGTGAGCGCGAATTATGATCGCCTATTCGATGCACTGCTGACTGTGCTTGAGGAAGGGGGCTTGATAATTAGGGAAGGCAGTCAGGTGCGCGCCACGGATCGTCTTGCGATGCCTGAAGCCCTGACCGCATTGCTGGACCTGGATGCCTACGCCGCTCAGGTTGTAAAAGAGTACCCAGAAGTTGTTGCGTACGTGACACTTGTACGTACCTGTCTGGATCATTATCCGGAGATATTGAGAGGTAGCGCTAAAGCTACTGACGTGATGTTTCCCGGTTCGTCCATGGATCTCGTGAGCTCTATTTACACAGGGAATGTTCTGGCAGATTATGCCAATGATTTAGTGGCGCAGGCAGTCTCGGCCTATATTGAGCGACGTTTGTTGACGCTGCCATCTGGCAGGCGAATTCGAATTATCGAAATTGGAGCCGGTACTGGTGGTACAACGCGCCCTCTACTTAAGCACATCGGTCGCTTTGGTGAACATCTGGAATATGTTTATACAGATGTCTCTCTTGCGTTTACTCAATATGGTCGACGTGAGTACGGCGATAGCTATCCATTTTTACAGTTCAGCACATTTGACATTGAAGCGCCGATTGAGAGCCAGGGGTTAACTCCGGGTAGCTTTGACCTTGTTTTGGCCTCTAATGTATTACATGCCACTCGTGATATTCGCAACACACTGGAACATGTGAAGGCGCTGCTTGCCAGGAACGGGTGGTTAGTGATGAACGAGCTTACTTACACTCACAATTTCAGCACATTAACTTTCGGCACCCTGGATGGTTGGTGGCTATTTGAAGACCCAGCTTTACGTATGCCCGCTTCGCCGCTGTTGAATACTGGAACTTGGTGCAGGTTGCTTGGTGAGCAGGGATTTGAGCGCACAGTGGTAAGAGGTGTTGAAGAGCGGGCTGGTGCTATTGTCGGCCAGCATGTGTTGGTCGCGGAAAGTAACGGTGTACTTAGGCTTGCCGGGGCTGATGCAAAACCACAGTCTGAAGTTCAAGCAGCTGCCGTGATGGATGCTTCTGTGCCAGTTTCTGCAAATGATGAAAAGAATGTTGTGGCTGAGGTCGAGAACGAGTTGGTATCTTTGGCGGCTGAGGTGCTTCAAATTCCTGCGGCGGTGGTGGATCCCCAGACACCGCTTATGGATCTTGGTCTTGATTCATTGTTGGCACTTGACCTTGTCAAACGTATTAATCAGCGTTTTGATATTACTCTGACGCCCACCGATCTTTTTGATCATGCCACCATAGTCCGGCTTGCTAAGTACATTGGCGGTAAGTGTAGTGATAAACCCTCCTTAAAAATGACAGTTTCATCGCCGGCCGAATTACATGCTGTTGGTAATGATGACACTGTGATTCGTGGGGTTGAGAGCGAGTTGATTGCGATTACCAGCGAAGTGCTACAGATTTCCGATACCGCTATCGATGTTCAGATGCCGCTCATGGATCTTGGTCTTGATTCGTTGTTGGCACTTGATCTCGTTAAGCGTATTACTCAACGATTTGAAATTCCGCTGACGCCTACTGAGCTTTTCGATTATGCCACTGTTGCCCGGCTTGCCACGTACATCGGGGGGAAGTACGGCCAGCGATTGTCTTTAACTGTCTCCCCGGAGAAAACGGTTGCCAAAAAAATGGGGGCAGTGGAATCATCTTTTGCCCCCGTTACTCAGACGCCTATCAGTGCCGGTGAAGATGTTGCTGTGGTCGGTATTGCATGTCGCTTCCCAGGAACTAGAAATGCAGAGCAATTCTGGAATAGTTTGGCTGAAGGGCGCGATATGATCGATGAAATTCAGCGCTGGCCGCTGGAAGAATTCTATGACCCTGATCCGAAGCGCCCTAATCGTAGTTACTGTAAGCGTGGTGGTTTGCTTTCCAACATAGATGAGTTTGATCCTCTTTTCTTTGGTCTTTCGCCGAAGCAGGCTGAGTTGATGGACCCACGTCAGCGTTTGTTTCTGCAAGAGACATGGACTGCGCTGGAGGATGCTGGGTATTCGCCACAAGCATTGGCCGGAAAGCGTTGTGGTGTGTTTGCCGGGTGTGAAGGCAGTAGCGATTATTTCTCCGATGTTGACCGGGGGAGTGAAGAGTTTGGTTCTGAATATTTTCTGGGCAACTCGAACTCAATTCTTGCCGCTCGCATTGCCTATGTTCTTGATCTTAAGGGACCGAGTATCACCATAGATACAGCTTGTTCATCGTCACTTGTGGCGGTGCATCTCGCTTGTGAGAGCATTCGTCGTGGAGAGTGTGATATGGCACTAGCAGGTGGTGTCATGATTATGACCCGCCCTGATGGATACGTTTTGTTGAGTCAGATGGGAATGTTGTCACCGCTTGGTAAATGCCATGCTTTTGACTCTGAGGCTGATGGTTTTGTGCCGGGAGAAGGGGTAGGGGTGACGGTGCTTAAATCGCTTACTCAAGCGTTGGCTGATGGCGATCAGATTTACGGCGTTATTAAAGCCTCTGGCATAAACCAGGATGGTAAAACCAATGGTATTACAGCACCGAGCGCAGCTTCTCAGGCTGAACTTGAACAGGGTGTTTATGAAAGATTCGATATTGATCCGGCCACGATTAGCTATGTTGAAGCGCATGGTACGGGAACCAAACTCGGTGACCCAATTGAGTTTGAAGCCTTAAGGTCGGTTTTCAGCCGCTATACTGAACGTCGCCAGTTCTGTGCTATTGGATCAGTCAAAACCAATATCGGTCATACGGGAGCTGCCGCTGGTGTGGCTGGTTTGATTAAGGTTCTGCAATCGATGAAACATCATCGTTTGCCGGCGTCTCTGCACTTCGAACAGGCAAATGAGCAGATCGACTTCAAGACAAGTCCCTTCTATGTCAATACCGAGTTTCGGGAGTGGGCGGGTGAAACTGGGCAACCGTTACGCGCCGCAGTCAGCTCGTTCGGTCACAGTGGAACCAACGCCCATGTAGTGATAGAAGAGGCACCGGCAAGATTACGTAGGGCCGTGGATGAAGCGCAGTTCTGCCTGATCCCGCTCTCTGCTAAGACAGAGGATTCCCTGCGGCGCCGGGCGACGGAGCTGCTCGAATGGCTTGAGCGTGACGGCAACGCACATAACCTGACAGACACCGCTTTTACGCTTCAGGTTGGACGAGGACACTTTCCTTACCGTCTTGTTTTGTTGGTGACGCAACTTCGTGAATTGAAAGAGCATCTTCAGCAGTGGCTCAAATCCGGTATGGCACCTGATTGTCTGAGTGCTGGCCCGAATGACCGCCAGCCTGAATCCCGTAGTGTTGGAGCTAGTGTTCTTCCCAGTGCGCTTGATAGAGGCGCTATTGAGTCTCTGCGTCCTTGGGCGGAAGCATATGCTGCAGGGGAAAATGTGGATTGGGGAAATACCTGGTCATCTCATCAGCATCGCATCTCTCTGCCGACTTATCCCTTTACCCGTGAACACTATTGGCTGCCGCAGTCGGCCAGGTCAGACACATCGAAAATTACAGCGAAGAGCAGCCCGAGTTTGCACCCATTGCTTGGGCGCAATGCATCTACCTTGCATGGCGTGACCTTTGTTAGCGAGTTGTCACGGGAAGGGTTGTTTGCTGGCAGGCTGGGTGGTCAGTCTATAGTGCCTGCGGCCATCGTTCCTGAAATGGCCCGTGCTGCTAGCGTGATCGCAGGGCAGCGCTCCGTTGAGGTGTTGCACCGGGTCATTTGGAACCGGCCGTTCCCTCTCAAGGAGGGAGCTAAGGAAATTGAAATCAGCCTCTATGCCTCCAAAAGTGTTGCCGAGTTTGAAGTCAGCGTAGTACAGGCTGATGGTGAGCGCGTGATTCATTCCCAAGGGACGGCTTCGTTCGAAAAACCTGAGCCGGAAGCAGCTTTTGATCTTGCCACCATTCTACGGCGCTGCCGGCGGCAGATAGACATGGATGCCGTCTACCCACATTTTTATGATATTGGCGTCGAACCTCAGTCCTTATTTCGTGTGTTGCACGACAGCCAAATGGGGGAAGGCGAAGCGTTGGCGCACATTGAACTACCGGACGCACCAGATGGAGACCTGATGGTCTTGCATCCAGCGCTGCTCGATGGGGCTATGCAAAACGTACTCCTATTGGCGGCCGAGATGACTGGCCGGAGAGAAGCACTCATGCCTCAATTTGTTGATTCTATCGAGCTTCATGCGCCGCTCACCTCTCGCTGCTTTGCCTACGTAAAGGCGAAAGGAGAAATCGAACGTGGCGTAGGTCAGTTTGATGTCTGGCTGTTAGATGACAGCGGCCGTGTTTTGGTAGTGATGAGAGGTTACACAGTGAAAGCACTGGGTAGTTCAAGAGCGGAAG
>Ga0316207_10001346_pt1 | contig 30899 bp, 27 predicted proteins | sample 6weekpyrite_MG_FD_204943 | JGI IMG/M metagenome (GOLD analysis project Ga0316207, IMG submission 204943) | Microbial mat bacterial communities from mineral coupon in-situ incubated in ocean water Damariscotta River, Maine, United States -... | ecosystem: Environmental > Aquatic > Marine >...
CTTGCACAGACGTTTTTCCCAGCCATCGGCCACCCATTGGGTGCCGTAATTGAACAGCGAAGGACGTTTGCGCATGATATGATTGATAAAGCGGTTAACTCCGTCTTCATGAACGGAACCGAAAAAATCAGAATGGTCGGTAAAGGCCATGATAAATTCTCCTTGATGACTCGTTGTAAGCTCAGGCTATACCAACGCTGATCTCTATAATGTGAGTTATAACCTGATATCGATGTGATTTATTCACCGGCATGCCGATCAATATTTAAAGGTGTGTAGTGTGTATGTAAACGTGACCGGATTCTTGTTGCATACCAGTAAGCAACAAGACTGAAAAAAGCGGATATTTGGGCTTTCGTGGCATTTTTCACATCCATATGAAATCTACCAAACAATATTGACTTTAATCTATACTGGAAACAATTGTTCTCTGACCCGGATTTCCCGCTAACTAACTTACACTATCGCGCAAAATTTCATTTACGGCTTTTCTAAATTCTGTAACGTTAATGGGTTTGGTCAAGTAGCGGCGGAACCCGGCACGTAGACCCTTTTCAATATCTACAGGCATGGCACTCGCACTGACGGCGATAACCGGAATTTTACTGGTTGCTTTGTTTGCTTGTAGTTGTTCAAGGACCTCGTAACCGTTCATACCCGGCAAGCAGATATCGAGCACCATGATGTCAGGCAGGTGCGCATTCGCCAGCTCCAGTCCAAGTCCAGGCGTATGGGCAGTAAGCAATCTAATATCAGGCATAAGTTCAATCATGGCATCGAACAGTTTTATATGACTAGGATTGTCTTCGATATAGAGCAAAGTATATGTACCGAAACTCTCTACCGGTATTTTTTCCGGGCTTTCGGGTTTTGTTGCCGTTGATTCAGTCGCTGCAGGTAATTCGACCCAGAACGTGCTTCCTTGACCATACACGGATTCTACCCCAATCGTACCATCCATCAGCTCAATGAGCTGTTTGGCAACCGAAAGACCAATGCCTGCGCCTTGGACTGAATAGGCTCGTTCATGCAAGCGACTGAATGGCTGGAAGAGAGATGGAATGTCATTATCCGGGATGCCGGGGCCAGTATCCGACACTTCAATGCGTATACGTTCCGGGTGTGTAGACTGGCAGTTTATGGTAACACTACCTCCCTCACGATTATATTTCACGCCGTTGGCTATCAGGTTCAACAATACCTGTTTCAGTCGGAATGGATCTGCGCGCACTATTCGATCTTCACTAGTGGTTTCACTATAGTTGAGGATAACGTCACGTTCGTGTGCTAGTGGCGACATTATATTTATATAGTCAAGGATGCATCTCTCTATACCGACATTTTCAATGTTGAGATCAACCTTGTTGGCTTCGATTGCGGATAAATTGAGCATGTCGTCAATGATCCTGAGCAAATGCCATCCGGAATTAGTAATTGTCTTTATGCTATTGCGATGGTTCCTGATTGTTTCATTATCGTCACTCATATCCATGATCTGGGCAAACCCAAGAATCGAATTGAGAGGGGTGCGTAACTCATGGGTCATACGACTAAGGAACTGGGACTTAACCTGGTTCGCTTCTTCGGCCTGCTCTTTGGCTTCGACTAGCTGATGCTCAGCCTGCTTTTTTTCCGTTACGTCAATAATCACACCGTCCAGCCACAGCGGTTTTCCATCAGCATCGATTGCCGCCTGGCCCTTTTCATATACCCAGCGATCACCGCCATTCGAATCTATAATACGATATTCAAGCGCAAAAGCTTGCTTGCGCTCAACTGCTGTAAAGACTTCATTTTCCACCCTCTGCCTGTCATCGGGATGGATGATGCTAGCGTAGCTACGCGCCGCCTCAATAAAATCAGATGCGGGATAGCCGGCAAGATCTTCAATTGCCTCGCTTATATAGCGAACCGTCCAGTCCGGGTCCAGTTCACAGCGATATACGACGCCCGGAATATTAGTCACCAGGCTACGGTATTGTTCCTCACTTTCGTGCAGCGCTTCCTCCGTCTGTTTGGCTTCGCTTACATCCCGCCAGAAACCAACAACTTCTAATGGATTGCCCGCGTCATCTCTAATTAGCACCGACTCATCATGCATCCACTTATAACTGCCATCCTTATGTTTAAAGCGATACTCATACACATGGACATTGGTTTTAAACACACTTGTCATTTCATTTAAGACTCTTTCCTTGTCATCCGGATGGATATGCTTCACCCAAAACCCGGGATCAGCGAGGAATTCTTCTTGCGAATAACCCAGTTGTGAACGAATATTGGATGATATGAAAAGAGGTGCATAGTCACCAGATGCCTCGGCCACATAGGTAACGGCAGGTCCTTGCGAGATAATTCTCAGTGCCATGTCGGTTAATTTGTCTTTATTCTCGATCATTAGCAGCGCCTAATAATACCTTACTATAATAGTATAGTATTATTTTCCATATTATCTAGCAAACAAAAGTTAATCAACTGCAAACCTGATCGGTATATACGGTACGCAAACAATTGACTGGCTTACCGACTATGTTCAAATTATAAGGGATGGCCGCTTTGGGTCGTAAGCAGACCTTGATTAATTTACTCGAATAGTTTCACCAAGACATACAGCTATCTCTGTTGTTATTAACTCCTTTAGCTCGTCTATGCTTCTGGAGGAAGGCATCCATTCAGGATCGTCGCCTGTCTCCAGGCCGAAAAGAACCAGTTTTTCCGGGAGATTACCTAATTCACGACCGAGAGCAATAGCCTCAGCCACGCCAAAACCATGCGTAGAGTTTACTGAGTTTGAACATTCAATCTGATCTTCTTTAAGCCGTACCAGGCTGCCGGGTTCGAGACCTGCTTTAACTGCATCAACCAGAACAACGGTTTTCACGTCTTGCATATATTCAAGCAGACTGGCGCCGGGCCTGTCTAACGAGATAAACGAGACTTCACTTGTATCAAGACCGCTGGTTAGCCTGTCTAGCGCATCCCACCCTATTCGGTCAGAACCAAAAGGGGATCCAATCCCGATAACCCTGATAGCCGTCATGATCGGTCTACCTTGATACGTAAAAAGTGTGTTGAACAGGAGATACAGGGGTCATAATTTCGTATGACCATCTCGCCATGATTACGTAGAGCATCATCATCCTTATCAAGACCAAAATTGATTAATGATGTACGAAGGTCGTCCTCTATGCGACCCTGATTTTGGCTGGTAGGCGGAACAATGATTGCTTTTGTGACTTTTCCTTGTTCATCACAATCATATCGATGCCAAAGCAAGCCACGTGGTGCTTCCGTACATCCATAACCCGTTCCTGCTATTGGCTTCACATCTACATACGAACATTCAGGTAATTCATAGTCACCAAGGGTGCGAGTTGCCTCCTGCAGGGCATAATAAATCTCAACGGCACGCGCAATAATACTGTGAAACATATTTTTGCTTGGAAATTGAAAGCTTGTGGACTTGATAATTTCAATAATATTTTCGGGCAGCTGATCAATATTCAGATTTAAACGTGCAAGTGGTCCCACCAGGTATGGGGCGTCATTCAAGCTTGCATGCAAAGACGTTGAGTGCGGCACCTGAAATTCCTTGAAATGCTGTTCAAACTTTTCAACTGGAATATCCAGGCCATTACTGGAAACCAGACGTCCTTCGTTCATGGCGTATTCGTCCGGATGATGTAATGCCACATAGGTAAAGTCCTGCTCTTGTTCTGGCAAGTTAAATGATGCTAGCCAATGTATCAGCGCCTCGGTATCCTCCTGCAAGGACTTTAACAATTCAAGAACACGTTTAACGTCGTGCTTTTCAGGCGCATGAAAAAAACCACCTACTCTTGCGCCTACAGGATGAACCGAACGGCCTCCAAACAAACCAATCAACTGGTTGCCTGCTGCCTGTAGACGTAGACCACGCTTCACTTCTTCCGGGTATTCTTTAGCCATGGCCATGGCATTATCGAAACCAAGAAAATCAGGTGCGGCCAGCAAATGAATATGCAAGGCATGGCTTTGAATCCATTCACCACAATAAAATACACGCCGCATTGCCCTCACCCATGGGCCCGGATCTACATCAAACAGACCCTCCAGGGCCTGTATCGCACTCATCTGGTAGGCAACAGGGCAAATACCGCAAATACGTGCCACCATATCCGGAACTTCGGTATAACTATGTCCTTCCAGAAATTTTTCAAACAAGCGTGGCGGTTCAAAGATACGCAAACGTAAGTCCTTTATCTCACCATCCTGAATACTCAGGTCGAGTGCACCCTCGCCTTCTACGCGGGCCAGAACGGGGACGTGAATCGTTCTTTCATCTGATTTGCTCATGATTCAGGTTCTTGTTCGCGCCATTTGTTACCCGCATCCAAAAATGGTTCCGCATGACTATTAATAAAATGAAAACGCCGGGCTATTTCACCTGGTACCAACCCAAGCCCCTGCAGACGTTTGCCCAGTGATACAGTATTACTATCTTCAGCCGGACCAAAACAGGCATAACAATCGCGTCCTACGCGTGGACATATGGCCCCGCACCCTGTTCGGGTTACCGGCCCCATACAGGGCATACCTTTCGATACCATCACACAAACGGCTTGCTGGCGCTTGCACTCCAGGCAAACCTTGTCATGCTCCTGCACTGGCACAACACCAGATAACATCGAGCGAATAGCCGTCAGCACCTGCCGGCCACTCACCGGACACCCCCACAGCTCCAGGTCCACTTTAATATGTTCAGAAATTGGTGTAGATGTAGCAAGACTATCGATATACTCGGGGTTTGCATAGACACCTGACATCCAGTCATTACCGTCATTCAGATTACGCAAAGCCTGCAAGCCACCCGCCGTAGCACAGGCACCCATTGTAATAAGGTATTCACTGTTTCCCCGTATGTGCTGTATTCGTTCCAGATCTTCGTTGCTGGATATACTGCCTTCTATAAATGCGATATCAACCCTGGCATTAACATTCATCACACCTGCTTCGGCAAAATGCACAATATCCACCAGTTCAGATAGCGTCAACAAATCTTCCCCTGCGTTCAGAAATGCCAGTTGACAGCCATCACAAGATGCGAATTTGTAAACGCCTATAGTTGGTTTCATTTTAAACCCTTTTAAAATCCTTTGGTGCCAAAGAACTCTTTTAGTTCATCATACGGAAACACCGGGCCATCTTTGCAAATAAATTTTTCTCCATATTGACAATGGCCACAGTGGCCTACTGCGCATTGCATATTACGCTCCATACTTAACCAGATGTCGTTTTCTGGAATGCCACGCTGCAACAGGTTTTCTACAGTAAAACGCATCATAATTTCCGGCCCACACATCATAACCGTGCTGTTCTCATGATTAAACTCTGCTTGATCCAGAAGCGTAATGACACGTCCCACAATAAATGGCCATGCAGGCCCGGCCACATCTGCCGCAAGTAATACCTGGGTATCAGGCATTTGACTCCATTGCGAGTACTGCTCACGCCAGATCAGGTCATCCTCGTGCTTCACACCCTGCATGATAACCATATGCCCAAACTGTTCGCGCCGACGCATGACATAATGAATCACTGACACCGCCGGTGCACACCCCAGCCCACCCGTCATCAACACAATATCGCGGCCATGCGCCTCTCGCAGCGGCCAACCTCTTCCATAAGGGCCACGAATGCCAAGACGGTCACCCGTTTTCAATTTAGCCAGGCCGTTAGTCACTCTTCCTACGCCACGAATGGTATGACCGACCAGAAACTCTTCCTGAGGATCAGAAACAATGGAAATTGCCACTTCACCAACCCCATATAAATACACCATATTGAACTGCCCGGGTTGAAACTGGTAATTCGCCTGCACCTCTGGATCGGTAAATCGCAAGTGTAAGGTGAATACACCAGGGCATTCCTCAACGCGCTCGATAATCTCAGCCTCATAAGGCAAATAGGGATTATGCTTCATTACCCATACCCTTGCCTGAGCATATAGCTGTAACTTCTTCCACTATATCAATCCCGGCCGGGCACCAGGCAATACAGCGCCCACAGCCGACACAGCCACTACGTCCATACTGGTCATGCCAGGAACCCAGCTTATGCGTCAGCCATTGCCTGTAACGTAGGTGTGTGTCTGCACGAATTGTCATGCCATGTATATAGCTATGACCCGGCGTAAAGCACGAATCCCATTGGCGTATATGCTCACTATTGCTTCCATCCAGACCGGGGCGTTCTGCTTCTGAATGGCAAAAACAGGTTGGGCAAACCGATGTACAGTTGCTGCAAGATAAACATCTTTCTGCAACGTCCCCCCAACGTGGGTGCGCAAGATTTTCAAACAAGACATCTCTGAGATTTCCGGGTGGCAAATGGCGATGCTGGCTATTACGAGCTGAATTTAATTCCTCATCTGCCTTTTCTTTTTGTTCAGCACTAGCACCCTGCATGTTCAGGCGCTCATGCATAAACCTGCCTCGCTCCGACCCATATTCCACAATAAAACCGTCATCCAGTTCGGACAACACCAGATCATATCCTTCACTGGCATTTGGGCCATCGCCTGTGGAAACACAGAAACAGGTATCGGCCGGATGGCTACAATTGACTGCCACCAGGAAAATCCCCTGCCTACGGGCTGCATAATAAGGGTCTACATATTCTCCTTCCATAAAATGCTGGTCCTGCAGTCGCAATGCAGCCAGGTCACAACCACGCACACCAATAATGGCTATATGTTCAGCCTCTGGTGCAACCGGAGTGAAATGAATATGATTTTCAGCATCACGCCCGGCAGACCATAGCTTTTCTTCAGCAGCAAATAAAAACGGCTTCAATGCCTGTGGTCCATTTGCCCAGGAAAAATAACGCTCATTCGAGCTGGATTTAATACGGTAGAAGCCGGGACCCTGTTCTTCAGTCATGCCTTGCGGCAGGGAATCAACCTTATCAACAGTGTCAAAAAGAATAGTGCCGTCCTTAACATGAGGTCCAACACAGCGATAGCCGGCATCCTTTAGCGTATCGAGTAATTCCTGAAATCGTAATCTTGGCAAATATGCAATGTCTTGACTCATACTTATCCTGATACCATTTATGTTTATTTTTATTGATTTAGCTCAATAATGCGCTCTACCGTTAGTAGAGTCTATTACGATAATACTACAAGCTCTCCAGATAGCTAACGAATATATTCCTACTATTATTTCAATTGAGATTGCCGACTATACTGTATGAACGATTTACATTACTATTGAATGACTATGTGCCTCGCCATTCCCATGCAAATAATAGAGATTAACGGCTATACAGCCCGTTGCAAGGCAAAAGGAATAGAGCGGGAAGTCAGTTTATTCATGATGCAGGAGCAGCCTGTAACGCCGGGAGACTTCGTATTGATCCATGTAGGCTATGCAATTCAAAAAGTAACGAAGCATGATGCTCAGACTGCATGGGAACTGTTTGGCCAAATACTGGAAAACTGAAACAGTGCATGAACTTTCAGTTTGTCAGAGTACCGTCTCTCAAGTTGAGGAAATAGCGGCAAAACATAGTGCAACAGGGGTATCTTTAATTAAACTGCAAATAGGCCCCTTGTCTGGCATTGAGACAACACTATTGCAGCAGGCCTTCCACATTGCGAAAGCAGGCACTATCGCAGAGGATGCCAGGCTTGAAATAGAGGAATTACCTGTACGGGTACAGTGTAAAAGTTGCCACACGGAAACGGATGCCAGTACCAATCGACTGGTCTGCAGTCAATGTGGTGACTGGCAAACAACCATCATTAGCGGCGATGAAATGTTGTTAGCCAGTATTGAGTTAATAAAATAGATACACGGAATTGAATTATGTGTAATACCTGCGGCTGTAATGTAACCCCTGGAAATGAACACCTGGTCAAGGGTGACGGCAAACTATCCACTACCGAACATGGCAATGAGTCAGTAACGGTATTGAAAAACCTGTTATCCGAGAACGATCGTCAGGCATCACATAATCGCGAGCACTTTCATAAAAATGGCGTATTGGCTATCAACCTGATGTCTTCACCGGGCTCAGGTAAAACAGCATTACTTGAAGCTACCGTTGAATCCCTGGGTAATGAATTCAATATTGCAGTTATTGAAGGCGACCTGGAAACAGAGAATGATGCAGAACGGATACGCTCCAAAGGTGTACCTGCAATCCAGATTACAACTGGCAGCGCCTGCCATCTGGATGCACACATGGTGCATGATGCTGTACATAATCTTGACCTTTCAGCACTGGATATCGTATTCATTGAAAATGTAGGCAACCTTGTCTGCCCGGCAAGCTTTGATCTGGGGCATCATCGTAATGTTACGCTGCTGTCGGTAACCGAGGGCGATGACAAGCCTGCCAAGTACCCGGTAATGTTCCGCGCCTCCGATCTGATGTTGATCAGTAAATCGGACCTGTTGGAATACCTGGATGATTTCGAACCTGAAAAAGCCGAGCGACATTTACGTGACCTTGCCAATGCTGCACCAGCAATGACTGTATCCGCAAAAAATAGCGATGGTCTTTCGCAATGGTTTGACTGGATTCGCGCAGAATATAACAAGGTTAAACTTCCAGAGCCGGGTTTTTTCGAGCACGTGAATAGCTAAAAATACTTATGCCTCTTACAGCAAAACAATGGCTGGAACAAATTCGCAAGCTACCATTACCTGACAAGCTACGTATCCTGAATGTCTGTGGCGGCCATGAACGATCCATCAGTACCACAGGCTTGCGTTCAGCACTCCCATCCAATATTGAGTTAATACCCGGCCCGGGCTGTCCGGTCTGTATTTGTCCTGAAGAAGATGTATACGAGGCTATCCAGCTCGCCTTGAACGAAGACATCATACTGGTTACCTTTGGGGATATGCTACGTGTACCGGTCAACGCACCAAAGGGTGAAGTAAGCTCACTCGAGCAGGCCAGGGCATCCGGCGCCGATATTCGGCCGATTGCCTCACCCATAGAAGCCGTCAGCATTGCCAATGCCAATCCTTCACGAACCATTGTCTTTTTCGCTGCCGGCTTCGAGACCACCACAGCACCTGTTGCTGCCATGGTAGCCGAAGGCATTCCAGATAATCTGCTTTTACTTATGTCAGGTCGTCTCACCTGGCCCGCAGTTGACCTGTTACTGGATTCGGAACAGCCCGGCTTTGACGCACTGATTGCACCCGGTCATGTTGCTACAGTTATGGGGCCTGAGGAATGGGACTTTGTTGCTTCAAAACACCATATCCCTACTGCGGTAGCAGGCTTTACGCCGGCCAGCCTGCTGGCAGCATTTTATTCAACCTTGCGCCAGCTGCAGGAAGACAAACCATTCCTGGATAATTGCTATCCACAAGTAGTACGACCCGGAGGTAATACAGCTGCCAAGAAGATACTCAACCAGGTAATGGATATTACCGATGCCACCTGGCGAGGTATCGGCACGATCCCGCAATCCGGGTACGAATTGAAGACGATATATGCACAACATAATGCTCGCCTTCAATTTCCCTCTTATGCCGACAAAGACCGTAAGCGCGTCGGTGAAATGCCACCCGGCTGTGATTGTACACGCGTGGTACTCGGAAAAATCTATCCGACTGAATGTCGCCTGTATGGCACTGGCTGTACGCCAAAAAACCCTATTGGTCCTTGTATGGTATCTGATGAAGGCGCATGCAGGATATGGTGGACAAGTGGCGTACGTGAACCATCCAGGGCAATGGATCAGCAAATAGCCCATGAATAATCCCACGGCAGAAATCTCTGCATTACACAACAGCGATCAAATCATAAGCTGGTCACTTATACTTGGCGGACGAGTGCAGGGTGTAGGTTTCAGGCCATTCGTGTATCGACTCGCACATGAATTTGACATACAGGGATGGGTGCAAAATCGCTCAGGTAAAGTTAAGATTCTGGCGCAGGGCAATTGTAACCAGATAGCGTTATTTATTGATGCACTTATATCCAGGTCACCTCCATTATCTCAGCCCGTTATTCTGGATAAACAAAATTGTGCAAACACCGATATAACCCGGTTTACAATCATCGATAGTAAATCGGATAAATATGCCAATATCCATATTCCTGCGGATTATTTCACCTGCAATGAATGTCTGCGAGAATTAGATGACAGTAGCAGTCGCCGCTATCGTTACCCTTTTATCAATTGCACTCAATGCGGGCCACGTTACACGATAATCAAGCAACTTCCATACGACCGGAAAAATACCACCATGGCATCCTTCTCTCTTTGCCGGGAATGCCAGCGAGAATATGAACATCCACTGGACCGGAGATTCCACGCCGAACCCACTGCATGCCCGGCATGTGGCCCAAAGATGGAATATCTGGATGAAGAACTCCATATCACCGATACCGATGAATCCATACACAAAGCCATTGCGGCCTTACACAATAGCAAGGTCATCGCAGTAAAGGGAATTGGAGGCTATCACTTGCTATGCGATGCACGCAGCGATCAGGCTATACAGCATCTACGCCAGCATAAACCGCGACCAAATAAACCATTGGCCGTGATGTTTCCGATGCAAGGTAGCGATGGACTGAATGCAATACGTAAAGACGTATCTGTGAATAAACAACATGAAAAAATAATCATCAGCCCCATCCGCCCTATCGTTCTATGTCGGCAAAAGCCTGATTCAAACCTTTCTTCACATATCGCACCTGGACTCGATGAACTTGGCGTCATGCTACCCTATAGCCCTTTATATCATTTGTTACTAAAGGATTTTGGTGGCCCGCTAATCGTCACCTCGGCCAATGTAAGTGGCGAGCCTGTCCTTACTGATAACAATGAGGTTGAATGCAGCTTATCCGGTACAGCCTACGGTTATTTACACCATAACCGGCCCATACAAAGACCAGCGGATGACCCGGTGTACCGCGTGATACAAAATAAACCTCGACCGTTCCGACTGGGTAGAGGTAATGCCCCTCTGGAATTAACGCTACCCTTCAAGCTCAATAAAACACTATTAGCTGTCGGTGGACATATAAAAAACACCATCGCACTAGCATGGGATAACCGGCTAGTAATATCACCTCATATTGGCGAACTGGGTTCACCCAGAAGCCAGAATGTATTTGAGCAGCTCGTTAGCGACCTGCAAACACTCTACGATATTTCTGTTGACATGATTCTGTGTGATGCGCATCCCGCATATGCCAACACACAATGGACGAAAAAAAATGGCCTGCCGTATCAAGAAATTCTCCATCACCATGCCCATGCTTCCGCAGTGGCAGGTGAATACCCTGCAACAGAAAACTGGCTGGTCTTTACATGGGACGGTGTCGGCTATGGAGCCGATGGAACACTGTGGGGAGGTGAGTCCTTCTACGGAAAACCTGGTAACTGGGAAAGAAAAACAAGCTTCAGGCCCTTTTATCTTCCTGGCGGAGAGAAAGCCTCACGACAACCTTGGCGTTCAGCCATTTCCCTGTGCTGGGAAACAGATAACCAGTGGGATATTGATATTGAGAAGCTGAATATACTCCATCAAGCCTGGCAGCGGAAACATAATTGCCCGCAAACTACTGCGGCCGGCCGTTTGTTTGATGCTGCATCTGCATTGACAGGATTAGTCAAAGATACGAGCTTCGAGGCTCAGGGACCAATGATACTCGAAGCGATCGCAAAGGGTGATAATCAATCACCATTACCCTTACCACAATCAGTAGACGAACATGGCATCTGGCGCAGTGACTGGTCGGACCTGATACCCATGCTGCTGGATGAAACCCGAACAGTTGCAGAACGTGCATACTGTTTTCATTCAAGCATGGCAAAAAATCTGCTGGACCAGGCAATCTTAATAAGAGAACATCATGGTAGCTTTGTCGTTGGCCTGGGTGGAGGCGTTTTTCAAAACCGACTGTTAACTGAAATGGCTATTGCACTATTAGAAGAAAATGGATTTGATGTTTACTTGCCCGAACAGGTACCCTGCAATGACGGCGGACTGTGCTTCGGGCAGATTATTGAAGCAGCTAACCGGTTCAGAATTTAAGGTTTATACTTACATGTCTCGCATAACACTTGCACATGGAAACGGCGGTCGTTTTATGCGCGAACTGATCGAGCAGGTTTTTGCACGTCACCTTAAAAGCCCACTGCTTGATATTGAAGCTGATGCCACTACCCTTCCCGGCGATATTCTTGACGGGAAACTGATGATTTCGACGGATGGCTTTACTGTAAAGCCTCTGGAGTTCCCAGGCGGCAACATTGGATCACTCGCTGTGCACGGTACGGTAAATGATTTATCTGTGGCAGGCGCTACACCAAAATATCTGTGCCTGAATGTTATTATCGAAGAAGGTCTCGAGCTAGAAATACTCGAGCGCATTGTTATTAGCCTGGGTAATGCCGCAATGGAAGCTGGCGTACAGATTGCTGCGGGCGACACCAAGGTAGTACCCAGAGGTGAAGGCAGTGGCCTTTTTCTGGCAACCACGGGCATTGGCATAAAAAATCCTGACATTGACCTGGGTATGCATCGAATCCAGGACGGTGATGCAATCCTGCTGAGTGGGCCGATAGGAGATCATGGTATTGCCGTAATGCTGGCCCGTGAACAGTTTGGACTGACAGGTGACATTCAGTCAGATAGCACTAATGTTTACCCATTAACAAAGATACTTCTGGATTTAGAGGGTCTGCGTTTCATGCGTGACCCAACCCGTGGCGGCCTGGCCACCGTGCTCAATGACATCCACAGAAGCACAGGGTTTGGCGTGCGCGCACATGAACCCTCGATCCCGGTTCGCGACCCGGTTGAGTCAGTTTGTGATATCCTCGGCTATAATCCTTTATATCTTGCCTGTGAAGGGCGTGTGGTGGCAGTTGTAGATAAAAATCAATCAATGCAGGCGCTTGAAAAATTACGCTCAGTAGATCAGGGTAAAGATGCGACCATTATCGGCCAAATCTCCAGTACCGAAACGCGAGTTGTACTGGAAACTGAGCTAGGTGGAGAGCGGTATCTGGAAGAGTTGGAAGATGACCCACTGCCCCGTATTTGCTAATAACTCATAAATACCCCTTCTATACTTTTTTTAGCAGGCATATGATTAATCAATGCAAATTTTTTGTTCAATCCAAAGCCCTGCAACCGTCCTCAGCTACATCGCATTGAGCACCAAGTCGTTTTTAGCCTAGTTATACTTACAAAAATGACCAAACTTTGGGTACATGCACACGTGCTCATAAAAGCATAGTCTGGTCGCTTCAGGATAGTCACAGCTGTATCCGCCATGAACCCTGTTAAACGGACCTTCAGTGATATCTGTTCAAAATCTCGGTGTTACTACCCTAAGTTATTTTTTTAAGTGAGTAATTGTCTGACAAATAAGGTTGCTAATGCAGACCTTCAACAATTAATTTCATTTGTCTATTGGAAAATAATTGCACTTTGACATCGGTTATTTACTAGTGATGTTTATGATCATGCTTTAGGGAAACCTATAAATCACCGCAGCCGATGCACTGTTTATGTCATACCCGTCATTACCCACTTCATGGTGTGAACCCATAAAACGGTATACGATTCGATCTTTTAAACCATGATCAAACTCAAAACCCAGTGCATATGTGGTATCGCTACCTGATTCTTTTATAGAACTTATAAAGCCACTTTCATTATAGGTTTCTTTGGATTCCCACCAAAATTTACCGATAAAGCCGAGCGCATACCAGCGTTTTGAAACTGGCCATCTTCCCATTACCCCAAGCTCCCAACCCTCTGCTTCATGATCAGTGCTAACAGGGCCCGCCGACCAGGAAGGACCACCAGATGATACGCCAGAAAACTTATCATTCCCAAAGTCATGATAACCTCCTTGCACAGCAACATTGTCGTTTATCTGATAACCAAAGAAGAGTCCGGCACCAATCAGGTTTTCATCAGTACTGACACCTGTAACAGACCCATCCTGATTTGCATCAGGAGAATTTGTACGGCCCATTGTAATCCCCATTCCACCATAGAAATTTTTAGCAGATGAACCTACAGGGATAAAAAAAGCTTTCTTATCATCGTCTTCTTCTGCCAATACTTTTGCAGGCGTTATGAATATAAATTGAATGGCAACAATGAATATAAAGATAGTTTTCTTGATACCTGGTGCATTAAACGAATAATTCATGACATCCCCCTCTCTTGTAATATCTTCCTATAAATGGTGTATCTAAGTGAAATTACAATCTTGCCAACAGTTATTACCCCCTTCCAATAATTCTGCCTTATACATTACTAGCGATACTGTTTATATCAATACTTGCATTTATACACCACAGCATCTTAATCCACATTGATATGCATCAAATATTACCTGTATTATATTTGCTAAAAAATATGGATATATCATGAGATTATAGAACAATCTCTGAGCAGCGCTATATGCTACAAAAGACTGTCCTGCTGTTTTGGCCCAAGCATTGCAGAAACACCGACTTGCTTGAGTAAGTATATTATAACTTCATCATGAAGGGTAATGTGGTAAGTGGCCAAACCCGATGTTTGAATATGATACGACACCAAATACTGATAATCAAAAATCTCTGCTATCAGCCACCAACTCATTCACACACTTTTTGAACTCTGTTATATCAACAGGCTTGGTGAGGTATCGTCGAAATCCTGCTCTTAGCCCCTTTTCAAATTCTTGCGGCATAGCGCTGGCGCTTATTGCTATCACGGGTATATTGTGTAGCGCCTCGTGTTCTTGCAGATTATTTAACACTTCATATCCATCCATTCCCGGCAAGCATATATCCAGTAAGATCAGATCCGGTTTATGTGCGGCTGCCAGCTCCAGGCCCAGCATAGGCGTGTGCGCTGTGAGTAAACCGAGATTCGGCATAGTACCAACAATTGCCTGCAGCAGCCTGATATGCGAAGGACTGTCTTCAATATATAGCAAGGTATGATGCTGCTCTCCGGCAACTTCATCTCTCTCTGGGGATGTCAGAGTCGACTCCACTTCACACATTAAATCAACCTGTTGGGCCAGCTCCAGATCAACCCAGAATGTGCTGCCTTTTCCGGGTTGCGATTTCACACCTATCGAACCACCCATCAATTCAACCAGCTGCTTGGATATTGACAATCCAATACCGCTTCCCTGTGGTGCATAGGTGTCGAGATAAAGTTGACTGAAAGGCTCGAATAAAGCCGCCTGATCATCAAACGCTATACCTGTACCTGTGTCAGTTACATTAATCCGCTCGTAGCCAGTATCCAGTTGCTCGCAAACCACGGATACACTGCCACCTTCATGATTGTATTTGATCGCATTGGAAAGAAGATTTAACAACACCTGCTTAAAGCGTAAGGAGTCGGCTTTGACGGGCAGGCCTCTGCTATTTTCTTCCACCGTATAAGTTAACGTAATGTTCTCTTTCTGTGCCAGAGGCTGCATGGTAACCATGCACTCCCGGAGAATTTTATCCGTGCTGATTACTGTCATCGACAACTCAAGCCTGTTTGCCTCGATACTTGCCAGATCCAGTACGTCATCGACTAGGCTTAGCAGGTGCCAGCCTGATTGCAGGATCTGGTCTATATAACTATTCAGCACCTCAGGATTGATTGTGTCTTGTCGGTCCATCAACTGGGCAAACCCAAGGATAGAATTCAAGGGCGTGCGCAATTCATGACTCATGCGAGTCAGAAATTTTGATTTCGCCTGATTTGCCGCATCGGCTTGCTCCCTGGCTTCTTTTAACTCAGCAGTACGCTCGTCCACATAGGATTCCAACTGGTTCTTTGATATTGTGGATTCCAGCAAACTTTCTCTCATACTCTCTAAAGAACGAGCCAGGTCACTTATTTCATCATTACCGGATGTAACGACAGGGTGCTGAAAATTTCCTCGACTTATTATTCTGGCCTCATCTTTCAGTGCAGCAATAGGCCTTTCAATACTTCTAAGAACCATATAGGCAATAAATATAACTATAACGCTGCTAGCAATGAAAACTAAAACCAGTAATTGCTGACCGTTTCTTTGATACTCTTGCAGCTCTATATACTTAAAGTTCCTAAGCTCACTTGTAGTATCACTAATACGGCCCGACTCAACCAATAGCCGTCCCTTCAAGGCATTATTTAAACGCAGCTGTGTACTCACATTAGCTACGCTCTGCGCATCAGTATGAAGTGAACTGATTCTGTCAAATAAGGTTTTGTGCGTATTGAGATGAGATATCAATTCATTGATCATTCCCTGTTCTGTAGCACTGCCCGGGCTGATCGATTTTAATCGCTTTCGTATCCATGCATACGTGATATTACTTTGTTGTAAAATACGAGGGGAAGGCTGAATTGCAAACTCCTGGGTCAGGAGTAGAAAGTCTGATATTTTACTGATAAATTGACTACTATATAGCACATCCTTTTGTGACTCGCTGACGGTCCTGCTTATATAGAGTGAGGCACTTGCAACAACGATAGTCAGCAAGGCTGCCACTAATATGATGAATAAAAGCTTACTTCGAATAGTCATGGCTTACTGAATTATACTTATCTTGGCGTTATCAATCTCGCTGAGTATGCTGACATCAACGTAATCAAGAAAATTTATCCCCCCACTCCTGTTAACAACACCATTATCCAGTGCCCACCTGGCCTCATTTTCGAGTGTAACAAGCAATGACTGGTCCAGTGTCAGGGCGAATTCATAATCTTTCCAAATCCAGTCTATAAAGGCATTGTCCAGCTTTAATCTTGTCACCAGAATCTGTTGCGCCTTATCAGGTTCCTGCCTTATAAATTCAATTGCCATATCCAACGCCTTCAGCATTTTCTTTACTGTACTCGCATTACTGCTGAAGAATTCCTTTTTCATTACAAGGTTAAATGTTTCCCGGTAATATTCACCAGCCGGAAAGATAACAGCATCTTCCTGTAGATTATTTTTAGCTATATAGGCGTATGGCTCCCATACGGACAAGGCATCTACATCTCCATTTTTTAGCGCAGCCGGCTGATCTTCGGGATTGACGTGCACAACGTTAACATCAGACAGGCTCATATTATTGAATAACAGGAAACGATCCAGGAAATAATGGCTTGACGACCCCATGGCAGTACCCACTTTTTTATTCCTGAGGTCCGCAGGTTTGTTAACACCAAACTGTTTACTGCCAATAAGCTTGACATCATTCTCAGAACTGACAAAGGTTGCTGCAATAACAAAGTCATTGCGCTCAAAACTCTGTTTCATTACAGGATAGTCGGACGAAGTTCCCATCTCAGCCTCGCCGTCCAGTACTTTCACTAAACAACGATGGCCACCGATTGTATCCATTATATTGACATCTAATCCCTGTTGACCGAAATAACCATTAGCTTCTGCAATAAAAAACGGTGCCGATAAGGGTGTGCTTGAAACAGCAATCGATACACGTCTTAATGTCTGCTCAGACTCTACAGGCGACTGCTGTGATTCACCGCATCCCGCCATTAACAGGCTGACCATGAACACCAGTACACTTTTCAAGATATTTTCGTATTGCCTGATATTGTTACTCAAACCGGCTTTGCTAGTCATAGAATGCCCTGAATAATAATAATAACTGATTAATATAGTAGGATATTATAGCTGATTAACATGATAAGGTATAATGCCAACTAAAGAATCATATAATTACCAATGTAATTATCCAGCCATATTGTGTTACAGAAAACCGGGGCATCATGGCTGCATAATCGACATCTCTAGCTAGATTGTTTCGAGTGCCTTTAGTATCTCATCTGGCTCAAGACGTTCAGTGTAATTTGCATTAACATAGGCAAGGACTATATTACAGCTCCCATCTATCACATATGTTGCAGGTATGGGCAATTCCCATGTGTCATCACCATTACAGGCAGGCACATCCAGCCCCCATTGCAAATATAGTGGCCGCAAGCATTCAGGCACATCCATTACCAATCCATAGTCGCGAGCGATCTGATTACCGACATCACTTAGCACTTCAAATTCAAGCTTGTGTTGCTCGACAGTGCTCATGGAATTATCGGGCAGTTCAGGCGAAACACCCACCAGTTTTGCACCTGCCTTTTTGATTGCAGGCAAAGCATCACTCAAGGCTTTGAATTCCAGATTGCAAAATGGACACCATCCTCCACGATAAAAACTGATGACCACAGGCCCTTCTGACAGCAGGTCAGACAAGGCTGTCTGACCCCCCTTGGTATTGGGCAATGTAAACAATTTGGCCTGTTCGCCAGCTTTCAATGCGTTAACACCAAAGCCGGCTTCTGCAATTTCAGTAAAAGCCGACTTGATTATTGCCTGATTCTCGCTCGACTGACTGGTAATGAAATCCTGTGTCAGTTTCTGTGTTTGCTCTGATAGGCTCATAACTATTCTCCTTTGAGCTTGCCGTCACTAACAGTTAACGAGCGCAGTATTCTGTCCTGGCTATCACTGATCTTCCTCGACTTCGTCTACATCAACCTGCCCACTGATGCGACGGCGTATGTGTGACCAGGAGATGCCTGTCGCCAATATGGCGCAAAATACAATTAATACCAAATACGAAACCGCACGAACACTATCAGCCGGCACCAGACCCCAGTCGACCACCAACCATACTAACGTACCGAAAAAAGCGATCGCCAGTGAAAGACCAACGATACCCAGAGAGCGCATGGTTGCACGCAGGAATATCACCCATCCTATCAACAAGACGATACCGACTAGAATTTTAAGTGGATCGAGTTCGGCAGGATTATTGATAAACCAGTCGTAATAGGAATATCCTTCAGGATTATAGGTACTGAAAACCAGTACAACCGCAATGATAAACCGGACAAAAATACCTTGAGCAGTAATGGCTTGCATAGTTATCTCCTGCTAGCGTGCAAAGTAATAAATGGTGTTGTTGTTTTTTTCAAAACACTATAATACATACTATAACCCTGAGGTACTAGATAAACACACGATTTTTAATATAAAAGTGGCGCAACGCGGCCACATACTATGCGCGATATATTCATCAAAATAATGACGGCCACTGACAACATAAATATTTTCAATACACTGTCACCTACACAGGAAGTATCCGATGAAATCACACGTCAACACGGTGTTTCATTGTTTATAAAACGTGAAGACCTGAATCACCCGGAGATCATGGGCAACAAACTCAGGAAGTTGAAATACAATATTATCGAAGCTACGCAACAAAATGTCTCCACCCTGTTGAGCTTTGGAGGCGCCTATTCCAACCATATACTGGCGCTTTCTGCAGCTGGCCGTATCTTTGGCCTGAATACCATTGGTATTATCAGGGGCGAAGAACTGGCAAACAAACCACTGAATCCTGTGCTTGCAATGGCCTGCAAAAACGGGATGAAACTGAATTTTATATCCAGATCGGCCTACCAGAAAAAAACGACCATCGAGTTTATTGACTTGCTAAATAAAACACATGGTGAGTTCTATCTTATTCCTGAAGGTGGCAGCAATGATCTGGCGATTAAAGGCGCGACAGAAATCCTCGACGATATCAACGGTGACTATGATGTGATCACATGCCCCTGTGGAACAGGTGGAACGGTTGCCGGTATTATCAAGGGTGTTCATTTACAAAGAGCCTCCACGAATATTCTTGGATTCCAGGTTCTAAATGCCGACCACTACATTGAGGACGCAATACATTCATTTTTGCCAGCAAAGACACTCAGTCAAACCAGCTGGACCATCAATAGCGATTTTCACTTCGGCGGTTACGCTAAAACTAATAACAAGCTACTCACATTTATAAAATGGTTCAAGCAGACGCATAACATAGAACTGGATTTTATATACACTGGTAAAATGATGTTCGGGCTATACAACCTGATCCAGACAGGGTATTTCAGAAAAGGTAGTCGTCTGCTGGCTATTCATACAGGTGGCACACAAACAGCAAATGTTGAATAACACTCAATAAAAAAGGCCAGACCCGAACGCCTGACCTTTTTAAATAGACATACAATATGAACTAGAACATCCAACCCGTAGGATTTGGGTGTGCTTCTTTCTTCGATAAATACTGCATGCCTTTGACACAACGCACAATCAACCAGACTATCCAGAAAAGGAACACAAGGTAACCAACCAGTACAAACATTAAAATAGCCCCCAAGACAAAGTACATCAAGCCCATCCAGAAAGTCCGGATCTGAAACTGGTAATGCGATTTTAGCCACTCAGGTGCGTCACCCTTATTGACATAGGCCATCACCACTCCAACGATACCGGTTATACCAACAACAATACCGGCCAGATAGAGTATATAGACCAACTGGGCTGTTCCTTCCGTTGTTGCTTTTTCCTGTATTGCTTCCGACATGCTGCTTCTCCTTTTGTTGTTTTAATAAATAAACCTTATCAAACCTGAATTCTGCATTCAATTTGATTAAACTGATTATTCCGAACGACAACCCCACTCCGATTCAAGTTATGCAACTAGGCCGCTTTATCCATTTGCCTGCACCAGTGTAAATTATTTTCTCCTGAACAATGAGATCCATCAAATATAATATCGTACATTTTTTTTGTTATATGCCGGCCGTGTATTCGAGAAAACTCCGGGCAGGTTAGACTACGATTTTTCTGCCCAAAGCATGCACCGGGTGCTCAACAATGGGCTGGTCAGTAGACTGAGGCAAGACAGCAAGAGGAATACAGAAAAAAACGGGTAAAACACATTCCAGATTAACCTCCTTATCAATCATAAAAAACCTTCCAGCATGCTCTGCCTGTCATACTGCCCTCTGATCATTAGCATAAACCAGATTACAAAGGATTAACAGCAGACAAATACCGTTCTCGCGCCAGATTATTGTTTTTTACTCTCTATAATTCATTAACTTATATTAATATTTCAGATATACTGATTCCAGATTCGGGCTTATGTCATTCATTTAACGGGGCAAATCAAGATAAATCACTATGGTCGCTATCAATAACAAAATAGCGGGACTCGGTCAGACTGGATCCCAACTGATCTTCATACTGGTATTATTCCTGACCATGGCCGGATGTTCTGATTCCGGTGACGCACCGAAAAAGAAAAAACACGGAAAACGCGCTCACCTGGTCGCCACAAGCCCGAGCGAAATCAAGACCCTGAGCACTGCTACTACCCGTACGGGGACGCTGGAAATAGTGCGTCGGGTTAAAATCTTCAACCAGGAAGAAGGCAAGATCACCTCGATTCGCTTGTACCCCGGCGATGTTTTCAGACAAGGGGATGTCCTGGTCAACATTGATGGCAGCCTGCTTAAGGCACAGCTCGACAAGGCGGTTGCTACGCGAAAACAGGCCGAACAGGACCTGAAACGAATACATACACTGGTAAAAAAGCGTCTTGCCGCAGACGATGAAAAGGCGCGTATCGCGACCGCCGTCAGGGTTGCAGTTGCCGAAGAGGCGTTGTTGCGTACACGATTGCGTTATACGACCATCAAGGCACCGTTTGATGGCACTGTCAGCGAACGCCTCATTGAACCCGGCGATATCGCACCACGACACTCTCACCTGATGAGCATCATTGACCGCCAATCTATTGTCACTCGCGTACCTGTGTCGGAGCTGCTAATCCCGCTATTAGCAATTGGCGACCCTGCACTGATCAGCATAGATGCGCTGGGCAAGACCAGATACAAGGGGAAGATCAAACGTATCTACCCTACCATCAATCCCTCAACCCGCCTCGGCACCGTTGAAGTGGCTTTTGACAAAATACCTAAAGCTGTTAGAGCAGGTTCACTCTCTCGCGTCACGCTAACACCATCCAGTAGTCGCTATCTTGTGATTCCTTTTACTGCGCTTCGCCGTGACAACAAAGGCGAGTATGTTTATACCAACAACAATAATAAAGCGGTTAAAAAATACGTTCGCACCAGTATCCGTCATGGTAACCTGATCAGCATTACTGATGGTCTTGATGAGAATACCCCGGTCATCACCAAAGGATTTCTTGGTCTGAGCGAAGGCAAGACTATCACCACTGGCAAACCTGAAAAACGCAATGAATAACGCTCCCACATAAGCCATGACTCGTCGCACGACACAGGAAATGATTTCAGCCAGTACCGGAGGCATAGCAGCCTGGTCCATACGACACCCGATTGGCGTCGTCATGATAACGCTTGCCATGATGGTCCTGGGTATATTTTCTCTAGATCGGCTGGCAGTCGACTTACTGCCAAACATTATCTATCCGGATATTCGTGTGCGCGTTAGCAACCCTGGCGTACCGGCAAAAATTATGGAAGATCAGATAACCCGCCAACTGGAGGAGCAGCTGGCAATTACGGAAGATGTCATCAGTATTGAGTCTACCAGTGCAGAAGGCCGCAGCCGAGTAAACATGTCATTCCAGTATGGCAAGGACATTGATGTTGCCTTACGCGATGCCAGCACACGTCTTGACCGTGCCAAACGTTTTTTACCTGAAGGGATCGACCAGCCGATTATCTACAAACGTGACCCGGCACAAAGGCCCGTTGCCGAGTATATAGTCAGCTCCAGCACACAAGACCCGATCAGCTTACGAAACTGGGTGGATGATGTATTTGCAAAGTGGTTTATCAATTTACCGGGCATTGCTGCAGCAGAAGTGGGTGGCGGTTTAATACGGGAAATCCAGGTTTTACCTGACCAGCAACGTCTGGCCGGCCTGGGCCTGAATACCGATAACATCATTGACGCGATAAAAAAAGGCAACCAGGAAGAACCAGCAGGTAGAATAAAACTGGAACGTCGTGAGCTTAGTGGTCGAATATCGGCACGACTGGAATCCGTTACAGAAATTGCCAACCTGCCTGTACCCTTGCCTGATGGCCAGTATATTTACCTGAAGGATATAGCTCAGGTAATCGATACCCATGAAGACGAAAAACTCAGGGTTCGACTTAACGGCGTAAGCGGTATCAAGGTGTCGATACAGAAGCAACCTAACGCCAACTCGGTTACGGTCGCGGATGCAGTCAAGCAGCGTTTAAACGAATTACGCAGACAACAGGTTTTACCCGACGACATACAAGTCAACATTGTTGGTGACCAATCCGTCTATATTCGCAACTCACTCAGTAACGCCTCCATCGCCACGGCCTCAGGGGCCATACTGGCAATGCTGGTTGTTTATCTCTTTCTGGGAAATCTGAAACGCACTTTAATCATTGGCAGCGCCATACCGATCGCTATTACCGTCACCTTCCTTATCATGGACCTGGGTGGACTGACATTAAATATCATGACATTAGGCGGCCTGGCTGTTGGTGTTGGCATGCTGGTTGACAGTACAATCGTCATGCTGGAAAACATCTACCGACATCAAGTAGAAGGTGAAAACAGCTTCGAAGCAGGCACACATGCAGCTCAGGAAGTAAACAGCGCCATCATTGCTTCCACCAGCACCAACCTGGCTGCGATCATCCCTTTTCTTTTTATCAGCGGCCTGATCGGACTATTCTTTCATGAACTTATTTTTACGATCACAGCCGCCATTATCGCTGCAATGATCGTCGCGCTCACTCTCGTCCCTGCACTGGCAACACGGCTGCACCAAACTTCAGGTGCAGAAAAAACAACCCTGATTGACCGTATTGTTTACAAGCTGCAGGGCGTATATAAAAAAAGCATTTCTGCAATCCTTAAAAGTATACCAGCAAAAATTATTATTCTTGCCAGCCTGCTGCTTGCCGGATTTTTCAGTTCATTCTCTTTCATTAGCGAATCCAGGGTCTTTCTACCAAAAATAGACGATGGTCGCATTGGTATACGAGTCAAGGCAGACACGGGAGTAAAACTGGATGTTACCGATCAGGCCATTATCAGGCTTGAAGCGATGATCCGAAAAATGCCCGAGGTCGAGACAGTATTTACGATCGCGGGTGGTTTTATATTCGGGCGCACAGAAATAGAGTCACGTAACTACGGCCGTATTGATATTCAGCTAAGCCGTAAAACACAGCGTGATATCAGTAGCGAAGACTGGATAAAAAAATTCAGATCCCTGCTACGTAAAAACAAGATACCCGGGGTACGTATTCGCGCCTACAAGCTTGGCATACCCGGTGCTCGCTTCCATCGCGGTAGTGATGATATCAGTCTTCGAATCAGCGGTCAGGACTTGTCTACGCTTGATGAAATAGGCAACGCCGTTATCAGTAAATTAAAGGCCGTCAAGGGCATTCGCAATATAACGCACTCTTCTGAAGAAACCGGCCAGGAATTATCCATTAAAATTGATCGCGAACGTGCAACGTCACTGGGGTTCAGCACGGATCAAATTAGCCGAATTATAAAAACGGCAATCAGTGGACTGGTCGTGAGTGATTATATTGAAGGCGATCGATCGTATAACATACGCGTCAAGTTACCTGATATTGACACCTCCAACCTGAGCAATCTCGAATCACTACTACTGGGCAAGGTTAGTGAAAGCAATGCCTCAATCTACCTGTCTGACCTTGCGCGCATAGAGCTATTGGAAACACCGGCCAAAATCAAGCGCGACAGCCAACGACGTATTATTGAAGTCAGTGCCAGCATTGCAGAAGGATACACCGCAGGGGATGTCATCCAGGAGGTCAATACAGCGCTTACCGATATTTCACTGCCCTCCGGCTATCAATTATATGATGCCGGTATCTCCAAAACCCTTCAGTCCAGCCAGAGTACCGTCTGGAAATTACTCGCTATAGCACTATTTCTTGTGTTGGTTGTCATGGCGGTACAGTACGAGTCACTACTCAATCCATTGATAATACTATGCAGCGTACCGTTTGCCGCGATCGGCGTTGCCATTGCCATCAACCTGGCCGAGTTACCGTTGTCCATGCCACTGTGGCTCGGCATGATTATGCTGGCGGGTATCGTTGTCAATAATGCTATCGTCATGGTTGAATACATTGAAATCTTGCGCAGCCAGGGCAACAAAATGGATGAAGCCATTGCTGAAGCCGCCAGGCTCCGGTTGCGCCCAATATTAATGACATCCCTGACTACCGTAATCGGCCTGTCTCCACTCGCAATCGGGTTTGGTGAAGGTGCAGAAATGTTACAACCACTGGCCATTACGATTATTGCTGGACTCAGCTTTTCGCTGTTAATCAGTCTGTTTCTGGTGCCTGTATTGTACCGGGTTTTTCATTTAAGACTTGCTACACACTCTCAGTGACTGCCAACCGATATAGCTGTTCAACCGGCCTGCAAATCGCTACTATGTAACGCAATGCATGAACTCGATTTCACAATTCCCGACCAATCCGTCGACGCCAACCAGTTAATTCCAAAAGCAACGGTTAACGACATCAACCGATGGCTAAATGATCTGCCTTTAGTCAACCCGGGACACAGCGCGCATTTGTTATGCGACTATCTCAAGGAAGTTAATCAGTGCGCCATCAACTATACTGACCGCTTCAAAATACTGGAGGAGCTACGAACGACCTGTTCGGATTTGACCGCTTCACTTCGCGGTAAATACACTCAGGCTACCCTTCCCCTGTCGATAAGAAACACACAATATTTCAATGACGCCCTACAAATGCATCGATTAATATGTATTGGCTACAAATCCGTCATTGCCGATATAACAGAAACCAATACCGCTACAGACAAAAAAAACCTGATTGTATTTTCTCTCTATCATGCCATACAGCAACTTTCATTAATCATGCTTGAGAGTTATATCGTCTACAGGCCGGTAGCGGCGAATACGTGGCATGAAATCCATAACTTGTTTGTAACTGCCGAAGAAAGAGAAGTTCTGAATACCCTGATACCAATAAGCCTTGATGGAGAACAAACTGAAACAATTGACATCAGCTACAAACGTGCATTATTACTGGCGCTGGCCAACCCTTATCATTTAATGCAGGAAGAAGCACAGGCAGTTTTTAATTTATTATCTAAACTATCCCAGGGCCTGATATTAAAACCCTGCCCACAAAACGAAGTCATAGAAAGCGGTTTTGCCATTGACCTTCACTCAGACAGCACGCCACTGTATCTCTCGACTGCACGTAAAGCCAACCTGCTCAAGCCGCGCCTGATGGAGATGAGGCGCCTGATAGATGCCTTGAAATCCCATACTACCAAACTCGATGATGCAATTGCCCAACAAATTAAATTAAAACAATCCAGTCTGGCGGTGCGCCTGAGACGTGACCTGATGCTACGCCTGCACAATAGCTGGTCCCGTAGTCGTGAACGTTCGGAAGAGCGACAAACCACACTGGGCTATAAGGATGCAATTCTCAGTCTTAGCACTGCCCATTACCATATTAGTAATAAGCAACCATTCACTCCGGAAATCGATGAAATAAAAACTTATGCCACCAAGGCATTGGAGACATCAGGTTTATTTCTGGTACCCAAGGACTACGAGCCCTGGAAAACCGAAGAGGCCGAGCAACGACTTGAAGCAGGCATTGATCAACCCCGATCATCCAACTTCGATGCAGAAAGCAATGTGCTGGATAAATGGGAAAAGATATACGCCGTAAAAACCAGTCGCGATAACGATGATGTCAACCTTGATCCGGAATACAGTGATAAACACAATATCTCTTCTTGGGAGATCAAGAACCTTAGCCAGACAGGATTATCACTTTTCTGCCAGTCCGATCACTGTTTACCTGTTCGCGTTGGTGAGCTTATGTCTTATCGCGACGAAAAGAGGTGGCGTCTTGGTGTCATTCGCTGGCTGCATGCCAGCGACCAGAGCACAATTGAGCTTGGCATTATGCTGATTTCCGACCACTGCAAACCAATTGCCTCGAGGGCTGTAAGGGGTATTGGCAAAGGCGGTGAATACATGCGCAGTCTTTTACTCGACGCTGACGAACTTGATAATAATAATTCACAATTGCTAGTTCCTGCAGCCATTTACCATAATGGCACTGAGCTTGTCATCAATAACTCCGGCACAATCTCGTATATAAGACTAACAGAGCAACTACTCAGCACCAAATCGATCAATATATTCAGGTTTGAAGTAATCGAAAGACCTGACACGGAAAGCCGCAATATCGAGGCACTAAAGGAATTATTAAACTAGCCTAACGGCTTGCATCCATCATTGCTTCGATGTGTGCTGCATACCAGAAGTTATCCGTTTTTAAAATCGCATGCCCCCTATTCAGGGCAGACATGGCCACTGACAGCAATTTTTTATCATTAAGTCTACGCGCCAGTTTCAATGTAACGTGAGTCAATACGGCTGACGGTGATGGCATCGGTCCATCTGCGACGACACCCTCCCTTGCCGAAATACCTGGTAACATACCCTCAGCCAACAACCAGCCGTCATCTGCATAAAAACGCTGCCATGCTTGCATGACGATAGCTTGTATTTTTGCCAACAAGGCCCGGTCTTTCGTATATTCCATCCAGTTCCACAAGCCATCAGCAACATAGGCATAATCCTCAAGTGTTGCGTTACCCAGGTATTCACCTTTGACTATCGCACGCTTGAGTGCTTTTCCATCCCAGAACCGGGTTAAAATCAATGACTGGGTCGCTTTACCCATTTCGGCATATTTTTTATCCTGGCTGGAGACCTCCGCCAATGCTGATAACGCAAGACCATTCCATGATGCAAGTACCTTCTCATCACGCGGCAAGGAACGCTGTTGCTGCCTTTTTTTCAGCTTCGCCTTGATCCTGGTTATCGACTTACTCACCGCACGGCTACTGATATCCAGCTCAGCGGCAATGTCTGAAGCCGGTTGATCAAGACGAGGATGATGCCCGTCTTCCAGGTCCGGTGCATACTTCATCCCCCAGTAGGACTTGATGATCCGGTATTCCTGTTTTGTTAATAGCTGTTTCAGTTCATCGTCACTCCACAGATAATAGCCCCCTTCGATATTATTACTGTCAATCGCAGACAGACTACTGATCATTGCACCTGTTCCAGTTGTCAATTCAGTTTGCATAAACTGCATGCTTTCCATGGCCACATTGACATAGTCCTTGCTATCAAACAGCTTTGCTGCCCTCAGGTACAAACGCACCAGTTGGGCATTGTCATATAACATCTTTTCAAAATGGGGAATACGCCAGTTCGGGTCCACCACGTACCGGTAGAAGCCACCGCGAAGATGGTCGTACAAACCCTGTGTTGCCATTTTATCGAGCGTGAGTTTGAGAAAAGTACCCAGGTCCTGGTCTTTACCTTGTTCATATAATTTCAATAACAAACTTAATTGCGGCACCAGCGGAAACTTGCTTTGTTCGCCAAAACCACCCTGTAGATGATCGGCATTCAACATGGCCTGCTGCCTGAAAAGCTGCTGGTAGTAGGCCACCTGTTTTTTGTCCAGCTCAGGGCCCAGAGAGGGTTCGGTCTTGCCCAGCTCATCAGCCGCCGCACGCGCCATAACGTTCATGCCGTCCGTATCGGTTTGCCATGTACTCGACATATTTTCCAGTAACGATTTAAAGTCTGCTGGCGGCAAATAGACAATACCCAGTAACGGGTAACCATCCGGCGTAATGAAAACATTCAAGGGCCAACCGGCATATCCGCGTGTGCGCTCGACAAAGCTGATTAACCTGGCATCCAGCGCTGGTCGCAGTTCCCTGTCAACCTTAACCGGGATAAAATCACGATTAATAATACTGGCGATTTCCTTGTTCTGGTAGGACTCGCGCTGCATCACATGGCACCAGTGGCAGGCGAAATAGCCTATCGAAACAAACACCAGCTTGTTTTCTTTTTTTGCCCTGGCAAAAAGACGGTTGTCCCAGCGTTGCCAGTCAACAGGGTCCTCTCCATGCATAGCCAGATAGGGCGAAGGGTGCCCCTTGAGATTATTTGCCGCATGCAATACGGATACATTGCCCAACATCACACACAATGAGAACGTTAATATATTTATTATTTTCATATCTTGCCCGGCAAGTTGCCCAAAGATATAGATAAGACATTGCCTGAGAGGAAAAATTCCACAACTGGCCACGAAACAGGTGTACATGAAGTACTCTGGTTCCAGTACAGAATATCCGGTGAAAATGCCTTTATTTACAGAATGCTCTTACTAAACTGACTATTCAGGGCAAGGCATTCAATATCAGGTCTTGTCTTTATCATCATCTTTGGAAGCGGCAGGAGACTCTTCTTCCTCTTCCATCATGGCATCCATTTCAGCTTCAATGCGGTCGATTTCCTCATCCATTTCTTCTTCTGTGAGTTTTTTAAACTCAGGGTCGTCAAAAGGTTCGTATTCCTGGTGACCGGACTCATTCACGGAGTTGTCTTCACCTTCCTCTACCTCTTCTTCTGATTCAGACGTTGCTTCAGCTACATCTTCGGCAGCAGCTCCTGCCGTCGCAACAACTGCCGGGCTGGCAATGTTGTTTTCTTCTTCCTGCTCGTCTACCAGGTCTTCATCTTCCTCGGCTTCTTCCTGCTTCGGCACGTAAAAACGGGAAAACACGATACCCAGTTCAAACAAGGCCCACATCGGGATAGCCAGCAATGTTTGCGAGATGAAATCGGGCGGCGTAAGTAACATACCAATAACAAACGCCCCGACGATGACGAAAGGCCGTTTCTTGGTGAGCGCTTCAGGTGTTGACATGCCCGTCCAGACGACCACGATGGTGCCAATGGGTACCTGAAAGGCAATACCAAATGCAAAGAAGATCGTTAACACAAAATCAAGGTAGCGAGTGATATCGGTCATCACCGAAACACCTTCGGGTGCGGTGCCGGTCAGGAAACCGAATACCAGCGGGAATACGACATAATAAGCAAAGGCCATTCCACAATAAAACAGGGCCGAGCTGGCGAACACCAATGGCGCGGCCATCCGTTTCTCATGCTCGTACAGACCCGGGGCGATAAAATGCCAGAGTTGATACAAAATATAAGGCATGGCCAGAAAGATGGAGGCAAACATGGTTAGCTTGAATGGCGTCAGGAAGGGCGAAGCAACATCAATTGCTATCATCTGACTGCCTTCCGGCATATAGGTCAACAGCGGACCGGCAAGGTACGTATAGAGGTCGTTGGCAAAATAAAACAGTGAGACAAATATAACAATGACGGCCAACACCATACGTAACAACCGGTCACGTAATTCGATCAGGTGATGAACAAAGGTCATCTCCTCATCCTTGCTATTGTTTTGCGGATTTGTCATCTGAGTCGTTGCTATCTGCTGCAGCTTCTAATGACGCCACTTCCTGTTTGATATTGTCTGTATTCTTCAGCAGGTATTCCTGCTTGGCCTCATCCATGGCCTCTTTTGTTTCTTCGATAATTTCATGGACACCCAGTGAGTCTTTCTGCTCCTGTATTACGCGTTTGAGTTCATCGGCTGCAATTTCGCGGTCGATATCTTCCTTGACGGAACCGATAAACCGCCTAGCCTTACCAAACCACAGGCCTGCCTTGCGTGCAACTCCAGGCATGCGTTCCGGGCCTATGACCAGCAAGGCGACGACCATGATCAGCATAAGCTCCTGGAATCCTATATCAAACATGATGCGGCCAATTAATGATTAGCATACAGACACTAGGAAATGTAATTAAAACAGGCGGGTAAACTAGACTTTGTCCTTGTCTTTTTCACTTGAAGTGACTTCACCTTCGATGATGGTTTCCTGTTTGTTTTCTTCTATCTTGGCATCGGCTGATTGCTCATCCTTACCTTTCTCGCCATCCTTGACGGCTTTCTTGAAACCACGAATCGCGCCACCCATATCAGAACCCAGGTTCTTCAGTTTCTTGGTTCCGAACAACAGTAAAATAATTACCAATACGATTAACAACTGCCAAATACTAGGACCCATATTTCTATTCTCCAAAAAATCTCATGTGAGATAGTTTATCT
>Ga0316207_10001347_pt1 | contig 30894 bp, 30 predicted proteins | sample 6weekpyrite_MG_FD_204943 | JGI IMG/M metagenome (GOLD analysis project Ga0316207, IMG submission 204943) | Microbial mat bacterial communities from mineral coupon in-situ incubated in ocean water Damariscotta River, Maine, United States -... | ecosystem: Environmental > Aquatic > Marine >...
CTACCGCTGGATCCTGAATTAAATTCAGGATGACGATAACGGCGGTCCAAGCCTGGGTGCAACCCAGGAAATCATTCCAGAGCCATTCCCCGGGGTACGTTGCACTTCGCCCTGGCTACAGCGTGACTTACTCGTTACCTCTGTTGTCATTACGTGCAAGTAACACGCGACACGGAATCTATTTAATCCATTAATCCTGAGGCTAACTCGCTACCGCTGGATCCTGAATTAAATTCAGGATGACAAACACAACCTACTCACGTCATTCCGTGCAAGTAACACGCGACACGGAATCCATTTAATCCACTTATCCTGAGACCAACTCGCTATCGCTGGACCCTGAATTGAATTTAGGATGACAATAACGGCGGTACAAGTAGCCTGGGTGCAACCCAGGATTTATTTCAACAAACTTCCCCGGGGTACGTTGCACTTCGCCCGGGCTACAGCTTTAGCTTCTCAGTTTCTCTATAGTAGCAGCGTCGAGTGCAATAGCTTTTTACGCGGGAAATACACCTGTAGAGAGATACCGATCGCCCCTATCACAAATAATCGAAACGATTGTCGCATTATTTACTTTTTCAGAAAGCTGCAATGCCGCCGCCACTGCACCGCCTGATGAAATGCCGCAAAATATGCCTTCTTTGGAAGATAATAATCGCGTTGTCACTTCTGCATCTTCTTGGCTCACATCAATTGTTTGGTCAACTCTCGATGCTTCAAAAATCTTAGGCAAATATTCTTTGGGCCAACGTCGAATGCCAGGAATACTCGATCCTTCTTGCGGCTGTACACCAACAATCTGTACTGCATCACTTTGTTCTTTCAAATAACGAGAGGTGCCCATGATGGTCCCAGTGGTTCCCATAGCACTAACAAAGTGGGTAATTGTGCCTTCTGTATCTCGCCATATTTCAGGTCCTGTTCCTTCATAGTGCGCTTGCGGATTATCCATGTTACTGAATTGATCCAGAACTTTGCCTTTGCCCTCTGCTTCCATTTCATGGGCAAGATCACGCGCACCTTCCATACTGGCTTCTCTACTCACGAGTATAAGCTCGGCACCAAACGCTTTCATGGTACTACGGCGCTCTTCGCTCATATTTTCAGGCATGATAAGCACCATACGATAACCCTTGATCGCAGCCGCCATGGCCAAAGCAATTCCTGTATTACCACTGGTTGCTTCAATCAAGGTATCACCTGGCTTGATGTCGCCACGGGATTCTGCACGTTGAATCATGCTCAATGCCGGGCGATCCTTTACAGACCCTGCTGGATTATTGCCTTCTAATTTAACCAGCACGGTATTATTTTGATTTGGATTAATTCGTTGCAGCTTTACCAGAGGCGTGTTGCCGACGTAGGCTTCCAGGGTTTTATATTGAGGCATTTTTGTTGGCTCCGAAAATTTATGAACGTATCTGGCTTTCTATAATTATATTAACAATAAAATTCAAACTTTATCCGGGAAAATTTGTTTTTCAAAAAAAATAAACCAGCCGGAATAAATATAACGAGCAACCAACCAACCAATCAAGACCCCTGACGTGTTGGCAACCATATCAGCTATTTCCAAGGTCCGATAACCTAACTGATATTGCACAAACTCTAATATGATGCCCATGGCAATTAAGGCAGCAGCTGGCCGGTAAAAATATTGATGTTTATATATTTGACCAAACCAATAGAACAGGCAAAAGTAACCTAATGTGTGAAATATCTTGTCGCCAAAGGCTATTTCAGATGTGTCTGGTGGACTAGACGTGGTGGACAAATAAATAACCGCCGACACCCACAACAAGCCTAAAGCATAGAATAACTTGAATAATTTCAATGAATTATATTTCACTACATCCATAAACTGATTCTTTTTCTCAATTGAGTTTTAAACAGTCACGACACAATCCAATAAAACACTCAAGTTTTATCCCAAATAAGCAGATATAACCTATATCTGGAGTGCTACTTGCACCTTTTGGCCCTAACTTATTGATCTACTGTTAAATGATGGAAAATATACCACAAACTCTTTTAAGCTTTGTGATTACCGGACTATTTATTTGGTTCGCTATTCCTTTGGCTGCGCGATTAGGGCTTGTGGACAAGCCAGGTGGCCATAAAACTCACAAAGATCACATACCGGTTGTTGGTGGAATGGGAATCTTTCTTGGTTTATTAAGCGCGCTTTTAATTTTTGACCTTAACCTGCAACAAAGCAGCGCTTTATTAATTGCCGGTTTGTTGCTTTTGCTGACAGGCACTTTAGACGATAAATATTTTCTTTCCGCTTATGTACGCTTTGGTGCACAGATCGCTGCCGCATCCATTCTCGTTGTCGGTGATAATACAATTCTAGCCAATCTAGGTTTGCTCACCAATAACTTTGAAACTTTTCACTTAGGCAGTTGGGCCATTCCATTAACCATTTTCGCAACGGTTGGTGTAATTAACGCTGTCAACATGACCGATGGTCTTGATGGTTTAGCTGGTGGTTTGTCACTTGTAACGCTAACAAGTGTCACTGTTTTATTTGCATTATCCAGCGTCGACAATGCCTATCTCGTTGTGCCACTTTTTACCATGGGTGCGATTCTAGCGTTTTTAATGTTTAACTACCGAACGCCTTGGTTACACAAAGCCAAGGTATTTATGGGCAATGGCGGTAGTATGTTACTTGGTATCATAGTCGCTTGGTTGCTCATAAAATTTTCGCAAGGGTCTGATGCACCTTATAGCCCTGTCATTGCTTTGTGGATATTTGCCATTCCATTAATGGATACCGTTTGCATTATGCTTAGGCGTATTAAGAAAGGTAAATCACCCTTTGCTGCTGACCGTGAACATTTGCATCATATTTTTTTACGATTAGGGTTTAGTGTGCAACACTCCGTCGCATTGGTCATCGCTATATCCTCTATTTTTGCAGTGTTTGGTATTGCAGCCCACATTTATGGCCTTGAACAACATGTTATGTTTTATGTTTTCCTCGGTCTCTTTGCCACCTATTTTTATCTGATGGATGTTAGCTGGAAAAAACTCAGCAATAATGAAAGCATAGTTGTCATTGGAGGCACAAATACTCCCTTGATCAGCCCATTAAAACGTGACAAGCAACTCTAAGAACATGAGTCATGTTAGACCGTTCAAAAATAAAAACACTTCCTGATTTATTCCACCAACGTGCGGCGTTAACGCCAAAACAAACGGCCTATCAATTCTATGATGAAGAAAAAGCTAACTGGCAGTCGATTTGTTGGCAAGATTTATACAAACAAACCCTCTCCTACCGACATGCACTAGCGTCCGAAAACTTATCAGAAAATAGTCGTGTACTGCTGATATTAGAAAACAGCATAGACTGGGTTTGCCTCGAACAAGCAACATTGCAACTAGGTTTAGTTGTTGTCGCAGCGTCGCCGCTGGACTCCTTACAGTCACTGCGTCATGTTATTGAAGATAGTGAACCTGCAATAATTTTTATTGAATCTGATCGATTACTTGAGTCTCTGCAATTAAACAAACAAATAAAGTGCATTGTGCGACACAAATTGTTACCTGATTCAAATGTTAGTGAATTGTGTCAGTGGATTAACAAGTTTAAACATAAATCTTCAGAGGCAAATCGCTCTATAGAAGCAATAGATCCAGCTAGCATTGTATACACATCAGGCTCTAGTGGTACGGCAAAAGGTGTCATATTAAGTCACGAAGCCATTATTAATAATGCTCAAGCCAGCATGGAGGCGATGGGTGTTTCAGAAGAAGACAAAATATTAAACGTTACACCCTTCTCAAACATTTTAGGGCGCGTGGTGGATTATTATTTATCGATGTTTGCTGGAGTGCCTTTGGTATTTAACAGGGCATTGGGAAGAATTGATGAAAGCATGAAACGAACCCATCCATCACTAATGATTTGTACGCCCTATATACTTGAATGTGCTTATAGCAGTTTGATCAATCAAAATCGCCGATTAAAACAATATATCGAAGATTATCTTGATTATACGAATGGAATAGGTAATTGGAAATTCTCGTTTCTCTTTTGGAAAATAACACAATATAATCTACGAAAAATAGTACATCGCGACTATCTCTTTAACGTCCGAGCAATATATACAGCAGGTGCCCCCCTTTCAGGCAACACTCGCGCATTGATCAATATTCTAGATATTCCTATATTCGAAGGTTATGGATTAACTGAAGCAGGTGGTTTGGTTAGTATAAATACACCAGAAAATAATTCTCCAGGAAGTGTCGGGAAACCACTGAAAAATGTGCAAATCAAACTCGCCGATGATCATTCAATTGAGTTAAAAAGTAACAGCACTATGCTGAGTTATTGGCACGGTGAAACAATCCCTAACGTATTTGACCAGAACTCTTGGTTGAAAACCGGTGACGAAGGTCTTTTGGAAAAGGATGTTTTATTCTTGTCGAGTCGCCGATCCTCCAACATCCAACTCGCCAATGGTCATTGCATTTGTCCTGAACCACTAGAAAGTCGACTAAAAAGTGACTCCATTTTTAACAATGTTTTAATCTACGGTAACCAACAGGTCAAGCTCACCGCTATATGTGAAATAGCGTCTTCAAAATGGGAAGATTTTGCACAATCATTTGGACTAACAACAAACTACACACCCTCTGAACTTATTCACAACGAAAGATTGCAAGGTATATTTTTTACACGCATCAACGCATTGCTGCAATCAGTCCCGGACTCCCCCCGAATCGATTATATACTTCCCACATTTAATGACTGGCAGGAAGATGGGTTAGTTAATGCGCAAGGGGTGATAAACCGTGAAGCAGTTCATGATTATTATGCAAGCCAGCTAGCGCTAATATATGAGCAGCAGTATCCTTTTAAACCGAAAAGATAATTTGTTAAGGTAAACGTAGGGGTATAATTGTTATTTTAACATGGATGTCCCAACACTAAATCCTGTACTAGGCCATTTTTCTTAAATGGTGGAAATCTTTAATTGTCTTAAGTTCGGCTTTTTCAGCTCCTTGAGCTTTAAACAAATCCCAGCGCACTTGAAGATTGAGCCAATAATCTGCAGACACACCAAAAAATTTTGCTAGTCTTAAAGCCGTACTTGGAGTTACTCCCCGTTTTTGATTTATTATTTCATTTACCCTTTGATATGGCACATGAATAGCATCAGCTAAATCTTTTTGACTTATTCCCATGGGAATAAGAAATTCCTCTTTTAGCATTTCGCCAGGATGTATAGGCTCTCTATGACTTGGAATTCTCATGACCGGCACCTCAATCAATGGTAATCTATTATTTCTACTTCAACCGGGCCAGCTTCGCTCCATCTGAAACAAACCCTATATTGCTCATTAATACGTACACTAAATTCACCTTTTCTTTCGCCTGAAAGAGCCTCTAAACGATTACCCGGGGGAATCTTGAGCTCCTCTAGTGAAACAACAGAATCTAGCTGATCAAGCTTTCTAAAAGCTACTCGCCAAAGAGACCTTGGACACAATTTCCTGGCATCCTTAGTATTTTTGCCATTGAAGATATCTTCGGTTGCTTGATTTCTAAATGAGACAATCATTTATACATGATAGCACGGCTTTCATGCTACGCAAGAGCTTCTTATAAGCCTAGGGACTCAGCAACCAATTGGTCTCAATTGCCTTGGGTAGAAGTTTAGAATACTGGATGGGGTACTGAGGCAGGACGCCGAACTGAGGTAGGGATACCGAAGAATGTGTTTTGTCAGGAACAAAAAACTCTAGGATGAGTTTTGTCTGGAACAAGAAATGAAAGGTAAAAAACCAACTGTAGACGCTTAGGCAACGCAAGACTTGTGCAGGGACATGGTGAGACAAAGGTGAGACTACCGGTCGAGAGAGTAGCCTGGGCTAAGCGAATATAATCAACAGCACCCTAGGGAATAATGCTTGTAGCAGTTACCAAGTCAGAATCTAGTAATATTAACCCCACTCATTCCGGTAGTCCGCAAACCGGGATCCAATATGCCAGTCGATGTCATTCCAGCAGTCTTTAACTAGTCCATGGAAGGACGTAGGTAGAGTAACGCAGGACTAGTACAGGGAAGTACGTGGGATCAATAGCCCCGTATGGAACGGGGCTTGAAGCAGTTACCGAGCCGGAATCCAACAACAGCTATCGGCACCCAACGAACTCAAAAACGGTACAAATCAGTCCAAAGCACTAAAATATCACCAACTATACAATGAGGAAGCTCCAAAATCAGGTGAAAATAAAGATGAAGTACAATAAAATCAATGTATGCCAACAATACTCAAATTCGGTCCATTTCGTTTTTTCTTTTATAGTAATGAAAACACTGAACCTGCACATATTCATATCCAAAGAGATAATATGTTGGCCAAATTTTGGTTAAAACCTGTCGCGCTAGCTAGCTCTACACGATTTACTCCAAAAGAATTGCGAAAAATTGAATTATTGGTTATTAAAAATAAAGAAATATTTTTGGAGGCCTGGAATGAGCATTTTAGCCGTTAAAATAAACCCACAAGCCCAGATTGTAAAATTTACTGATGCTGCCATTATTGTTGACCTTTTGGACGGGCGCACTATTTCCGCCCCCTTGGTTTGGTTCCCTAAACTCTCACATGCAACCCCGCAACAACTCAATAATTGGGAACTACTCGGCGATGGAGAAGGAATTCACTGGCCAGAACTAGATGAAGACCTAAGTGTAGCTGGCTTACTCGCAGGCACCCACTGACATAATGCGGCTTTTCCAAGGCGCCCATTGGCTCAATTTATTAAAATATCACCAATATAAGGCTTATTCTTAAAATAAATCTAAAACTGTGACCCTAAACACCTAATATAATTGTAAAATATGGTGTAATATTGTGGTCAACTTGTATGTTTCATGAGAATCTCACTTTTCACGAGTGATTACGCGAGACAATTTGAGAGAAAGATCGAAAGTAGGTGTCATTCATCTGCTTGAAGAGGCTTCTCTTAAAATGTGCACGTAAGTACCGTTAAAATCGAGATAGCGAACTTAGCAGGATTTCGTGAATTAGCTTTTATTTTCTAAGCACCTAATTAAGCAGAGGTGCCACAAAAAATAATTAGCATTCTAATGATACATCCAAGTTTGTGCATACTCCTTATTTCAGCACGGTTATTGCACCGCAATACAGCTCGATAATGGCCTGATAGGTTTTAGATGTTTAATTATTTTTCTACGCTTTCTAGAAGTAAAAAAAGAAGCATCCTAATTGCAATGGATGCAATTTTGCTTCCCTCTGCATTATTAGCCGCTTTCATTTTACGCTTTGGACTCAACTGGCCAGATATACCAAACATAGGCTGGTTATTTTTTGCCGCACCTATCACTGCGATTCCTTTTTTCATAAAATTAGGTTTATACCGAGCAATTGTCCGTTATATGGGCACCAAGGCAGTGTTCACCATAGCCAAAGGCGTTACATTAGCCACTGGCGTATTGATTGTATTAACAGCCATGTCAAGCACAACAATTCCCTGGCCGGTATTTGGCATTTATTGGGCCCTCGCTGTAGTTTACATTGGCGGTAGTCGACTTATTCTGCAAGACATTTATCAAGAACGACAAAAATCTAAACTCAACAGACAAAGAGTCGTAATTTACGGCGCTGGATCAGCCGGTGTTCAATTAGCAAACGCGCTGTACTCCGGACACGAATTTTTACCTGTTGCTTTTGTGGATGATAAACGCGAGTTACAAAAAAGCTATATCAACGGCATGCGAGTTCATAATCCTAACGAAATAGAAACATTAATTCGCGTGGAAAACATATCTCAGGTCTTACTTGCTATGCCATCAGTTGGACGAAATGCCAGAAGAACAATCTTAGAAAGACTAGAACCACTGCCAGTACATATTAAAACCATTCCTGGTACTGTTGATCTCATCGAGCAAGGTGCGCAGGTCAATGACATCCGCGAAGTGGACATTGAAGACCTTCTTGGAAGAGACCCTGTTCCTCCTCACCACCACCTTTTAGACAAATGCATAAAGGGCAAATCTGTCATGGTTACCGGTGCCGGTGGCTCAATTGGTTCTGAATTATGTCGCCAAATCGTCAAGCTTGAACCTGCCCGGTTAGTGCTGTTCGAAAAATCAGAATTCAATTTGTACAAAATCGAACAAGATATTAAAAACATCCAATCAACTAACCCAAAAGCACGTTCAGTAGAAATTATTCCTGTGCTTGGTTCAATTACGCACCGTAAACGTGTTGAGACCATAATGAAAACCTTTAAGGTTAATACAGTTTATCATGCAGCCGCTTACAAACATGTTCCATTGGTTGAACAAAACCCCATCGAAGGCATTCGTAATAACATCTTTGGTACCCTAGCTACGGCTGAAGCCGCTAAAGCCTGTAGCGTCGAAAAGTTTATTTTAGTCTCAACCGACAAAGCAGTGCGTCCAACTAATGTTATGGGCGCGACAAAACGCATGGCGGAGCTTGTTCTTCAAGCATTAGCTCGGCAAAAAAGTGATACAATTTTTTGCATGGTACGCTTTGGCAACGTACTGGCCTCCTCAGGCTCAGTTGTCCCATTATTTAGACGACAAATTGCGCATGGTGGACCTGTAACGGTTACCCACCCGGATATTAACCGCTACTTCATGACCATTCCTGAAGCATCTCAATTAGTCCTGCAGGCTGGCGCACTAGCTGAAGGAGGCGATGTCTTTGTACTCGACATGGGTGAGCCTGTAAAGATCTATGACCTCGCTCAAAAAATGATTCATTTAAGTGGTTTAAGCATCAGAGATGATAAAAACCCAAATGGCGACATTGGGATTAAATTCACTGGCCTAAGACCTGGCGAAAAACTTTATGAAGAATTACTCATTGACGAGACAGATACCAGAACTGAGCATAAACTCATTATGCGTGCGTTCGAAACCGAACTACCTTGGCCTATTTTAAAAGAAATACTAGACCGCCTTGATAAAGCATGCCATGAGTTTGAATTGAAAACAGTGCGCAAATTACTTAAGAACGCTGTTGTTGGCTATCAACCTCAATGTGATATTGAAGATTTAGTTTGGAAGGTAACCGAGAGCAAATCTAATAGTAAAGTTATTGAGCTTGATAAGGTGAAGAAGGAGAAGGGTTTAATTATTCATTAGTGACTGAATACCTTGCGAATTGTCATTAGAATTATTTTGATATCCCCAAATAAAGAGCGATTATCTACATAGTCTACATAATATTTAAGCTTTATTGGCAAAATATTTTCTACATATTCCCGCTCAACATCTTCTACATCTTCCAGCATTTCATTTTCATTGCTAAACTCGATTGAAGCCAAGTCTGTAATTCCTGGACAAACTGAAAGCACTTTAAACTTTACCTCAATTGGGTAGTGAGCAACGTATTTCGGCACTTCTGGCCTGGGGCCGACCAAGCTCATCTCTCCAAACAAAACATTAATTAACTGTGGCAACTCATCTAATTTGTATTTACGAAGCAAAGCTCCAATTTTCGTTATTCTTGAGTCAGAGCTTGTTGAAACTTGAATACCTTTTTTTTCTGCACCAGAAACCATTGTCCTAAACTTGAAGATACGAAAATTTCGTCCATCTTTACCAACGCGAATCTGACGAAAAAACACAGGTCCTTGGCTATCTAGCTTTATAAATAGCGCTATAGCTAAAAAAACCGGAAATAAAATTACTAGCGCGGGAGAAACAAATATTAGATCAAATAGCTTTTTAACAATCATTTACTATTATTGGTTAAAATCTTTCTGACAGCATTAATAACTCGCTCAATATCCTGCTCAGTCATTTTAGGGTAAATTGGTAAACTAACCGCACGCTGGTAAACATCATACGCAACCGGAAAATCTTCTGGCTTAAACCCGTACCTATCACGCCAGTAAGGCTGAATATGAAGAGGAATAAAATGGACACTTGTTCCCACCCCCTCTTCAGACATTAACTCTATAAAACGATCTCTGCTAATGGCAATATCTTCTAACTTAAGTTGAACTACATATAAATGCCATGCATGCACATCATCAGGCCTTGCTACAAATGGTGTTACTAAGGGTGAGTCTTTAAAAGCTCGAGTATACCTATTTGCGATGTATTCTCTTCTTTCCTGGAAGAAGTTAGCCTTCTTTAACTGATGAATACCAATAGACGCCGCAATATCAGTCATATTGTATTTATATCCAGGCGCAACTACTTCATAATACCAGGATGGCTTAGTAGACTGATATCGATCAAATACATCTCGACTTATTCCATGCAGTCGCATTGTTTTTATTCTTTCAGCATAATCCTTATCATTAGTTACAACCATACCACCCTCACCGGTTGCAATGGTTTTTGTTACATAAAAACTGTAAACGGTTAGATCACCCAATGTGCCAATCATTCGACCCTTATATGATGTTGGAAGTGCATGAGCTGCATCTTCAATTACTTTTAAATGGGAATCATGTGCGATAGATAAAATCACATCCATTTCACAAGCTTGCCCAGCAAAGTGCACAGGCATGATTGCTTTAACATCATCATTAATAGCAGCTTCTATTTTCCTCGCATCTATATTAAAAGTCTTTGGGTCTATATCCACAAAAAATGGGTCAGCACCAAGGTACCGAATCACCTCTGCTGTTGCGGTAAATGTATAGGGCGTAGTAAGAACTTTATCGTTATTCCCTACTCCTATAGCTTCTAAGGCAAGATGCAAACCTGCCGTCGCCGAGTTAACGGCCAGTGCATTTTTAACTCCAACGTATTTCGCAAATTTTTGCTCAAAAGCTTTTGTTTTATTACCTGTTGTTAACCAGCCTGATCTTAGAGTATCACAAACTTCTGCAACTTCTTCCTCTCCAATTGAGGGCAATGCAAATGGTAAAAAGTCTGTCATTTAAGTTGCTTCACTTTTATCAATTCGGATTGCCGCCATATAATGAGTTCTGAGGATTGGTATAAAGTTCTCCAGTGCACTGGCCAACCCCCATGAAGCAGATACCAGCTTTCGTGCAATGGGGGGTGCTAAAGTAGTTTTAACACCTTTTGTTCCACATGAAAATAATGATTCAATTTCACGAACCGTTACACCTCGGACATCTCTATTTTTTGGATTGTTATAGATAAAGTCATACCATATTATATATCCGCCACTCTTACACACTCGTTTCATCTCAGCTGCAAGTTCCATTTTAGTTTCCGTTTTGAGAATCGAGCTAAATACTGTTGCCTGAAAAACCACATCAAAAGTATTATTATCCCATGGCAATTTAGTTCCATCACCTGTTTTCAATGACACATCAGGAAATATTACTTTTGCGGTTTCGATATACTTTTCAACTAAATCGATGCCGGACAAGTTTTTTAAATTAAAACCGAACCCCTCAAAAACCCTGAACCAACCACCCTTTCCACAACCCACTTCAAGCAATTTCAAGTCTGCCGCAGTATTTAGCAATTTTTCTGACTCTAAAACGTCTCTTAATGCTCTTACTTTACTTTGATGTGAAAACAACCCATAGCTAGAACGAAGGGAGTATTTCACATCATCGCCCCCTTCTCTTTCTATATAAATTTTTTCAATCCGGTCTTTTTCGTTCATGCCTGCCCTCAAAAAAAACCTTACTTAGTTCCTTTAAATAACCAAAACCATATGAAAAATGAACCACAACAATAACCCATGGAATAATAATTTTCCCGCGCACACCTCTACGGCATTTTATATCTAACATAGCCAATAAGAGAAAAACAAAATACGGAATGAAATATAATAGCAAATAAGGCATCAATATGCTTGATAGAATCGCTATCACACTAAAGATTACATGAAACAAAGGAACCAACTGACGCCAGGTCGCAGTACTTCGATATTTCCTTAAAACACGCGCCTTCCCTTGACCATACCGAAAGTATTGTACTGCGAGCGAAGATACAGAACTGCGAGCAAAATAGGTTGACGCTGCTTTTGGGTGTAACCAGACCTCGCCACCTTGCTTTTTAAAACGAAAATTAAGCTCATCATCTTCCGAGTAAGCCATTTCCACATCAAATCCTCCCAGACTATTAAAGTCCGATCTCCAAAAAATTGTAAACGGCGCCGTATCTACTATTTTTGGCGCACAATCTGAACTGATTTGACGATAATCCACCGGACCAACAGCCCACTTAGAACTTACTACTTTACTAACAACTAAAGCAATCAATTTATTTGGCTCTCCAGACTCTATGCGCCACACGCCACCAACCGCAACAAGTTTTGACCCTTTTTTACTTAACAATAAATTAATCAATGTGAAAAGATAATCTGGCTCGTATTCACAATGCGCATCACATCTCACGAGAATATCTTCTTTTGCTATTCTGGATACTTTGTTAATACCAAACGCAGGTAAACGATCGATATTTTTAATGACATTATACTCTACCCCGGAGTTTAATAAGAGTTTTTGCGCCATTTCAACAGTCCTATCATTCGACATACCATCAACAATATAAATATTTATTTTATCTAATGGATAACCATTGTTTAATATTGAGCGAATAGCTTTCCCTATAAATTTCTCTTCATTATAGGTAGGAATTACTATACACAATGAAGGTAGTTGCAAATTATCTTGCATAGCTAATAAAATACTCTTCCTTCAAGTGATCTAATACGCTTAATAGCGCGACCAGTTAACAGGTTTCGATTAATCTCTCCTTTCATCAATTTAATCCACGGATTAATCGCGGCCGCAATCAATCTAAGGCCTATGGTTTTGTAGCTGAGCATAACTAACATGAGGTAAGCAAATGAACTTGGAAAAGCGATCCACAAAGGAAAATACCTAATTGAAATCGTAAGCCTTGCATCAATTAAACTAACGAGATTTTCCCTCATTGGTGCTCTACCAACATCAGCTTTCATATGCCGAACCACCATATCTGGAAAATACATAATTGAATAATTTGTTTCCATTATTCGATAGGACAAATCTAACTCTTCAGCACCATACAAGCTATCAACAGAATACCGCCCCACCCGACTAAATACGTCTTTTCTTATGGCGTGACCAACGCCTACGTAATAACTGACCTCCTGGGCTATGGAGTGCTGCGCTTTATTTCGAATTGGCAATTCCCATGGCCTCACTTCACCGGAATGATAGTCAATACTTTTATACGCTATTACACCTAATGCGGGGTCTTTTTCAAACTCAATTTCTGTTTTTTCGAGCACACTATTATCAAAAAACACAGCATCATCATCAAGAAACACGTTCACATCACCACTAGACAACTCTATTCCCTTGTTTCTCCCACCAGCGACACCCAAATTTTCTTCCATTCTTTTATAGCAAATTGGGAAATCATAAACGCCTATTTCAGTACCAATCTGAGAAAAACTTTCCGATACACTATCCGTATTTGAATTATCCACAACAATCACTTCATCCGGAACTCGTGTCTGAGATACTACTGATTCAAGTGCGAGCAATAACTCCTCAGGTCTTTCATAAGTTATAAATATCACAGAAATTTTCAATTTTATTCCTTTCCTACACTCTCATAGACTCTGGCAAACTTAACAGCATTACTCTTCCAATCATAGAATTCAGAGGCAAACTTTTTTCTTTGCTCAATCAAATCATTATTCATTTCTTCATTCTTCTCGATTCGAAACATAATATTTGTCCAATCCTCTGTGCTCTCACACTTATCAACATAATAACCGTATTCAGATAAAATTTCAGGTATGGAGTATTTTTTACATGCGTAAACTGGTTTTCCGAAAGCTAAAGCCTCAGCAAGGGGAACACCAAAAGTCTCGTGCATAGATGGAAAAACAAATGCTTGACACGAGGCATAATATTTCGCTAAACCATCATTCCTGACCATTCCGAGGTATTTCAATCCATCCTTATTCTTAGCACCGCTGTAACCAGACCCCACTAAATACAACCCTAGCCTTCCACCATTTTCACGATAATTGTTAAATGCCGCTATTAATGTTGATACATTCTTCTTAGGATCGTTATTCGCAACACATAGCATATAACTGTCATCCACTACCTCTCCACTTCCCATCATTAAACTCTCAGACACACTATTATAGATGACTACCCCTTTATCTCCGCTCAAACCCGTTCGCCGCATTAGTATCTCTTTGGTGCAATTTGATGGGAAAATTATTTTCTTAAAAAAAATAAAATAAACAGGGTAGAAAATTGGCTCAACTAGCCTTCGCAATAAAGAAGTATATTGTGGCTCTGTCCAAGGTAAATCACCATGGATGGAAACGATATTTTTACTACCTACAAGACTGGAAAAACAGACAAATAAAAGAATAAGAGGATTGTAAGGAAGATAATTCCAATGAACAACATCATACCTTCGCCTAAATAACAAACTAAAGGAGAATGCTAGAGAACTCGATGCAAGGTGATTTATTTTGACAGAACTATTTGAATAGTTTGCCTTCGTAACAACGTCAACACTAGTTATGCTCTCCAGCTTTTCTAAATTATTTATTAGCCCCACAGCCTGCACCACAGGCCCATCCTGTTTTTGACCAATACCTTGATCCACGATAGCAATCCGCATATTTTTCTCCATTAAATTGACTAACCTACTTTCGAATCAACGTAATTACTTACTCTCTTGCATAGCTCTTTAACCTTAATCTCTCTCGACTCTGTTAATGCGTGATTCAAACCAGATAAACCCAATTCTTTCATTTTAGTTTGATCTATCAATAGTTCTTCGATGGCTTCGGCTAAACTAATTATATTCCCAGACTTGACGATTTTACCCACTCCATTTAACACATTAGATATTTCACCTACATCTGTACTAATTATCGGCAATCCTACGGCCATAGCCTCTAGCAAAACTTTGGGGGTAGCATCTTCTATTGATGGCAATACAAAAATGCTTGCATTTTTATAATATTCCAACAAGTCCTCCCGGTTTGAAACGTTACCACATAACTCAACATTCTCTGCTAAATTAAGATCTTTAACTAGCTCAGAGATGCGAACGAAATCAGGACCATCTCCGACAAGCTCTAGGGACAAATCTAAACCATTATCCACTAAAACCTTAACCGCCTTTACTAGGTTTTCCACACCTTTTTCTGGGGACATTCTCCCAACAAACAATATAGTTGGGGTCTGAATCTTGCCATACTTATCATTGACAAACTCCTTGCTTACATAATCTTGTGTAGAAATTAGGTTGAAATGTGTTTTAAAAACAAGGCTTGAAGTAGGTTTGATATATGGATGATCGCATGACAAAATAACCAATGTACTTTTTGAAATTAAATACTCGACAGATTCTCTCAAAAAAGCATAACTAACATAAAATAACCTCTTCCCACCCTTAAAAGATGCTTGCGCGATCTTTCTTGGGTTGCTAGAGATCTGTAAAACGACTGGAATACGTTTTATTTTCGCGATAATCCACACCATTAAAGATAAGGGGTGCATATCTCTTAGCAAAATCACGTCATAATCCCAGTTGCATTGAGTTAGAGCTTTTCCGAATTTATAAATAAATAAAGGGTTAATCATATTTTTTAATAGCCCGGATATTCGAAAAAAAAATGGCAATTTTACAACACTCGCATTTACTAGATAACTATTCCAAAGCGGCCGATTTTTACTTGTTGGAACTAAATCTACAGGCCCCATGTAATGTAAATCAAACTCTACATCCATATCATTGATAAACACCCAATTTCGAACTCCGGTATAAATTTCTCCAGATTCTGACACACCAGCGGGCCCAACATTAACAAACAACAATTTTCTTACCACTTAACCTTCTCCGAAACAGCCTTCTTCCTAATAAACATTACAAAAACATTCCCAAATCAAAAAAAACACAGAAAATTAATCTCACCCCATAAATCTTGTCATAGCGACTTACATGGTATTACAAAAACACCATTAATACCGCAATACCTCGTAAAGCATCCAGCTATCCACAAGCCTGAAGCTCACCCTTCCTCCCTAAAGTTTTTGATGTCGAGCCCCAGCTTCAAGGCACCTTTAACCACTCTCTTTCGAAAAGATAAATTCACCAAATCAAACTTCCAACAGGCAATAAGAACCCCTGTCATTAAAAATAAATAGTAACTCAATAGCGCTGTGCTCCAAAGAAATGGGAATACAGCACCTATATAACCAATTGCCAACAATTTAGACAACTCACTACCATGACGGAAAATATTACGTAAAAGAATTCCAACTAAAATCAAAACCAATGTCACAGGGATAACACCGGAGTTATACGCCCACATTATCACCACACTGTGCAAAGAAATGTAGTCAATGTAATCTAAGTCATAAATACTTCCCCCCTTTCCCGCCTCCCACGTTCCATCACCATAACCCCAAATAGGACTTCTAATAACATCTCCAATTGCCTCAACATAGCCTAACATCCGAATGTCCACAGTACTCCCTAAACTAGACACATCAAATTCGTAAACCATTTTCCCAAAGAAAACCGAAAACATTAAGATCGGCAATGCTAGAAAAATTTTCTTTGACAAACCATACTTATGAACAATTGATAAATATATACAAATAAATAACCCTATATAAACTGCTCTAGAGCCAGTAAGATAAAGAGCATAGAAAAAAATGACAAGCACTACTAGCTTATAAAATGTATTTTTTCCAAGCAATATATATGGAGTTAGAAATATTATGGCCGCACCAAATTCAGTAAACCCTTTAAGTACCGCCGCGTGCCTTGGAGAAGGAAAAGGAATTCCAGGAAGAACGTCCCCCCTCTGAGAATAATCAACTTTAGCAAGAAAATAAAAATCAAAAACATGGGCAGCAATATTCAACAAACATATCACCGTTGTAAAACCCACTAATATTGAAATTAAAAACCCTAATTTTTTATATCCAAACTGAATTACTGCATACATATATATAAATAGCATGCAAATAAGTATTGAAAACTTGAAAACATCCGTTGGAGAAGCACCCCACAAAATCGGGGTCAAATTAAAGAATGTAATTATCATTAGTAAATAGAGCAATACGGCATCAATCATTTCATAATGAATGAACATTGACTCGCTCTGTTGCAACAATATTAATGCCCCTAGAATCAAAACCCCTAGCAAAGCCAAATGTCTCAACTTGTATTCTGGCACAAAAGCCACACACACAAGAAAAAACAGTAAAATCTTGTACAAACTAAATTTCATAGACAAGTCAAACTCTCAATCCGCCAATGCCTGCTGAAACAATCACACTTAACACATCCTCTTTCCTCAAGAGTACTGGCAATACTTGCTAGTTTTTTATTAATGATACAATTAGCACTCTATGTTTAACCAGCACACTCATACATAAAATAAAAATGATAGCGGAAAAAATCATTCTAAGGATGTCAAATGCCTGCTCACTTTGACTTGCCGCCAAAACCATGCTTACAACTTGCAATACCATTAAGGCTAGAGAAATAGTAGAAAATTTTATCCTCTGTATACTTTTCAGATAAATACACCTGGTTACCTTGACAATGCTATTGGAAATTATAAAAGAAAATGCTGCACCGATCAGTCCATACCAAGTGACCAGAAAAAAAGAAAGAAATATACTAACTAGCCCTGCAATAATAGAAATAGTAAAGTCTAATTTTTCACTACCCAAATATTGCATGTATATCCCAGAAGGGCCAGTAAAAGCACTAATTATACTCGCAATCAGAATGATAAAAACATACTTAGATACTTCACTATTTACATAGTCCTCCCCAACCCAAGCCAACAAGTTTTCGCCAAAATAAAGCAATAATATTGAAAACAGACTAATCACCACCATCAATAGCTCGACATAAATCATAAAACTTTGACGCAACCATTCAAGATTGTCAGAATGTCTTCGAACTACTGGAGGTAACAAAAAATTTATACCCCCAATAATTAAGTTGGGAGACGTCGAAATTAATAAGGCCATACTAAACAGACCGACCTCGTAAGCATCCAACACACCGCCCAGCATCAATCTATCCACCTCCCCAACCACCAAAGCAGCAACAGCTATTCCCAATATATACAATCCATACTTAATATACACCTTACTTAAACATATAAAGCTGGAGGACGGTCCAATTTTTTTAAAGTAAAACTGAGATTCTGGATTTAATAAATTAGTCGCGGTCATTCCTATAAATAATGCCCCATAGCAAACCAGCCATGATAGCACAAAGTACTTCACCTCTAATTCGTGGTATAAAATAAGGAACAAAGACATCAACAGGAACAGTGAGGGGACGTAATAGCGAAGCACCGCATCTATAATAAGCTCATCCCGGATTCTATAATATGCTCCAAACAAATTAATACCATTGTAAAAAATCATACACGCAAAAAATATTATTGAATAAAAAGCAACATTTCCCGAGAAATATGGCATTTCACTATACACATATACAAGCAACATTAGAGAAAACACTAATGCAGCTAGTAATAGGGTATAAAAAAGCAAAGCTGTAATTAAATTAGCATTTCTCTCCTGGCCTTCTTTATTAGTAAAAAATCTGATCAATATATTTGGCGCTGAAAAGCCAGCAACAACAGTAACCAACATAAATATTGAAAAACCGAGGGAGTACTCACCTAGCACTTCGGGGCTATAATATTTGGCGATTAATATTGTGATCAGAAAGCGAGTAATTTTTTCTAACAAAAAACCTGAGATATTTATTAATTTCGTAGCTCTCATAAGATCTACATGACTGACCTTCTAACAATTACCCAAAAACACATAAAATTCTCGAAGCACCTAATTCAGCTCTATTTCATTGAAAACTCTCACATCACACTTATATATACCTAAAAACCTTTAAAAGTGGATAAGAAATTATGGTGACGATACCTTTCTGAAATTTATTCATTTCGTTCTCCCAGCGAGAGTCTTTTGAAAACTTAATATTTTTTGCAAAACGAACTGGATTCCCTGATATAGTATGTGCATCAAATGGTATATCCACCTCACCTAACAATTTCGGTTTTATAGAACCGAATTTCTCTCCAGTCAACTTCTCTAGCTTTGTAATAAAACCACCAGGATCCAGAAAAATATTCTCGTACTTTTGAATCACATATGATTCGGAAAAATATTTTTTTACTACAACCAAAGAAATCATATTGTAGAGCATCCAATAAATAGCAGACCTCCAATATGGATATCGAGGCATAAACGATTCAGCCGCTTGTATTTCAGGCCTCTTAACTTTTTTTGCCCATGAGTATGTAACCGCTCGACTATCCCTAACCAGAAATAAAACTCTAACATCCACCCCATTTCTCTTCAAAGCCAATGCGCGCCCCGGAGATTTTGAGGAATCGATAACAATATGAAGCTCTTTATGCTCATTCACGATATCGTAAAAAAGATCCGACTCTACTGAAGCATAAACCTCACTCTGTTTCTTTGAAAAAAAAGACCGCACAACAGACATCAAACGCTCTTCACGCCGCTTCACCTTTCTCCAATCGGGGTGTTTTTCTATCTTTTTCTTATACAATCCAGCAGCTTTTTTCCAAAGATTGCAATCCATTATAGATTGCCCACAAGAACAACTTTGAGAGTCATCCAACCCTCTCTCTAACAAATACTCTAGCTCACCACAAGCAATTACATTCGGATGACTGTTCAGCATAGACTCAATTACTGTTGAACCACTTCGCCCATAACCCATGATATACAAAACTCGAATGCTTTTCTTTCTACCACTCATAACATATACACAACACTTTCCGGATTAAGTACTATTCCACTAACACCTACAATACTAGTTTCAATTCTAATTTAATGCCTACTAACCTTTCCAACAACCAGCATAATCCTTAAGAGCTCTTCTGTAGAAAATGCAGTAACACCGTACTTGGCGTCAATTTTCACATCACGGATATTGCTCATTGGCCTTTGAGCTCCAATTTCACCATCTCGCTCACTCACTTCATTGGAGCTCGTTTTTTTCAATGAGTTAAGAATATTTTTTATCAAGTTTTTAATCTGCAAAAGAGTCAATGTTCGTACGATGGCATCTGTCAAAACCCATTTTGTCTTATCTCGAACACGATCAACATACCTAAAGTATTGAGCAAATGACTTTACTTCTTCGAAATATTTAGATGCGAGATTATAAAACTCGTCTGGTGTATACTCTTTTAAATGAAACTCCGGATGAGCCGTATATTTAATGTTAGGAGTGGAGCAGATTATAATGCCTCCTGGCTTAAGTACACGCTTTACTTCCTTAAAAAAGGCCTCCCCATCGTAAACATGCTCTATTGTCTCAAAGGATACAACAGCATCAAAACTATCATCTTCGTAAGGTAGATTCATCACATCAGCTACATTGAAACGTTCCTCCCCCCAAACTCTTTGATTTTCTTTAATCTGTTCCGCATCTATGTCCACCCCAATGATGTCAAAGCCAGCATTTTTCAGCATCATTGTTCCATATCCTGTTCCACATGCTACATCTAGCACCCTACCAGAGAATGTGTAATTTTTTTGCACGAAATCGTATCGTGCCAAATGTTGTTGCGATAAGTAATCATTCTTCCCGTCAGGACTAAGCCTATCAATATCGACACCCACTAAATAAAACCCTCCTACTCTTTTCCAAAAACCTCAAAAATTAATTTGATATAATCGTCAATTCCACTTACTCACGCTGACTCAAAACTATATATAGGACAACATAAATGTGAAGAGATACTAATCTCGCAAGCCCCCTAGTTTAATTAATCTCATTTTTTAGTCTCGCAATTTCCTGTTTTAGTTCTTCGTATTCGGAAAGTTTCCGATTTAAAAATCTGACTGTTATTTTTGCTTTTTCATCAATCCCCTGAGGAGTTAGCACGTAAAGATAGCCCCTTTTATTTTGACTATTTTTAAAACTCCTTGCCTTAACCAATCCTTTGTCTTTAAGCGCCTGAATACAGTAATTTACTTTACCGAGACTTACCCCTAACTCTTTAGAGAGCTCACGCTGATTAATGCTCGGATTTCGATCAAGCACCTTAAGTAGTTTGTATCGAATTTCTTCGTTCACTCAGTAAGACCCAACCTTTGTCAGGTATATGTTAGCGTTCAACCATTGAACAAAGAAAGCATTAAAGTGGAAGGGAATGTTTTTGTCAAGACAAACACAGACCTTAGCCCCTCCATATTTATCTATGTAACGATTGCTTGATAATTCCAAAAGTACGATTTAATAAACACATTGTTATTTTAGAAATAACTTATTCACAGGTTGGTAAATGAAAAAAGCACTAATCACCGGAATAACCGGCCAAGACGGCGCATATTTAGCCGAATTTCTATTAAAAAAAGGTTATGAGGTACACGGAATCAAACGTCGAGCATCATTATTTAACACCGATCGAATTGACCACTTATATCAAGATCCACACATAGAAAATCGTAACTTTATTCTTCATTATGGTGATTTGACGGATTCCACTAACTTGATCAGAGTGATTCAAGAAGTACAACCCGATGAAATATATAACTTAGCAGCGCAAAGCCATGTGGCTGTTTCATTTGAAGAACCCGAATACACAGCTAATGCGGATGGACTTGGTACACTTCGCTTATTAGAAGCGATACGAATTTTAGGTCTAGAGAAAAAGACCAAATTTTATCAGGCTTCGACTTCCGAGCTGTATGGTGAGGTACAAGAAATCCCACAAACAGAAAAAACACCATTTTATCCTCGCTCGCCTTATGCGGTAGCGAAGATGTACGCCTATTGGATCGTTGTTAACTATCGCGAGGCCTATGGGATCTATGCCTGCAATGGCATATTGTTTAACCATGAATCACCTTTTCGTGGAGAAACTTTCGTAACCCGTAAGATCACTCGTGCAATTGCACGAATAAAATTAAAATTACAAGATTGCTTATATTTGGGTAACTTAGATGCAAAGCGTGACTGGGGTCATGCGCGAGATTATATAAAAATGCAATGGATGATGTTACAACAGGATACACCAGATGATTTTGTCATTGCCACCGGCGTGCAGTACTCTGTACGGGAATTTGTCAATGCCGCCGCGAAAGAGCTGGGTATGAGTATTCGCTGGGAAGGCTCAGGCATGGATGAAAAAGGTTATTGCGAGGAGACTGGTAATTGTATTGTTGGCGTTGACCCTCGCTATTTTAGACCCACCGAAGTTGAGACCTTGTTAGGCGATCCCAGTAAAGCTAAAGAAAAGTTAGGCTGGGAACCTGAGACATCGTTTGATGAGCTGGTCGCTGAGATGGTGAGAGAAGATCTGAAAATTGCTGAACGTGATGAGTTATGTCAGCGTGAAGGGTTTAAGACATTTAACTATTTTGAATAACAGCGCATCAAGAACTCGGACAGCTATGAACGAAAGCAACTAAACGTTTCTTAAGGGGCTTCTATCTATGGATCCTGGGTCTCTACACACATCCATGTGTTCTCGAGACACTTGAACTATCCTGTTCGTCGTCGCGCATTACTTGCCCGGGATGACAGTGCTAACAAATTGAATGCTATGCAGTGATAATGAGTAACTGGCTGAGGTGGTTAGGTTTGTTGAGTGACTTTACTCTGGATCCCGGCTTACAGACTGCCGGGATGACAGTACTAACAAATTAGATGCTATGCAGTGATAATGAGTAATTGGCTGAGGTGGTTAGGTTTGTTGAGTGGCTTTACTCTGGATCCCGGCTTAAAGACTGCCGGGATGACAGTGCTAACAAATTGAATGCTATGCAGTGATAATGAGTAACTGGCTAAGGTGGTTAGGTTTGTTGAGTGGCTTTACTCTGGATCCCGGCTTACAGACTGCCGGGATGACGGGGTAATATTAACTTTGCCAAACAGGGCGCACTTGAATATCCGGCAAAGACAAATAAGATTGCGCGATTGTTGTGTTTCATAGATTCCGGGTCATGCCCAGAGTAACAATAAGTAGTAAGAAAAACGAATTCAGAGTATTAAAAAAACAGTATGAACAAAAACGATCAGATTTATGTCGCAGGTCACCGTGGTTTAGCAGGCTCAGCAATTTTTCGCGCCTTGAAGGCACAAGGTTATGAGAATTTAATTACCCGCACGTCCAAAGAACTTGATTTAACCAATCAATCTGCCGTTGCTAATTTTTTTAAAACGGAAAAACCGGATTATGTGTTTCTAGCTGCAGCTAAAGTCGGAGGCATAGTGGCAAATGATACTTTTCCTGCCGACTTTATACGCGAAAATTTGCAAATTCAAACTAATGTGATCGATGCAGCATACAAATATAATACAAAGAAACTTTTATTTTTAGGCTCATCATGTATTTATCCAAAGCTAGCACCACAGCCCATGCCTGAGGACTGCCTGTTAACCGGCCCCCTGGAACCAACCAACGAATGGTATGCAGTGGCAAAAATCGCTGGCATTAAAATGTGCCAAGCGTATAAAAAGCAATATGGATTTAATGCAATTTCACTAATGCCAACCAATCTTTATGGGCCAGGCGACAACTTCAACCTAGCAAATTCCCATGTATTGCCAGCGTTGATTCGAAAGTTCCACGAGGCTAAAAAAAATCAATCTACTACGGTTGAAATATGGGGCTCGGGCACCCCAAAGCGTGAGTTTTTACATGTAGACGACTTGGCGGATGCCGCAGTTTTTTTAATGAACACGTACAATGAACCTGAAATTGTTAATGTTGGTGTAGGTGACGATGTAAGCATTCGTGAGCTGGCTGAAATCGTTAAAAATGTAGTCGGATTTAATGGCGATCTTGTGTTTAACAGATCAAAACCAGATGGCACACCGCGTAAATTGATGGATGTAACTCGGTTATCCGCGCTGGGATGGAAGGCGAAAATAAATCTAAAAGCCGGTATAACATCCACTTATCACTGGTTTCTTGAGCACCAGAGCGACTTTAGGGATTAGCCTGCAATTAACTCAATTGTTTTTACCCCTCTTCGTTTCCCTTAGATGTTAATTTCAACAAGGTATTTACGAGACAGTCTGTACTTTAAGCTCTCTAAGGGTGGTCAAAAATGACGGCATGATGAAATGTAGGTGTCATTGCGGGCTTCGGTTACATGGGTGTAACCGGTAGAGTGACGCATTAGAGCCGGACGCCCGTAATTAAAGCAACACAGGACTAGAGCAGGGAAGCGCGTAGGACATAGCCCCGAATGGAACGGGGCTTGTAGCAGTTGCCGAGGAAGCCAAAACCAAAACCCGCAATCTAGCAATACTGATCAAAGCCTTTGATACCAGGCGGTAAGACCGAATATAGGGACTATTGGATTATCGCTTGATTCCGTGTCAAGCAAGGAATGACGTAGTGTCTATTGATTAGTTTTTTCAGACGTCTCATTATTTTGAGCAATTCCTCATCTTACTTCCTCAATCACATCATAGTTTCATTAAACTCAAAAAGACTGCATAATACTTTTCCTGCAATCACACTTTATTCTTTCACATGAAAGGTAGTCCAGCATGTATCTCGGTAAGATATGACTTTAGACCTCACTCCATTAGAAAAAGCATGTAGTTCATTACAGGAAGCTATCAGCAATGCCAGCGACCAAAGCTTCATCGCCAACTTATCTGAATCCCAAAGGAAACTGATCATCGCGGGGGTAATTCAGAACTTTGAATTTACCTATGAGCTTTGCTGGAAGTTTATAAAACGCTGGCTAACTGAAAATATTGGCAAAACTTATGTGGAGGGCGTTACCCGAAGGGAGCTATTCCGACTTGCAGCAACGAATAAACTTATCGACAACGTAGATAACTGGATGTTTTATCACCAAGCCAGAAACCAGACTTCTCATATTTATGACGAAGTTGTCGCAAATGAAGTTTTTAACGCCGCGAAAAGCTTTTCTCAACAAGCTAATGAACTCCTGGCATCCCTTGCAAAAAGAAATGATTGATCTACTTCCTGATTATTTAAAACAAATCAAGAAAATTCTTGAGACATATGTGCCCACCGCTACAGTCTGGGCATTCGGCTCACGAGTTCGAATGACGGCCAGTGAATACTCCGATCTCGACCTGGTGCTTATTGACAAAACCATCATCCCGCAAAAACTATTCTACCAATTAAAGGATGCGTTTGAAGAATCAGACTTACCCATAAAAGTGGATATCCTGGACTGGCATCGTATCAGCAGTGAGTTCCAGAAGAATATTGAATCAAATTATGAGCAAATACTTCCATAACGCTCTCGTCTACATCTAATGTAATAAAATCCAGTTTTCGATTAATTTTTTGCTACAATTCACCGATATTACATATCTATCTCGTCAATAATGGAATAACACATGAAAATAGCAATCGCAGGAACAGGTTACGTTGGGTTATCCAACGCGGTTTTATTGGCTCAACACAATGAGGTTGTGGCTGTTGATTTGGTGGAAGAAAAGGTTAACCTTTTAAACAACAAAAAATCGCCAATTGTTGATGCTGAAATCGAAGATTATTTGGTGAATAAAACACTTAATTTAAAAGCAACCTTGAACGCAGAAGAAGCTTATGAAGATGCTGATTATGTGATCATTGCCACACCAACAGATTATGACCCGGTCACCAATTATTTTAACACCGGCTCTGTTGAAGGCGTTATGCAGCAGGTTATGTCGATCAATCCTAATGCAGTCATGGTGATAAAATCGACAGTGCCAGTAGGATTTACTGACAGTGTGCGCAAGAAATACTCTTGCGAGAATGTCATATTCTCACCGGAGTTTTTACGCGAAGGACGTGCATTATATGACAACCTTCATCCTTCTCGTATTATCGTGGGTGAAAGGTCTGAGCGAGCGGAAACATTCGCCAATTTACTGGTGGAAGGTGCTGTTAAAAAAGACATCCCTGTTTTGTTTACTGATTCAACAGAAGCTGAAGCTGTTAAGTTATTCTCTAATACCTATCTGGCAATGCGTGTTGCTTATTTTAATGAGCTGGATACATATGCAGCAACCCACGGATTAAATAGTAGACAAATAATTGAAGGCGTTGGTTTAGATCCTCGAATTGGGCCTCACTACAATAATCCTTCTTTTGGTTATGGTGGATACTGTTTACCAAAAGACACCAAGCAACTTTTAGCTAATTATAAAGATGTACCGAGCAATATTATTAATGCCATCGTTGATGCGAATAGAACACGTAAAGACTTTATTGCCGATTCAATTTTGAAATACAACCCCAAAGTCGTTGGTGTGCATCGACTTATAATGAAAGCAGGTTCCGATAACTTTCGTGCATCGTCGATCCAGGGAATCATGAAACGCATCAAGGCTAAAGGTGTTGAGGTAGTAATCTATGAACCAGCACTGGATGAAGACGAATTCTTTCACTCTAAAGTTTATAGTGATCTTAACGAATTTAAAAAAGCCTCTGATGTAATTATCGCAAACAGAATGGTTGATGAGTTAGAGGATGTTAAGGATAAGGTCTATACAAGAGATTTGTTTGGGAGTGATTAAAAACTCCGCTCGTTCTCGTTAGGCTCCGGCTCGGTAACTGCTCCTGCGTTACTCTACCTACGCCCGTCCATGGGCTAGTTACAGACTGCCGGAGTGACGTAAATTGGAATCCTTACAATGGATACCTTTTCAAGACATATAAAGCTGATAAGAGTCTCATGCAAGGTTTATTTGGCAGTGATTAATGTAGTCCGGGTAAAACCCGGGTGATAACTCTATCGTCGTCCCTTTTTTCCGGGGTTTCGCTGCGCTCGACAATTGCTCTTGCATTGTTCTACCTACGCTCATCCCTGAGCTAGTGCACCACAGGCTACATTTTAGGCACATTGGCACTAGACTCCAACTCGGTAACTGCTACATGCCCCGTTCCATACAGGGCTTTTTATCCTACCTACTTTTCTGTTCTAATACTGCGTTACTCTATCTATCGTTTCTTGCTCCAGACAAAACACATTCTTTGGTATCCCTACCTCAGTTCGGCATCCTGCCTCAGTACTCCGTCCATGGGCTAGTTACAGTCTGCCGGAGTAACAATTGGAGTGGTGGACGTGCACCTTATCAACTCATTATTACGAATCCATAAATGGCGTAACGAGACTTATTCGCTTGCCTGGCAGGATGTTTAACAAAAACTCCCCACAGGGGATGCATGAAATTCCATTAATATTTAACTTTTCTTTTCCTAAATACAACAGCCCAACTTCAGCTTCTGGATAGTCTTCTTTAAAACTTTTTAATGATGATAGATCCTTATTATTTACTCTCGCGGAGCGTTTCACCTCTAGCGCAATAAAAACCTCCTCACCATAAACGACAAAATCAACTTCATTGCCCGATTTTGTTCGCCAATAATATAACTGATTCACACCTGAATGGTAAGCGCACCAGGCTCGCAAATGTTGAGCAACCAATCCCTCGAGAGCAACGCCTTCAATTTCTTCAGTTAGATCAAGTGGTCCTTTGGGGCGAACAGAGCGATAAACACCTGTATCAAAATAATAAAACTTTTGATGTTTAATGAGAATCCGCTTTGCCCTTTTGCTAAAGACAGGTACTCTAAAAGCCAGTAGTAAATCTTCTAAAATTTCAAGATAGCCTTCTACTGTTTTACGACCCAGCTCGCACTCCCTGGCTACTTCAGAAATATTTAATACTGAACCATGAGAAAAGGAAATGCATTCCAAAAAACGTGAAAAGTTACCCGCATTTCTAACCATTCCTTCTGCTTGCACTTCTTCTTTTAGATACAAGGTTAAATAGGCATTTAATCTGGCTTGAGCATCTGTCGACTGGACAATTAAGGGAATCAATCCATATTCTAGCGCAAATTCTAAATCAAACTCCTCTCCTAGTTCAGCAGCCATAAAAGGATGCATTGATACTGACAATAAGCGCCCCGCAAGCAAGTTTGCCGCGCCTCTACGCAATTTTCTGGCGCTTGATCCCGTTAAGATAAAATGTAATCCTATTTTTTTTTCAATTAATTGATGCACAACATCCAGCACAGCTGGCACTTTTTGAATTTCATCAATCACAATGGTTGTTTTTTCGGGATTACCTTCAATCAATTCAGCAAGTCGTTCGGGTTTGGCCAATAATGCCCTGTATACTTCAGGTTGAAGCAAATCAACCCAAAGAGCATTTGGAAACTTTTCCTGTAAAAACGTGGTTTTTCCAATACCACGGGGGCCAAATAGAAGAAAACTTGCCGAAGGAGAGTGGAAAAGTCGACTTCTTATTTCCATTTTTGCTTCCATTTTGGAGTTACAAAGAAAATATAGGATAGATTTATATAATATTCAAGCAATATTAGGGGATAGACTTATGAGTAATTAAAGACTAGGCAACCTGGCTCTGCTCGTTGTGACCAGGCTTCAGCTTACAGACTGACTTCCGGAGTGACTCCAGACAAAGGCGATAACATGCCTTATTCGCCCCAATAAGCCGCCAAAATGACCATTTTGGCTCCCCTATAGAGCAACCAGAGAAATATTAGACAAAGATAATCATTGATCAAGCAAGAGTGCTATTTAAGGATTATTTACTGACAGTCGGAAAATCAATATGTAAACGCCAAATTCTCGCCAAGCATCGGTAAATCTACTATGTCGGCTAAGCCTCTCATGCCAATGAAATATCAATTACTTAGTACATCCTGCAGGGATAAATATCGTCTAATACAACCAGTAAATTCGAATCTATATATTCATTAACAGGCTCGCCGGTCTAGAAATAAGAATGCTCAAAACTTAGACATTTTTAGCTTACTTTTAATTTTTTGATAAGACTTTCTGACTAGGATATTTCTCTCTAACAATTAAAAAGAGGAATCAAAATGAAAATAAAAGCACTATTTTTACTTATACTAATATCAATGAGCACATCTATTTTTGCGGCTCCAGTTAATATTAATTCAGCTGATGCTAGTACAATAGCGACTTCTTTAGCGGGCATTGGGCCAAGCAAAGCAGAGGCAATTGTTGAATACCGTTCAGAAAACGGACCTTTTGAAACTATAGAAGATATCAAAAACGTAAAAGGTATTGGTTCCAAAATTTTTGAAAAGATTAAAGTCGATCTTATAATTTCTTTAAAATAATCACAACGGGATAACACACGCGTTCAACCAACCTGGTTGAGCGTATGTGTTATCTTACTAATGACATAAAATAGAATCCTTATAGTGGATGCCAGCTCGGGAAGTTTTATTTCGTTAGCGAAATTATTATTTTCACAAACGCTCTAAACTCATTAAGATGATTTGTCAGAATAGCCCTGAGAATCTGCATATTAATTTTCTGATAGTCATGGATTGCAATATTGCGGAATCCCACCATTTTTTTTAACTGCTCTGCCAATGCTCGAGGAATAACACCGTTTTTCTCTAGCATCTCAAAGGCTTCGCGACTTTCCTGTGGTATTCCCAATTTTTTAATGCGAACGATATGCATTGCTGCATCGATCGATGATTCACAAGCACGCTGTAGATTCAGAATAATGGCATCTTGGCGGGTATAATTGCTTTCAAGCTCGTGCTCATGCCCAACATATTCTTCTTCAATACGATTCAGGCAGCGTTCGATACTCTCCGCTTTATTGAGTAAAACATTTTCAACCATATACACTCCCACGCTGCTGGATATCTTTGATAATTTCGCGCCGCTCTTCATTCAAGCGTGCATATGAAGAAAACACAAAATCTTCGAATTGTTCACAGCTCGCGTCATCGGCACAATAAATTCGCGAACCGCTGGAAACAACTTGCATCTGCATAACAGTCGACACACTACGGAGGTCAAGCAAGTCAATATTGCGTTTTAATTTAGCCGCGATTTCCTGGGCTGTATTCCATAAGTCCGCAGGCGCATATTTACGACTGCCTAATATTGCAAGATCAATATCACTTTCCGGCGTCTGAAACTCACTGCCCCAGGAGCCAAATAAGTAAATACCTACCAGTTCATCACTAAACGTTTTTTTCAAAACCAACTCAATATCTTGCAGTGACTGTTGTTTTTTTTGGGAGTCAATCTCTTGCTGGGGTCGTTTGATACTCATAATCCACTTTGCCTTATTGTAAATTTCAAAGAGTTCGAACTTTCTTTACTAACATTTTTCGAAGTAATTATGGCACACAAACAAGCTTATTTGCATCACATAGCCTACAATACCAGTAATTATTGATTGTACTGTCAGACGCATGAGTTTGCCTAAAGCTGGAAATAGACATAATTTTAGGGAGTTACATTGCAGGAGTAAATAGGCATATATCTGCTACATGCCCCGTTCCATACAGGGCTATAATCCTACACGTTCCCTGCTCTAGTCCTGCGTTACCCTATCTATCGTTTCATGTTCCAGACAAAACTCATCCTTCCATGGGCTAGTTACAACCTGTCGGAGTGACACCAGACAATGGCGATAACATGCCTTATTCGCCCCAACAAGCCACCAAAATAACGAATTTATCCCCCCCCTATAGAGCAACCAGAGAAATATTAGGCAAATATAATCATTGATGAAGCAAGAGTGCTATTTAAGGATTATTTACTGACAGTCGGAAAATCATTATATAAACGCTAAATTCTCGCCAAGCATCGGTAAATCTACCATGTCGCTTAAGCCACTCATGCTAATTAAATATCAATTACTTAATTCTGAAGGATAAATATCGTCTAATACAACTAGCAGACTAGAATCTATATATTCACTAACAGGCTCGCTGGTCTAGAAATAAGAGTGTTTAAAGCTTAGATATTTTTAGCTTACTTTTAATTTTTTGATAAGACTTTCTGACTAGGATATTTATCTCTAACAATTAAAAAGAGGAAACAAAATGAAAATAAAAGTACTATTTTTACTTATACTAATA
>Ga0316207_10001348_pt1 | contig 30893 bp, 20 predicted proteins | sample 6weekpyrite_MG_FD_204943 | JGI IMG/M metagenome (GOLD analysis project Ga0316207, IMG submission 204943) | Microbial mat bacterial communities from mineral coupon in-situ incubated in ocean water Damariscotta River, Maine, United States -... | ecosystem: Environmental > Aquatic > Marine >...
GACCCCCCTGCAGAAAGTGTTTGCCTATTTTACATTGGGTATTATTTTTTTCTGGACAGCCTTTGGTTTATTTACTATCTGGCTGTATCTGACGGAATATTAAATAGAGTGAAATCATGCATGTAATAAATAACCAGCTTATGTTTTTTGTAGTCCTGTCAGTATTACTGTTTATTCTGATCGGTATTATTATGCTGGTTCTGATTGACCATAAGAGCAAAATTCCCGGTGAATTTCAGCATAATCCGTTCGGCATCTCCGGCATGCGCCGAGATCATCCCGTTATTTCATTTATTACCACCTTTATTCTGGGTGTGATCATTGTTAGTTTATTGCTGGAGTTGACGGTGGTTATGGGCGAGCATTTCGGTCTTTTTAAAAAAGAGACGGAGAAGCCGGAAATACTGAAAAAAATTAAATATCAACGCTATTCAGAAAGTCAGCGGCATTTTCATAATGTGCCCGCGGAGAATAAAGTTGATATGGGTAAAAAGCCCGTGTGTTTTGAATGCCACGGTGATTATCCCCATTCAAAAAAACGGATGGTGCGCACATTACTTAATATGCATACACAGTTTGTTGGTTGTATGACCTGTCATACTGACCCGCGTAAAAAACCTGAAGAAAGTTATGCATTCCGCTGGCTTAATTATTCAGGTATTGATGTGCAAGGCCCTCCATTTGGAACGGATGTTGATCCGCAAACGGGTTACCTGATTGATACCGATGATTATTATTCAAAAATCGTTATCTATTCAAATCATGATGGTGCTGAAGAATTACTGGAAATTACCGAAGATAACCCAGATGCAAAAGAGTTTCTTAAGATTAAAGATAAATTATCAGACGAAGATAAAGCCGCGATTAAAAAGAGCTTCCATACATTGGTTATGGCAAAAGGGCGTTTCTGTACCCGCTGCCATACACAGGAAGACAAAAGTTATTTACCGTTCAAATCCCTGGGTTTCTCTGAACGGCGCATTGAGAACGTGACGAACCTGAATATTGTTGGTATTGTTGAAAAGTACAGGGAATTTTATATGCCCAATCTTTTTAATGAGAAAACTTCGCTACCAAGTGTAAAGGATATGGTTGGTGATAAAGATAAAACCAGTATTCCAAATGAAGAACTACTTAAAGGCCGAGCCTGGTGGCGCCGATCAGATGGATCACAATCTAAGGAAAATAAACCATAGTAACTCTGTAGATCGCACTTTACTGGTGTGTTCAACGGATTTTTCTGGGTTCAGTCATTTCATTAAGTTCATTGCATGCCTGCTTTTATTATTTTTTATAACCGCAGGTTGTGTATTTGCGCAGGTTATACCTACTCAGAAAAATACCCGAGTTCTACAACTGCAAGGCCAGGGTGATTCAGCTCTGGCTTTACCCAGTGACGTGGCTGTATATGGGGGAAAAGTTTATGTAGTTGATGGGGGTCATCATCGTGTTGTGGTTTATGACCTGGAAGGAAACTACCTGTTTCAGTTTGGTGAAAAAGGACAGGGACCAGGGCAGATGAATTATCCCGTTGGCATAGATGCAGCAAAAGATGATCGTATTTATGTTGCTGATTCTGGTAATCACCGTGTGCAGATTTTTACCGCAATGGGCAAGTACCTGTCGAGCTTTAAAGTTAAAATAAAAGCCAGGGGTATACGGCCTATCGATATTATCCGTCAATCGCGTAACGGTAATATAATTGTAAGTGGTGCTAATCGCCTGCTTACCTATAGTCCGAAAGGAAAGTTGTTAAAAACCTGGGGGGGCAATGGTGTCAATCAGGGTGAGTTTCGTTATCCGGCAACACTTGCAGAATTGAACGATGGTCGTATTGCGGTAGTTGATGTCTTAAATTCCAGAGTGCAGGTGTTTAATACAAATGGCAGCATTTCTATGATGGTAGGTGAATGGGGCGTTCTGCCGGGGCAAGTCGTTCGACCTAAGGGAGTGGCTATAGATCGTAAGGGGAATTTTTATATTTCAGATAGCTACATGAATATGATACAGAAATATTCAGATGGAGGTGAGTTTATCGCGGTGCTGGGTGAGCGGGGGCAGCCTTATGAAATGCTCACCCCTGTCGGTATGACGGTCTATAAAAACAGGCTATATGTTGTTGAAATGAGGAAGCATCAGGTTTCCGTTTATCAGCTGGTAAAATAATGCAACAACCGTTAAACCTAGAAAAATCAGTTGACCGCGCATTTATAGCACAACCTCTTGACGCGCCTGACAAATTCAAAAATCTGCTTATCACCAATAAGGTGACTGCGCATTTTTTGAATTCACTATGCACATCAAGAGTTTACATTCTAAACGCACTTTCAACTGATCTTTCCAGGTTAAACCTAACAAGTCGATTAAACAAGCGACATCAAGGGATGTTGCTTTTGTGTTTGTTTTTTTTAAGTTTGTGTGCCCAGGCTGCTATGCGTCTGCCATCGGCTAATCGGGAATGTGCTTCCTGTCATATTATGTGGCTAACCGAATTTAAGCGTGATGATATTAAAACTTTAATTCCCTATGACCCTAAGCCCGTGATGAAAACGGGTAAACAGGATGTGGCCAGTTCTGAGCCCATGTGTTTTTCATGTCACGATGGCTTTGTATTAGAGTCGCGTTTTTTATGGGAAGAGAATAAACATGCGCATCCGGTCGGACAAAAACCATCTAAAAAAATTAAAATCCCCATAGTCGAGGGTAAAAACCTGTTTCCATTGAATGATGAAGGTCGTATGTATTGTGGCACCTGTCATACAGCTCACGGTGTGGCCTGGGACCAGAAAAAAACAGCTGTGTTTATGCGTGTGGCTAACGAAGAAGGGCAATTGTGTATGGCCTGCCACAAAGATAAAATCAAAGGCACAAAACACGGTACCCATCCATTAAAACGAAAAATTCAAAAGTTACTGGACAAACCACCGCAACATTTAATGAATGCAGGGGCGCGTTTTGCTGAAGATGGTGAGGTGATTTGCCAGAGTTGCCATAAGCCCCATGCAGCAGATGAGAAAAAAATTCTGCTACTTAAAAATGGCAAGTCAGAGTTATGTGGTGCATGTCATGTAAATCGTTATGCACGTACGCGTAGTGAAGCGGGCAAGATGTCTACCCATCCGGTTAATATTAAACCACAACATGTAGACGTGCCTGAGGCGATGCTGGAGCAGGGCGCAAAGTTAGGGTCAGATGGTGAAGTCATTTGTCAAAGCTGTCATCGTCCACATGATGCTATTCCCGAAACCAGTTTGCTGGTTGTGGAAAATAAAAAAGACAGTTTGTGCCAGGACTGCCATAAAGATCAACGTAAGGTATCAGGCAGCAAACACGATATGAGTCTGGCCAGAAAAAACAGTCAAAATATTCGCAAACAGCAGGCAGACGTTTCCGGTGCATGTAGTGCCTGCCATGTTCCCCATAAGGGAAAAGGCCTGAAAATGTGGGCGCGAACGGTTGATGAAACACAGGATCCAATGGCAGCATTGTGTTTGAGTTGTCATAATAAAGAGGGCATTGCCAGTAAGCACACAACAGGAAAATACAGTCATCCAGTGGGGGTGGATGTTAAACGTTTAGGGCGAAAAGTTGATTTGCCTTCATTTGATAGCAGTGGCATGAAGCTGGTGAATACCCAGTCTGGAAAAGTGACCTGCGCCAGTTGTCATAATCCCCATCAATGGAACCCGAAAGATGTAAATGATAAGGGAGAAATTGATGAGAAAGGCGATAACCGCACACGATTTTTACGTCAGGTTAATGGTGAAGATGCCGCCCTTTGTAAAACCTGTCATGAAGATAAATGGCGTGTTGCCCGAAGTAAACATGATATGCGCTATATGGCGCCAGATGCAAAAAATTCACAGGGGCAGACAGTGAGTGAGTCGGGTATTTGTGGCGCCTGTCATCTTGTACATAATGCCAATGCGGAGCGCTTATGGGCTCGTTCTAATTTAGGTGGTAATGGTACGGGTTATGAAGCTTGCTTTGGCTGCCACAATGAAGAGGGACTGGCTAAAAGTAAAACAGTTGGCAAACATTCGCATCCGTTAAATGTGCCAGTAAAATCTTTAGGGATTAATACTAATCTTAAAAACTGGACCCTCGACAATGAGAAAAATATAAAAGCCACACAGAAAACGCCTTTAAAAAACTTGCCTTTATATGATGAGTTGGGACGTCAGGTTGATAAAAATGGCCGGGTTGGTTGTGGTAGTTGTCATGACCCCCATAGCTGGTCACCTCTTTCTTATAAACAGGCAAGAGATCCTGCACGATTAGAGGGTGATACCGACAGTAGTTTCTTGCGTATTGCTGATCAGGCCAGGAGTGCTTTGTGTGTAAATTGTCATGTGGATAAAAAATCTATTTATCTGACCAAACATGACCTAACCGATGAAGCAGATGATTACATTAAGAAAGTTGAAGGGAAAAATATTGATGGTGAAACTAAACGGGATAATGTAATTGGTGGCGGTGTGGCAGGTGTATGTATGCACTGTCACCAGCCCCATAATGCAAAAGGCGTAGCGCTTTGGGCAAGGGAAAAAGGTGATGTTGAAGCCCCCATTGCTGCACTGTGTATCGACTGTCACAAACAGGATGGACTGGCGGAAAATAAATTACCCGGTGAGCATATGCATCCCCTGCAGGTAGATAGTAAAAAAATAAAGCGCAGTAAAAAAATTCCTTTCTTTAATGTTAAAGGTGAGCGTGATCATAAAAAGGGTAAAGTAGATTGTTCCAGTTGTCATAATCCGCATCAGTGGGATCCGGAAAACAGGGCTAAAAAATCACCGGCAATTGCCGGGGAGAATGGTTCTACGGTGAATAGTTTTCTGAGACTCACCGCTGATAAGAATAGTAAGCTATGTGTCAGTTGCCATGTGGATAAAAAAACAGTTATTGGAACCGATCATGATCTTTCAGTAACCGCACCTGATGCTTTAAATAGCCTGCAACAGGAGAAAAAACAATCGGGTGTTTGTGGGCAGTGTCATATTCCACACCAGTCTAAAGAAGGTTTGTATTTGTGGGCAAGGGAATTATCAACTACAGGTGATGCTGTTGAGCAACGTTGTCGAAGTTGTCATGCAGATACACAGATTGCGGCAGCTAAAGTGCCGACTCAAACTGCGCATCCACAACAGGTAAAAATCTGGTCGCCACCATTAAGAGAGCAAATTTACGCGAAGAAAGTCTCGGAAATTCTGGCTTTTGATAATCAGGGACGACGGTCTGATTTTGGTTCAGTTAACTGTGCCAGTTGTCATAATCCCCATCAATGGCAGGCAGATAAAAAACAGCAGGGTTCAGGTGTATTAAAAGAAGGCGATGCAATGAACAGTTTCCTGCGTACCAATGATTCAAAAAATATTGTTTGCCAGGATTGTCATGGTAGTGAATCTATTTATCGATATAAATATTTCCATGCGGATGATACCCATAAAAAACATCGCATGTTTAAATAGTGATGGGTTATAAATTTTCTAAAGTGGGTGTCATTTAATATTTGCCACAGAGGCGCGGAGAACACAGAGGGATATTATTAACTGTAGTTTCGTAGGGTGGATTAACCTAGAAAAATCAGTTGACCGTACATTTATAGCGCAACCTCTTGACGCGCCTAGCAAATTCAAAAACCTGCTTATCACCAATAAGGTGACTGCGCATTTTTTGAATTCACTATGCACATCAAGAGCTTACACTCTAAACGTACTTTCAACTGATCTTTCTAGGATCAAGCGAAGCGGATCCACCTGTATCTAGGAGTCTGGTGGATCCGCGTTGCTTGATCCACCCTACATTATTAATATTTTCTTGTGTTCCCTGTGGCAAATCTTTTGGTTTCACAATTCAGTATGGAATTTTATTTAAGGTGCTTCTGTACTTACTTTAGCATCTTCAATAATCACTTCATAAATATAACCATAACCAAAATCTTTATTCAGTGCTAACTGGCCTTTAACCAGAATAATGTCACTGAGTGCGACGGTCGCGTCTGTGGTTATCGTCAGGTCCTGTTGGCTGCTGCTATCACGAATATGAATCCAGTTTTTACCCATAACATCGGCGGTAAATTTACTCACCTGGCCACGAATCTGTATAGGCTGTTTGTCCAGTTTATTTTTATTTTTCAGTATCTCGGCAATAGTCTGGCCATTTTCAGCCTTCGAAAATGTTTTGAGATTGACTACGGCAGTCTGAGGTTTGGACTTTTTGTGAGGGTCTAGTTCAGCAGGCTGAGTTGCCTTGGTGATCTCTGTTCCATTAACGGTAAAGCGATCTACAAAATAGAGAATGTCAAAATCACGGTTAAGGGATTTACTATGAAACTTCTCCATCGGCATCTGGGTTTTAAAGCTGACTTGATCGCCTTTCTTAACAGGTGTGACCGGGCCCGCCGCCCAGACAGGTTTACCATCTAACACTATTTTTACATAGGTGTAACCGCCGGCATTGAGGGTCTCGCTTACCTCACCATTTAAAGTACCGGTATCGTTAGTTGCGGCCCTGTTTTGTGCATGGGGAGTAGCAGAGGCAATCTCGGTCGATTTATTTTGCTCGCAGCTCGCAATAATCGGGGTTGTAATTAGCAGGATGTAGATAATTTGTTTGAAGTACACGGTGCTTCCCTTATGAGTAATAAACGTTAGTATTTATCGATTTTGATGGTCGAATTATGACACAACGAAATCAAGTTTTTTTGTTTATCATCAAATATGCTCCCATTCCCGTTATATCTAGATTTGTAATGCCTGTATAGCTGTCATTCCTGCTTTCTAGGTTAAAGCCTGTGCCGCTTTAAGGTAAGATAGCGGGCTTTATGCATTGGTATTCGGGATTTATTTGATTAATGAGTGACAATTTTCAGCAGATTGGATGGAGTTCACTAGAAAAACGCGCGGGCTTTTCACTAGCATCGATTTACGCGGTGCGAATGCTCGGCCTGTTTATGATATTGCCGGTGTTTTCACTTTATGCGGAACAGTTTATCGGGGCCACCCCTTTACTGGTCGGTGTGGCGCTGGGGATTTATGGGCTGACCCAGGGGCTGTTACAAATACCCTACGGCATGTTGTCTGATCGTTTTGGGCGCAAACCGATGATAACTATCGGCCTGTTAATATTTGCAGCGGGCAGCCTGCTTGCCGCAGATGCGGATACGATATATGAAGTGATCGCCGGGCGGGCTTTACAGGGTAGTGGCGCGGTTGCCTCCGTGTTAATGGCCCTCGCGGCGGATTTATCCAGGGAAGAGCATCGTCTGAAAATGATGGGTTTTATCGGGGTCAGCATTGGTTTTGCCTTTGCCATTGCGATGGTTGCGGGGCCGGTTCTTAACCAGGTTGTGGGCCTGTCGGGCATATTTATTGTTACCGCCATACTGGCATTAATTGCCCTGGTGATTTTATTTCTATGGGTGCCCAACCCCAAAGAAAGTATTTTTCATCGGGATACCCAGGCAAGCCCAACCCTGTTTAAAACCGTACTCGCAGATACCCAGTTATTGCGCCTGAATTTTGGCATTTTAATTTTGCATATGGTGCTAATGGCCACCTTTGTATCATTTCCACTGGTATTGCAGGACCAGGCAGGACTGGCCTCCGCAGATCACTGGAAGCTTTATTTGCCGGTGTTTTTAATTAGCGTTGCGTTGATGGTGCCGTTTATTATTATTGCTGAAGCTAAACGCCGCATGAAGCAGGTCTTTGTGGGAGCCATAGGCGTGCTGGCGATGGCGGAGCTAAATTTATTTTTTGGTGGTGACTCTGTCTGGCACCTGGCGCTTACCATGGTGGTATTTTTTGCTGCCTTTAACCTGTTAGAGGCCAGCCTGCCCTCTTTGGTATCTAAAGTATCACCGGCTGATCGTAAGGGCACGGCCATGGGCCTGTATTCATCCAGCCAGTTTATTGGGGCCTTTCTTGGCGGGGTTTTTGGCGGCCTGAGTTATCAGCTTGCGGGTGCCCAGGGTGTTTATCTGATGTGTAGCTTTGCCTTATTGGTGTGGTTACTGTTAGCCTATACCATGAAAAACCCAAGATATGTAAGCACATATCTTTTAAAAATCGGTAAAATAGAGCCATCGAAAGTGAATCAGATGGTTTCTACATTAGTATCGGTGCAGGGCGTAGCAGAAGCGGTGATTGAGCCTGAAGAAGGCATCGCTTACCTTAAGGTTGAGCTGCATGCACTGGACAAAGACACATTATTAAAGTATTCAATTAACGAGAAATAATCAAACTATATAGGGTAGTAAAATGGCACGAGGCATAAACAAAGTAATTTTAGTGGGTACCTGTGGTAAGGATCCTGAGACCCGTTATATGCCATCCGGCGGCGCGGTAACCTCTATTAGTGTCGCCACTAATGAAAGCTGGAAAGATAAAAAAACAGGTGAAAAGCAGGAACGCACCGAATGGCATAACATCACCTTTTTCAACCGTTTAGGTGAAATTGCCGGTGAATATTTAAAGAAGGGCCAGCAAGTTTATATCGAAGGTAGCTTGCGTACGGAAAAATGGCAGGATAAAAGTGGTAATGACCGCTACACCACAAAAATAATCGCCAATGAAATGCAAATGTTAGGTGGGCGCCCAGGTGGTGGCGGTGATTATGCTCCGCAACAGCAATCTCAGCCACAGCCAGCTAATGAGCCTGCACCAACGGCACCCATTGATGATAGCTTTGATGATGATATCCCATTCTAATAAACGTAAATGATTAAAAACTGATAAGCATTTAGGAACAGAGAAACCATGTGTGGAATAGTAGGCGCTGTAGCAGAACGTAATGTGACCCCAATATTACTGGAGGGGTTACGACGCCTGGAATACCGGGGGTACGACTCTGCGGGTATCGCGGTGTTAAACGAAGAGTCTTGTCTTGATCGTGTACGCCGTGTTGGCAAGGTTGAAAACCTGGCTGAATCACTTGAAGAGCACCCACTTAAAGGATTTCAGGGTATTGCCCATACCCGTTGGGCTACACATGGTGAACCATCTGAGCCGAATGCTCACCCCCACATCTGTAATAAATCGGTTGCCGTGGTGCATAACGGCATTATCGAAAATCACGGTGAACTACGTGAGCTGCAAAAAGCCAGTGGTTATACCTTTACATCTGAAACCGATACTGAAGTGGTGGTGCATCAGATAGAGCATTATAAAAAGGCCGGTGATGATTTGTTGCTGGCGGTAAAAAAAGCCACGGATGATTTTGAAGGTGCCTATGCCCTGGGTGTTGTTGCCGTTGATGAGCCAGGGCGTTTGGTTGCTACACGCATCGGTAGTCCATTAGTCATTGGTGTTGGTTTTGGTGAATATTTTATTGCATCCGATGTGGCAGCACTGTTACCGGTAACCCAGCGTTTTATCTTTTTAGAAGAGGGTGATATTGCGGATATCACTAAAGACAGCCTGGCCATTTATGATAAAAATGACCAACAGGTTGAGCGTGAAGTTAGCACATCAGAATTAAGTGTAGATGCGGTAAGCCGTGGTGAATTTCGCCATTACATGATGAAAGAGATTCATGAGCAACCCGTTGTTCTTGGTCAGGTATTGGAAGGGCGTACCTATGAGGGAAAAGTTTTAGACTCAGCCTTCGGCACGGAAGCAGCAGCTGTATTTGATAAAGTAAAACGCGTGCAAATTATTGCCTGTGGCACATCATTTCATGCGGGCATGGTGGCTCGTTACTGGTTAGAGTCTCTGGCAGGCATTCCCTGTAATGTAGAAGTTGCCTCTGAGTTTCGTTATAGACATCCGGTAGTAACTGATGACACCTTAATCGTCACCATTTCCCAGTCGGGTGAAACAGCAGACACATTGGCCGCCCTGCGTAGCCTGCAGGAAAAATCAGAATATTCACTGTCAATTTGCAATGTACCTGAAAGCTCATTAGTACGTGAATCCAAATTAGTTTTAATGACCCGTGCCGGCCCTGAAATTGGCGTCGCCTCAACTAAAGCTTTTACCACTCAGTTGGTTGGCCTAATGTTAATGACCCTGGCTTTAGGTAAACGCCATGGCTTAGCAGAAGAAAAAGAAAAACAATTAATTGAAGATTTAAAAAGCCTGCCATCAATAATAGAAAAAGTGCTGGCTGATAATCATATTGAAGACTGGGCCGATGAATTTAAAGACACATTAAATTCTATTTTTCTTGGTCGTGGAGTGCAATATCCAATTGCTATGGAAGGAGCGTTAAAGTTAAAAGAAATTTCCTACATACATGCGGAAGCTTATGCCGCAGGTGAGTTAAAGCATGGGCCTCTGGCACTGGTTGATCCGGAAATGCCTATTATCGCCGTAGCACCAAAAGATGGCATGGAAGATAAATTAAAATCTAACATAATGGAAGTTTTAGCACGCAGTGGCGAAGTTTATTTATTCGCAGATGAAAGACTCGATATGAGTGAAATGGGAGACATGTGTCATGTAATGACCGTGCCAGAAGTTGAGCCTGAAGTGGCACCTATTTTATATGCGATTCCCATGCAGCTGTTTTCATATTTTGTTGCGGTGCGTAAAGGTACTGATGTGGACCAGCCGAGGAATCTGGCTAAATCAGTGACGGTTGAATAAGTTATTGTAGACATTCGCAACCTCAACAAAATGATTGTAATTGACTAGTTGGGTGGCCAAAAAAAACAGGGTGGCCAAAAAAAACAGGGTGGCCAAAAAAAACAGGGTGGCCGAAAAAAACAGGGTGGCCAAAAAAAAACAGGCTTTATTCAAGGCATGCCGTAAATACATCCAGACAGGCTTACGGCACCCCTGCGAGCATTATTTATTGCTTGCCCTATATCAAAGCTGATACCAGGTAATTATTAATAAATATTCAGTATTTATCACTGTCCTCTTCGCTTATGTTTGTCATGTTTTTATAGCAATAATATGCACGTGATCTGAGCATAGGCGAGGCAAGCATCTGTTCAATATTCGTGAGTTGTTTGGAAAATAGCTTAAATCTTTCCTATACTTTAGAGATTAAATCCTATGTTTAAAAAATTAAGACTAGCTTGAACCTAGAAAAATCAGTTGACCGCACATTTATAGCGCAACCTCTTGACGCGCCTAGCAAATTCAAAAATCTGTTTATCACCAATAAGGTGACTGCACATTTTTTGAATTCACTATGCACATCAAGAGTTTATACTCTAAACGCACTTTCAACTGATTTTTCTAGGTTGAAAGCAGCAATATATAAGAGGAATAATAATGCCTGTTGATCGAAACCTTATTTCGCTATTTACTCTCCTGATCTCTTTGTGTTCACCATTGTTGTCGTTTGCGGATGCACGAAATGCCGAGACACCCACAAGCCTGGATGGCGGCAAAATAGTCACTGCAGCAGAGGCCAGGCAGCTACAGGAAGAGGGTAAGGCTTTCTTTGCTGACTGCAGAAGTGTTTTTAATTACGGCAAAGGGCATATTCCTGGTGCAAAGCCAGTTAATTATCAGCATGTATACAAAAAAGAAGCATCGGCTGCTAAGCCATCATTAAAGAAAATGGATGTTTCTAAATTACCAGTAGCAAAAGATACAGTGATTGTATTTTATAGTCATGGCACAACGGGATGGAAATCATATAAGGCAGCTAAGGCTGCGATTGAAGCAGGATATAGTCAGATATTATGGCTTCGGGGTGGGCTCCAGTCATGGGTTAAAGCAGAATATCCTATTGAGTATTAAAAACTAATTTAATTCCTGTATCACTTAAGTTGAATAAATGCCTTTTACAAAAATAACGGGTTCTCTAACCATCAAGCACATTGTGCTTTTATCCATTACATTGTTCTTTTTTATATGGGGAATAATGACACTAAATACCTGGTTTAGTCTTAAGGAGTTAGCATCTAATCACCAGCTGGAAGATATGGTTCATCTTGCTAATTTGAAAAACCGTGTGATTATGAAAAATATCAATGAAGCCTTACTAACCAATGGCGCGATTCCTGCAATTAATGCAATAAGTAAAAGCTCAGAAGAGCTGGATATTTTAATAGAAGATATAGCCAATAATATCTGGCAAGAGCAGTTATCTGCTATTAACGAGATCAAAGCTGAAAAAGTAACGTTAAACAATAAACTTGTTCTGTTTCTCGAAGAGCCGGAAGAAATAAGTTTAGATAATCCCAATATCGTAATTATTGCTGGCGCTATTTCAGCTATTGGTGACTCAATTCAAATCAAACTTGATCAGCTTGATGACAATGTAGGGCAGAAGACACATAAGGTGCAGGATAATATTCAATATTCTGTTGCCCTGTCTGCATTAATCACTGTAGCGGTCTCTTTAGTGATCTTTGTTTTTCTATATAAAGGCGTTGTTGGACCGATGGCGCTTATTAATAAAATAGACGCCATTATAAAAACCGTTAAAGAAGGTGGTGATCTTTCGGCCCGTGTGGAGGCTGGGGCAGGTTATGAAGTGAGTCAGCTTGCTACAGATTTCAATGACCTTATGGGTAATCTGAATAATATTATTGGCCAGGCTTCTGCTACCACTAAACAGGTCGCCGCTAATGCAGGGCAGCTCGCTTTTAGTATTAAACAGACCAATGAAGGTATTACAGATCAACAAAAAGGAATTGAACAGGTTACTATGGCTGTTAGGGATATGACAAAATCGGTACAAAATGTTGCGCAAAACACGGCATCTGCAGCTCAGGCTGCTCAAGAAGCTGACCAGGAAGCTATTGGTGGTAAGAACATAGTATCTGAGACTCGCAACTCTATTAATTTATTATCCACTGAAGTTCAACAGGCAACAGAGGCAATTCATGAGCTGAATGAGGAGAGCGAGGTTATTGGTTCGATAGTGGGTGTAATATCGGGTATTGCGGAACAAACTAACTTGCTTGCATTGAATGCGGCCATTGAAGCGGCACGTGCAGGTGAGTCTGGTCGTGGTTTTGCTGTAGTTGCGGATGAAGTCAGATCATTAGCCTCACGTACCCAGGAGTCCACTCAGGAAATAGGTGAAATGATCAATAAATTACGCAGTAGTGTGCATAATGCTATTGAGATAATGGAGCGAGGACGTATGCAATCTGATCTCAGTGTTGAACAGGCTGAAAAAGCGGGGCAATCATTAGAGGGCATTGCAAAAGCCGTCGCTACAATTACTGATATGAATACACAAATTGCCAGTACAATTGAGGAGCAGAGTACCGTAGCAAATGAAATTGATCAAAATCTGGAGAATATCAAGAGCGTTTCTGATCTCACTACAAATGCAGCCTCTATCATCACAACCACTAGTGAAGAATTACAGGCACTGGCCAATCAGTTACATGACCAGATAAATCAGCTTAATACGGATGATTTAGAAAGTGCTCAAGAAGAAAATACCGGTGCGAGTATTGATGATAGCTATGAGTTATTCTAGTATTAATCTTAGAGGGTGTTCAGAAACTGTCCAGAAACTATCCATGGGCGTCGGTGCATACCTTCATGGTTACTAAGTGTAAAATTCTCATAGTTGTCGTTCTAATAACATCAAATTATTTTATATTCAAAAAATAAGCAGTAATTGTACTTACTATAAAAAAGAAATTTGGTTAAAGCAGTAACAGTGGAATAAGTTAATGTAGAAACTAAACCTTCCTTGCTATTCGTAGTTTTACGGACATGAAAAAGCTGGGGATTTACAGGCTAAGTAATGTGGGTCTGGATCGTGTGAACTACGGTGGCGAAGCGTATAGCCGGTCGCTGCAGCTTGAGCTTGATGAAGAAGCAGGTACCACCCGTATCATATTTGAATGCGATGACCGGCCCAACTGGGGAGAGCCAAACTGGTGCGGCTTCGATCCATTGCCAGATGGGCATTCACTGCTCGCGATTGGGCATAACTGGATATCAAACTCCCGCCCATACAGTAGCCGTTTAGTGGAACTAAATAAGTACCAGCAAGTAGTATGGGAAGTGCGTTTTATTGATGACACGGTAGGCATTTACCGGGCAGACCGAATCGATGGATGTGCGACCTTCCACAATCTTACCTATTGTCCTCAGCTCAAACATCAGCTGCACTAGAGTAGACAATCCCCTCCTTTTCGCACCAACTGATTTTTCCAGGATAAATTCTGATTTTAATGGAAACTATTTATCGTGTACTTATGGCTAATTTGCCAGTAAACCAGAAAAAACTGACTAGAATTAGAATATCCCTAAATTGAGTGACATTTATTTTCTATGTAATCAAGGTCTCCTGAATATGAAGTCTGTTTTTATCTGGTTTTTATCCATTTCCATCCGTTGGAAATTACAAATTAGCTTTTTTATGGTCGCCATGGTAACTATTCTGATTAATCGTTGGGTGAGCTATAACGAATTTGAACAACTAATCAACATAGCAAAACAGCATAATGTATCAACAAATGTCATCGACCTGCTGGAGCAAAGGCTGGTGGCCTATATTCAGGATTCCCTGTGGCAGTCTGCTCTTGAACTGGTGGTATTGTTTTTTATTATTTCTGTAATGGCGAATCTACTGGTGCGGCCAATTTTGAAACTATGTGATGCGCTGGAGGGTATCGAGCAGGGTGATTTGACTCAGCAAGTAGATATAGATTCCTATGATGAAGTTGGCGTTTTGGAGAAAAGCTTTAACGCAATGCTGGTTCATCTCAATGAGATTATGCAGAGCCTGGATTCCAGTAGCCGCCAGATGACTAATTCGGCCTACCAGGTGTCGGCCATTTCACATGAAATTTCTGAAGTCGAATCCAGTGAACAGGAGCGTCGAGACGAAGTGCTGGAAGCCACGGGTGAGTTGCATCACACATTGGCTTCCGTGCATGAAATGGCCGTGGCTATTGGCGATGACGCGAACAAAACAGAAGCCATTGCCAGAACCAGTATCCATCAGGTAACTGAGAATGTGCAAACCATGAAAGCCATGTTTCACGATGTGGATATGGCCTCCAACCAGATGCAGCAATTAAATGTTTCTGCAAAACGTATTGTTGATATGGTTGCCAGCATTCATGGCATTGCAGAGCAGACTAATTTACTCGCGCTGAATGCGGCGATAGAGGCTGCACGTGCGGGTGAACAGGGCAGGGGATTTGCCGTGGTTGCTGATGAAGTGCGTAGTTTAGCCAGTCGCACAACCACATCAACCAATGAGATTGGCTCAATTATTGATGAGTTAACCGATCATGTTAAGCAGGTAACCGAAACCATGGATACCGTGGTGGGGGGTGTGGAGCAGAGCCAGATGCACGCCATGGAAATAGGTAATGTAATTGAAACCATGGCTGAAGAGGTGTCGAAAACATCCGCGAGTAATATGAGTATTGCTGATGTCAGTAACGAACAAATTGACAAGCTGGAAGTACTGAAACTGAGTTTAGAAAAATTATTTTCTATTAACAAGGAAAATCACACCAAAGTGGAAACCACAACAGGCATTGCAGATGATCTCTATCATGTAACCGGTAAGTTACAGGATATTTTATCTGAATTTACTTTTTCCAAAATTCAGGAACAGTCAAAAGTACATTCGGGAATGGAGAAGCGTAATGCGCCCAGAGCTGAATACCGTCTCCGTGTTCAGGTAAAACAACAAGATATAAAGTTCGGTGGTAGTTGTATCGATTTTAGTATGACGGGTATGAAACTGAGATTGTCCGAGGGGCTATCTGCTCAAAGTAACCTTGATCTTGAAGTGTTTATTCCTTATGAGAATTATAAGCAATATGAATCCCAGGAACCGATAAATTTATCTGGACAAGTAGTATGGGTTAGAAATGAGGGTAACTACAAACTGCACGGTATTAAATTCATTAATGTGGATGTAGTAGCCAAGGCAGGTTTAAAAACCTGCTTCAATTATTTTTGTGACCAGTCCAATGAGTTTACCCTGGCCACATAATGCTTTGCTGCTTAGGCAGGGTAATTAAATGAATAATTAGTTCAATATGTTGATGTCTTTAACTATTCCCTCGTTATCAAATGTGGCATCAAGGTAAACATCTAGTTCATTGTCCATCACAGAGTACGTGGGTTGGCCTGTTGCAGATTGATTCGGTGTTAATAACAGATTAGATAATCTATCGTATTTGTCTGAATCTTGTGCAGGCGAGTAGTGTTTAAATATAGAAAATGACATAAATATCAACCTTTTATTCGTTAATCGATTAAACCTTTAAAGTGAGTAAGGTTTTGCTTATTAAGAATCTATATCATTTGACGTTTGACATTTGTAAAAATTCTAAACGATATAGGCGTATAAAAATTTGATACAAATCACGTTATTGAGGGCCTGGACACAAACATTTTAACGAGTCTGACCCTTTGAAAAGGTCCCTTGAAAAATTTTTGGGTTAGTTAAATATGGGGGGGCTTCACATCAAAATTATGTTGATGGAGATCAATGCCAGGCTGACTTATTAGCAGTTAAATAAAACAGGCATCTGTAATAATAATTAAAATGAAGCAGGCATTGTTCAGAGGGTAATACCGATGAGTGAAATTAGGTTTAGGGCTTTTCTATCAGGTTTTACAATTGCTGTACTTTCTCTAATCGCGTGCGACTCCACACACGATGAACAAATCACTACGAATCAGCCTGTATCGAATCAACCAGGGACACACAACAGACTGGCCTTTGGTGAGCTAGCCATTAAACCGATTCAATATGATCGCATTCCATTTCAGTTTGATGGCGTCGTAAAATCCCCCAGGCCAATGCCGGGTCGCCTTCTAGTGAAGGTTAAAAATAAAGATATCAGTTGGCAATACACATCTTTGCGACCAGGGGATAAAATCACTCGGCAGAGATATCCTTATTTACGCAAGTTTCCTAAAGAGCTTGTACTGGGTGATGCGCAAGAGCTTTATCAACATAAGGATGGAAGTGCCCTGTTGTCTTTGCAACTGGAAAAAGCAACTTCTCTAACAACGATTCAACAGCTACTTTTAAAGTCCCCATTTAAGCTCTACCAGCTGACGCCTTTTAAGCGCAGTGAGCGAACGGTGATTCCCCGAGTGGTTGAAAAACGGGTTAATACTATACTGGTGGAAGTTCAGCTGGATCAATTTACCTTGTCTGATCGGCGTTTGGGTTTTCGCAGATATTCGCAGCTAATTTATTCTAGTGAGCTGCACAAGGTTTTTCATGAAGTTGATGTTCGCTCGTTACGTCGGGTTTTTCGAATGGTAGAAAAGCCCGTTACAAAAGACAGTTATCAGGTGGTGCCGGTAAAGAAACTGATGCAACAGGCGAAGTCGAAATTTCCACAAAGAGCAGCTCGTGGTTATGAGCAGATCCAGCTCCCCGAAAACATGGAAAACTGGTTCCTGTTGCAGCTAAATCGTGATGCAAAGTTGGAAGAACTGTCAAAAAAACTCAAACAGCGGCCTGAGATTGAGGCTGTATTATTTGATTACGCGGTAAAACAACATCTCCCACCGGATCAGGAGCCTTCATATAATAGCCAATGGGCACTACAGAGTACCAACTCATGGGGTATTGATGTGCAACCGGTGTGGGGTATTACAGAATCTAATCCCGCTGTTACGGTTGGCGTAATTGGCTCGGGCATTAAAGAAGATCTGGATGAGTTTAGTGGGCGCATTTGGCGTAACCCTGATGAAATTCCGAATAATGGTGTGGATGATGATGCAAATGGCTACATCGATGACATGAGTGGTATCACAACCGCTAATGTCGGCATGGGTACGGCACCGCCGGTGGTGGTTGATACACATGAAACTAAGGTGGCCGGTATTATTGCTGCTGCGGTGAACTCAAACCTGATTACAGGGGTGGCGGGTAATGCGGATGTCCGGCTGATGAATATTAGTCTTGGATTAACATGGGGCTGCACAGAACTGGCGGAGGCGATTCAATATGCAACCCTGGAAGGTGCTGATGTTATTAATATGTCACTTGGGTCTCCACGTCATACATTGGTTACAGAAGCCATTCAGAATGCCTTATCCAGCCAGGGTGGCATCGTGCTGGTGGCCAGTGCCGGAAATAATAAAACCCGTGTTTCGCAAAATTATAGCTCGATTGGTGCCTATTACCCTGCCTGGTATGACGGTGTAATTGCTGTCGGTGGCAGCGATGCTAATGGGCATCTCTGGTCAGAAGTGGGCACAAATACCGGCAGCAACTATGGGGTTGGGCTGGATTTGGTGGCCCCTGCTAAAGATGTTAATACCATCACCTTCTCTTCTATGGCACAAACAGCTGCTGAGCCAGCCATGATAACCGGTACCAGTGCAAGTGCACCGCTGGTCTCTGGTGTGGCCGCACTGCTGATAGGAAAATACCCAAACCTGACTGCTGACCAGGTGCGTAGCTGGTTGCGGGCTACCAGCACCGATATCACTGATCCCCTAGGTAGCGGTGATAATTTACAGGGTGATGATCTCTATACCGGCGCGGGCCTGTTAACGGCGAGCCAGGCAGTAACAACGGCACAGCCCGATCCGGTCATTGCCGATCTTTATGTAGAGCGCATCGGTAATAGATACAGCCTCAACGCGGGCATTAGCAACGCAGTGGCGGAAAACCCCAGTTTAGGCATTACGGTCAGGGGAGGAATTTCCGGCACCTGGGAATTGCATTATGGTGTAGGTGACTGGCCGGATATCTGGAACCCAATCACTGTGCCGGCTGCCTTGAATGGTGTTATTGATATACCACGAACGGAAGGGCCGAGCTCCTTCTATACCGATGTACCTGATATTTTTAATGGCGTTTCCACTCGCCTGCTGAACACCGAGGGGCTGCAAAACCGACAGGTGTATACCATGCGCTTAAGGGTAAGTGATGCACAGGGTCAGGTTTACACAAGCTATGACTGGTTTATGCCGATCAGAGCGATGATTATTTACCCGGTCAAGAACGCCCCTGTACCAATACGTTGGGGCTGGCCAGAGATTGACGGCATTGTGGACACCCGTAGTGGTGCTACTTATAGCCTGAGTATTGCACCAATTAGTGGGCCTGTTAATCCAGACTGGCAGCTTACAGGGCTAACGCCGATGCTATGGCAAAACTGGACGCAGGAAAACCGGGATGCTAACTATGTCCGTTTAGCGGTGGCAACCGGCACCTATGGGGGGGTATTTCCAGAATTCTCTGTACCACCGAGTGGTGAAGGCTGGCATGAAATTCGTTTGGAGGTTAGATCACCTGGCGGCGCTATTGAAGTAGATACACAACAGGTCTATCTTGATGATAGTGCTTTCAATATGCGCACTGGATGGCCTGTAGCCTCAAGTCCGTATGCAGGAAACAGTGTTAATCCCCGTGGTATAGTGGCAGTCGATATGGATGGCAATGGTCTAAATTGCATAATCACCCATCAGCAATCGAGTTTTCGATGCCTGTCACCAGCGGGAAATACGCTCTGGGAGCTTCCGCTTTTTTCAGTTGAAGATAATACCCCTGTACGCTATCCACCGTCATTTCTGGTTGAAGATCTGGATGCGGATGGTGTTAAGGAGGTTGCGGTTGCAAGTTACAATCCGGATGGTGGGCCTGTTCCACCCGTTGGATCACCTAATCAGAAACTCGTTTTCTTACTGAAGCCTGATGGCTCACTTTATAATGCCAATTGGCCTGTCAGTTACCCAATAACCGACTACCGATACGATGAACTGGGTAAGTTATCAGCCGGCGATATTGATGGTGATGGCGTAAAAGAAATCATTTTCTATGAAATCACAGAGGCCGACCTGCCAGATCGCCTGCATGTTTTGAATCTCAATGGTCAGGCGCTCCCCGGCTGGCCAGTGGATATTGATTATAATAATCAACAGGTGCCCGTTGTTGCCGATATAGATGCCGATGGCAAGGCCGAAATCATCCTCGATGTCCAGCGAGCTGTCTATGAAGATGCGGGGCAGCTAAAGCCTGGTTGGGCAGCAGCTGATCTGGTGGTCTCTACTTACTATTGGGGAGGGCTTCAGGTTCGGGAGCTGGACGGTAGCTCGGGTATGGAAATTATCGAATACGGGCGGGCGACATTGGCCAATGAACAAAAATATGCCATTGATCTGCGTGAGCACGATGGCTCGCGTCTGCCGGGTAATTGGCCGGCCTATCTTGACGCACCTGTGAATCAAGCAGAGAGCGCCTCATTCGGATCCATATCAAACATTTACGTTGACTCGGCCCAGCTACTTCCTGGTGGGGCTCCTGAGATTGTCGTGGCCTACGACAAAATTCAGGTGTTAGATACCAGCGGTAATTTGTTAGCCGCCTTACCGGAGATTGTTCTTAATGGACAGGCAAGGGGGGTAAAGGTGATGGATGTGGACGGCGATGGTGCACTTGAATATGTAGTGCTGGTGCTTAAATTTGAGGATGATGATGGCTGGAAGACACGGGCCTATGGAAATCTTGAAGCCTATGAGCTTGATGGTTCACCCTTATCGACTACCGATAACCGATGGCCTATTCGAGTTGCCTTTGACTCGAGAATGTCACTCGGGAACACGGTGACAATTGAGGACATAGATGGTGACGGCAGGCTCGAAGTGATTAATTTTCTTGGTCATCATCCGCATCGACACTGGAACAACCTGAATTACAGTTCACAAACAGGGCAAATTCTACCAAGAATGATCGAAGTGCTGGATATTCGTTAGGTTGTTCTGGTCGAGTTTTTTTCTAGCAATTGTGGATGCTTAATCAACTTATCTGATGTTCAGAAGCCGGCTTGCATATGCTTGCTTTACTCGGGGATGGACCGCCGCTTTTTGGCGCTCCGTCCTCTGTGGTAATTCCGATTAGATTGGCAGAGCGATGAACCACTCCGCTCAACTCTTGGTGGTCTCAATAAGGGGGCAGAGCCTGAGATATCCCCACAAAACATGCTTAAAAATTAAAAAGATAAAGCATTTTGTCCGCAAATGAACGCCAAAGCACGCAAATAAAAGCAAAAGCTTTATACTGAGTGCTGTGAGCTGCAGGCGCACAAACAAAATATTCGCGTATATTTGCGTTCATTTGCGGACGATATGCTTCTTTGCTTTTAAATAATATTCGTGGGGATAGCTCAGGGACAGAGCGCCAAAAAAGCGGCGGACTACTCTGTTCTAACAAGGTGGTGTCATCTGCCAGTTCTATGTAAATTACTTTTCCCCGAGAGATATGTTCCACTGCAGTCGCATTTTTACCAGAAAATTGAACTGTGAATCAAGAATCAAGAGTTAGATTCGTTGATTCTTGATTTTTTATCACATGACCTCTTGATAAAAAATGCGTGATAAAGTTTATAATCAAAACAACATTAATAGCTCAGATTTTAATTTATCCAGGTTTGAGTGATCTTTATTAGAAAAACAAATTTTGTTAAGTTTATGGGCGAGTGGTTTTCTTTTGGGGTTATTGTTAGCCCATTCAGACAAAGTAATGTACGGGCCATTATAAAGAATTAATTGTCGAATTTGTTGAGAACTTGTGGCTAACTTAAATTGCTTACGCAACTTTAATCTGTTTATTTTATTTAAACTCCACGGCTGGATTTTTATAATTAAAATTGCACAACTTAATAAGCAGAACGATATTGTCAACCACCATGCCCATTGTGGCATTTTCCAAACACGTGGTAGGCTGTGTACCGTTTCTTCGAGGCGCCCGGTTTCCGGGTTGAAATAACGTAAGATCAAATTAATGTTATTACCAAATGGCATCAACCATTCGGGGGTTGGTGTGTAATAGATATTTTTATCACCGTGGTTCTCGTAGTTCGATAGTTGTGTATAGTGCATTTTAATTTTCGAGATGTCATGGCCGTTAATTGCAGCTAGTTGTCTGTCTGCTCCGCTCACGCCAAAGGGAATCAGTGCGTGAGTTGTTATCATTGTTTGCCACTGATTGTGGAGTGTGTTGTCTATCTGACTTTGTGCATTTAATTTTCCTATGGCTAGATCGGGTGGTAAGTAGCTGGGCAGGGTTTTTATTTTCAGATACTGTAAAGGCAAATAAAAAACCCTGCGATCGCTGCCTGATAATTGATATCGAATGGCAGGTAAATCAACAAGCACATTGCCCCCTTTTAATGGGTGGAGAATCCATCCCGCATCGAAAATAATTTCCCCATTGTTCAACGTTCTGCGAGTGGGTTCTAGTGGACGTAATAGAAAGTTTTTATTGTCAGATGAATCCAGTAAAACATGGGCGGAAATATCCGAACTTTTTAAATGCACGTGTATCACTACAGCTTGCCGTTGCCAGGGAGATAAATTAGAAATCTCCCAGTTTAATGTGATGGGTGATTTATTAACCACAGGCTGGTGAATGTTAATATTTACGGCTTGACTAGTCGCTGTACCTAAATTTAATGCTGGTAGTGTTAGTGTTCCGGTTTGTCGCGGATAAAGTCTAAGTTTTAATACTTGTATTGGATGCCCCTTATTGTCCTCATCATGGTATTCATCTCCATAATTAATGACGAATTTTTGAAGCCATGATGTTAGCTTGATGGATTGCAGCGATTCACTACCCCTGTATTTGAGCGTTACCCGCAGGAATTGCCCTAACTGTATATCAGTGCGGGAAAAACTTAGCTTAAGTTTATTATTCTCAGTGTTTAAATCTGTGGTCTGAGCATAAACAGGTGAGATTAATATTATAAAAAATAACAGGCTTAAAAAGCGGGCTACCATGGACGTACTCCCGGCAAAATTTTAGGGGTGTCGGGATGTGCAGGTATATTTTCTTCCAGTTCTAGCAAGCGTTGCCAGAAATTTATCTTATGTGCCGCTTTGGGGTTTTCATTACTGAAACGACTCCAGTCATGATCTTGTTGATTAATTTTTCCTGGTCTTGCGGATAAGCTGGCAAAGGTTTTGCTGCGTTGCATATAGATAGCAATTTGCTGCTCTGTTAATTTTACCTTACTAGAGTTAATTGCGGCTTGCTGTTCAGGTGGAGCATCAGGTGCTAAGTCCATTGAAGAAATACTTTCGTTTTCCGTATTAACAAAAGTCTCGCCCTGTCCTGCTACAGCACCTTTCGATTTTATACGCCGGGCTTTTAGTTGAATATTTCGCTCAATATTCTGTAAAACTTCTCGGCTAAAATCGAGGTTGTTTTTGTAGCTGAGCTGTTGTGGCTGATAGCGTAAAGCATCTTCGTACAGATTTATGGCAGATTTAAAATCACCTTGTTTAAAAAAACTATTAGCAAGATTAAACGCAGCTTGCCCCCGTTGTACATCATCAGCAGCTTGCCATGCGGCTCGACTGAAGGCGCTAATCGCACAATCTATTTGTTGATCACGAAAACAGCTCGCACCTTCCCCCATGCGTGCAGCATAGCCACCTATCTGTGCATAAAGTTTTGTCGCGGTATTAAAGTTATTTTCCTGCCAGGCCTGGTATGCTCGTTGTAGTTTTTTAGTATTAGCAGAAAAATTAGTTTCCGCAACGGCGGCATAAGCTGTTTCTGGTTGAATCATGAAAACTGTGCCTAAGCCTGAAAAAAATAACAATAATGTACGCAGCACGAACAGGTGAGAGACTGGTAATTGTTTAAAAATAATTAATAACACGGCGAAAAGAAGCGGCCATGGAAATAACTCTTGCCAAATTGCTCGATGCTGATCCTGCGTCGCAATACGTTTTGTTTCTGGCTGCCATACACTCGATAACTGATAATGGACCTCAGGGTTTAATCGTAGATAATTAACATGATTGTTATTTGTTAGCGCAATAAGTTCAGTTTCGTTAAGGCGAGTCATAACGGCCTTGTTATTATATTCAAGCCAGTGCCCCGGCTTATTCTCCAGTGGTGTGGGTGATAATGAGCCAACGCCGAGTAGTTGTAATGAAATATTTTCCTGCTGTAATTCAACGATTATTCTATTTAGTTGAGTATATACCTTCTCTTCGATATCTCCATCGGTAAGTAAGATAATGCTGCGAGAACCGGAAACATCTGTTAACAGATGTTTTGCCTGTGTTAAGGCTTCGATCAATGCGTTGCCATAAGTCGGTAACTGAATTTTATTTAATAATTTTGCGGTTTCATGCAGCGCATGTTTATCTGTGGTGGCAGGTAGGAGAATATGTGAAGCACCGGAAAAAATAATCAGCCCCAGTAGTAGATTATTTTCTTGCTGGGTCCATTGTGTAACTATTTTATCCGCCAGTTGACGCCGATTTGGTGATACATCATTGGCTAACATTGAACGGGAATGATCCAGCACAATAATCGCCGCACCCTGGGGTGGTAATAATTCATCCGGTGCAGAAATTAGTAAGCGGGGGCCTGCTACTGAAATTGCAAATAATAACCAGATAAAAAATGCTAATAAATTTTGCCAGTGACTTTTCTTTTGCAGGTCGGGGACAATCACCCAGGGCAGCAAGTGTGCATCTGCATATTTTCTTAAACTGTGTTGTTGTCGAATTGTTTTCCACAGCATTAACATCAAAGGGAATGCCGCCAGTAACAGGTATAAAGGTTGCTGCCAATATAGCTGATTAAAAAATTCAGTCATGATGCTGTGGCCTTGGTCTGGCGGTAGGGCAGTAGTTCTTTAATCATTAATAAAAAAATAGCGGCGAGTAAGGGCCAGCTAAATAAAGCCTGATGTGTTTGTGGTGAAAAATTTTCATCGGCCTGTTTTTGATGGCGTTGTTCAATATGTTTTAGTGCCTCATCCATGGCGTTAACATCAACAGCATGAAAACTTTCACCCCCCGTTAGTTGTGCCATTTGTTGCAATAATGCTGTATCAGCAGCTGCATAAATAAGCCCGCCCGCGGTATTATTCGGCGCATCATTTTCCTGGGATCGGGTTGAACCAATGGCGATGGTATGTAATGTCGCACCTGCCTGGGCTGCACGTTCTGCACCGGCTATGGGTGAGAGTTTGCCCGCGGGTCTTACCGCATCACTAATGAGTACCAGTACGGTTTCTGCTGTTAACTTGTCAGACTTTATATATTCCGCTGCGATGGCCAGTGCATCACCCAGTGCGGCCTGTCGTCCGGCAACGGTTGGCCTGAGTCGATAAATTAAATGTCTAACCAGATTTTTGTCTTCACTGGGCCTGAGTAAAACCTGTGGTGGATCGCCTAAAATGACGATGCCAATTCGCTTGCCGCTAAAGCGTCTGGAGAAACGATCCAGTAATGCCTGGGTCATGGTCATACGATCAACAGGCTCTCCATTTAGTTTGTAGTCTCTTAAAACCATGCTAATGGAGGTGTCGATAATTAACATCATATCGGCTGAGGTAGGAGCTGAAGGCGTGCGCATGCCTAATCGTACAGGTTGAGCAAAGGCCAGTAATACCAGACTGCTACAGGCTAGTGTTAATAAAACAGAATTGGTTTTTTTTATGTTCGACTGCAAAGTCAAATCATTCAGGGCTAAAGGATGCTTCACTGTAGTTACAGGTGCTTGTTGGTTTTGTCTTGTTAGCCAGCCTTTTTTGATAAGCTGTGGGCGTAAGGATAAAAATAACAGCACTGGAAAAATCAGCCATAACCACTCGGGTTGTAAAAATTTATAATGTGAAAACAGGCTGCTTAAATCCATTGTTCTGCACTCGTCATTAATTCTTTCATTGCGTCTTCATGTAAACCATTGCGGCTAAAACAGGCGGCCTGTAACTGGTTATGAAAAATATTCCATGAACCATTGCTGGGTGAGTGGTCTTTTTGTGTGACTAGTTGGGCCAGTTCAAAGGCTAGTTGGCGCTGATTTATTTTTTTGTGCAGGTGTTTTTTGTGCAGGCGTCTGAGTTGTTGTTTGTTTGAGCGATAAAAATAAATGCCGACAGTACATAACAGAAAAATTATCAGAAAAATAACTGGCCAGATACTGTCCGTAGAAGCTGCTGGGGCCATTGGCGGTAATATATCCGCTATTTTTTCTAGCTCGGAGCTGTTCATAAAGAAGTTCCCAGCAGCGCAGATGAAATATTTTCTGTATGACTACATACTGAAGTAAAGTTGATGTCTGCCATTTCGCAAAGTTTTTTAATTTGCTGTTGTTTTTGTTCAAAGCCCTTTTGGTATTGTTTTTTAACGGATGAGTCTTGTGTATTAATTAAAATATTATTTTTCAATGCATCCTGTTGATTCCACAGGAGTCGTAAATAACCCGCATTCGGCAGTTGTTGTTCAGCCTTATCATAAATGTCTATGGCCCAGACACGATGTTGCTGACCTAGTTGAAAAAGCGGTGCTAACATTTCTTTTCGCAGGTCGTAAAAATCACTGAGCAAATAAATATGACTACCCGGGGGAATATATTCAGCGAGTAAAGACAAAGCCTGTTTGATGCTCAGTGTTGAATCGTTGCGCATAGGGGGGCAGGGGGCCGTTGCCAATTGTGCAAGTTGATAAATTCCCTGCTGGCCACTAATGGCGGGTTGCCACTGTGGTTTTTTATTTAATATCAGGCTGCCTGTTTCAGCGCCTTTTTGTGCCTCCTGGCTGGCAAGAAAAATGGCTAGTCGAGCAGCCTGGGTTACCTTCAGGCGTGTGCGTGTACCAAAGCGCATGCTGGCTCTCCGATCAATCATAAAGTAACAATGGGGAGATAAGTCTTCATGAAACACGCGCACCTGTGGGCGACCGGTGCGAGCTGTGGCACGCCAGTTAATATGTCTTGGTTCGTCACCGGCCTGGTAAGGTCGCGTTTCGCTAAAGTCGATGCCACTACCCTGTTGAAGTGAAGTTAAATCGCCGCTGTTTCCCTGACGTGGTTGACGCATTGACCAGGGCATGCCATTGCCGTTCCAGTAATGGCCCTGTTGTATGCAGTCATTAATCTCAAGGTGATTGAGTAAAGCTTGTTGAAGGGGTAATTGATTTCTTTGACTCATTTTTTAATTCAATAATTTTTTCAGGGAGCCGTAATTTGTGTAATTAACTTTTCAATTATCTGTTTGCCGTCAATGCCTTCTGCCTGTGCTGCAAAGTCAAGTACCAGTCGGTGACGCAAAACATCTATCGCCAGCTCAATAACATCTTCCGGAATAACATAATCCCGTTGGGACAACAGGGCGCGGGTGCTGGCGGCGCGTAATAATGAAATGGCACCCCTGGGTGAGGCTCCGGCTTTAACCATGCCATTCCACTCAGGAATGTATGATTCAATTTTTCTGCTCGCAGACACCAGCTCAACCACATATTTTTCAATGGAAGGTTCTACATGAACATGGTTTAACTGTGCGCGTAGAGAGAGAATATCCTGGGGTGTGGCGATTGCTTCTATGCCTACATCCAGGCGGCCATCATCTACCTGGCGCGTGCGGCGTAAAATTTCAACCTCCTCATCATGGTTTGGGTATTGCATAATCAGGTGGAATAAAAATCGATCTAGCTGAGCCTCGGGTAAACTATAGGTGCCCGCATTTTCCAGCGGATTCTGAGTTGCCAGCACCATAAAAAGTGGCGGTAGTGTATGGGTTTCTGCACCGACGGTAATCTGGTGTTCAGCCATTGCCTCAAGCAGGGCAGATTGAACTTTAGGGGGGGCTCGATTAATTTCATCGGCCAGAATAATTTCATGAAACAAAGGCCCGGGCTGAAAACGGAATGTCGCTTTGGCTGGTTCAAATATTTCACTTCCCGTAAGGTCGCCTGGCATTAAGTCAGGGGTGAACTGAATGCGTTGAAAAGAGGCGTGTACACTGTTTGCAAGGGCGTGAACAGCGGTGGTTTTTGCAAGTCCAGGAGGCCCTTCAAGTAATACGTGACCACCACAAACCAGGGCGATAATTAATCGGTCTAATAAATCCTCCTGACCAACAATGACGCTTTGTAATTGTTGTTTTAACTGTTGGCATGAAAATGCACTCATTGATTATGGTCTCAACATATAATTTTTCTTAAGGTTTATTTTGCAGGGTGCTTAATTTAGGTTAAATTAACAAAATATAGTTTGCTATATTAAAAATTATAAATAAAGCGCTTTTTTTTTAAAATTTTAAAATTTTTCCCTTGTGGATGTGGTTTTAATATTTGTCCGGTTAATAACAGGAATCACTGCTCTGAAGCGATTAGCCGGTCTTATCTGTGGGGTTTGCGTATGCTAAATGAAGCATTAATAAATAGACTATTTACATTGGATAAATTCACCTGGGTACACCCCTTGAATATAAAAAAACCTGAAATATCTAAAATATTTTCAACAAGAGTAATTTTTTTAAGCTATATTAATGTTAATGTTGATATCAAATAGAAGCATGTTGCATCTACTTTTATTATAAAAATAAGCTGGACAAATCCAGTATTTAATTATTAATGCCGGTTAATAACTGGTTGAAGTGTTACCTGTTTAACAGGGTTTCCTTCCTGGGGTTTAGCCTTTTACTCTGCCGATGTGATGCATCAATCCATTTTTCTCTTATGGGATTAGTGACTGTTTCTATGTGTGGATCCCTGTCATAAATTATCAGGATAGGAAGAGACTGATTATAAATAAAAACTATATTAATACGATGACCAGTGCACTAAGACTATTAATTGTTGATGATTCTAAACTCATGCGTCAAGCCATAGTAGGTATGTTCTCGGATGATGACAATATTATGATGGAAGAGGCTACTAATGGTTTGGAGGCGTTGATACTACTGGAAAAATTTAAACCAGATGTGGTTACTCTGGATATCAACATGCCAGGTCTGGATGGTATTGGAACCTTAAAACGTATGATGATAGTGCATCCGGTGCCCACCGTTATGTTAAGTAGTCTGACCCAGGAGGGTGCAAAAATTACGTTTGATGCCTTGCGTTATGGCGCAGTAGATTTTATTTCAAAGCCATCTGCAATGGCAGAAATTAGTCACGCAGAACAGGCTGAAGAGATACGTGGCAGAGTTAAATATGCCGCCGAAGTAGAGCTGGGTGCGATTAAATATATTCGTAATGAAGCAATAAAAGATGATGAATTTTCAGGTGTGAGTGATGATCAATGCCGGCATATCGTCGTTATGGGTGCAGCTGAAGGTGGTTATGGGGCGTTATTAAAAATTATTCCCCAGTTACGAGCAGATTCTAATTCGGCCTATTTAATTTCACTCCATGTGGCATCAGAATTTTTAGATGCGTTTATTGGTTATTTAAACTCATGCAGTCAGGTGCCGGTAAAACGTGCTGCACATAATGAAGCCATCAAACCGGGGGGCTGCTATATCAGCAGTGGGGGCGATTATATGAGTGTGCATTATGAAGCTGGTGCCTTCATCCTGCATATTAGTCCTGCCCCCTTTGCAAATCGCCGTGGTGCGATTGATATGCTGTTGTTTTCTACGGCTGAAGCTATTGGAGACCAGGCAATTGGTGTGATTCTGTCTGGGCTGGGTGAGGATGGTGCAGAAGGTCTGGAAGAAATCATGCGTGTTGGTGGTACCGCTATCGTTCAGGATCCTCATACCTGTTTCTGTAAAGAGATGGTACAGGTGGCGCTGGAAAGGTGTCAGGTAAAGAATGTCGAGGCTGATGTGAATATTGGAACTACTATTAACAAAATTATCTACTAAACTGAATTGAATAGAGATAATTCGCTGACTGATATCAGTTAATCATTTAAAAATGCCATGCTGATTAGATTATATTTTTCTTACCAAATACAGGTAAAGATGAGGGGTGAAACTGGTGAAAGAGAATAAGAAAAGTCTATTTGGAGACATGCGTCTAAGGACAAAAATTGGTTTAAGTTTCGGTGCGATGCTGTTAATACTGGTTTTAACGGTAGCGGTAACCGTGTATGAAGTGGACGAAATCCAGCTTGTATCTGACCGTGTAGCAAATCTGCGTACACCCACCGCTGAAGCCAGTTTGAGCTTGATTAATGGTGTGAACCAGTCACTGGCGGGGTTACGCGGCTGGATGTTATTAGGTAATCCAAAATTCAAGGAGGATAGAGACAAGGCCTGGAATGAATGGATTGACCCCAACCTTGCACGGATGGATGAATTATCTAAAAACTGGACCGACGCGGAAAATACTAAACGTTTGCAAATAGTAAAAGTTGATTTTGAAAAATTCCGTAAATTCCAGCAGGAAATTGAAGACATTGCGCAGACAGAAGATGAAAATCCGGCATTGAAAATTCTGTTTAACGATGCAGCTCCCCGTGGTGAAAAAATGGCACAACTGATTACCGATATCATTGATATTGAGGGCCAGCAACCCGGCACAGAATTGCGTAAATCCATGTTGTATATGATGGCGGATATTCGGGGTACTACGGGTCTGGGCCTGGCAAATATACGTGCATTTCTGGTGTCCGGTGATAAGGCATTCAAAACGGCATTTGAAGGCCTGTGGCGAAAAAACACCAGGCGTTATGCTGACCTGGTGGATATGTATAAGCACTTAACACCGGAACAGAGGTCGTTGTTTAATCAGTTCAGGGCGGTAAGGGAGGAGTTTAATCTGCTGCCAGCTAAAATGTTTGAGATACGATTAGCCAAGGACTGGAACGTGGCTAACTTCTGGCTGGCGACCCGGGCGGCACCAATTGCTGCTGAAATAGAAAGCATACTTGCAGAGATGGTAGAGAACCAGACGGAATTACTGCGTACCGATACCGACCATGTTCATGAGCTGGTTAATGAGCTGGATACCTTTGTTCTAATACTGTTAGCCGCCGGTGTGCTAATTACCATCGGTATTTTTATTATGGTAGGACGTGTCATAGTCGCGCCAATTGTTCAGGTGGCAGATACAGTGCGTCATATTGCAGCTAATCAGGACCTGACCGTATCGGTACCGGTGAGTGGCCGAGATGAAATCGGTCAGATGTCAGCGTCTTTTAATCAGATGGTGGAGGTTTTGCGTGGTGCCTTCGGGGTTGTAAATTCCACGGCACAGGAGGTGGTCGTTGGTGCGAATAATGTGGCCCAGCGGGCCGGTGCAAACAGAAAAAGGGCACAGGGTGAG
>Ga0316207_10001350_pt1 | contig 30885 bp, 27 predicted proteins | sample 6weekpyrite_MG_FD_204943 | JGI IMG/M metagenome (GOLD analysis project Ga0316207, IMG submission 204943) | Microbial mat bacterial communities from mineral coupon in-situ incubated in ocean water Damariscotta River, Maine, United States -... | ecosystem: Environmental > Aquatic > Marine >...
TATAAAGATATTGCTACGTTAAAAAATTATATCACTGAAAGTGGTAAAATTGTTCCTAGCCGTATCACTGGTACTGCTGCTAAATATCAACGTCAATTAACTCGTGCTATCAAACGCGCTCGTTACTTGTCATTGTTACCATACACTGACTTACACAAGTAAGCTTAAAAGGGGTTTATTATGGAAGTAATTCTTCTAGACAAAATCGCCAAATTAGGCGGCCTTGGTGACAAGGTATCTGTTAAATCAGGTTATGCACGTAACTACTTATTACCTAAAGGTAAAGCAGTATTTGCATCAGCAGCTAACGTTGAGCACTTTGAAGCACGTCGTGCTGAATTAGAAGCTCAATTAGCTGACGTTTTAACAACTGCGCAGGCTCGTGCTGCTAAAATTGTAGAACTAGCTGAAGTTACCATCGCATCAAAAGCGGGTGACGAAGGTAAATTATTCGGTTCAATTGGTACGCGTGATATTGCCGATGCAATCACTGCCGCTGGCGTTGAAGTTACTAAAGCTGAAGTGCGTTTACCATTAGGTGTAATCCGTGAAACGGGCGAATTTGATATCGCTATTCACTTACACACTGATGTAGATACTAGCATCAAAGTGATTGTTATCGCACAAGCGTAATTGCTTTGTAGTTTGTAGGCGGGAACTTGTTCGCGCTATGTTTTTATGTATAAAACTATGTTTTTATGTATAAAAACTCGATTACAAGCTTACTATAATAAAAACACCGTATTCTCATTGAGACTACGGTGTTTTTTTTCGCTTAATTTTTATGGAAGCTGTAGTTGGTATGGTTAAAAAAAGTATTCAACACTTGTACTTAAGTATCTGGGTTCACGCGTAACATCATAATAACTATCAGGCGAAAAAGTTGGGTTGTAATATTGTTTATTCAACAAATTAAATGCTGAAAAAGTTAATGAAATTGGCCAGTTCCATGGCTTAGCTATAATTAAATTCAGATCAATTGTTGTGTACGATCCTTTATTGTCTTTGTTTTTAAATTCGTCAACTTTTACTCTGCTGTGGTAGCCAATAGAGGCGTTTCTACGGCCAACGTAATTCGCAGCAAGGGATAAGGTTCCCCAATAAAACTCAGTAATAGCATGAACGTTCATCATATTGGGTGCTACTGAAGCTTCATTCGTATTTAGTTTGGTAAAATTGCTGCGTAATTGAATAACGCTTACAGAATCAATTTTGGGTGTAAAACTTGCGGTATGTTCTATTTCAATACCTGAAACTGAGCGATTTTCAGCAATGTTACTATAGGGTTGAGAATTAATTGATTGAATAAAATCTGACAGGGAATTATTAAAATATCGGGTGGAAATATTTTGATTGTTACTGATTCTATAGCTTAGCGCTATTTCTTTAGTATCTATTTTCTCTGGGGATAAATTGGTATTCCCTGGGGCATTTCCGTCTGAGCGAACTTCATATTGTTGTAAATTTGATGGCGGCCGAAAAGCAGTCCCCCACATTCCTTTAAAAGTCCAATCATTAGTAGGTGCGTATACCAGTCCAATTCTAGGTGACCATTCAGCAGCAAACTCTTGATATTTGTCATAACGTAAACTTGTGGTGAGTGCTAGTTTATTATCTAAAAATGTTAAATCATCTTGCATGAAAAACGCGTAATTTGTGGTTTGAGGGCTATTGTCACCATTATTATCAAGAACAGATTGTATTTGAAATACGGGCTGGTAATTTTTCAAGGTAATAATCTCTGAATACTCACTTACCTTTAATGCTTCAACTGAGCCACCGAATAAAAAATCATGATTATCCAGTTGATAATTAAAACGCGTAGTAGCACCTAATAACTGCGTATTGAGTGAAGAAAAAGATTGAAATGACTGTGTTTGTTGTTCATCTAAAATACGCCGATCCATTTTTCTATCGACATTGTATGTATAAACCTTACTAAACCAGTTTGTTTTTGAATAATCAATGTATCCGCTAATGATCTGGTAGTCTTGAGGTTTTGTTTGATTAATTGAATACAGAGGATATTCAGTACTGTAATTATTAATACTAAGGCCGGCTTTCAAGTCTCCTAATACTAATTTTAAACTGCCGTTATAAGAATAGACTTGGTTGTTGTGATCTGTTGCTTGACCCTGTCTATCTCTTGCCATGTCATGCCCTTCGGTTTCAAACAGTGAACCAGCAAAGAGTATGTTACCATCACTAATATTCTTTTCGGCGCTCATGGTTAGCTTTTTACTAGCAAAGGAGCCTGATAGTAGACTAACGCTAGCACTTTCTTTTAATCGATCACGAGTAAATATAGAAATTAATCCAGAATAAGCATTGCCGCCATACAAGGCCGAACCTGGGCCTCGAATGACTTCTATGTGTTCTATATTGGTTAAAGGTACTTCTTCATCTGGTGACCAACCGCCAAATACTGGCTCACGGTGTGGTACACCATCTACAAGTAACATGACTTTAGTATTACGACCACTAGGTATTCCCCTGATCCACACCATATTTCGACCATTTCGCCGCTCTGAAATATTAATTCCGGGTAGTAACTTTAAGGCATCAGAGAGTGTTCTTGCCCCCATTTTAATTAACTCATCACCTGTGATACTTGAAATGGTGCTTGGAGAGAGTCTTTGATTTTTCTTAGTCAACGAAGCAGATATTACCTCTACATTTAACAACTCTTCTAAACTCAATTCAAGATAATCAAAATTTTCATTTTCAGTATTTGCCATAACCGAATGCAATGGCATTAAAGTCAATATGATAAAGGCTGATTTCCAATAAAATAATTTTAAATACATGGTTTTAGTGAAAAAATAGATTGGATAATTAACCTAGTATAGTAATATTATTTTTTTCAGCAAGTTGGCGTGGAGATATGCCAGTTTTGCTTGTTAAGTATTCCCCGCTCAATCATGCCGCCAAGTCCTTGCATGCCGCCTGTATGCAATAAAACGATGCGCTCACCTGTTTTAAAATACCCTTGGGTAAGTAAATCGAGCAAGGCGAGTACCATTTTACCTGAATATACCGGTTCAAAATTAACCGTTGTTGTCTTGTTAAATTCAAGTATACGTTGTGCATCTTCCGGTGAAAATTTTGCATAGCCACCACGGTGAAAGTTACTCAGTATATGCCAGTTGGTATGCGCTTTTGCACTTGCAGATAATAAGGTGTTTACCTCATCAACAAGGTAGTGGGCGTCTTTTAATACCGCAATGCCTAATAGTTTATGTTCAACGGTATTACTTATCTGATCGCCAGTAATTAAACCAGCCAGTGTACCGCCACTGCCAACTGGAGTGAGTAAGGTATCAAACTCAGTTTGTTGATTTAATTCAGTGAGCACCTCGCTGACACCGGGTATAGCTAAGTTATTGCTGCCACCTTCAGGTACAATAAAGTAATCAGGATATTGATGTTGTAGTTGCGCTAAATAGTCTACGTCATGGCGACGGCGGTAAGTTTTTCTATCAACAAAACACAGCTTCATGCCCCAATATCTAGCCCATGTTAACGTAAAGTTATTGGCGTAATTTTGTTCGCCGCGAATAATGCCAATACAGGGAATGTTTTGTTGATAACAAGCAAACGCTAGGGCGTGAATATGATTTGAATATGCACCACCAAAACTGAGTACGCCATTAATATGTGCCTGTTGTTTTGCGTGGCTTAAATTGTATTTGAGTTTACGCCATTTGTTTCCTGAAATAATTGGATGAATTAAATCATCACGCTTAACGTGAACTTGTACCTTATGTTGTGTAAACAACGGATGATGTATTGGATGTAATTCAGATAAAAAGGTCATTTTAGCTTTGCTATGCTTTCAAATTTTGTAAGTTAAAAGGTAATGAAAAAGTTAATAAATCAGCGAAAAACCTTGCAGGTCTATGGCAATAAAGGATAATGTTAGAGATACTTTTTAAGTATTTTAAATAAGTACTTTAATTAGATACTTAGCGTGATAATAAAAATAATACTCAATTTAAAATAATATAACACTGAACCATGTCTTTATTCACACAAATAAACACAAAAATAAGTAACATTTTTTCAAAGAAACAATCAGCCCAGTTGATTGCAATTTCGCTGCAACAAGAAGCGATTTCTTTGTGCTCTTTACCCGCTATTATAACAGGCAACTCAACTGATGATGATTCTGAACAAGGTGTTGATTTTCAACAGCTAAGTGTGAAGCAATTAGATTATTCCAGTGCTATTACAGAAATACAAAGTAATGTTGACTTAGCTGGTCAGTGCCATATTGTGTTAAATGCTCAGCAATCACAAATTGTTCAGGTTGATAAACCTAACGTGCCAGAGGCTGAAATTAATAGTGCTTTGAAATGGCAGATAAAAGATCTGGTTAGTATAGCGCCTGAAAATATGGTTGTAGATTATTTTGATGGTCCAGTGCTGGCGGGCGGTATAGAAAAAATTAATGTTGTTTGTTCTGCTATTAATGATCTTAAAAAAATAGTAACAGCGGTTAATCAAGGTGATTTAGAGGTTACTAGTATCACTATTGAAGAGTTTGCTTTCGCTAATTTACACCCCGCACAAAATGATGCTTGTTTGTTAGTTTGTCAGCAGCCAAATGAAGAAATAGTATTAATTATTGTTAAACAGGGGAAATTGTATTTTCATCGTCGTTTACGTGGTTTTAGCAAAATAGCCGATAAAACTGAAGACGAGTTGAGCATGACGGTTATTGACAACCTAGCATTAGAAATTCAACGTTCTTCAGATTTTTATGAACGACAGTTAAAGCAAGCGCCGATTAAAGAAATAAAAGTGCTATTACCCATGTTATTAGAAGGTTTTTTTGCTCGCAAACTTAGTGAGAATACTCATATCCCCGTTACTTTGCTGGACATGCCTGAACATTATCAAGAACAACGTGGATATGCTGCTGCCATTGGGGCAACACTGCATGATGTTAGAGCTGCAGAGCAAACACAGGAGTTGATGCATGTCAGTTAACCCACAAGCAAATAAGGCGGTAGGCAAATACAGCATTAACTTATTGCAAGCTGAGTTATTGCCTGAAAAAGTTTTACTTACACTGCCGCGTGTTGTAATGGTGTGGGGAATTGTACTGGTTGTGATGGCTAGTTGGGCTGTTGCAACTCACTTTACTCAACAATCGCTGATAAAAGAATTAACGGCCTTGCAACAAGAAAATAGTAAACAAACACAACAACTATCAACACTTACTGCGCAGTTAGCTGCACGAAAAGTTGACAGTAAATTAGCTGATAGATTAGCAACCATTAAATTGCTAATGAGTAACAAGCAAGCACTATATGCTAAGTTAACGAATTCGAACGTAACTTATGTTGCCGGTTTTGCAACAGCAATGGATGAATTAGCTCAACTGCATCATCAAGATATTCGTTTAGAGTCTATAAACATTAATACCGATAATATGACCTTTTCTGGGTTAGCTTTAACACCCGAAGCTGTTCCGGCTTGGTTAGCAGGCTTTGAGAATTCTGTGTTATTGTCTGGTAAATCGTTTTCTCGTTTTAGATTATCAGAAAATGAGCAAAATATTACAGAGTTTACCGTTAGCTCTAAAGTAAATGAGGTAAGCCCATGAACGAACAATGGCAACAGTACGCTGAGCGTTATTTAAAACTGACGCCTCGTGAGAAGTACCTCATATTATTAACAGGGCTTGTGGCTGTAATCTTTATTACTTTTTATTTGTTCATTGACACTAAAATTGTTGCGAATAATAACGCAGCACAACAAATTGTTCGACTTAATGCCAGTAATAAAACGCTAAAATTATCAATACTTGAGATGCAGACTGCTTTGCAGCGTCACCCAAATGAAGATGCAAAAAATAAAATAGCGCAATACGAAACTAAGCTAGCTAAAGTTGATGAAAAATTGTTAAAACTCACCAGTGATTTAATTAGCCCAATACAAATGCGCTATGCGCTGTTAGATATATTAAAACTTAACAAAGGCGTGTCATTATTATCTTTTGAGTTACTGGGCGCACAACCTTTATTAGCGAGCGAGCCTGTTAAAGATACTGCTGCTAATGATAAAGTTAATTCGCCATCCGATGCGAATAGCTCGCAACTGAATCTCTACCGTCACGGCATTAAAATCAAACTTTCCGGTAGTTATTTTGATTTGAGAGACTATTTGCAGCAACTTGAGAAGCTCTCGTGGAAATTTTTCTGGCAAGACTTTAACTTCAAACTCACCGAGTACCCTAACAGTGAGTTAGAAATTGAAATGTATAGTTTAGGAACTAAAAAGGAGTTTATTGGTGTTTAAATCTATGCTTAATTCTCTACTCAGTATCCTGCTTGTTTATTTTGCCGTGTTGATGTCAACGCAAGCCTACGCTGCTCAATTTGATCCTACGCGGCCTTTTGGTCACCGTAGTGCTGCAGCGGTAACACCCAGCGGTAAAAAAATGGTTTTAGAGTCTATTGTTCATGGTGATGGTATTCATACTGTAGTGATCAGCGGCAAAGTATTAAAAACCCTTGATTATATTGGCGAATATCAACTAACTGCTGTGAATGATAAAAGTGTCATATTGCGCAGTAAAACCAAACGTCTGAAGTTGACTATTTTTAAGAGCAGTATCGTCAAACCGAGCGTTGCTAATAATAGCGGTAGAGAGTAATCCTTTGAATTCAAGAATGATAAAGATAAATAAAATGACAAAGCAATCAAAATTGAAAATAGCCCTTTCAACCCTACTGTTAACATTTGCCGGTTGTCAAAGTACGCCTGACCACCCTAATGATATGCATGAAGGGTTAAATGACGCTATTACAGAAACAGCAGTTTTAAATAGCCCTAAGCCATTAACACAAGTACCAAACTCAGTACAACAAGAGTTAATGATGCAAAATATGGCACAAGCGAAACAGGGCTTGTTATCTGAAAAAAGATTAGAAATTTCTGCAACGACTGTCGCAGCTAAAGATTTCTTTACCGCCCTTGTTGAGGGCTCTTCTTATAGTATTGCTGTGCACCCCGATGTGAGTGGTAATATTACCTTAAGTTTAACCGATGTTACCTTGACTGAAGCAATTGATGTTATTGAAGATATTTATGGTTTTGATATTCGCGTGAACGGTAACGTTATTCAGGTGTACCCAGCGGGAATTCGCAGCGAAACTATCGCCCTTAATTACTTGTTTTTGAAACGATTTGGTACATCAAGCACCCGTATAAACTCAGGTGGTGTTTCAGAAAACGATCCAAATAATAGTGGTAACAACAGCAACAATAACAATAGTCGTAGCAGCAGTAGCCGAAGCAGTAGTAGTAACAGCAGAAATAGCAATCAGAATAATCAAAACAATCAAAATAACCAAAATAGAACTAGCGGTATTAATATCTACACCTCGAATGAGTCAGATTTTTGGCTTGAACTAAAAGAAACCTTAACCGCCTTTGTTGGTAAAGAAGGTGGGCGATCGGTTATTGTTTCACCGCAAGCTGGTCTAGTTACTGTGCGTGGTTTGCCTACCGAAATTGCCGCGGTGAGAAAATTTATTTCTGATACCGAAACACATTTACATCGTCAGGTAATTATTGAAGCTAAAATAATGGAAGTCACCTTAAACGATGATTACCAGCAAGGCATTCGTTGGAATGAAGTATTAAGTAGCCTAAGTGATACAAATTTTAATTTTACCACTAGTGGCAATATTAGCGGTAACCCCGTATCAAGCAACATTGGTGGCACCACTTCATTGAGTTTTTCAGGACCTGATTTTAGCGGGGTGATAGATTTACTGCAAACTCAAGGTAACGTACAAGTATTATCAAGCCCAAGAATTACCGCAGCTAACAATCAAAAAGCGGTCATTAAAGTGGGTGAAGATGAATATTTTGTCACGGATGTTTCTAGTACTATTACAACAGGTACGTCAACCACCACCACACCACAAGTTGAATTAACGCCATTTTTCTCCGGTATAGCGTTAGACGTTACCCCGCAAATTGCAGAAAATGGCAGTGTTATTTTGCACGTACACCCATCAGTTACGTTAACGGGTGAGCAAAATAAAACCATAGTGTTAGGTGGCGATGAATTAGTTTTACCATTGGCGCAAAGTCGTGTTCGTGAATCTGATACTATTATTCGTGCTAAATCAGGTGAAATAGTGGTGATTGGCGGTTTAATTGAAACCTATAAAGTCGATCAAGAATCTAAAACACCCTTGCTTGGTGATATTCCGCTTGTGGGCGGCTTGTTTAAAAGTATGGGTAAATCCACGCAAAAGCGTGAGTTAGTTATTTTACTTAAACCTGTGGTTATTGGGCAAGATACTTGGAGCACACAATTACAAGATGCCCGTTCATTATTGAAAAAATGGTTTCCTGAAGAAGATGAAGCAGTTAATGAATAGTAAAATAAATACTTGTCAATGCTTATCGAGATAGCTTGTATCGACAATAAACCCTTAATTAATTAATTAATAAGCACTTATGTATTTGTATCATTTTGGCTTGACAGAGTTGCCTTTTACTTTAACGCCAAACACCAATTTTTTTTTAGCCTTAGAGCCTCATAATGAGGCACTAGCGGTATTGATGACCGCACTAAAAACGGGTGAAGGTTTTATCAAGGTTATTGGTGAGGTGGGTACAGGAAAAACGTTACTGTGCCGTAAACTCCTTAATGAAATCCCTGAGCATTTTGTTACGGCTTACATTCCCAACCCATATTTGAACCCTGACGAATTAAGGCGTGCGGTTGCACTTGAGTTAGGGGTGAAACAAGCGCAGCGAATGTCGGCACAACTACTAACGCAGCGCATACAAAACCGATTGTTAGAATTACACAGTAAAGGGCATTCTGTGGTGCTTATTCTTGATGAAGCTCAAGCACTGCCAGCAGAAAGCCTTGAAGCACTACGTTTATTCACTAACTTAGAAACTGAAACACGTAAATTATTACAAGTGGTTTTATTTGCCCAGCCAGAATTAGACCAACGACTTGCACAAATTGAGTTTAGGCAGCTGCGCCAACGCATCACTTTTTCTTATCAGTTAAGAGCAATGAATAACCTTGAAGTGCAGCAATACATTCAACACAGGTTACAAGTTGCCGGTTATAAAGGGGCAGCCTTATTTTCGACGGGTATCTGTAATAAAATCACCAAAGTGAGTAAAGGCATACCGCGAATAGTGAATGTTTTGTGCCATAAAATGCTGATGCTAAGTTATGGTCAAGGACATTATCAAATGACAAAAAAACAACTTAAGGCTGCCATTAAAGATACAGAAAGTATTGATGATAGTTTTAACTTAGCTGGCACTACCGCATGGCCAACTAACATGTTAACCCTTAGTGTAGTAAGTGTACTGTTAGTCGTTTTTGGCTATTTTATCTATTCTTTTTATCGCTCAGGAGCAGTATTGTGAGTGTTATAAACCAAATGCTTAAAGATTTAGATAATCGTGCACCCGAGCAAGGGCAAGCAGTTTCACCACCAGTGCTAAGTCAAAAATCGTCAACAGTAAAAATAGTATTAATTAGCCTTGTCGTCTTACTTAGCTTAAATGCGCTTGGTTATTATATTTGGAGCTTAGAAGCGCGTGTTGCAAAAAGTACTGAGTTGCAAAAACAGCAGCTGCAAGCGCCGCAGCCACCAGTGTCGCAGTTAGAAGCTTCAAATGACAAGTTGCCAGCGCAACAATTACAATCATTACAAGCTGTAAGTAATAAATCGCAATATCAAAAACCACAAGTGCAACAGCAGCAAGCTAGCAGTGAAAAGTTACCAATAGAAAAATCAGCTCAAACACAAGTTAAACCGTTACCCGTATCAAGTGAAAAGCCCGAAGTGGTAAACAAAGAGCCAGCAAAAATTGCTGAGGTGATCGTTTTACCAAGCATAGACAATTCAACAAACCAAAAAGCGGGTAAGATGTCGGTTTCTCGACGTCAATTATCGCCCCAAGAGCTAATCGCTAAAAAATTAGTACGGGCTGAAAAAGCCATTAATGCAAATGAGTTAACTAAAGCAGAGCAACTATTTGAAGAAGTATTAATTATAAAACCTAGTCATAAAGAGGCGCGCAAAAAATTGGCGGCTTTATGGTTTGGTCGTAAATCATACCAACAAGCTGTTAATTTATTATCTCAAGGTATCGCTATTGATAGACAAGACGGCGAGTTACGATTATTGAAAGCACGTATTCACCTCACACAAAAGCAATACCAAGCAGCTTTTACCACCTTAAAAGCACTACCTTCATATGAGCAAGAAGAATATCAAGTTATGCTGGTAAATGTTGCTCAACAAATAGAGCAATATCCCAGCGCAATAAATGCTTACCAAGTACTGATTAAAATGCAACCTTACAGTGGTCGCTGGCACTTAGGCTTAGCCATTGTTTATGATAAAAGTAGCCAGTTTTCTTTGGCTATAAATGAATATGCGCTAGCATTATCTAAAACAGATTTGTCAATTTCATCAGCAAAGTTTGCTAAACAACGTCTGCAAGCTTTAGGAGAATAAATAACATGGCAGCTCCCAAATTAAAAATGCGCTTAGGTGATCTTTTGGTTCACGAGCACATTATTTCTAACGAACAATTAATGCAGGCGTTAAACAGCCAAAAAACCACAGGGCGAAAATTAGGTGATACCTTAATTGAGCTAAACTATTTGTCTGAACGTCAGCTATTGGAGTTTTTAGCACAACAATTAGGCTTGCCGTTTTTAGATATTAGCCAGCGCCGCATTGCCACTGAAAGTGCCAGTTTATTATCAGAAGTACATGCAAGGCGATTACGCGCCTTGATTGTTGAAGACAAAGGCGACGCTGTTGTTATTGGTATGAGCGACCCTGCTGATTTAAACGCCATTGATCAACTTGAACAAATGTTAGCGCCTAAACGCCTCGAGCTTGCCGTGGTGATGGACTCGCAAATGTTTGAAGCCTTCGATGGTCTTTATCGTAGAACCGCAGATATTGAATCGTTTGCCAGTCAGTTAGAAGAAGAGTATGAGCAATCATCAAGCTTTGATTTGTCAACTTCTTTTGTTGATGAAACCGGCGATGCCACGGTTGGTAAATTATTACAATCAGTGTTTGAAGACGCGGTGCAAATGCGCGCTTCCGATATTCATATTGAGCCAGATGAAAATCAATTACGAATTCGTCAACGTATTGATGGTGTTTTACAAGAAAGCATTTTAAAAGAAAGTAAAATTGCCTCGGCAATGGTACTACGTTTGAAATTGATGGCCGGCTTAGATATTTCTGAAAAGCGCATTCCTCAAGATGGCCGTTTTCATTTGCAAATTTCTGGGCACAGTATTGATGTGCGTATGTCAACCATGCCAGTACAGCATGGCGAGTCAGTAGTAATGCGTTTACTTGACCAAACAGCGGGTTTACTATCGTTTGACCAAACCGGTATGCCTGATGATTTAGTCAAACGGGTACGCCATCAAATTACTCGCCCTCATGGTATGGTTTTAGTGACAGGCCCTACGGGTAGCGGTAAAACAACCACACTTTATGCAGCATTAAGTGAATTAAACCAAGCCAGTAAAAAAATAATCACGGTAGAAGATCCGGTTGAGTATCGCTTACCGCGTATAAACCAAGTGCAAGTTAACCCTAAAATAGATTTAACCTTTTCAACTGTATTACGAACCGCACTTCGTCAAGATCCTGATATTATGATGGTTGGTGAGATGCGTGATCATGAAACGGTAGAGATTGGTTTACGAGGCGCGTTAACGGGTCACTTAGTGTTGTCCACATTACATACTAATGATGCTATAACCAGTGCGCTGCGTTTATTAGACATGGGCGCGGCCGGTTTCTTAGTGGGGAGTTCCTTGCGCGCTATTATTGCACAGCGGTTAGTGCGCCGAGTGTGTGACAGTTGTACGCAAGAGTATACTCCTGATCCCCAAGAGCTATTGTGGTTAACTAATTTAGCCGGCGATAAAGTTAAAGCGGCGAAATTTGTTCAAGGAAAAGGCTGTCAAAGTTGTCAACACACAGGATATAAAGGTCGAATTGGTGTTTTTGAATTATTAGAAATGAACGAGCCAATGATGGCGGCACTAAAACGTGATGACGCTGAGGCTTTCACTCAGCTTTCTAAAGAAAATCCAAGTTTCACTCCGTTGGCAATGGCCGCTTTTGACTATGCGACACAAGGTGTTACCACAGTTGAAGAAGTGTTACGTTTAGTTGAAACCGTTGACGTGCAGTAATTGTTCGCATTTAAATGTAGGTGGCTTATTTTGACAACAAAGCATTCGCGCTTGCAAGACAGGTAGAAAGAGTAATTTATGGCATCATTTAATTATATTGGTCGTAACAGTGGCGGTAGCCAAGTTAAAGGCACCATTGAAGCAGGTAATACTTCGGCGGTAGCTGAGCAGTTACTTCGTAAAAGTATTACGCCAATATCTATTTTAGCTGCTAAGGATAAAGCTAGTGAAAGCCTTGCCAGTAAAGATGTCAGTGAGATTTTTGGCTTTAATAAAGTTTCTTTAGATGAATTGATAATTTTCTCTCGTCAAATGTATGCCTTAATGCGCTCAGGTGTGCCAATTTTACGTGCTGTTAACGGTATGTCAGAGTCAAGCAACTCTAAAACACTTAAAAAAGCATTAACCGATATAGGTAGTCAACTTGAAGGCGGCTATACTTTATCTTCTGCGTTAAACCAGCACCCCGATATTTTTGGCTCTTTGTTTGTTTCGTTAATTCATGTAGGTGAAAATACAGGTCAACTTGAACAGTCATTTTTAAAATTAACGACCTATTTAGAGCGAGAACAAGCAACACGTAAGCGCATTAAAACTGCTTTGCGTTATCCAACTATGGTAATAATTGCACTTTCTGCAGCGTTAGTTATTTTAAATATTTTTGTTATACCCACTTTTGCCAATATGTTCGCAAAACTTGGTGCAGACTTACCCTTAGCAACTAAGTTTTTGATTAGCAGCTCCAACTTATTCTTAAATTATTGGCCACACATGTTGGCTGCAAGTGTAGGGACTTATTTTGCTTTGCAAAAATATATAAAAACTGAAAAAGGGCGTTTTGTCTGGGATAAGCGAAAAATTAAATTGCCTATTATTGGCAGTATTATTGAGCGGTCGATATTAGCACGATTTTCCCATAGTTTTGGTATCATCTTAAAGTCAGGCATACCGATGACAACCGGCTTAACCTTAGTTGCCGATGCTGTTGACAATAGCTTTATGCAAGAAAAAATTATTGCCATGCGTTTAGCGATAGAAAGTGGTGAAAGCTTATTGCGCTCAGCTATTGCTAGTACTTTATTTACACCGCTGGTTTTACAAATGATAGCCGTGGGTGAAGAAACAGGGCGCGTCGATGAGTTACTAAAAGAAGTAGGCGATTATTATGAACGCGAGGTTGATTACGACTTAAGTACACTTACAGCTAGAATTGAGCCATTATTGTTAGTGGTTGTTGCCGCTATGGTACTGGTTTTAGCGTTAGGTATATTTACGCCAATGTGGGATATGGCATCTGCGATGCAAGGTAAATAACCCATTTTTATACCTGTGTATATTGTTCAGGTATCGTTAATTTAGTAGGCGGGAACTTGTTCTCGCTTGAATGAGCGCGATTAAAATCCCGCCTACAAGCAGAAAAAGTAACACGTTTATGTTTTAATTTCCTTTTACCTGAATTAACTGTATAGGCATGTTAATTCAGGTAAAAAAGTAGGTTAGAATTTATTCTACCAAAGGTTTTATTAAATGGTATCTAACAGTGAAAAAAAAGAAAAATCACTGGCAGAGTTTCTTGTCATCGTTGTGCTTGTTGGCGTAATGATGGCTATTTTTATTAATTTTTTTATAAAAAATGAAACACAATTTACCCGCGCAAGTTTTGCTGTCATGGCGCAGAGTTTTAATACCAAAGTGAACGCAGTACATGCACAATGGATGATGGATAAGCAGCCAAATGTTGTCTATCTTGCGTCATTAAATAATGTAAAAAAACAAGCAATATCGGTTAATAAATCCGGTTGGATCGATGTAAAAGAAACCCCATTAGTTTGTGAAAAAATCTGGCGCTTAGTGATGGAATCGCCAATTACAGCCATGAGTTTTTCAGTAAGCGCAATTGAAGTGCATAAAAGCAATAAAAAATCTAACAATGAGCAGAGCAAAGATGAAAATAGCCAGTGTCGTTATGTGTTACTTGACGGTAGTTATTTTCAATATAACCGAACAAAAGGTAAAGTAAGTAAAGTGATGTCGCTGAATTAGTGATTATTTTGTTCTAAACTGTAAAATAACAGCGTTAAATAAGTGACTTAGTAAATAAATCACTGTTACAATCAAAAGAATGAGAGATGTTGAGGTAAGTATGGCTAATATAAATTTAAACAATAATTCACAGTTGAAAGCACCGTTGAAAAAATCTTCAGGTTTTACTTTGATCGAACTGGTGATCGTTGTCGTTATTTTAGGTTTTTTAGCTGCAACAGCAATCCCTAAATTTTTAGATTTAACAGAGCAAGCTAAACAAGCAAATATTGAAGGCATGGCTGGCGGTTTTGCAACAGGTGTTTCATTAGCTAGAGCGCAATGGGAAGCCGAGGCAAGACCAAATGATGGCGCAACACCAAAGAAAAACTTTGTAAATTACGATGGCACCACAGTATATTTAACCGTTGAAGATATCCCTAATAACGTTCGTCCGGGTTATATCATTGGTACAACACCTATTTCTGCCGTTGCCAGTGTTAACTGTATTGAAGTATGGAATGCCATACTACAACAACCACCAACAATCTCAACAACAGACTTAGATGTTAATAGCTCAGTTGACTACTTTGTTTCAAAAGATGGCGCCAACCTTTGCCATTACTATTTAAAAGCATCGCTAGCGCGTAGTACAGTGAATACAAGTTTGTACTTAGATCCATCAAATAGCACAGCAGTAGGTAATAGTTTTACCTATGAACCAGCCAACAGCTCTGTTATTGTTTACGTAAATAATTAACCCTATAAAACTCAAAAAGCAAAGGAAATATTATGAAATTAATTAATTCACCGAAAAAAACACAACAAGGTTTCACGCTAATTGAATTAGTTGTGGTTATTGTTATCTTAGGTATTTTAGCGGTAACCGCTGCGCCTAAGTTTATTGATTTAACGAAAGATGCTCGAATAGCAGCAATGGAAGGGGTTAAAGGCAGTATTGAAAGTGCGGTATCACTTGCGCAATCTAAAGCATTAATTGACGGTCAAACGGGTGCAACAGGTGAAGTTCAAATTGGTACTACTTATTATGCTTTAGTTAATGGTTATCCTGCGGCAAAGGCTGCTGGAACAGGTGCGGGAACAACGAACAATGGCTTAGGAATTATTTCACTAATTGACTTAGACTCTAACTCTGATATCACTAAACAAGATGGCGTTACAGCAACAACGGCAACATTTACATATTCTACAGCTCCAACTTCTGCAAATTGTATTCTCACTTATACTGATGCTGCAGCTGGAGAGCGCCCTGACATAACATTGGTTGATTCAGGCTGCTAAAAATCAATTTAATAAAAAAAGAGGGCTTGCCCTCTTTTTTTATACCTGAAATTTACCATCTATAATAAAACTAAGGTAAGATATCTAATAATATTATTGTTTTAGCGACTAAAAAGGCAGCTAAACTAACGTTGTTGCAGTAGAGAAAACAAAATGAATGACAAAGGTTTTACGTTAATTGAATTAATTGTGGTTATTGTTATTTTAGGTATTTTGGCAGTAACAGCAGTACCTAAATATATAAACCTAAAAGCCGATGCACAAACGTCTACCTTATATGGCGTAAAAGCAGCAATGGAAGGCGCTTCAGCATTGGTTTATGGTAAGTCGATTGTAAAAGGGAATCAGAGTTTACCTGCTAGCAATAACCCAAAACCCACAATTACATTAACTGATGGAACAACGTTGGATATTGGTTATGGTTACCCTATTGTTCCGCCACCTATACCAGGGCTTGGCGATCCTGTCGCTTATTGGACTAACTTACTTGATTTAAGTGATTCATATGCGGTGAGAGTCGCTACCAACGGTGCTTTACTTGTATATTTAACTGGCATGGACATTCCAACAGATGTATCAGATCCGTGTATTGCAATATATCAAGCACCTACTAATGCGCTTGAGAAACCAGATATTCAAGTAAGAAAATGCTTATAGGACTTTAAAGTGCAAAATCATGCTCACACGTATAGTGTAAAAAATAGTAAAGCTGTGTATGGCTTTACTTTGATTGAGCTTATAGTTGTACTGATTATAATAAGCATTATGGCAGTAACTGTTTTACCAAAATTTTTTGGCTCAACAGGGTATCAAGAATATACTTATCAAGCAGAAGTCATCACTAAATTACGTTCAATACAAATTCGTGCAATGCAGCAAACTGATCCTACTAGTACCCAATGTCATACAATAGTGGTAACTGCAACTGCATTAGGTGTACCTGAAAAGTGTGACTTAAATCTAGCTGAAGGCTGGCAGGGGGAAACGACGTCTGTTGTTATTCAGCCTGAGCATACTGTTACCTTTGATTTCCCTTCAGGTAATTTTTCATTTGACGGTATGGGGCGACCAAGTTGTAGCTCATGTTCGATTTCAGTTAAAGGTGATAGCACTTTGTCTGTAGTTATTGAGCCAGAGGGTTATATTTATGGTAATTAATGCTAAGCGAAAACACCGCTATTCAATCAAATTGTTACAGTCAGGGTTTACTTTAATTGAACTCATTGTTGGCATGGTTGTTTTATCTATTTCATTTTCAGTTATAACATCATTGGTTTTACCTTTAAATGAAAAAAGTGCAGAACAACTTCATCAAGTTAGAGCTTCTGAATTGGGGCAATCTTTAATGAATGAAATTCTTTTACGAGCATTTGATGAAAACTCTGATATGGTCGGTGGTTTGGTTCGTTGTGGTGAACAAGGAACAACGTGTACAGGTAATGTTAATCTTGGTGCTGACAATGATGAAGGTCTGAGTGCGCTTTTTGACGATGTTGATGATTACATTAATTTTGTTTTTAGCACCGACGTTAATTCTTTAGGTGATAGTTACGCAAGTTTGTACCCTGGCTTTAGTGTCAATATTGCTGTGTGTTATAGTAATTTTACTGGTACTTGTAGCATTAACATAGAGTTAGCTAAGCTAATCATTATAACAGTTACTACACCTCAAGGTTTTGATTTTGTCTTTTCGTTTTATAAGGCTAATGCATAATGATAATTTCAGCTTCTTTATTAAGAGGTCGTTTGAAATGCTCCCAATCAATGAAAACTAATAAGGGGTTCACCCTATTAGAAATGGTTGTAGTTATTGTTATTTTGGGGGTGTTGGCTGCAAGTATCACCACCTTTATTTCTTTTGGCACTCAAAGTTATACCGATGTAACAAAGCGTGATGAAATAGTTTCTTCTGCTCGTTTTGCTATTGAACGTTTGAATAGAGAAATACGTTTTGCTGTACCCAATAGCATTAGAGTTAACGGCAATGCTACACAACAATGTATCGAGTTTACCCCAATAATATTAAGCACAATTTATACTGATATTCCAGTTTCTCCAGAGCCAAGCTCAGCTAATATTAAAGTAATCGCTTTTGATGAAAATTTATTTAATAGTGGCTTCACACCCAATTTAAAAGTTGGAGCATATATTTTAAATGCAAACGAATTTTACAATAACGGTAATGATAAAACTTTTCTTTTAGCAAACAGTACTATTGTCAAAGGTGTGGGCGTGAATGAAAACGAATGGACTTTAACTTTAGATTCACCTGAGACATTTGCGCAAGATTCACCAACAAATAGATTGTTTTTTTTCAATGATGCGGTAAGTTACTGTGTGCAAAATACTAGATTAACTCGCCATCAGGCATATACTCGAAATCCTGATAATACCCCCCAAACACAAGGTGTTTTGATGGCTGAAGATATTAATATGTTTGATAATAATGGCGACTTATTACCACCATTTTGGTCAACTGAAGCAACTCAACTCAGAAACTCATTAGCGACGGTGAAGTTTATTTTTGATTATAATAATGAAATTGTGATCTTTAATAATGAAATACAGGTGCAAAATGTTCCTTAAGCATTATAAATTTCAGGCTATAAAACAAAAAGGCAGCGCTTTGGTGTTAGCTATTTTTGTGATGATTATTATGACGTTGCTTGGCACTGCATTGGTGAAAATGTACAATTCAAGTAGTGAAGCGGTTGTTTATGAAGTGCTTGGTACTAGAGCTTATGCAGCAGCTCAAACAGGTATTCAATGGCAATTAACTGAAATATTTCCATTAAATGAAAGCAATATTACTTTATGTAAAAGCCCAATTGTCAATCCAAATATTTCAGCAACAGAAGGATTAGAGAATTGCAGTTTTAGTGTTTCTTGTGATAGTAATATTAGCTTTAATGGTATTCAATATTATACTTTAAAAAGTGTTGGTAGTTGCGATGTCGCGGGTATTAAAACAAGTAGAACAATAGAAGTAGAGGCGCGTAGTATTAATTAACAAATAATGAAAACTTGTGAAGTTAAGCATGTGTAAGTTTTTTTTACACTTGTTTAGTTTTAAATATCACTGTTATTTTTAGTGCTTTGTTTTTGTTTGTTTTTATTGTCTTGGTATGATTTATGCTTTATCTGTAATATAGGCTGTTGTTTTTCATTTTGAGGTTTTTTGATGATTAAGTTACTATTAAAAATTTATATTATTTCTCTGCTATTTGTAGTGAGTTCTGCTCAAGCAACTCTTATCACTGGTTCGCTTACAGAAGATAATTACATTAGCTATAAAGGTATCGATTTTGCTTGGGTTTCACCGGTAAGCTATCAATTTTATTATCAAAATGAGTTGTTTGCACCTGATGCACTACGTGTTGCCGATGGCTGGCGTTATGCAACGGATGAAGAGTTAACTATTATTATGCAAGAGCTCACTCTGGATGATTTTACTGCTTATGATCAGTTTAATGTAAAGTACTATATTCAAGCTGTTGAATACTGGAACACAGAATTAACTAACATTGATATTGATGATTTTGAGCTTGGTAAAATTAATAGTAATTGGGAAATTTCTGGTACATTAAAATGGGATTTTGAAACTTTCTACGTTAGATCATCTAATGTAGGCAATAATGGCTCAACACCCGTACCAGAGCCTTCAACGCTAATGATTTTTGCTCTTGGTTTAATTGCTTTAGCCTGTAAAAAAAGATTGTTCAAATAAGATAAAAACGGTTTAGTGTTAAGTTTCTTCAGCCTCGCCAATGCGGGGCTTTTTATTGTGAAAAATTTAGATAATCCTCTTTCATTTGAAACGCTTTATATTGCATATTTAGACACTTAGCGTTACCTTTGCTGTATTGGTTATTTATTTTCTTAGCAAGCTGTAGTTGGGAGCTTATTGATGCTCATTCGTTTTTGTCTTAGCTTTTTTATTTTATTTTGTAGTTTCTCTGCTGCTCAAGCCGAGCAATGTGCTGCTGTATTCTCTGACGGTGTTCAAAATAACCATAACGATGGCTCTATTACTTTTAACTGGGATGCGCGAGTTGTTAATAGCCCAGATAACATATTAGATTCCAATAGAGCAATTGTAGATGGCTCTGGTGGTGTGAGTTGTAATACTGGGGTGTGTTCAAGCTCGGGCAATATTACTGCTGCGATAAATTATACTAACTTTCCTGCTAATGCTAATAATGTCTCTGTTGGCTTTGGTCAAACATTAACTATTTCACCTGGCAGTTATAATAATATTACACTTGATTCTTCTGCTACATTATATGTGACCCCAGGCGATTACATATTGAGTGGGGTATTGTCGGTAGGAAATTTAAGCCATATACATATTACTGGCTCAGGTGTAGTACGTATTTTTACTAGCAATACGGTGAATATTGATAGTTCAGCAGGGGTTAATGTAGGTGGGCAAGCAACTAATTTACTTATTTATGCGAGAGAACGTTTTGATATTTTATCTAGCGCCGAGGTAACTGCATTTATTTATAGTAATAAAGATGTCACTGTGCAATCAAGTGCAGTTGTCAATGGAGCTATAAGCGGTAAATCAGTAACACTTTTTAGTCCATCAACGGTAAATTTTGTTAATACAGAACCTGAGTTTGGCGATTTTTGTAATAAAACACCAGTCCTGCCGTTAGCAAACTATCGCTTTGATGAATGTGAATACACTGGTTCCGGTTTTGAAGTGATTGATCAAACGGGTAATTTTTCTGCCATAACTCATGGTGGTGTTGATACCTTTGATGCAGGTCAAGTAGAACGAGGTGCTGATGTTTTTGATGAGGATCATCACTTTGAAACGAGTATAGCCCTTCCTAATAATTTTAGTGTTAGTACTTGGTTTAAAAAACCAACTAGTACCCATGATAGTCGTTATTTTGTTTTGGGATCAATGCACTCTGGTGGTGATTTACTTTATTTAGATCGAGATAACAGTTGGCGCTGGGGGGTTTATAATGTCAATACTGGCAATGCTAATGGTACATACTCTTTTGCTGCGCTTGACGACAATTGGCATCACATGGCTTTGGTATATAGTGGCGGGCAAACGCAGTTATACATTGATGGAATACTAACAGATACTGTAAATAAAGCGCCTTCAGGCACATTAGAGTACATTGGTACATCATTTGATGATGTGAGTGGTAGTAATCCGCAAGGTTTTAGAGCGCCACTAGATGAATTTATAGTCTTTGATGGTGCGCTGTCATCGTCTGAAATTACTGATATTTATAACAACCAAAATGCTGGCAATAATTATGATGGTAGTAGCAGGCAACCTGTCACTTGTTCAAGTATTATAGCAAATTATCGCTTTGATGAATGTGAATACACTGGTGTAGGTTTTGAAGCAATAGATCAAACGGGTAATTTTTCTGCCATAACTCATGGTGGTGTTGATACCTTTGATGCAGGTCAAGTAGAACGAGGTGCTGATGTTTTTGATGAGGATCATCACTTTGAAACGAATATAGTATTACCTAGCGACTTTAGTGTAAGCACTTGGTTTAAAAAACCTACTAGCAATAGTGATAGTAGACTTTTTGTTTTAGGATCAATGCAAGCAGGTGGGGATTTGCTTTATATCAACCGTGATAGTAATTGGCGTTGGGGGGGGTGGAATCCAAATACAGGGGCAGAACTTGGCAGCTTTTCTTTTGCAACATTAGATAATAACTGGCATCACATGGCGTTGGTTTTTAGCGGTGGGCAAACGCAGTTATATATTGATGGTGTATTCACTGATGCCGTTAATCGTGTACCTGTAGGCACATTAAAATATATTGGTACATCATTTGACGATGTTAATACTAGTGATCCACAGGGTTTTCGTGCCCCCTTGGATGAATTTATAGTCTTTGATGGGGTGCTGTCATCGTCTGAAATTACTGATATTTATAATAATCAAAATGCTGAAAATAATTATGATGGCAGTGCTAGAGCACCTGTAGTGTGTTCAATACTAGATCACTTTGAAATCAATCATGATGGTAATGGTTTAACTTGCCAGCCTGAAACTATCACCATAAAAGCCTGTGCAGATGCTGCATGTTCAGCGCTTTATAATGATGCAATAGACGTAGGGTTATTAATTAATGGCACTTTTGATCAAACTGTTACAATTTCTGGTGGTAGCATGGACACTAGTTTTTCTTATACCAATGTTGGAAACGCTACTTTAAGTCTTGATCAAACTTATGAGTGCAAAAATGGCGGCTCAACAAGCTGTGATGTGGTTTTTGCCGATGCTGGGTTCCGTTTTTTATATGGCGCAGCAGAAAGTACAATCATAGGAAGTCAAATCAGTGGTAATAGTTTTGTAGATACTGTGCAGTTACAAGCAGTTGAGAATGTTAATGGGGTTTGTACTGGCTTATTCACTGGTAATAAAGACGTTGATCTGTCGCAGCAAAACATTGCACCGGGTAGCACTACGGGTTTGAAGTTTAAAATAAATGGCGCAAATGGCACTACTATTGATAAGTTCCCAACATATACCTCGGGCATCACCTTGAACTTTGGCGCAGATAGTAAAGCCACTATTCCAACGCCTGTTTATTTAGATGCTGGGCAAATTCGGTTGTATGCTAAGTATGATGTCGGTGGCGTAAATTTAGTGGGTAACAGTAATGATTTTTGGGTCAGTCCGGCACAAATTGAAATAACCGCGAGCAATGGTAGCGAGTTGAATAATACTGGCTTTTTGGCAGGTGAGAACACTCATGCTGCAGGTGTTGATTTTACTTTGTCATTAAAAGCAGTTAATAGCTTAGGTACAACAACCACTAATTATTTTAGCGCAAATCCAGAATTAAAATTAATTAGAACAGGTCCTATTAATGGTGGCTCTGAGGGGCTATTGAGGTATTCATCTGCAGGTAATGGTATAGCAGCAACCGCTTTAGCTACAACAAGCCCTAGTTTTAGCACAGCAAACGGTGTCAGCTTTAGCTCTGGTACTTATAGTTATGGCAGTTCACAATATTGGGATGTAGGCTTAATTAATCTAACAGTTCAAGATGTGAATTATGGTGATGGTACTATTACTATACCTGGCGTTGCTTATGATATAGGTCGCTTTATCCCTGAACATTTAGAACAAACAGTGCAAAGTTCAGGCTCATTAACAGGTACTTGTAATTTAGGTACATGGGTGTATTCAGGCCAACGAGATGAAGGGACACAATTGGTAGGGGCAATTACTTACGATACCAACCCTATCTACCGTATAACAGCTTATAATGCTTTTGGGGTGTCTACAAAAAACTACACTACTACTGGCAATGAAGGATTTATGCGCCTACTTGAAACAGGTGTTGATATAACTGCGCCGGTTGAAGATGCCGTTCGTGTTGGGGGAGATACAATTAATAAAGTAGCGCTAACTGCAACTTTAAGTACAGGTAATTTGACTCAAGATAGTAATGGCGTGCAAGATTACACTTTTTCTTCTAATGATCACTTTTATTATCTTCATAATGCAAATGCGGAAATAGAGCCTTTCTCAGCACAAATCCCATTAGTGGTAAACGCCATCGTTGATCAGGATGGTGTTATGGCAACAAGCACACAAACAGCTCAACCAACTGGTGTTGAAGTTCGCTTTGGGCGCATGGTGTTAGCGAACAGCTTTGGCCCTGAAACTGCTGATTTACCACAATTTTTATCAACGCAATATTTAGCTGCTAGTGGTAAGTATATCACTAATATTGATGATGATTGCAGTGGTTTTAATTCCACAAAATTCAGTTTAACAAATATTCCTCCTTTGACGCATAATGGTTTAGCTAGTACTGTGTTTGGTGTGCTGTCTGAAGGTGAAAACTCATCTGTTGCATTACAAGCTACAGGTGCAGGAAACCAAGGACAAATTGGCGTCGAGTACAATATTTATTCTTGGCTCAAATATGACTGGGATTGGAACGGTGTTGCGGCTAAAGATTTTAGTGACAACCCTTCTGCCATAGCAACATTTGGTCTATTTCGCGGTAATGACCGTATTATTTACCAACGTGAAGTAAATAATTAGTTCTTTAACCATCATAGCTTAAAATAAATGTTTGAATTATCCATTAAAATCAGGCTATGCAATAGAATTGGCTTAAATACTCAGGTATGATTGTTCGATCGAAAATAAGTAATATATTTGAGTTCTCTCGAGTATAGTTTCAAGCTACTAATTAACTCGCATTTTCACAGGACATTTCGAGCTTATGTTTAAAAAATTACGCGGTATGTTTTCTAACGATTTATCTATCGATTTAGGGACAGCCAACACCCTTATTTATGTTAAAGAGCAAGGTATTGTGCTTAACGAGCCATCAGTTGTGGCTATCCGTCAAGATCGCTCTGGTGGTTCAAAAAGTGTTGCCGCAGTGGGTACTGCTGCTAAACAAATGTTGGGTCGAACACCGGGTAATATTGAAGCTATTCGTCCGATGAAAGATGGTGTTATTGCTAACTTTTTTGTTACCGAAAAAATGCTACAACATTTTATTAAACAAGTGCATAGCAACAATTTTTTACGCCCAAGCCCGCGTGTTTTAGTATGTGTTCCTTGTGGTTCAACCCAAGTTGAACGTCGTGCCATTCGTGAATCAGCCATGGGTGCTGGTGCGCGTGAAGTGTATTTAATTGACGAACCCATGGCGGCGGCAATTGGTGCAGGTATGCCAGTATCAGAAGCAACTGGCTCTATGGTAGTTGATATTGGTGGTGGTACTACGGAAGTTGGTATTATCTCCTTAAACGGTGTGGTTTATTCATCATCAGTGCGTATTGGCGGTGATAAATTTGATGAAGCCATTATTAACTATGTGCGTCGTAATTTTGGTAGCTTAATTGGTGAAGCAACCGCTGAGCGCATTAAACATGAAATTGGCTCGGCTTATCCGGGTGAAGAGTTAGTTGAAATTGAAGTGCGTGGTCGTAACCTTGCTGAAGGTGTACCGCGCAGCTTTACCTTAAACAGCAATGAAATTTTAGAAGCATTGCAAGAGCCGTTAACAGGTATTGTTAGTGCTATTATGGTGGCATTAGAGCAATCACCACCAGAGCTAGCGTCAGATATTTCAGAGCGCGGTATGGTACTTACCGGTGGTGGCGCTTTATTAAGAGACCTAGATCGTTTATTAATGGAAGAAACCGGCATTCCTGTTGTGGTTGCTGAAGATCCATTGACGTGTGTAGCAAGAGGCGGTGGTAAAGCTCTCGAAATGATTGATATGCATGGGGGCGATCTTTTCTCCTATGAATAAAATTGATATTTCTTCTTGGTAATTTAACCCAATAACGGCGTTAAAAGTACTCACAAACTCTTCGAGAAAGAATTTGAACAACCGAAGGTTGGCACGTAGTGTGGAGTACAGGATGTACGGAATAATGACTGGCGTCAACTCCGTGCTTTAGCCTTGTTCTTGGAGTAAATTCCTTCGAAGAAATGACCAATTTATTATAAAGAGTTGAGATAAATAGAACTTACAATAACAAGCTTGTAACTGGTTTTATATGAACCCAATTTTTAAACATGGCCCATCCCCACAGCACCGACTAGTCTTGGTGCTGTTTTGTTCTGCATTATTGATTTTTTTCGACCATAAAATGGCCAGTTTTGAGTCAGTGCGTGGTTATTTACAATCTTTGGTTAGTCCTTTGCAGTATATTGCTAATACGCCTAAGCAAGCAATGACATGGGCATCAGAAAACATTACTACCCGTCGACAGTTAATGGCTGAAAATCAACAATATCGATTAAATGAGCTCAAATTTCATGAGCAAACCATGCAGCTTGATATAATCAAACAAGAAAACGATCGTTTACGTTCACTACTTGCGTCACCGCTGCGCAGTGAATTGAAAAAAATGGTTGCAGAAATATTATCGGTAGACAGCGACCCATACAGCCACCAAGTGGTAATTAATCGTGGTGCTGGCGATGGCGTTTATGAAGGGCAACCCGTGCTTGATGCACTCGGTATTGTTGGGCAAATACTGCATGTAGGGCAAACGAGCTCAAGGGTGATTTTAATTACCGATCTTTCCCATGCCGTGCCGGTTAGAGTTGAACGTAACGGTTTACGGTTACTAGCCTCGGGTAGTGGTCAAATTGATCGGCTTAATCATAATTTTGTCCCGCAAAGTGCTGACATTCAAACCGGTGACTTATTAGTGACTTCTGGCTTAGGCGGCAAGTATCCAGAGGGGTATCCTGTTTCTACCGTGTCTTTTGTCAGTAACGATGAATCAAGAGAATTTATGCGTGTCTATAGTACGCCTGTCGCTCAAATAGATAGATTACGTTACCTGTTGTTATTATCTGATGCCGAGCCAGTGAGTATTTTTGCGCCAAAAAATAAATCTAAACTGAAAACGAAAGCTAGTAGTAAAACTAAGGTGACTAACTAATGTTTGCTCACAACGGCATTATTATCTTATTGACTTTATTGGTCGCGCTAATGGCAAGCATAATGCCATTGCCACTAAGTGTTGATGCTTTTCGCCCTGATTGGGTACTCATTGTACTTATTTATTGGTGCATGGCACTGCCAAATAGGCTCAATATTATCACCGCTTGGGTAATGGGCTTTTTGCTCGATGTATTATTGGGCTCGGTATTGGGTGTTCACGCTGCGGCTATGGCTATTGCGGTTTATATTGTTGCTGAAAATTTTCAAAAAATACGCAATTTTTCTGTTTGGCAACAAGCCCTGATCACTGGCGTATTAGCCGCTTTATATCACTTGGCGGTATTTTGGTTACAGCGCTTTTTAATTGATATCACTTTCCTTACTAGCTATTTATACCCAGTAATCACTACCATTGTTTTATGGCCTTGGGTGTTTTATTTGCTGCGTAAAGTGCGTCGCCATTTTGCTATTACCTAACCAAACTACTCAGTAACTATTTTTATGAAACAGCTCATTCTTGCTTCACAATCACCAAGACGACAATCATTATTAGCGCAATTAGGTTATCAATTTATCACGCAAGCTGCTGATATTGATGAGTCTGTAGGCAAAAATGAAAATGCACAAGATTATGTTACCCGCTTAGCAAAAGAAAAAGCGCACGCTGTTTTTGCTACTTTGCCAACACAGCAGCAAGAAAAATCTGTTGTTATAGGCTCAGATACTAGCGTGGTTATTGATGGTGATATTTTAGGTAAGCCTTCAAACGAAGCTGAGTGCATTACTACCTTGCTACGTCTTGAAAATAAAGAGCATCAGGTGTTAACGGCAATCGCTACCCTAAGCCAAGATTCGCAAGGAAAAAGTATAATTACAAGTAAGTTAGTAATCACGCAAGTAAGCTTTAAAGCGCTAACCGTTGATGAAATACAACGTTATTGGCAAACAGGTGAGCCATGTGACAAAGCGGGCGCTTATGCAATTCAGGGGATAGGCGGTCAATTTGTGACTACAATAAAAGGTAGTTACTCTGCAGTTGTCGGTTTACCTTTATATGAAACCGCGCAATTATTGGCTCAAGTAGGCCTGCCAACAAGCATATCTAAAGCCTAAGTTAAGGATTAATGTAAAATGAGTAGTGAATTATTAATCAATGTAACACCGAGCGAAACGCGCGTTGCCTTAATTGAACATGGCTCTTTGCAGGAAGTGCATATTGAACGTGAAGCCAAACGAGGCATAGTTGCTAATATTTATTTAGGTAAAGTTATTCGTGTTTTACCCGGCATGCAAGCGGCGTTTATTGATATAGGTTTAGATAAAGCCGCTTTTTTGCATGCATCAGACATCAACTCAAAACTCATTTTAAAAGAAGAAACAGATCAAGTACCAGATATTCGAGCCTTAGTTCATGAAGGGCAACTTTTAATGGTACAGGTGGTCAAAGATCCATTAGGCTCAAAAGGCGCACGACTAACCACAGACATTACCATTGCCTCACGTTATCTGGTATTAATGCCAAATGCTAGCCACGCGGGAATATCTCAACGTATTGAAAATATTGAAGAACGTAAACGTTTAAAGGACATTGTTAGTCCGTTTTGTGATGAACAGCAGGGTTTTATTGTCCGTACCGCGGGTGAAGGTGCTGGCGAGCAAGAATTACAACATGATGCAACATTTTTGCGCAGAGTGTGGAAAAAAGTGCAAGAGCGTAAACAGCGTAAACAAGTAAATAGGCCATTATACCAAGATTTATCTTTGTCTTTGCGAGTGTTGAGGGATTTTGTTGGTGTTGAGTTCGAGCGTATTCGGGTTGACTCTAAGTTAACCTACGACCAATTAATTACCTTTACTCAAGAGTTTGTGCCAGAGCTAACACAAGCAATGGAATATTATCCGGGCGAGCGTCCTATTTTTGATTTGTTTTCAGTAGAAGTAGAAATTCAACGAGCGTTGCACAGAAAAATAGATTTAAAATCAGGTGGTTATTTAATTATTGATCAAACTGAAGCCATGACTACCATTGATATTAATACTGGTGCTTTTGTTGGTCATCGCAACCTTGAAGATACTATTTTCAGTACTAATATTGAAGCCACTCAAGCCATCGCTCGCCAACTTAGGTTGCGTAACTTGGGCGGTATTATTATTGTTGATTTTATTGATATGCATAATGAAGATCATAAACGTCGCGTATTAAGTAGTTTAGAAATGGCAATGGCAAAAGATAAGGTTAAATTTAGCATCCATGGCTTTTCTTCGTTAGGTTTAGTGGAAATGACACGTAAGCGTACTAGAGAAAGTTTAGAGCATGTTTTATGTGATGAATGTCCTATTTGCACAGGGCGTGGTAATCTAAAAACAGTAGAAACACTTTGTTATGAAATATTACGTGAAATTGTCCGAGTTAATCGTGCACACGATGCTGATAAATTTATTGTTTATGCATCTTCTGCGGTCAGTGATTTTCTAGTAAATGATGAGTTTCATAGCCTTGCAGAAGTTGAAGTTTTTATTGGTAAATCAATAAAAGTACAAACTGAAACTATGTATTCTCAAGAACAATTTGATGTAGTAATGATGTAGCTGATTTTAAATCACGCTAAGGAAGATAATTTTTAATGTCAATTGTAAGCGCCTCTAACCGCTGGCTAAACCGCTTTTATAAAATACTGGCTATCATGCTGGTATTGTTAGCTGTGCTGATCAGTGCGTTTCGTTTGTTTTTGCCTTATGTTGAAAATTACCGCCAAGACTTTCAAGATTATATTAATAGCACTAATCAAACCAACATTGTCATTGGTGGCTTAGGTATGAGTTGGCAACGCTTTGGGCCAACATTAATTGCTAACCGAGTTATCTTAATTGATACCCAAGACGCCTATGTTTATATCAACCATTTAGAAGTTCAAATTGATTTTTGGGCAACAATCACCGAGCAACGTTTAATCTCTAGCGACTTAATACTTGATGGTGCAATTGCCACCTTAAAGCACGGTGTATGGTTAGCTAAAGAAAGTATTAAGGATGAAAATAATGCTGTCTCCTCTGCTACTAAAGAACCATTAGATGATTTTCAGCAAATTTCCGACATTTTCTTAAATCGTATTAATAGTTTTTCTTTAGTTAATAGCCAAGTATCCATAGAAAACAATGCACTAGAACGTCACTTTCGCATTAATAATTTGAATTGGTTAAATAGCGGCGAACGTCACCAAGCTCAAGGTAATATCACTGTTGATGAATTAAGCTCTAATAATTTAACGCTGAAAATTGATATTAACGGTGCGTCAGTAAGTGAGTTAAAAGGGCAGATGTATGTTGAAGCAAATCACCTTGATATAACGCCTTGGCTTGATAGTGTTTTAGCAATAGATAATGAAAAAACTAAAGCTGATATTGGTTTTTCTGCGTGGTTTAAAGTTAAACAAGGCGCAATAGAACGTTTACAAGTAGCCTTACATGACAATTTTATAAGCTGGCAAGATAGTGATTTAGCGAGTAGCCATCTAAATGACATTCAAGTAAGTAATGGACAAAATAATAATACCAATCAAAGTCAAGAAACAACTAAAAACGAAACGAAAGCACAACATAATTTAACCTTAAGTGCCGGGCAATTATTGTTGGTTAAAGACAAAAAACCGAATAGTTTTAAACTATATAGTACGCCACTGTTATTGCAGTTTGACCAACAAGCAGTGCAAGAAACTGTCTTACAAATAAATAAAAGCGCACAAGACCTTTCTGTTTATCTCTCTTCATTTGATTTAGCGCTTATCAGCCAAGTATCGCCTTTGTTTATCGAGTCAAAAGACAGTCGAGAGTTATTGTCGACATTAAACATTAGTGGCCAAGCACTTGATGTTTACTTCAAAAAAAGCGCGGGTGATGTGCAAGCATTAGCAAGTATTACCAATACTTCAACTAAATATAGTCAAGGTATACCGGGAGTTGATAACCTTGCTGGAAACCTAAGTTTCGCACAGCAAAATTTACATGTTAATTTAACCGCGAATCAAGGCGCGTTAGATTTCAAACAACACTTTGTTAAGCCTATTCCTTATCAATCATTAGCGGCAACAGTAGATTTATCTTTTGCTGACAGTGGCTGGCAGCTCAAGGTTAATGATTTAGCTTTAACTTCTGACGAGCTGAAATTGAGTGCTGACTTGACTGTTGAATCCCCGAAAGATGAACCCTTGTCTATGTCTCTTTTGGCTAATATTACTGATGGCGATGCAAGTAAAGCCCATCATTATTATCCGCTGACTACCATGAGCCATGATTTAGTCGATTATTTAAATGATGCTTTAACAGACGGTGAAATTAAACAAGCGCAAGTGTTACTCAATGGCCCTTTAGCTAAGTTTCCTTTCACCGATAAGTCTGGAATCTTTGTCGTTAATGCTGAGTTAGAAAAAGCGACTTTTAAGTTTAGCAAAGATTGGCCAGCCATTGAAAAATTTTCAGCTAATTTGAATTTCACTAACAATAGTATGTTAATTACTGGGCGTGCTGGTGAACTCGTTGGTCTTGATGTTAAAGGCGTGCAAGCAGCTATTGATGATTTAGGTAATGAGTCACTGTTAACAGTAGACACGTTAATCAAGTCCTCACCTGCTACTGATGTTGCAAATTTGATCGCACAAAGTTCATTAAAAAATAGTGTTGGTAGTGTCTTAGAGCAGTTGCAAATTGGTGGTGATATTAATGGTGAATTTCATTTAAAGCTCCCCTTAAACTCAACTAAAGATGTGGTTGCTAGTGGCTTAATAAACTTTGCTGATAATACTGCCGCTTTGCAAGCGCCACGCATGGACTTTGCAAAAGTACAAGGTCAATTAAGGTTTGAAAATAGCAAGATTACCACAGAAGGTTTATCGC
>Ga0316207_10001351_pt1 | contig 30864 bp, 28 predicted proteins | sample 6weekpyrite_MG_FD_204943 | JGI IMG/M metagenome (GOLD analysis project Ga0316207, IMG submission 204943) | Microbial mat bacterial communities from mineral coupon in-situ incubated in ocean water Damariscotta River, Maine, United States -... | ecosystem: Environmental > Aquatic > Marine >...
CTTTCCTGTGCTTCGAGTGGCAGGTCGCCGTAGAGGGGAGTGATTAAAATGTCATCGCCCAGGTTCATTTGTTGCAGTTGTATTTCTAGATGACGAATCTCGCCAGTGCCGGGCAAAAAAACCAGTAGGCTGCCGCTTTCCTGTTGCAGGGCCTTGGCGATGATGTGGGCCTGATGCTGTAGCAGTTGCTCGCGTCTGGCCCGTGGCGGTGGCGCGGAATAGTGAATTTCAACCGGGTAGCTGCGCCCCTCGCTGGTGACCATGGGGGCATCACCGAGTAGTTTTGCCGTTGCCGTACTATCGAGGGTGGCGGACATGACCAGTATTTTTAGGTCATCGCGCAGGGCGGCCTGGCTTTCCAGGCACAGGGCCAGTCCCAGGTCGGCTTGCAGGCTGCGTTCGTGGAATTCGTCAAAGATCACCAGGCCGACACCATTGAGCTCTGGGTCGCTTTGCAGCATGCGTGTGAGGATGCCTTCGGTGACCACTTCGATGACGGTGTTTGGTCCTGTCTTGCTGTCCATTCTTATTCGGTAACCAACGCGCTGTCCCACTCGTTCACCCAGGCTGGTTGCCATGAAGTGGGCGGCGTTGCGTGCCGCCAGCCGACGCGGCTCGAGCATGATGATCTTTTGCCCTGCCAGCCAATTAGATTCAAGCAAGGCCAGTGGTACGCGGGTGGTCTTGCCTGCGCCGGGAGGGGCTTGCAGAACTACATTAGAGAAAGCCGTGAGGGCCTGAGTTAATTCATCAAGTACGGCGTTGATCGGTAGTGTCATGACATTTTTGCTTTAAGGCCTAAAACAATGGTGCATTTTTGGATGCAGGGCGTTACTAAAAACAGATTCAGTTTGGTTTAAGAATTCAGTGTTATTTTGCCATGTAAATTGATTTAGTCGTTGTGAATCGATGGATGAAATCAACTTAATTGTAAATGGAAAATGAGGCTGAAATGAAAAACATGACAAAACTTATGGAAAATTTTAATTTAAACGCCAATGACAGTGCGTTGTGCTCGCCTATCGAAAAAGATCGTGTTCAACGTGCAAAGTCATCCTATAACACTCGCCGAATCGACAAAGACGTGATTGCGTCTCTGTTGACTGGCGAGATAATTCCGCGTGCCGGTGACCTGGTGCTGGCCGAGGTTGTCAGGCTGGGGCAGCACAAACGTATTGAATTGGGTCACGGGCGGCGTGCAACGCTTTTCCCTGGTGACGAGGTGATCGTTTGTTATGGCAATCGTTATGCGCCAGATCAATTTGAGGCAGAGATTCCTGCTGATTTGGCAGAGTGTCATCTGGTGGCGGCGGGAGGGGTGGCCTCTTTGTGTCTGAGTCGGAATAGCAAAATAAGAGCCCCAACCAAAATTCGTCCGATAGGATTGTTGGCGGACGCATCTGGCAAACGGATCAATATGTCAGACTGGGCGTTGCCAGCGCTTCCAGTGTTAAGAAACAACACTCCGGTTGTGACTGTGGTGGGCACGTCAATGAATGCGGGTAAGACCACAACAGCGGCCAATATGATTAAGGGTCTTAGCCGGGCGGGTTTGAAAGTCGGTGCTGCAAAAGTGACGGGCACAGGCGCAGGTGGTGATGTTTGGTTAATGAAAGATTCTGGTGCAGCGGCGGTATATGATTTTACTGATGCTGGTTATGTCTCGACCCATCTTACTGCCGTTAGTGAGTTGGAAAACATTGCCTCTAATCTGTTGGCGCAGCTGGCGCATGATGCTGTCGATGTGATTGTGTTGGAGATTGCAGATGGCTTGTTGCAAGAGGAAACCAGTGGCCTGCTGCGTTCTGAAAAATTTCGTGCCATAACTGATTCGGTAATATTTGCTGCTGGTGATGCAATGGGCGCGCACCATGGTGTCGAGTGGTTACGTAAAAATGAACTGCCTGTTATCGCGGTGAGTGGGGCACTTACTGCATCGCCATTGGCGCGTCGTGAAGCAGAGCAGATTATAGATCTTCCTGTTCTGGGTACTGCTGAGCTTTCATCTGCTGAGGTTGTGGGATTACTGAAGGCGAGTCAAGAAATTCAGAACGTATCAATTCAGGCGGCGTCATGACCACAATGCCGCCCATCCTGAAAGGCCGGCGTACTGCCTTGCTGGCGCGGCTTATTGCTAATGGTGTTGCATCGGCGCTGTTGATGGTCGCTGTTGCGCTGTTAATCAAACAGTTGTTTGATTCCTTTATTACTGCCAGCCCAGAGGCAGGGTTTGAACAGCTTGTTTGGTATGGTGTGGGATTGTTTGTTGCAGCATTGTGCCTGGCCGGGCTGAGTGTGTTGGAGCGGGTTGATGCCGAAAAAATGGGCCAGGACTTCACCCATGAAGTGCGTTTGGGTTTGTTTGCCCACATGAGTCGTCTTGCACCTCGTGAACTGCAAAAACGAAGTCGCGGCGGGGTGTTGTTGCGATTTATTGGTGACCTTACCGCTTTGCGACAATGGGTGAGCTTGGGTGTGGCACGTCTTTCCGTAGCGAGCATCACTGTGATTATCACTTTGTTAGCGCTCTCCTTTATTAGTATTCCTTTGGCGTTTAGTGCTGGCATTTTTATGTTTGCCGGCACGGCTGTCGCAGTCGGTTTGGGGAAGTGGCTGCAGACGACAATGCGAGAGGCACGTCGTCGGCGGGCTTATTTAGCAGCCAATGTTACCGAGAAGATTTCTGCCTTAGGTGTTGTGCAAGTGCATGGTCAGACACGCCGTGAAAAACGACGTGTACGGCGTCAAAGCCGGCGCCTGGTACAGGCTATGGTGGCGCGTGCACGTGCTATAGGTTTGCTGCGTGGCATTGTGGAGCTAACCAGCGCACTTGCTAGCGGTGTAGTGCTGTTGCTCGGCGCAGTGTTAGTGGCAAAAGGGCAGGCAACCCCGGGAACGGTGGTGGCGGCAATGAGCATTGTTGGTCTATTAACCCCAGCGCTTAGAGACATGGGCCGGGTACAGGAATATTGGCATGGCGCTGTCGTCTCACGAGAGAAGATTGGCAGCTTTCTCGAGATGAATCCGCTGGATAAAAAAGCAGCACATAGAAAGGCAAGGTTGAAAAAAGGTCCCGGGCGAGTCTCTTTTGACAATGTCAGTGTAACGGGGTCATTACAGGGATTTAGTGCTGAGGCAAAAGCAGGTCAGGTCATTGCTTTGGTGGGTGCAAATGGTTCAGGTAAGTCTACATTGTTGGCGCTGGTAGCGCGTTTAATAGATGCTGAGCAGGGGCGGTTAATGATTGATGGTCAAAATATCGCCCGTGTTTCATTGGCGTCATTAAGGCGAGCGGTTGGGTTGGCTTCTCCCGAGCTGCCATTGCTGCGCGGCACGATAGAGCGCAATCTTCGTTATCGTTTGCCTGATGCATCTGATGAAAAGGTGGCTGAGGTGCAAGCGCTATGTGGAATAGACAGTTTGTTGCATGAATTGCCAGACGGAATTAATACGCGGGTAACAGAGGATGGCGCAAATTTATCTTTAGGTCAGCGCCAACGGCTGGCCTTGGCGCGAGCAATATTAGGCAAGCCAAGGATCTTATTGTTGGATGAAATGGATGCCAACCTTGATCAGTATGCCGGTGATGCTTTGCGCTCAGTTCTCAATAACTATGAGGGAACAGTGATTATGGTCAGCCACCGGCCTGATTGGGTGGCGATGGCTGATACGGTTTGGCACCTCAGGGATGGTCGTTTGTTGGAGCAGGGACCGCCTGCTGAATTGTTGCAAGGTGATGGGCCAACAGCGACTTTGTTTCAACGGCCTCGGTTGGTGGTTAATGGGACGTAAAAGAACTCTATTTGGGTTTTTATTTATGACAATTTTAACTTTGAATCTTGAGTCGATCGCTATGAGTGCTGAGCTGTCTCGTTCAAAAGTACAGAAAGTCGAACTGGAAGGTTTACTCGATTATTATCTGTATCTTCCAAAAGACATCAGTGAGTCGACGCGCGTGTTGGTGTCTGTGCATGGCATTTCGCGTAATGCACGAACACATGCGTTGCGTTTTGCCTCGCTGGCTGAACAACATGGTGTGGTAGTGGTGGCGCCTTATTTCAGTGAGCGACAATTTCCGGATTATCAACGTCTAGGTAGAGCCGGGCGGGGGCAGCGTGCTGATAAAGCTCTGAATAGCGTGCTGAGTGAGGTGGCTCGTACGACTGGTGTGGCGACCAATAAGGTTTATATGTTCGGTTATTCAGGCGGCGCTCAGTTTGTCCATCGTTACCTGATGGCTTATCCAGAGCGAGTGATATCAGCGGTGCTAGGGGCGGCAGGTTGGTATACATTTCCTGATGACTCTATGCGGTTTCCGTATGGCACCAAAAGCAATAAACGTTTGCCCGATCTTCTTTTTGATCCTAAGCGTTTTCTTCAGGTGCCTGTCGCTGTTTTGGTAGGTGATGCTGATACAGAGCGGGATGAGGCGTTACGAAAATCAGAGCGGCTTGATTCCATGCAAGGTTCAACCCGGGTTGAGCGTGCCCGGCGCTGGGTGATGGCAATGTCTGCTTCGGCGAAGCAGTATGGTCTGAGGACAGAGTATTTCGTATCCATATTGCCTAATAGTGATCATTCATTTAGTCGTTCGATAAAACATGGCGCCATGGCAGAGCATGTTTTTGGTTTTTTGTTTGAGCCCCGGAATGTTCAAGAGAGTGCTTTATTATTTAGCGCTCCCTATGCAGAAAGTTTACCTCAATGGTTTTCCTTAACAAATGAACCTCTGCTGCAAAAAAGTTAAACATAAATTTCTAATTACTAAATATATGAAGGTTTCGTGTCCCAATAATCTTCCCAAAAAAAATCTTTTGGGAGGTGTGTTGATTCTGTTGATGTCTATCTCGTTCGTCGCTCGTTCTGAGGGGCTGGATATCAATGCCAAGGATGGTTTGAGTTACAAGTCTTCAGGGGGAAACTTTGAGATTAAGCTGGGTGGACGTTTGCATTATGACGGCTCACAGGCTTTTTTGGCTAAAGGCGAGAATATTGAGGATGGTTGGGCGGTGCGGCGTAAGTACGCCAAGCTTGGTGTGAGTTTGTATAAAGTTTGGCGTTTGGGTTTGCAGTACGACTTGGCGTCGGAGACAAAACCTTATGAATCATTGTGGTTGCGTTACAGTGGTTTTTCAGCGTTTAAAATTACTGTAGGGCAGATGAGTGGTGAGCCCTTTAGCCTGGAGGAGTCGACAAGCTCCAATGTGATGCCGTTTATGGAGCGGGCATTACCCAATGCATTAACACCGAGTAATAACGTCGGTGTACTTTTGAATACCTCGGGTTCTGGTTGGTCGGCAGCAGGCGGTGTGTTTTGGGAAACCTATATCGAAGACTCCGACCTTTTTAATGGCGACGAAGGAAGAGGTGTCACAGGGCGTTTTACTTTTTTGCCTGTTGACACGGGCGATGATTTTTTACATATGGGATTATCGGCCTCTTGGCGTTGGCCTGATGATAGCAATCGTGTCCGCTTTAGAGCGCGTCCTGAAAACTATGTAGGTAACAAGCGGTTGATTAGTACTGGCCGAATAAAAAATATAGAAAACTATTTGCTAACTGGCGTGGAGTCGGCTTATGTGCAGGGGCCGCTGACAGTGCAAGGTGAGTATATTCGAAGCGATCTGTTTTTTATTGATAATGAAAAATCGAATGAGTCATTGGCTGGTGGCTATTTATACGCGGGCCTTTTTATTACTGGAGAACAACGTTCATACTCTAGGTCTCGAGGGGTGTTTGGCAAGGTTAAACCAAAAGGGGCTCGTGGTGCATGGGAGCTGGCGTGGCGCTACAGTTATCTGGATCTTAATGGTGATGCTATTTTGGGCGGCAAAGAAGAGAATTTAAGTTGGGGGCTCAACTGGTATGCAAATTCGCAGGTGCGGCTGATGCTTAATTATATTGAGGTGGATGTTGATGAGCATGCTGGTGATGTCGATCCCATCTTTATTCAGATGCGTTTGCAAGTGGCTATTTAGTCTGCAGGTTTTTATATTCAGTTGATTGTAGTGATGGGGCTTAAGAAGCCTGCTGATGCAGCCGCAATATATCTCATGAATCATGTTTGGTCTGTCCTAATGGCCATGAGAGAGTTTTGTGACTGATTTGAAAAACAGCAAGCCGCAAGAAAACCCGCATAAGCTGAGCTTGAAGGAAATAGCTGATCTGTTATTTGAAGACGGTTTGCTTGAAAAAGAGGCCTATGAAAATCTTCAGGTTCAGGCGCGCTTTCGTGATGCCGGTGACAAACACCCGCTAACGGCGATTGCCGAGCAGAATATCAAGTCGGCCCTACTGCCACATCGACATTTGTCTGAGCATTTCCTGACCGAATGGCAGGCTGGCAAGATTGATGTGCCTTACTTGCGTGTCGATCCCCTCAAGGTCGATGTTGCCTTGGTCACTACTGCCTTCTCCTATGCCTATGCCGAGCGGCACAAGCTATTGCCGGTCGAGCTTGCGGCTGATTATGTAGTGGTAGCGACGGCCCAGCCTTATATCACCGATTGGTTGAATGAGCTGTCTCGCATCTTACGCAAAGAGGTGCGGCTGGTGATGGCCAGCCCCTCGGATATTAACAGTTATCTGGTGGAGTTTTATACAGTTTCCAACTCGGTGCTGGGTGCCAGCGCCGATGACTCCCAAGCGCCGCAGGCGATTAACAGTCAGCAGATGCTGGAGCTGGGTAAGGCTGGCAGTCTCGATGCCAACGATCAGCATGTGGTGCGCATTGTAGACTGGTTGTTGCAATACGCCTTTGATCAGCGTGCCAGCGATATTCACCTTGAGCCGCGTCAGGAAAAGGGCAATATCCGCTTCCGCATCGATGGCATGTTGCATACAGTTTATCAGTTGCCTAGTCCGGTGATGGCGGCCGTGTTGAGCCGGCTTAAAATTCTCGGTCGCATGGATTTGGCAGAGAAGCGCCGGCCTCTGGATGGTCGCCTCAAGACCAAGTCGCCTGACGGCAATGAGGTAGAGCTGCGTCTGGCCACCATGCCGACGGCGTTTGGTGAAAAGATGGTGATGCGTATCTTTGACCCTGATGTGTTGGTGAAAAATTTTACCGATCTCGGTTTTAATAGCCGTGAAGAGAAGTTGTGGAAGGGGATGATAGGTCAGCCCAATGGCATTATCCTGGTGACTGGTCCGACTGGCTCGGGTAAGACCACCACCCTATACTCAACCCTTAAACACCTGGCTAAGCCTGAGCTGAATGTCTGTACCATCGAAGACCCGATAGAAATGGTAGTGCCTGATTTCAATCAGATGCAGGTGCAGAACAATATTGACTTGAATTTTGCCGATGGAGTGCGGGCGCTGCTGCGGCAGGACCCGGACATTATCATGGTTGGCGAAATACGCGACCTTGAAACCGCTGAGATGGCGATTCAGGCAGCCCTGACCGGCCATCTAGTGCTTTCCACTCTGCATACCAATGATGCAGTCTCGGCGGTTACTCGTTTGTTGGACCTGGGGGTGCCGCACTATATGATTAGTGCCACTTTGTTGGGGGTGGTAGCGCAACGGCTGGTGCGAACCCTTTGTCCGCACTGCAAGCAAGCGGTCGAGCCTGATGTTGAGATGTGGAACAGTCTTAGTCGGCCGTGGAAGGCTGCTGTGCCTGAAAAAATCTATGGCCCTGTCGGTTGTCTTGAATGTCGCCAAACCGGTTACAGTGGTCGGGTCGGGATATATGAAATGCTGGCGATGTCGGCCAAGGTCAAGCGGCTGATTAGCTCAAACGATTGTGATATTGCAGCCATTCGCCAGCAGGCTCAGCAGGAGGAGATGCGGCCCTTGCGCATCAGTGGTATTCAGAAGGTCGCTGCAGGTCAAACCACGCTGGATGAAATTTTTCGAGTGGCGCCAGGATACAGTGAATAATTATTGCCTGACTGTGGTGTAAAGCTTCGGGCAAAAAAAAGCCCCTCATGGGAGGGGCGTGGTGTTCATGTCTTGTTGCTCTAGCGAGCTTTGCGACGTGCCAGGCCGAATGCTGTGAGACCAAGGGCCAAAAGGGCCAGCGGTGCTGGTTCAGGCACGGAGTTAGTGCTAGTGTTGATGCCGATGGTGTAGTTGCCGGTAGCGGGGTTGGTTGCTGGTGAGGGGGTTCCACCCCAGCCCCAGCTAGCTAAGGCACCGCTGCCACTGCCGTATTGAAAACCGTTGCCACTTGCATCTTGAGCGTCATATGTGAGTGAGGCGCCAGTATCGTCAGTTGCATCGCCATAGCCAGTGATGCCCAGCTGATAGTCGCCAGCGCCAAGGTTGGCTGAGATGTAGCTTCCAAGTGAGCCGTTTGGTCCTGTGGTGTCGTCATTGGAGGAAATAAAGGTACCGGCATCGTCAAACAGAAACAGCATGGTGTCGAAATTACGGGATGAGCCGAACAAGCCATTGGTAGCGGCTTCAAATTGTCCGCCACCCCAGGTGAAGCTGAACAGATCTTGAAGATCGCCTGAACCAGTCGAGCCAGTAATGCTGGTGACGTCAGTGCCCGCATACTGAGGGCTGAGTGAGGCGGCGTCACCAATTTCGGTAAAAGGAACTGCCATGGCTTGTGTGCTGCTCAGTGCAAAGGCAGCTAGCAGTGCGAATCCAGTTTTCTTCATTTGTTTATCCTCGCAAAATCAATAAAATCAGTAGTTACTTATTTGTAAGCAATTAGTGCGCCAAGGATATAAAGTCTTTTGTTTTTATGAGGTTAGTGTTTTTGTCTAGGGGTTTTTCTTATGGAGTGTAAAGATTTCCGACAGTCTGTATTGGTTGTTTTGCTAATAACTCAGTTATAGCTGCCTGGTAATTAACCCCATGGTTACGTTTTCATCCTGCCAGGGGATCTTGACTTGATGACCGCCACCTGGCGCGATATCCATGCTGCCGGTGAAGAAGTTTTCCATGTATTCCAGTTTTAGGTGTTGATTGCCTTGTGGCAGCAGGATTTCCAGTTCATCTCCGACGGCGAACTTGTTTTTGACGTCCACTTCCATCATTTTGCGTTCTTTATCATAACCAGTGATCTCGCCGACAAACTGCTGTTGGTTGCTCTTGGAGTAACCGGTCATATAGTTTTGGTGTTCGTTGGTGTGGTGGCGCTGATAGAAGCCATCTGTGTAACCGCGGTTGGCCAGGTTTTCCAGCACGCCGAGCAGGTTGGGGTTGAATTCACGACCGGCAACCGCGTCGTTTATCGCCTGTTTGTAGACCTGAGAGGCGCGGGCGACGTAATAATGAGATTTGGTCCGGCCTTCGATTTTAAGTGAGTCGATGCCCATCTTGCTCAGGCGTTCGACGTGCTCAACCGCACGCAGGTCTTTGGAGTTCATTATGTAGGTGCCGTGCTCATCTTCGAGGATGGGCATATATTCGCCGGGGCGGTTTTTCTCTTCGATCAGATATGGGCGATCGGCGAGGGGGTGGCGGGGAATGTCTCCACAGCTTGATAGACCGCTGCTGCTCATGGCGGCCATGCCGTCAAATTCAATCTTTTGGATGTCACCAGCATCGTCCTCAGAGGCGTTGGCAACGCCATATTCCCAGCGACAGGAGTTGGTACAGGTACCCTGGTTGGGGTCGCGGTGGTTAAAGTAGCCAGATAGCAGGCAGCGGCCGGAATAGGCGATACAGAGTGCGCCGTGGACAAATACTTCCAGTTCCATGTCGGGGCAGCGCTGGCGGATGTCTTCGATTTCATCCAGCGACAGTTCACGTGACAAAATGACCCGTTCCAGGCCCATGGATTTCCAGAACTTAACCGCTTGAAAGTTTACCGTGTTGGCCTGCACAGACAGGTGGATTGGCATTTCCGGCCATTTCTCACGCACCAGCATGATTAGGCCGGGGTCGGCCATGATCAAGGCGTCAGGTTTCATCTCGATCACGGGGGCCATGTCCTTTATATAGGTGTCGACCTTGGCGTTGTGCGGCATCAGGTTCGAGGCGACGAATAGTTTTTTGCCCAGGGCGTGGGCCTCGTCTATGCCAATCTTGAGATTTTCAAGTGTGAAGTCGTTGTTACGTGCTCGCAAGCTATAACGCGGCTGGCCGGCATAAACGGCATCGGCGCCATAGGCAAAGGCGTAGCGCATATTCTTTAAGGTGCCCGCGGGCGCTAATAATTCAGGTGCTTTCATGTTGGTTTCAACCACCGCTTGCAGGGCGCCGGTTGCTCCGGTTGTTTCAAATGTAGGGTGCGCATTGCGCACCATGAGTTAAACGATTGGCAAAGTGTTCGGGCAATGGAGCTACCTTTTCATCGCTTCTGCCAATTGGCGCAAGGCTTGACCACGATGACTGAGTTGGTTTTTGACCTCTTTGCTCAATTCCGCCGAGGTGCAGTCATGCGTCGGTACGTAGAACACCGGGTCATAACCAAAGCCATTTTCACCACGCTGCTCGAACAGGAGGCGACCTTCCCAGGTGCCCTGGCAGATCAGTGGTGTCGGGTCGTTTTCATGTTCCATATAGACCATTAGGCATTGAAAACGTGCCGTGCGTTTTTCTTCGGGCACATCTTTCATGTCGGCCATGAGTTTGATCAGGTTGTCCTGACTGGCCGCATCGTCACCGGCAAACCGTGATGAATAGATGCCCGGTGCACCCTTGAGGACGTCCACTTCCAGACCTGAATCGTCGGCAATCGCCGCCAGGCCGGTATGGGCAGCGGCGTTGCGAGCCTTGATGATGGCGTTTTCGACAAAGGTCAGGCCGGTCTCGTCGGCTTCGGGAACTGCGAACTCAGATTGCGGTATGATCTGCAGGTCGAAGGGGGCGAGGATTTCGCTCATCTCCTTGACCTTGCCCAGATTGCCGGTGGCGAGGACGATGCGTCTGCTCATGATTAGCTTTTCAGTGCTTCAGTTTGTTTTTCGATCAGCTCAGCTATGCCTTTTTCGGCCAATGCCAGCATGGCGTCCAGTTCGTCACGACGGAAGGCGTGGCCTTCGGCGGTGCCTTGCACCTCGATGAAGGCACCAGCCTCATTCATAACCACGTTCATGTCGGTTTCGGCGTTGGAGTCCTCGGCATAGTCCAGGTCCAGTACTGGCGTGCCCTCGTAAACGCCAACCGAAATTGAGGCTAATTGGCCGAACAGGGGATTTTTTTTGATCAAGCGCTTGTCTAATAAATGCTGACAAGCGTCCGCTAAGGCGACATATCCACCGGTGATCGAGGCGGTACGGGTGCCACCATCGGCCTGGATAACGTCGCAGTCGATGGTGATGACACGTTCGCCAAGGGCTTCGAGGTTGACTACGGCGCGCAGTGAGCGGCCGATTAGGCGCTGGATTTCCATGGTGCGACCGCCTTGGCCGCCGCGGGCTGCTTCGCGGTTCATGCGAGAGCCAGTGGAGCGTGGCAGCATGCCGTATTCAGCAGTCACCCAGCCCTTGCCTTTACCCTTGAGCCAGCGTGGCACGCGATCATCGATTGAGGCGGTGCAGATGACCTGGGTGTCACCAAACTCCACCAGCACAGAGCCTTCGGCGTGTTTGGTGAAGTTGCGGGTTAGTTTGATTTCGCGTAGTTGCTCAGGGGCTCGACCGCTTGGGCGCATGCTGATTCCTTCAAAAGTTATTCTGGGGTTGTAGAATGGGGCGGGATTATAGCGGATTTGGGCAAGTTAGGTGGCGATTACTCTCTACTAAAGGTATGCCTGAAAGTCCTGCTTGGTTAAACTGGCGATTGAAAATAAGAGCCGTATTTTGGCTGATGTTGATGTATGAGGCGTAAAGCTTGATAAAAACTATCCTTCCCCTGAAAGTTCTGCTTGCTGCGGTGTTGTGTTTTGCTGCGAATGTGTCTGTGGCTGCAAATGTAAACTTTGCAGATGATTTAACTAATCCAGACCGATTGGATGCCTCGACCACGGCGAGTTGGTCTGAAGCTGTCATTTGGCAGAGGAGTGGTGACGACGAGAAAGGGGCGTACTCTCTGGTGGCTGGTGATCGATCGTTAAATGATCCTTTGAGTTCTGGAACTGTCACGTCGATTGGTGGTGGTTCAGATAACAGTGCAGCGGCTGTTCTGACTGATGTGAATGGCGATGGCGAGCTGGATTTGGTGGTGGCCAACATGGGGGCGGTTAATAAGGTTTATTTGGGTAACGGTGGTGGTGAATTTACCTTGGGGCCAGATGATGGCAGCATCGGTAGCGAGACGGATGTCAGTACCAGTCTTGCTTTGGGGGATATGGATGGTGACGGTGATCTGGATCTGTTTGTTGGTAATTCCGGTCTGGCTGAAAGTGACGATCTGTCTAATAAGTTGTATCTGAATGATGGCAGTGGCAATTTTAGTCTTAAACAGCAGTCATCCGTTGATTTACCATCCCCTGATCTTGATGATACCCGTGCCCTGGCCCTGGGTGATGTGGATGGTGATGGTGATTTGGATCTGGTGGCGGCAAATGCGGGGCAAATCAACAAGCTGTACCTGAACGGTGGTGATGCCAATTTTGCCGCAGTTGGTGTTGCCATTGGCAATGAGATGGATACTTCTACAAGTCTGCTGCTGCTTGATGTGGATGATGATGCTGATCTTGATTTGATTGTTGGCAATACAGATGAGGTCGCTGGTGCCGGCAAGATCAATAGGCTGTATACGAATGATGGCAGTGGTGGTTTTTCTCGCTCATTCGAGTCTTTGGGGAATGATGATACAGATGCCACTTATGCCCTTGCCTTTGGTGATGTTGACCATGATGGTGATGTTGATGTGGTGGCGGCCAATAAAAATCAGACCAACAAACTCTATTTAAATAGAGGGCAGGGAAAGTTTGATGCTAGTGGTACAAGTGTTGGCGAAGAGCTTGACGCCAGCAGTAGCGCCATGTTGATGGATTTTGATAGCGATGGTGACCTGGATCTGGTGGTTGGCAATGAAAGCCAAACCAATAAACTTTATCTGAATGAAGGCTCGGGTCAGTTTTCCAGTATCGGGATTGATTTAGGTGATGAGACGGATACTAGCAAGGCGGTTTGCCTTGGCGATGTTGATGGTGACGGCGATATGGATTTTCTGGTGGTTAATCAAGGCCAGGATAACAAACTTTATCGAAATGGTAGTGGTGCTGGTTTTGTAGGCTTGGGGGCAGAATTTGGCAGTAGTAATGGTGAAGGTGGTCTTGTTAACAGTATTGTCGTTGATGATTTGAACAATGACGGTTTTAAGGATGTTGTGGTTGGATTGTATAAACAAGGCAACAAGGTTTACCTGAGTAATGAGGGCGTTTTTCCTTCAGTAGGTCTGGATATTGGAGTTGATGCTGATGCTGATGCTACCTATAGCATTGCCCTCGCTGATCTGAATGACGATGGTTTTTTAGATGTGGTGGTGGCTAATTATGGGCAGCACAACAAGATTTATTTCAATGATGGTGATGGCCATTTTTCAACGGCAGGGGTGGTGATTGGTGCTGATGATGAGGTTGAAATCTATGCTGATAGCAAGCCTCAGGCTTACAGCAAAACTTATAGCGTTGCTGTGGCCGATGTGGATGGTGAAAATGGTCCGGACATAGTGTTCGGAAATAGTAGCCAGTTAAATAAACTTTATTTAAACAATGGCGGTGGTGAGTTTCCTGATGCTGGTTTGGATATAGGTAGCGATATAGATTTTACAACAAGTATTGCATTGGCTGATGTAAACGGTGATGCCAAGCCGGACATGATCACCGCCAACTCTGGGCAGGCCAATAAACTTTATCTCAATGATGGAGCGGGTGGTTTTGCCGCGGGTGTAGTCATTGGTGATGATGCCGGTCTGGAAAAGGATGGTAATGTCAGCCTGGCAGTGGCTGATGTGGATGGTGTTAACGGTCCGGATATTGTATTTGGCAATGACGCGACTCAAGCCATTAAGTTGTATCTGAATGATGGCAGTGGCGACTTTACCGGTGCCGGAACCCCAATCGGCAGTGTGGAGGATTACAGTGCTGGTCTTGATCTGGTTGATGCTGATGCTGATGGTGATATAGATCTGCTGGTGGCGAATAAAAACCAGCTTAATAAACTTTATCTGAATGATGGTGTGGGTGGTTTTTCAGTGGCGATGACTATTGGTGAGGAAGTTGCCGAAAGTCACTTTATCAAGCTGGTGGATCTGGATAAAGATGGCTCTTCAGAGGTGCTGGTAGGTAATTATGGTCAGGCCAGCAAGCATTATCATCAGGTAGTTTATCGAGGTCATGTTGGGCGAGTGGTGTCCAAGCAAATAAATCCAATTGGCATGAAAGCGCGCACCGTTTCTTTAACGGCAAATTTTGATTCGCCAAATAACAGTCCTAATGATGTTGGTAGTCGCAATTCCGGGGTTGATTTCTATCTTAGTAATAATGGCGGTTTGAAGTGGCATCAGGTGAGGTTTGAAAAAGAGTTTTTCTTTCCAGAATTAGGTGATGACTTGCGCTGGAAGGCCGAATTAAAAAGTTTATCACCAGTGCGTACACCGGTATTGATAGATGTTGTGGTAACGAGAAGCAATACCTTGCCTGAATTTACGGCAACGCCAAGTATTAAGGGCGTGTTTGCTGTAGGTGAGACATTGGAAGTGATTAACTATGCGGCCACCGATCCGGAGGGAGATGATGTTGTTGTTAGTTACCAGTGGTATTCAAGCGACATAGTTGAGGAGGATGGTGCTATTACTAATGCCACTGGGCGCGAGTATGTTTTACCTGTAGATAGACTTAATTCGGAGATAACAGTAAAGGTCAGCGTTGAAGATGGTGAAGATGGCAAACGGACTGTGGTAACGAGCCCGGTCAGCGAGTCGTCCTTTGATGAGTTTGGAACCGGTGAGAATTCTGATGTCGGTAGTGCAGATGCTAATGCTGATGATAATACGGATGATGAAGAAGAAACCAATGCTGTTGTTAAGCGCACTGGTGGTGGCAGTTTGAATTTGTTGTCCCTGCTTGGTTTGGTGTTGCTGTTTATGTGGCGGCTGTTGATTGGTAGGCGGTCGACACCGGTTGCCGCGCCAGTATTTTGATGACAATTTTCGAATCTGATTTTTTGTTGGCTTTGTCAGTTGATCTCAAGCAGTTACTATATCCGCCTCGATTACTCAGGAGCTTCGCATGATTTTAAGCATGACCTCATTTGCTCGTCGTGAGCAGGATACGGCCTTTGGCAGTCTGCGTTGGGAATTGCGTTCGGTCAATCATCGTTATCTCGATGTAAGTCTGCGTATGCCCGATGAGCTGCGTGGCCTGGAGTTGAAGGTGCGCGAGCAGGTGGCTGCGCGGCTTAAGCGCGGCAAGGTGGAATGTGGGCTGCGTTATCAGGCGGCGGATCAGGAACGTGAGTTTGCTGTTGACAAAGAGCTGGTCAAGCGGCTAGCCAAGGGTTTGGATGATGTCTCACATCAGTTGAGCAATCCGGCCCGGGTCAATCCGCTTGAAGTATTGCGCTGGCCAGGGGTGATGCAGGTGGAGGAGTTGGATATGGCGCCTTTATATCAGGCTGCGCTGGCGCTGCTGGACGAGGCGCTGGATGACATGATCGACAGTCGTGCCCGTGAGGGAGAAAAGCTGAAGGCTATGATCGTGCAGCGTTGCGACAATATTGATGAGTTGGTAGTGCAGGTAAATGAGCGCCTGCCGGACCTGCGCCAGGCTTTGCGGCAGAAACTGGAAGATCGTCTTGGTGAATTGAAAGAGCAGCTTGATCCAGGCCGCCTCGAACAGGAGCTAGCCTTGCTGGCGCAGAAGATGGATGTTGATGAAGAGGTGGATCGCCTTAGCGCCCATGTCCAGGAAGTGCGACATATCCTGCAGCGTGATGAACCAGTGGGTCGCCGTCTGGATTTTTTAATGCAGGAGCTGAATCGCGAGGCTAACACCCTGGCATCGAAATCAATTGATGCTGAAGTTACCCGGGTGTCGGTCGATCTAAAGGTGTTGATCGAACAGATTCGCGAGCAAGTCCAAAATATTGAATAACAAAGAAGGTAGTAAATGAGTTCTAGTGATGGACAGGCGCCCTATTCGGGTACGCTCTATATAATTTCTGCACCCTCAGGGGCAGGCAAGACCAGTCTGGTGAAGGCGCTGGTGGAAGCGGTGGATGATATCCGTGTTTCGGTTTCTCATACCACGCGGCAGATGCGTCCCGGTGAGATCGACGGGGTTAACTACAATTTTGTCGATACTAGTGCTTTCGAGCAGATGGTGGCGGATGACGTCTTTCTTGAGCATGCCCAGGTATTTGATAATTATTATGGCACCTCGCGTGTTTGGGTTGAGCAGCAGTTGCGTGAAGGTATCGATGTGATTCTGGAAATTGATTGGCAGGGCGCCGAACAGGTGCGGCCACGCATGCCTGGCTGTGTGTCAGTTTTCATCTTGCCGCCTTCTCGTGATGAGTTGATTCGCCGTTTGCGTGATCGTGGTCAGGACAGTGATGAGGTGATTCAGCGTCGTTTCAGTGATGCGGTCACCGACATGTCGCACTACACAGAGTATGATTATGTGGTGATCAACGATGATTTTGATGAGGCGCTGACCGATCTGGCTGCTATTATGCGCGCCCGACGACAGCGCCGTGAAGTGCAGAAGGCGCGTCAGGGTGACTTGATCAATTCGCTTTTGAGTGAATAGCCGGAGAGTGAATAACCAGGGAATTGGTGTATAATCGCCCGTTAGCAAACAATATAGAATTTTTGGAGTTAAATCAGCATGGCACGTGTAACCGTTGAAGATTGTCTGGACAATGTAGATAACCGCTTTGAGCTGGTGCTGGTGGCAACCAAGCGCGCTCGTCAGATCGCTAATGGCAAAGAAGCGTTGGTGCCGCTGGAAAATGATAAACCTACGGTTGTGGCCTTGCGTGAGATTGCCGACAACCTGATCACCCCTGAAATTCTGGATGAGCCAGTTGAAGTTGAGGCAGAGATTGATGAAGAAGCCGCTGTTGCTGACGCAGAAATTTTAGCCGAGACAACACAGGTGGTTAAAGAAGGTGATGACGCAGCCTGATTGCTGGAGTTCTTGGTTTGAATGTCAGTGATTCTGCTGAGAGCGCTTCGCCCTTAACGCAACAAAGCCTGGAGCCCTTGTTTGACGGGGTTCGTGCTGAAATAGAAAAATATTTTGAGCCCGATAGGATCGATCTGATCCATCGGGCTTTTCTGTTTGGTGCCGAGGCGCATAAAGAGCAGAAACGGAAATCGGGTGAGCCTTATATCACTCACCCCTTGGCTGTGGCCGCCATCATGGCCGAGATGCGCTTCGATAGCGAAACAGTCATTGCCGCCATTCTCCACGATGTCATCGAAGACACTCCGGTCACTAAGCAAGAGATCACTGAGCTGTTTGGCGAAGAGGTGGCCGAGCTGGTTGATGGTGTCACCAAGCTGACTCAAATTACCTTTGAGACCAAGGCCGAGGCTGAAGCCGAAAACATGCGCAAGATGCTGATGGCCATGGTGCGCGATATTCGCGTCATGATGATTAAGCTCACTGATCGTCTACACAATATGCGCACGCTTGGTTTTATGCGGCCGGACAAGCGTCGTCGCATCGCCAGGGAAACTCTGGATATTTATGTGCCCATCGCCAATCGCCTTGGTATTAATGCGGTGCGATTGGAGCTTGAGGATCTGGGTTTTGCGGCGCTTTACCCTGAACGTCATCGTGTTTTGGTTGAAGCTATTAAGAAGGCGCGCGGAAATCGCCGTGAAATCGTCGATAAGATTGAGTCGGGTATCGCTGAGCGGCTTGAACAGGAAGGGCTGTCTGGCATTGTCAATGGTCGTGAAAAACACATCTACAGTATTTACCAAAAGATGCGTCGTAAGCACCTGCCTTTTGCCGAGGTATTTGATGTCTATGCCTTTCGAATCAATGTCGACTCGGTTGATATGTGTTATCGCGTTTTGGGTGCTGTGCATAATCTCTATAAGCCGGTGCCAGGCAAGTTCAAGGATTACATTGCTATCCCCAAGGCCAATGGCTATCAGTCGCTGCATACGGTGTTGTTTGGGCCGTTCGGTGTGCCTGTAGAGGTGCAGATTCGCACTGAGCAAATGGACAAAGTAGCTGAGGCTGGCGTGGCGGCCCACTGGCTTTACAAAACTGGTGAGGAATCCAGTTTTGGTACTCATGCACGGGTGCGGGAGTGGATGCGCAATGTCTTGGAGATGCAGCAGAACGCCGGCGATTCAATGGAGTTTCTAGAGAACGTCAAGATCGACCTGTTTCCGCGTGAAGTTTATGTGTTCACACCTAAGGGTGAAATCATGGTGCTTAAGCGTGGCTCGACACCGGTGGATTTTGCCTACGCGGTGCATACTGATGTTGGCAATCGTTGTGTCGCGGCCAAGATCGATCGTAAGCTTGCGCCCCTGCGAACACCATTGATGAATGGTCAGACAGTTGAGGTAATCACGGCGGGTAATGCCAGTCCTAATCCGGCCTGGTTAAATTTTACCGTTACGGGTAAGGCGCGCTCCAATATTCGTAACTATCTCAAGAACCTCAAGACAGATGAGGCGGTGCAGTTGGGTCGACGTCTGCTGGATAACGAGCTGGCAACCCATTCCAGTTCTATCGACCAGTTATCGCCTGAGGTCGTCGATGTCTTGTTAAAAGATTTCAAGATGAAATCCATGGATGCCCTGTTGGAAGATATTGGCTTAGGTAACCGTATGGCCATGTTGGTGGCAAGGCGGTTGATGCCAAAGAATATGCTGGCGTCGAAGCTAGGCAAGAAGGGGTTGAAGCGGGCCTTGAGCCGTTATATGCCATCGTGGTTATGGGGTGAAAAGATTGATGCTTCTCAGCCGCTGATGATTAAAGGCACTGAGGGCATGGTGGTCAGTTTTGCCAAATGTTGCCGCCCCATTCCAGGTGACCCGATTGTTGGTTTTGTGACCTCTGGTCGCGGCATTGTTATTCATACAGAGAGTTGTAAAAACCTGGCTGAGTTTCGCAAGCGGCCTGAAAAGTGGATTGAGTCCCAGTGGGAAGATGACGTTAAGGGTGACTTTACTGTCGAGGTGCGGGTTGATGTGCTGAATCAGCGTGGGGTGTTGGCCACGGTGGCGGCAGCTATCGCTGAGATGGGGGCTAACATTGACAACGTCAATATGGAAGATAGAGACGCTCGTCATAGCACCATGAGTATGGTGATTGATGTCCATAGTCGTCATCATCTGGCCAGCCTGATGCGAAAACTGCGCAGCATTGAGCCTGTTATAAAGATTGTCCGTTCGCGCGGTTAGATTCTGTTTTTTATTCTGTTTCACCTCTTGGTTGCTGGCCTGATAAACTTGGCTTCATTTCCAAAACATCGATCATACAAGAGGTAAACTCATGGCGCGTGAAATCATCCAAACAGATAAGGCCCCCAAGGCAATTGGTACCTATTCGCAGGCAGTCAAAGTGGGAGCAACAGTTTACCTGTCTGGGCAGATTCCGCTGGTGCCGGAGACGATGGAAATGGTTGAAGGTGAGATGGATGCGCAGATCCGTCGTGTCTTTGATAATTTACAGGCGGTGGCCGAGGCCGCAGGTGGCTCGCTACAGGATGTGGCCAAGTTGAATATCTTTCTCACCGATCTGAGTCACTTTGCCCTGGTAAACCAGGTGATGGCTGATTATTTTCAACAACCTTATCCCGCCCGCGCCGCAATTGGCGTTGCTTCATTGCCGAAAGATGCGGCAGTGGAAATGGATGCCGTTTTGGAATTGGCTTAATTCCTTTGTTTGCATCCGTTGAATTGCTGGTCTAATTGTTCTGGTGCTACTTAATTCATCACTGACCGCACTTAAAGGTGTCGGCCCGCGCATGGCTGAACGGCTTGAACGTTTGGGGCTGCACAGTGTTGAGGACTTGCTGTTTCATCTGCCCTATAAATATCAGGATCGTACCCGCGTGGTGGCGATAGGCTCGTTGCAGCCTGGTGCTGAAGTGGTAATTGAAGGTGAAATCGAAGCCTGCGATATCAAGTTCGGCAAACGCCGTTCCTTATTGTGTCGTTTGAGTGATGGCAGCGGCAGTATCATGCTGCGTTTTTTTCATTTTTCGGCTAAACAGAAGCAGGCGCTGGAACGTGGCGTGCGATTGCGTTGTTATGGCGAGGCCCGCCGTGGTCCGGTGATGCTGGAGATGGTGCATCCTGAGTATCGTCAGCTTGGTGATGACATGATTGCAACGCAGGAGGAACATCTAACACCAGTCTATCCTGCCACCGATGGTGTGGCACAAAAGACGCTGCGGCAACTAGCTGGCCAGGCCTTGAAGCTGTTGCAGCAGGGTGATGTAAACGATTTTCTGCCGCCTGAACTGCTGGCCAAACAGGGGCTGCCATCGCTGCAACAAGCGCTGTTTGAGGTGCATCAGCCATTGCCGGATACGCCGGTGTTTGAGCTGGTTGAGGGTGAAACCCCGGCCCGGCAGCGACTGGTTCTGGAAGAGTTGCTGGCCCATCATCTCAGTCTGCGGCAGCTGCGTCACAAGGCGCAGCAAGATGCCGCGCCGATATTAAAGCCTAAGGGGATGCTGCGTAAAAAGATATTAGCGGCCCTGCCGTTTGCCCTGACTGGTGCCCAACAGCGCGTGATTGCCGAGATTGATGCTGATTTGAAGCAGTCCTTCCCCATGCAAAGATTGGTTCAGGGTGATGTGGGCTCGGGTAAGACGGTGGTGGCTGCCGCTGCTGCGGTGCATGCCATTGAGGCCGGTTATCAGGTAGCGGTGATGGCGCCGACCGAGCTGTTGGCCGAGCAACATCTTAATAACTTTACTCTCTGGTTGCAGCCTTTGGGCTTGCAGATCGCCTGGTTGAGCGGCAAGCAGGGTGCTAAGCAGCGGCGTGAAAATTTGGCGCTGCTGGCCAATGGCGAGGCGGCATTGGCGGTGGGTACCCACGCCCTGTTTCAGGCGGAGGTTGAATTTGACCGGCTTGGGCTGGTGATCGTTGATGAGCAGCATAGATTCGGGGTGCATCAGCGCTTGGCTTTGCGCGAAAAAGGCAGCCGTGATGGTCAGGTCCCGCATCAGCTGATCATGACGGCAACACCTATTCCGCGGACGCTGGCTATGACTGCCTATGCCGATCTGGATAATTCTGTCATTGATGAATTGCCGCCGGGACGGACGCCGGTGGAGACCGTGGTGATCTCAGATGAGCGCCGCGCCGAGGTGGTGGCGCGGGTGCATAAGGCATGTGGTGAAGAGGGGCGACAGGCCTATTGGGTCTGCACCTTGATTGAAGAATCGGAAGTGTTGCAATGTCAGGCAGCAGAAGAGGCCGCTAACATGCTGGCTGAAGCCCTGCCTGATTTGAGGATTGGTCTGGTGCATGGTCGTCTCAAGTCGGTTGAAAAAGAGTCGTTGATGGCTCGTTTCAAGGCTAATGAACTTGATCTGTTGGTGGCGACAACGGTGATCGAGGTCGGCGTTGATGTGCCTAATGCCAGTCTGATGATTATCGAAAATGCTGAACGTCTTGGTTTGGCCCAATTGCATCAGCTGCGTGGCCGGGTTGGTCGCGGCAGCGTCAAGAGTAGCTGTGTTTTGATGTATCATAAGCCCCTTTCTCGTCAGGGTAAGGCGCGACTTGCTGCCTTGCGTGAAACCAATGATGGTTTTGAGATTGCCCGCCGTGATCTTGAGTTGCGTGGCCCGGGCGAAGTGCTGGGCACACGTCAAAGTGGCATGCTGCGTTTGCGCATCGCCGACCTGGAGCGTGACCAGGGTCTGTTGACCGAAGTGGGACAGCTGGCCAATGAATTGTTGCAGCGCTGGCCACAGCATGTGGCGCCGCTGATTGACCGCTGGCTGGGTGAGGGGCAGCGTTATGGTGATGTCTAGGAACAGTAATTGACAGGTAAGAGTTTGAAACGATTTTCAGTGGCTGAGTCTGGTGGTGAGCCACATTGGCGGATTGCTGCTGGGCCGCGTCCAGCCGGTTTGTCTGATGAGGTGGCTGAATGGTTGTTTGATGCTGATTCGCTGACCAAACGTCTGCGTCAGGCTGGCGGTGGTGATTTCAGGGTCAGTTTGTTAAAACAACGGTTTGAGCGCCCGCTATTGTGTGAGCGACGCGCGCTGGGACTGGATGACCGCGCCATTGCACTGGTGCGGCAGGTGCATCTGTATTGCGCTGGTGAGGTCAAGGTTTATGCCCGTACCGTGATGCCGTTGTCAGTATTACACGGCAGCTCGCGGGGCTTGGCCAGGTTGGGTGGTCGGCCACTGGGCGAGATGTTGTTTCGTGATAAGTCGATGCGGCGTAGTTCGATGCAGGTCGCCCGGGTTGATGAAGGTGATCTGTTTCATGACTGGGGTGTGGCTTGCGTAGAGACTGGTGCTGTCGTCGGCCAGGTTTGGGGGCGGCGTTCGGTGTTTCGTTTGTCGGGCCGGCCGTTATTGGTGAATGAAATATTTTTACCGCCGCTGCCAAAGAGTATAGGTTTTAGAATCAAACATAAGGTTTAGGTGTGGAAAAGGTTAAACGACAACGCCTGCGTGGTTATATGTTGCTAATGCGGCTGGATAAGCCGATTGGCATTATGTTGTTGTTGTGGCCGACTCTGTGGGCCTTGTGGATTGCGGGTGAAGGTAATCCGAATTTATGGGTGGTGGTTGTGTTTGTCGCTGGGGTATTCCTGATGCGCTCGGCCGGTTGTGTCATTAATGATTATGCCGACAGGGAGTTCGATCCCTACGTGGAAAGGACTCGCAATCGGCCGTTGGCGGTGGGTATGGTCACGCCGAAAGATGCGCTGCAACTGTTTGTTGTTTTGTCGGTAGCTGCCTTTGCCCTGGTGCTAACACTGAACACCCTGACCATCATGATGTCGTTTGTTGGTGCGGCACTGGCGGCCAGTTATCCGTTTATGAAGCGGCTAACCTATCTGCCTCAGGTTTATCTCGGGCTGGCCTTTGGCTGGTCGGTGCCAATGGCCTTTGCCGCCCAGACCGATGCTGTGCCTATTGTGGGCTGGCTGATGTTGATTGTGACCGTGCTCTGGGCCACTGCCTACGATACAATGTACGCCATGGTGGATAGGTCTGATGATCTCAAGATTGGGGTCAAATCGACGGCCATCCTGTTTGGTGAGTCTGACCGCACTATCATAGGCATCATTCAACTAGTTATGTTGCTGGTGTTGTTGCTTATTGGTCAGCGCCTGGAGTTGAGTTCGATTTATTTTGCTGCCGTACTGATTGCTGCCTCGTTGATGTTTTATCAGCAACGTTTGATCAGGCAACGTGATGCAATGCAGTGTATGCGCGCATTCAGAAATAATAACTGGATTGGTGTCGTGATTTTTGCCGGCCTTTATGGTCATTATTTTCTGTCATAGAAGTTCTTTTCATTAGTCTTTATTAAATCGAGTTATTTGTCATGTTGGAATCCATAGTTGCTGTTATAGCTGGTTTTGTGTTGCTTGCCTGGGGCGCGGACCGGATGGTGATGGGTGCTTCTGCCACGGCGCGTAATTTTGGTGTTTCACCGTTGATAATCGGTTTGACCATCGTTGGTTTTGGTACGTCAGCGCCAGAGATGCTGGTCTCTGGTGTGGCTGCCTGGGAGGGTAATACCGGGCTTTCCATAGGGAATGCGTTGGGCTCGAATATCACCAATATTGCTTTAGTCTTGGGTGTGACCGCGTTGGTGGTGCCGCTAACAGTGCATTCCGATACGGTGAAGCGTGAGATTCCTATCCTGCTGGCGGTTTCCCTGTTGGCCTATGTGTTGGTTTCTGACGGCGAACTGGGTCGTCTGGATGGGTTGTTATTGCTGGCAGGCATGGTGTTAATGATCGCCATGGTTGTGAACCTGGGGCTGAAGTCCAAAACGGATGATCCGCTGGAGGATGAATTTAGCGAAGAAATGCCTGAGGAAATGTCTACAGGTAAGGCTTTGTTTTGGTTGTTGTTGGGAATGGTAGTGTTGCTGGTGTCGTCACGTCTGCTGGTGTGGGGGGCGGTGAATATTGCCCAGGCTTTTGGTGTCAGTGATCTGATGATAGGTCTGACTATTGTCGCCATCGGCACTAGTATGCCGGAATTGATGGCGACGATAGTGAGCGCCCTGAAGAAAGAACATGATATCGCCATTGGCAATATTATCGGTTCCAATATGTTTAATCTGCTTGGCGTGTTGGCTCTGCCGGGACTGATTAGCCCGGGTGGGTTTTTGCCCGAGGTACTGGCGCGTGACTTTCCCTGGATGATTGGTCTGACCTTGGCCTTCTTTGTGATGGCCTATGGTTTTCGCGGCCATGGCAAGATCAATCGTTTCGAGGGCGGTATTTTGCTCAGTGCCTATTGTGGGTATATGGTAATGCTATACCTGTCGGCTACGGCTTGATTTTAAAAGGGGAATGCAGGTGTTGGAAATTAAAGTTACTAATGTTAAATGCAATGGCTGTGTAGCGAACATCAAGAACGGCTTGGCTGAAACAAATGGGGTTGAGTCGGTAGCGGTGGATCTGGCTAGTGGTGTTGTCAGCATCAATGGCGACGGTTTGGATCGGCACGGCATTGCCAGCAAATTGGCTGAACTGGGTTATCCCGAAACTGAATAAGGAATGATGTGTGAAGGCTGAAATGCAAACCCCGGCGCTTGATCAGAGCGAGCGTGACAAGCTTAAACAATTAGGTCGGGCGGTTGTAGAAACCGAAGCGGCTGCTGTTGCCGCCTTGGCCGCACGGATGGATGATAGCTTTGTCCGTGCCTGTGAGCTGATGTTGGCTTGCGCGGGGCGCATTGTTGTTATCGGCATGGGTAAGTCAGGTCATATTGGCAGCAAGATTGCTGCGACTCTGGCTAGCACCGGCAGTCCCGCGTTTTTTGTCCATCCTGGCGAGGCCAGTCATGGTGACCTGGGCATGATTACTACCAAGGACGTTGTGATTGCGTTTTCCAATTCCGGTGAGACCGAAGAGATTTTGACTATCATGCCGCTGATAAAGCGTCTTGGGGTGCCGCTAATCGCTTTAACAGGTAGTGCAGCTTCAAGCCTGGCCAAAGGCGCAGATGTCCATCTAGATATCAGTGTTGAGCAAGAGGCCTGTCCGCTGGGTTTGGCGCCGACATCCAGCACTACCGTATCGCTGGTGATGGGTGATGCCCTGGCAGTGGCGATGCTTGAACAGCGTGGTTTTACCGCTGAAGATTTTGCCCGTTCACACCCTGGCGGTCGTTTGGGACGACGTCTGCTGTTGTTGATTCGTGACATCATGCACAGTGGTGATCAGCTGCCGCGTGTCAGCGATGGCGTGCAGCTGGTCGATGCACTGATGGAAATGAGCCGTAAGGGCTTGGGTATGACCGCTGTGGTTGATCAGCAAGATAAGCTGGTTGGTATCTTTACCGATGGCGATTTACGTCGAGCTGTCGATCAAGGGGTGGATATCTATCACTCCAAAGTCGGTGATTTGATGACCACGAATGGTCGTACAGTGGGGCCGGATGATCTGGCAGTTGAGGCCTTATTATTAATGGAAACCCACAAGATCAATGCCTTGCTGGTGGTAGATCAGGATAATATTTTGGTCGGTGCCCTCAATATGCATGATTTATTGCGCGCTGGCGTGGTTTAAAGAGATAAATATAATGAAAGATATTTTGGCAAGGGCTGCACAAATCAAACTGCTGATCTTTGATGTCGATGGCGTGCTCACCGACGGTAGTTTGTTCATGGATAAAGATGGCCATGAGTACAAGGCATTCCATTCCCGTGATGGTCATGGCATGAAGATGCTGCAACAGAGCGGTGTGGATGTTGCCATTATCACCGGTCGTAGCTCGCCCGTGGTAGAGCATCGCATGAATGGCCTGGGCATTAAACATCTCTATCAGGGGCAGAATGATAAGCGTGTCGCCTTTGTTGAGCTGATGAAACAGCTTAACTTGCAGCCCGATGAGGTGGGTTATGTTGGTGATGACGTGATCGATTTACCGGTAATGCGTAAAGTCGGTTTGGCAGTGGCTGTGCAAGATGCCCATGAACTGGTGAAGAAACATGCTCACTGGCAAACTCCCAACTGCGGTGGTCGTGGTGCAGCTCGTGATATCTGTGAGTTGATCATGGAGGCTCAGGGCACGCTGATGGCACAAATGTCGGTCTATTTGGTGGATTAAGCAAGGGTGGCTGCCGCAATCAGAAAACGCACCGTCACCCTATGGGTGGTGTTATTGCTGGCAGTGCTGGGTTTGTGGATGCAGCAACAGGAAAATCAGGATGTGCGGCTGTTGCAGGATGATGCGGAGCCTGTGATGGATTATTCCCTGTCTGATTTCGAGATCACGGCGATGGATGAACAGGGACGCCCCAAGCATCGGCTGCAGGGTGCTTCGTTGTCACACTATGCTGAAACAGATTTTGCTGAACTGGTTCAGCCGCATCTGGAGGTTTATCGTGATGACGCCGGACCGATGACGTTGGATGCAGAGGTGGCCATGGTCTATCAGGGCGGTGAGTCGGTGTTGTTGCAGGGCGATGTAAAAATCCTACGTCAGAATCAGGCTAAGCAGGGTGATATGCAGGTGGATACTCGTGATGTCTGGTTCTATGCCGATCGGGAAGTCGCCGAAACCAGTGAGCTTGTGACAATACGAGATGGTATTGGCACAACCACGGCGAGGGGAATGAAGGTCGATACCCAGGCGGGAACTGTACATCTGTTGGCTGCTGTGCGAGGTGAATATGTGTTGGAGTAGGGTGGGGCTGGTATATGTGTTGGCTTTTGGACTAGCATTATTGTTGGCAACTGCTTCGGCCGCGGAACCTGAGCAGCAGCCAATTTTTATCGAGTCTGATAGTCTCAAAATCGACGATGCTAAAGGTATTAGTATCTACAAGGGCCGTGTAGTGTTTCGCCAGGGACCGGATAGCCTCAAGGCCGATGAGCTGGTGATTTATACCGAGCAACGTCAGGAAGTAAAGAAAATTATTGCCACCGGCAAACCGGCACGTTTTGAACACCAGGCGGAACTGATTGGGGAGCGATCCTGGGGTGAAGCGGAAAGCATAGTCTATGAAGCGCAAACATCGCGTGTGGTGTTGAATGGTGAGGCCCGTTTTCAACAGGGCGATAATCAGTTCTCGGGCAACCGAATTGAATACGATGCCGATAAAAAACTGGTCAAGGCTGGCAAGGATGATGCCGGTGAGGGGCGGGTACAGATTGTCATTCATCCGCGCAAAAGTTCAGATGAGGCGCCGAAGCAGTAATGAGTGTGTTAGGAGCTGAGGCCATTTTTAAGAGCTATCGCTCGCGTCAGGTTGTCAATGGTGTGACGCTGGAAGTTAACAGTGGTGAGGTGGTGGGGCTGCTGGGTCCGAATGGCGCAGGCAAGACCACCAGCTTTTACATGATTGTTGGTCTGGTGCCTTGTGATAAAGGCCGGCTCTATATTGATGATCATGATATTACTGCCTTGCCCATGCATGCCCGTGCCCGTATGGGGGTGGGATATCTACCGCAAGAGGCCTCGGTGTTTCGTAAGCTTAGTGTCGAAGACAATATCAAGGCAATTTTGCAGGTGCAGCCGGAGATGACTAAACAAGAGCAGGAGGAGTTGCTCGAAAACCTGATTCAGGAACTGCATATCGGCCATATTCGAGACAGCATGGGGATGAGTCTCTCTGGCGGTGAGCGGCGTCGGGTTGAGATCGCGCGTACTCTGGCGATGCGGCCTGATTTTATCTTGCTGGATGAGCCCTTTGCCGGTGTTGACCCGATCTCTGTGATTGATATTCAGCGGATTATCAGTCACTTGCAGGAAAAGAATATTGGCGTACTGATTACCGATCACAATGTTCGCGAGACTTTGGGGATTTGCGAACGGGCCTACATCATGAGTGAAGGCCAGGTGATTGCCCAAGGCAAACCGGGTGAGGTGCTGGCCAATGAGCACGTTCGTCAGGTTTATCTGGGCGAAAATTTTAAGCTTTAGGCGACATTGATGGGGCTATTTCAATATTCTCTAAAATTCAGTGCTGCTATGTGGGGGCTTTCTGCGCTAAAATTCACCTTTATGACGATAGTTCAATCAATAGTACTGAAATCGAGCCAGGAATAACGACAACCGCATGAAACAATCGCTTCAGCTTCGTTTAGGTCAACACCTGACGATGACGCCACAATTGCAGCAGGCTATTCGTCTGTTGCAGCTTTCTACTCTTGACCTGCAGGCCGAGATTCAGGAAGCGTTGGAGAGTAATCCTCTGCTTGAGGTCAATGAAGACTCGGGGGCGGCACCTGAGAGTGAGCCAGGTAATGCGGTCGAGGCTGGTTCTGATTTAGGTACTCAATCCTCTGAGACGGTTGCTGCCGATGGCCAGGATGCTTCTGTTGATATGCAAAGCAGTGACATGCCCGATGAGTTGCCGGTAGATAGTAACTGGGATGATGTTTACGAAAGTGTTTTGCCTGCCAGTACAGCGGCAAGTGCACCGGCTGATGATAGGGGTTTTGAAAATCAGTCTGGTAGTGAAGAAAGTCTGCAGGAACACCTGTTCTGGCAGATGCGGATGACGCCTTTTAGCGATGTAGATATGGTTATCGCCGAAGCGATAATAGATTCAGTTAATGATGATGGTTATCTCTCGGCTAGCCTGGAAGATATTCTCTCCGGTCTTGAGTTTCCTGAAGAGGAAGAGGTTGGCCTGGAAGAGATGGAAGCGGTTTTGCACCAGGTGCAGAATTTTGACCCGGTCGGCGTGGCCGCGCGCGACCTGCGTGAGTGTTTGCTGCTGCAGCTGAAAAAGTATGATTCCTCGCAGCAGGATGTGATCGATGCGATTGCTCTGGTAAGTGATTATCTCGAGCTGTTGGGTGGCCGTGATTACAATCAGCTGATGCGCAAGATGAAGCTGTCCCGTGAGGCTCTGCAAGCGGCAATTGAGGTTGTGCAGTCGGTCAACCCCCGCCCTGGCGGTTTGATCGCCTCGGCACCGGCTGAATATATTGTTCCCGACGTGACAGTTAAAAAAGATAAAGCTAAATGGCGGGTCGAGCTTAATTTTGAGGCGGTGCCAAGACTTAAGGTTAACACTCATTATGCTGGTATGATTCGTCGGGCTGACAATAGTGCCGACAATACCTATATGCGTAATCAGTTGCAGGAGGCACGCTGGTTTATCAAGAGTTTGACCAGTCGTAATGAAACCCTGCTTAAGGTTGCCACTGCCATTGTTGAACGTCAGCGTGGCTTTCTTGAGCATGGCGAAGAGGCAATGAAGGCGTTGGTGTTGAATGATATTGCCGAAGAACTGGAAATGCATGAGTCAACGATTTCTCGTGTCACAACACGCAAGTACATGCACACTCCGCGAGGTATTTTTGAACTGAAATATTTTTTTTCCAGTCATGTTTCAACTGCGGCGGGTGGCTCCTGCTCCTCCACCGCAATTCGAGCACTGATCAAGAAATTGATTGCGGCTGAGAACCAGGTTAAACCTTTGAGTGATAGCAAGATAGCCAAGATACTGGAGAGCGAGGGGATTAATGTGGCGCGGCGGACGGTAGCCAAATACCGCGAGGCGATGTCGATACCACCTTCAAATGAGCGTAAGCGTTTGGTATAGGTTTTTTATGAGGGGTCATAAAAACTTACCGGGAAGAACACAAGAAGAATAAGCGATGGAAATTTCACAATTATTATCAGCTGAACGAGTTGTTTGTAATGTTGCTGTCAGCAGTAAAAAACGTGCGTTGGAGGCTGTCAGTAACCTGTTGGCTGAGGCCTCTGGTGCGGGTTTGTCAGAAATTGAGATTTTTGATGGTCTGATTGCACGCGAGAAACTGGGCAGCACTGGTCTTGGTCATGGTGTAGCGATTCCTCATGGTCGTTTTAAAGATGTTACTGAAGCCGCGGCTGTATTTATTAAGTTCGAGCAGGGCGTCGATTTTGATGCTATTGATGGTGCTCCAGTTGACCTGGTGTTTGCTTTGATGGTGCCACAGGAGTCTACCGAAGAACATTTGCAGTTACTGGCCTCCTTGGCCGAAATGTTTAGTGATGCCACTGTGCGTGAGCGTTTACGCCAAAGCAATTCTTCAGCTGAAATCTTAGCGGTTTTCAGAGATCGCTTTTCAGCGAATCATCAGGTAGCTTCTTCTCACTAAGTTGATTTTGTGATGAGCCGGCAAATGCAATCTCGGCCTGGCGTTATGCTGCGGGTGTTTGATCAGGGTGTTTTGTTGCAGGGTGCTAGCGGTGTTGGCAAAACCGATCTTGCCCTTGAACTGGTGGATAGAGGTCACTGCCTGATTGCTGATGATGCAGTTGAGTTTGCTGTCGAGAATCAACGCTTATTTGGCTATTGTCGGGCGGGGTTTGAAGGCTTTCTTGAGGTGAATGGTCTCGGAGTTGTTAGTCTGTCACGGCTTTATGGTGAACAGGCTGTTCTTGAGCAAGCCCCACTTGACCTGGTTCTGCTACTTGAAAATGACACAGCAGCTAACTATGATCGGCTCCAGCCTGTACAGCAGTCTTGGCAGTTGCTGGGCGTGACAGTGCCAGTCTGGTCCATCCCATATGCGAGTCAGCGTAACTTGGCTTTGATTGTGGAGACCGCAGTGCGCTTGAATCTGTGCCGACAGCAGGGCTATGATGCCAGTATCGATCTGCAGTCAAGGTTGTCCTGTCTATTAAAAGAGGGTGCAGCATGAAGTTGGTGATTGTCAGCGGCTTGTCCGGTTCTGGCAAAAGTATTGTTTTACATTCGCTGGAAGACCTGGGCTTTTACTGCATAGATAACCTGCCCCTGAGTCTGTTGCCGTCGTTTGCTGCGCAGATGTCTAATTCTCCCCGAGGTGATTATGAACATGCAGCCGTGGGCATTGATGCCCGAAACCTGAGCGATGATTTTGCCAGTTTCCCTGATGT
>Ga0316207_10001352_pt1 | contig 30860 bp, 32 predicted proteins | sample 6weekpyrite_MG_FD_204943 | JGI IMG/M metagenome (GOLD analysis project Ga0316207, IMG submission 204943) | Microbial mat bacterial communities from mineral coupon in-situ incubated in ocean water Damariscotta River, Maine, United States -... | ecosystem: Environmental > Aquatic > Marine >...
GTTGGGGTTCGATAAGATCAAGCTCGAAACCGGCAGCGGTCCGACATTCGAAGCAGCAGTCGGCCTCTACCTATCGCGCGGATTTCAGCCATGCGGCTCATTTGCAGGCTATGTCCCCGGAGAATTCACCAGACTGCTTGAGCTAGACATCGCATGACCGGTGCGCCTTCATTTTCGCTCGGCCTGCGCGAAATACCCTATCTTGCCCATGTTTGGGCGAGCCCGTTCCGAAAAGCTCGCCAACCCGTGCAAGGCGCGCCGCGCATCGACGGGCAGCCGGTGCTCGTTGTACCCGGCCTCCTGTCAGGCGATCGTGCAACATCGCTGTTGCGCCGTTCTCTCGATGCGGCGGGATTTCGCGCTTACGGATCGACATTCCGGTTTCTGCGCGGTGTTACGCCGCAGGCGATGGAGCGCAGTGAAGAACGGCTCACCGACATTGTCGAGCGTGAAGGGCGCAAGGCGGTTCTGATCGGATGGAGCCTGGGCGGCCTCTATTCCAGAGTTCTTGCCCAACGCCACCCCGACAAGGTTGCCATGGTGGTGACGCTAGGCTCCCCATTTTCAGGCGATCGACGCGCGAACAATGCCTGGCGGATCTACCACGCGCTGAACGATCATTCGGTTGACGCGCCAAGCGTGGCCGATGATCCCAGCATTAAACCGCCCGTTCACACCGTCGCCGTCTGGTCCCCGATCGATGGCGTGATCGCCCCGCAATGCGCTTGCGGTGAGCAAGGCGAACGCGACGTCGCGATTGAAATGCGCGCCCGACACATGGCGTTCGGTGCCCATCCCAAAACAATTGAACAAATCGTCGAAATTGTAGCCGGGCAACTGGCCCGCATCTCTTAAACCAGCGCGGTTAAGACCTGATCGGGTGGCCTATGGCCGTCAGCCCAGAACTGGATATTGGCGATGACCTTTTCGCCCGATGCTTCGCGCCCCTCTGCGGTGGCGCTGCCGATATGAGGAAGGGTCATGACATTGGGGTGGTCCAACAGTCGTCGATCGACATTGGGCTCATCGGGATAAACGTCCAATCCAGCGCCGGCGAGATGGCCGTCATACAAAGCCGCGATCAACGCCTCCTGGTCGATCAATTCGCCGCGCGCTGTGTTGATGATGCTTGCCCCGCGCTTCATCAGGGCAATCCGGCGCGCATCAATCATCGCCCGGGAATCATCGTTGAGCGGGCAGTGCAGGGTAAGTATGTCAGCTTCTGCCATCAGCGCATCGACGCTTTCGACAAATCGCGCGCCCAAAATCTGTTCAAGGGCTGCGGGAAGCTGTTTTCTGTTGGTATACGCAATTTCAAGGCCAAAGGCGCGCGCACGGTGGGCAACCGCCTGGCCGATCCGCCCCATGCCGACAATGCCCAAAACTTTGCCAGCCAGTTTTCGCCCGAGCATGCCCGATGGGGCCCAGCCGGTCCATTCGCCGCGCCTTACCAGGCCTGTGCCTTCGCGGATGCGCCGAGGCACACCGATAATGCCGGCCATCGCAATGTCGGCTGTGTCGTCGGTGAAGACACCTGGCGTATTGGTGACGATGATTTTTCGAGCAGCGGCCGCAGCAAGGTCGATATGTTCGGTCCCTGCGCCGAAATTGGCGATTAGGCGCAGTCTGTCTCCTGCGCCTTCGATCATTTCTGCATCAATACGGTCTGTGACAGTCGGAACCAACACATCACAATCCGCCATCGCTGCAATCAATTGGTCACGCGTCAGCGGCGTGTCCTGGGTGTTGAGCGTAGCATTATAGAGCTCGCTCATGCGTGCCTCGACACTGGGCATCAGGTGGCGAGTGACCACCACTTTGGGTTTGCCATCGGAAAATTGCGGAGGTGATTGCGGTTCAGCCATAGCAAAAGCGCTAGGGGCATAGGCACGATCTGGTCAAGCACCGGCTACCCGAAATGATACAAGTCGTATCTTGGGCTGAGAGATGCTTGAAGCGGCACCTGCTTGGGCGTTATGGAGAAGCCTATGAACGCGCTCAGATTACCGATCCTTTTCTCGCTCTTTCTGGCTTTCGCAGCGAGCATCGCCTCAACGCCTGCCCATGCACAAGAACGCGAGGTTCCATATTGGGCAACCTTGCGCTTTGACGAGGTGAATATGCGCGTTGGGCCCAGCGAACAGTACAAGATCGACTGGGTTTACAAGCGCGAAGGACTGCCGGTGAAGGTTGTGCGCCTGCGCGAAGGTTGGCGCTTGGTCCAGGATCACGAAGGCACGCAAGGGTGGATCGCTGCCAGCCAGCTAAGCCCGCGTCTTGGCGCCTTGATCGTCGGAGAGGGGCTCGCCGATATGCGCGAAGAACCAGCGGCCACATCCGCGCTAAGATGGCGCGCGGAGCCGGGCGTCGTGGGCGAACTTATGCGTTGCAGAGAGGGCTTTTGCGAGATCGACGTTGCAGGGCGATCCGGATGGATCGATCAAACCCGCTTGTGGGGTGTGGGCGAAATGGAACCCACGACCCCCTAAGCGATAGGCCCCTAAACGATTGGCCCCTTAGTCAGCGCGCAGAACTAGGTAAGCTCAACCGCGATTGCAGTCGCTTCGCCGCCGCCGATGCACAGGCTTGCGACACCTTTGGTTTTGCCTTGCGTTTTGAGCGCATTGATCAGCGTCACAATGATACGCGTGCCCGATGCTCCGATCGGGTGGCCTAGAGCAGTCGCGCCGCCGTTCACGTTGATCTTGGCGTGATCAATGCCGATGTCGCGCATTGCGAACATGGCGACGCAGGCGAAGGCTTCGTTGACTTCCCAAAGGTCCACATCATCGATGCTCCACCCGGCATTGCTGAGCACTTTTTCAATCGCGCCAACAGGCGCAACGGTGAAGTCCTTGGGTTCGCGGGCATGGGCGGCCATTGCGACAACTTTTGCAACCGGTGATTGGCCTGCTTCGTTGGCCACGCTTTCGCGGGTCAGAACGACCGCAGCAGCGCCGTCCGAGATTGAACTAGAAGTCGCAGCGGTGATCGTGCCGTCTTTAGCAAAGGCAGGACGCAAAGTTGGAATTTTGTCAGGCCGGCCACGGCCCGGCTGTTCGTCTGTATCGACGGTCACTTCGCCTTTGCGCGTCGAGAATGTGACCGGGACAACTTCATCGGCGAATGCGCCGTTTTCAATTGCGGCGTTTGCGCGGGTCAGCGATTCAATCGAATAGGCGTCCTGATCTTCGCGGGTCAGCTGGTAATCGTCTGCTGTGTCCTGTGCAAAGGTGCCCATTGCGCGGCCTTCTTCATAGGCATCTTCCAGCCCATCGAGGAACATATGATCATAGGCCGTGTCGTGCCCGATGCGCGCGCCCGAACGGTGCTTTTTAAGAAGGTATGGCGCGTTGGTCATGCTTTCCATGCCGCCTGCAACCACATAATCAACGGTGCCGCTGGCGAGCGCCTCTGCGCCCATAATCACGGTTTGCATGCCGCTCCCGCAGACTTTGTTTACAGTGGTTGCCTGAACCGATTTTGGAAGCCCTGCTTTGACCATCGCCTGACGCGCGGGCGCTTGGCCAAGGCCTGCCGGAAGCACGCAGCCCATATAGGCCCGGTCAAACTTTTCGCCCGCTACGCCCGAACGCTCCACCGCCGCTTTTACAGCCGTTGCGCCAAGATCGGTTGCAGACACATCCGACAATGCGCCCTGCATGCCGCCCATCGGGGTGCGGGCGTAGGACAGAATGACGATCGGATCGGCGGCGTTGAACTGGCTCATAGAGGGTTCCTTTAAGGGAAGAGGATTTGTTGGCGTCGATGTAGTGACGACGCGCATTATTGGCAATCGCGAGTGCGCGCAGCTTGCAAGCGGGCGGGCTTTGCGTAAGAACCGATGGCAAATCGAAACGAAATTCACGGGAGAATGCAAGAATGGCCGATGATCGCCGCGAGGAACTCGAGAGTCTGCTGAAACGTCAACGCGATGCTTTCACCGCTTCAAGGCCGGAAAGCATGTCGATGCGCAAGGACCGGATCAAGCGCGCGATGGCGTTGGTCAAGGAACACGGCGAAAATCTGTGCAAGGCGATGAGCGCCGACTTTGGCAGCCGTGCGATGGAACAGTCGATGATGACCGACATCGCCACGACTTATGGTTCAGGCAAGCATGCACTCAAGAACATGGACAAGTGGGCCAAGACGTCGAAGCGTTCTGTCCAATTCCCGCTTGGGCTGTTGGGTGCCAAGGCAGAGGTCCGCTACGAACCAAAAGGCGTCATTGGCATTCTTAGCCCGTGGAATTTCCCGGTGCAGCTCGCTTTTGGTCCGCTGATGCAAGTCCTTGCGGCGGGCAACCGTGCGATGATCAAACCGAGCGAGTTTACCGAGCGCACCAGCCTGCTGATGGCGGAGCTGGTTGAAGAGTATTTCACCCCCGATGAAGTCGCGACGGTAACCGGCGGGCCCGAGGTCGCAGCTGCGTTCTCCTCACTACCTTTCGATCACCTCGTATTCACTGGTTCGACCGCAACCGGGCGGCGCGTGATGGAGGCAGCGTCTAAGAACCTTGTGCCGGTCACGCTCGAACTGGGCGGGAAATCGCCCGTCATCATGGGCCGCAGCGCCGACTATGCCAAAGCGGGCGAACGGATTGCGCTGGGCAAGATGATGAATGCAGGCCAGATCTGCCTCGCACCTGACTATATGTATGTGCCTGAAGACAAACAGGATGAAGCGGTCGCAGGTGTCTCTGACGGCGTTTCGGCCATGTATCCCACGCTGCTTGAGAATGACGACTATGCATCGGTCGTATCGGATCGCCATTTCGAACGGCTTAAAGGCATGGTCGAAGATGCGCGCGACAAGGGTGCAGAGGTGATCGAGGTCAATCCGGGCAACGAAGATTTCTCCAACGCCAACCAGCGTAAGATGCCGCTTACGATCCTGAAGAATGTCGATGAATCGATGCAGGCCATGCAGGAAGAGATCTTTGGCCCGGTCTTGCCGGTCAAAACCTATCGCGCGGTCGATGAAGCCGTTGACTACATCAACGAGAACGACCGTCCGCTTGGCCTTTATTACTTTGGCGAGGACAAGTCAGAGCAAGAGCGCGTGCTTACCCGCACGATTTCAGGCGGCGTGACAACCAATGACGTGATCTTCCATATCTCGATGGAGGAACTGCCGTTCGGCGGTGTCGGCCCATCGGGTATGGGCAGCTATCACGCGGTCGAAGGCTTCCGCGAGTTCAGCCACGCGCGTGCCGTCTATCACCAACCCAAGATCGACATTGCCAAACTGGCCGGGTTCAAACCGCCCTATGGCAAAGCAACCCAGAAAGCCGCTGCGCAGTTGATGAAGTGAGGGCGGTTTTTACCGCACTCGCGCTGTCCCTCGCTGCTCCCGCAGCATCCGAGGAATGGCGACCGGTTGATGCCGAAACAGGGCAAATCCGTGATCTGGATGGGCTGGAGGCGCTCGCCGGAGCCTTTCCCGATAGCGGATCGGTCAGGCTGCGGCTCCTTCAGGCGCAGATTGGTGATGGCGATGTTGAGGCTGTGCTCGCGAGCCTCAAATGGCTTCAGGAACGCGGCTATGTCTTCAGCGAAGGCGCACAGGCTCAAATCCCGCAGCTTGTCGGAGAAGAGCATGCCGAGGCGGCGAGGGCGATTTTAATCCCTCAAGCCGAAGTAATCGAGGCGAGCGAAGTCGTCGCTGAGGTGCCGGCCTCGGCAGGATTGGTGGAGAGCGTTAGCGCGGCGACCGCTGAATGGATGACTGTTACTTCGGTTACTGAAAACGGCGCATGGATGCGCTTGGGTGAAGATGAATGGCTGAAACTCCCGATCGAAAATGCGAATGACATGTCTGGCATTGTCACATCGCACAATGGGACAATCGGATGGATTGCTTCGTCCAACATTGATGGTTCGGACGATAATCAAGGTCGCTTTAACGGCTTGATCGGGATCGATGGAAGTTTCCAAACCCCGATCCTGATCGCAGCCGGGCAAGGTGTTAGTCTTTCTGATTTGTCGGTTGGCGTGCTCGGCACGATTTTTGCCAGCGATCCCATCGGGGGAGGGGTGTATCGCGCTTCTAGATCGTCGAGCGAAGTCGAAATCCTTGTCCAACCCGGCACATTCCGTTCCCCGCAAGGGTCAGCCGTCAGTGCAGATGGCACCAAACTCTACATTAGCGACTACCGATACGGCCTAGCCATTATCGATCTTGCCAGCGGCGATGTCTCGCGTCTCACCAGCGATGTTCCGGTGCTGCTCGATGGCGTGGATGGGCTATGGCGGCATGGCAATGAATTGATCGCGGTGCAGAATGGCACTTCGCCGATGCGGATCAGCGCTTTTACGCTTTCAGACGATGGCACCCGCATCACTGCGGCGCGCATTTTGGAGCAAGCGCATAGCGGGTGGACCGAGCCATTGGGCGGGAGCATTTCAGGCGATGCATTGGTCTATGTCGCAACAGGGCAATGGGACCGATATGACAAGGGATCCTTGCGCGAAGGCATGGAGGCAATCCCTACGCAAATCCGCCGTTTACCCCTCAGTTCTGAACCGGATTGACTATTTCACAAATCTTCATTCGGTTTTCTGCAACAGATATGTGACGCTTTGCCCGAGTCGGCCCCTTGCGCAGGTGCAATGAGGGGCCTAGAGGCGTGGCGATTGGGACTAATTTAGCCAGGAAATCCCCGTGATAGACCTCGAACAGTATCTGCCGATACTGATCTTCATCTTCATCGCATTCGGACTTTCGGTCCTGTTTGTGTTCCTGCCGATGGGCGTCTCACGCCTAACCGGTACTCACAATCCGGACGCCGAAAAGCTGTCGGAATACGAATGTGGTTTCCCCGCATTCGAAGATGCGCGTAGCCAGTTTGATGTGCGCTTCTATCTCGTTGCGATCAGTTTCATCATCTTCGATCTCGAAGCGGCCTTCCTTTTCCCCTGGGCGGTTAGCCTTGGCGAAACGGGCTGGGTTGGCTGGATCGGCATGATGACGTTCCTTGGCATCCTCGCCATCGGCCTTGCCTATGAATGGAAGAAGGGAGCTCTGGACTGGGAATGAGCACCATCGTCACGCCCCCGACCAGCCTGCCCGATGTTAGCGCACTCGAAACCGCGAAAGCGGGCGAGGTGCGTCAGCCCGATGCAGACTATTTCAAAGCGCTCCAGACAGAGGTGAATGACAAGGGCTTCCTCGTCACCAGCACCGAAGATCTGTTCCAGTGGGCGCGCACAGGTTCGCTGTGGTGGATGACTTTCGGCCTTGCGTGCTGCGCGGTTGAAATGATCCATGTGAACATGCCGCGCTATGACATGGAGCGTTTTGGCGTCGCGCCGCGCGCATCGCCGCGTCAATCGGATGTGATGATTGTCGCTGGTACCTTGTGCAACAAAATGGCTCCGGCTCTGCGCAAGGTTTATGACCAGATGTCCGATCCGAAATATGTCATTTCGATGGGCAGCTGCGCCAATGGCGGTGGCTATTACCACTATTCCTACAGCGTTGTTCGCGGCTGTGATCGGATTGTGCCGGTGGATATTTACGTGCCCGGTTGCCCTCCGACTGCCGAAGCGCTGCTCTACGGCGTGATGCAGTTGCAGCGCAAAATCCGCCGCGCCGGAACGATTGAACGTTAAGGGGCGAGAGGGACAATGCGTTTTAGCCAACCCTTTACAGCTGCGATTGCTGCCAGCCTTGCGTTCACATCGGGCGCGGCCACAGCAACAGAGATGCAAGCAGAGCAGGCGACCTCGGTTGAGCTTGAAGCTCAAGGTGCAGTTGTGCGCGCTGCAATGCCTTGCGATGAACCATCGCCCGGACCGCAACAAGAAGGCGGGCCGCAGGGCCTCGTGTGCATCGTCGGCGATCAAATGTTCATCTTTTCGGTTTCGACAAATGTCGCAGACGATCACCCCAGTTCGATGCCTTCGGATTTTGATGCAGCGTATCGCGAGATCGAAAGTTCACGCGACACGACGATGATCGATGAGGGCTTGAACGGCGAGCGCCGTTCTATGGCAGCGGAGCGCGGGCCTGACCCCAAATTCGGCCTGATGCGGGCGATTGAAGTTGCGCCGGGCAGCATGGCCTATGCAGTCAGCATGTCGCGACCCAACCGCACTGACCCGCTCACAGGTGAATATAAACAGGTGATGCGCGATTTTGTCGCATCGTTGGAGATTGTCGAATGAGCATCCTCCATTCCGCTCCCAAATATGCGACGAATGACGGCGTGATCGACACGCTGGGCAAGGCGCTGGGCGCATCGGTTGAAAATGCCGAGGAGCGTCACGGAGAGATCATCTTCACTGTCAAACGTGAAGCGATCGAGGATGTCTTGCGCATACTGCGCGATGACCATGCCTATCAGCAGTTGATGGAAATCGCCGGCGCGGATTACCCTTCACGTCCAGAGCGGTTCGAAGTCGTCTACATGCTTCTTTCGCTAACCAAGAACCACCGCGTCATGGTCAAGTGTTCGACCGATGAAGCAACGCCGGTTCCTACAGTAACGACGCTTTGGCCCAGTGCGGGTTGGTTGGAACGCGAAGTATTCGACATGTACGGTGTGGTGTTTGCAGGCAATCCCGACTTGCGCCGCATCCTTACCGATTACGGTTTTGAAGGGCATCCTTTCCGCAAGGACTTCCCGATGACCGGATATACCGAATTGCGTTATTCCGAAGACGAAAAGCGCGTTGTCTACGAGCCTGTGGAACTGCCGCAGGACATGCGCACATTCGACTTTCTCTCGCCGTGGGAGGGCTCCGATTATGCTCTTCCGGGTGACGAGAAGGCTGATGGGGAGAAGGGCGAATGAGCGTCCAGATCGAAGAATCGCCAACCACCGAAGGCGATGTCATCTCCAACTACACGATTAATTTCGGGCCCCAGCATCCCGCAGCGCATGGCGTGCTGCGTATGATTATGGAGCTTGATGGCGAAGTGATCGAACGCGTTGATCCGCATGTCGGCCTGCTTCACCGCGGGACCGAAAAGCTGATCGAGCAGAAGACCTATTTGCAGGCGCTGCCGTACTTCGATCGCTTGGATTACTGCTCGCCGCTTTGTCAGGAGCATTCCTACGTTCTGGCGATCGAGAAATTGCTCAACGTCGAAGTGCCAGAGCGCGCGCAATATCTGCGTGTCCTGTTCGCTGAACTGACCCGCATCTGCAACCACATGCTCAACATCGGCGCTCACGTCATGGATGTGGGCGCGATGACGCCAAACCTGTGGGTGTTCGAACTGCGCGAGGATTGCCTCAACTTTTTCGAACGCGCGTCAGGCGCGCGGATGCACTCGGCATGGTTCCGTCCGGGCGGCGTGCATCAGGATGTGCCGGAAAAGCTGCTGGTTGATATTGGTGACTGGCTCGACAATCGCTTCTTCCAGCTTTTCGATGACGCGATGAGCCTTGTCATCGACAACCGCATCTTCAAACAGCGCAATGTCGATATTGCCGTGGTCAGCCGCGATGATGCGGTTGCATGGGGCTTTAGCGGCCCGATGATCCGTGCAGCCGGCATTCCGTGGGATCTGCGCAAATCGCAGCCTTACGATGTCTATGACCGTATGGAATTCGACATTCCGGTTGGCACCAATTCGGATTGCTATGACCGCTTCATGGTCCGCGTCGCAGAAGTTCGCGAGAGCGCCAAGATCATCAAGCAATGTATCCGCGACATGCCTGAAGGCCCGATCGCGAGCACCGATGGCAAGGTCTCTCCACCCAAGCGCGGCGAAATGAAGCAGTCGATGGAAAGCCTGATCCACCACTTCAAGCTTTACACCGAGGGCTTCCACGTCCCCGAAGGCGAAGTCTATGTCGCCACTGAAAGCCCCAAGGGCGAATTCGGCGTTTACCTCGTCAGCGACGGCACCAATAAGCCATACCGCTGTAAAATCCGCCCGACGGCGTTTTCACACCTGCAAGCGATGGACATGATGAGCAAAGGCCACATGTTGCCTGATGCAACCGCCATTCTGGGCGCGATTGATGTGGTGTTCGGGGAGTGCGACCGGTGAGCAAATCGACCATCATCATGCTTGGCCTGATAGTCTTCGCTGTTCTTGGCGGCCCGTTGATTTTCTATGGATTGGTCTCGGCAGGCGATGCGGGTGCATTTGAAAATGCGCTCGACAATTTTTGGTGGATCGCCGGTGCTGCAATCGTCTTCATTGTAGTCACCTGGGTCTCGATGTTGGCCATCGGGAACCTCGCGCTCAAGTCAGATTCGCACAAGGAACAGCGTGATGGCTGATCGTACGCCCGCACCCGATACACCCGAACTCCGCGCGCGCTGGGGCTCTTTTGCTTGGACGAAAGATAACAAGGCAAAGGCGGATTATCATATCGCCAAATATCCCGACGGCCGTCAGAAGTCGGCGGTGATGCCGCTGCTTGATCTGGCTCAGCGTCAGGTCGGGGCGGAAACCGAAACGCAAGGCTGGCTGCCGTTGCCGGTGATCGAATATGTCGCTGAATATATTGACGTTCCGGTTATCCGTGTGCTCGAAGTCGCGACGTTCTATTTCATGTATAACATGAAGCCAGTGGGCAAATATCACGTGCAGGTCTGCGGTACGACGCCGTGCATGCTGCGCGGTTCAGACGACATCATCAGCGCGTGCAAGAAACGCGGGATGGAGTTTGGCAAGGTCTCCGAAGATGGCCTTTGGACCCTCACCGAAGTTGAATGCATGGGCAATTGCGCAACCGCGCCGATGGTCCAGATCAACGACGACAATTACGAAGACCTGACGGCAGATCGCCTCGACACAGTGCTCGACGCGCTGGCGAAGGGTGATCAACCCAAAACCGGCACACAGGAACCGGGCCGCCACACCTCCGAGCCCAAGGGCGGCGTCACAAGTTTGCCTGAAATGGTTGATGCCAATCACGATTATCGGGGGGACTGGTGATGAACGGCGGCACAATCGCCTTGTTGATCGCTGGCTTGTTCTGCTTTGGCGCAGGCGCCTATCTCGCAGCGACAGGCAACCGAACCACGGGCATCGCCTTGATGAGCATGGGTTTGATTTTTCAGGTTCTGACACTGCGCCAGCTTAAGGCGGCGAAGAAAAAGGATAATGGCGATGCTGGCTGATAAGGACCGCATCTTCACCAACGTCTATGGCTTTCAGGACTGGGGCCTGAAAGGCGCGCAAGCACGCGGCGATTGGGATAACACCAAGGCTCTGATCGAGCGTGGGCAAGATGCGATCATCGAAGAGATCAAGGCATCGGGCCTGCGCGGTCGGGGCGGGGCAGGTTTTCCCACCGGCCTTAAATGGTCGTTTATGCCCAAGGAAAGCAAGGACGGTCGTCCCAGCTTTCTCGTTATCAATGCCGACGAATCCGAACCGGGTTCGTGCAAGGATCGCGAGATCCTGCGCCACGATCCGCACAAGCTTGTCGAGGGCGCGCTGGTCGCCGGTTTCGCGATGCGCGCGCGTGCTGCCTATATCTATATCCGCGGCGAGTTTATCCGTGAGGCTGAAACGCTGCAGAAAGCGATCGATCAGGCATATGATGCCGGTCTGATCGGCAAGAACGCCAGCGGATCGGGCTACGATTTCGATGTGTTCATGCATCGCGGCGCAGGTGCATATATCTGCGGTGAAGAAACCGCGATGATCGAAAGCCTTGAGGGCAAGAAAGGCCAACCGCGCCTTAAACCTCCATTCCCCGCTGGTGCCGGCCTTTATGGCTGCCCGACAACGGTAAACAACGTTGAAAGCATCGCGGTGGTACCGACGATCCTGCGGCGCGGGGCAAGCTGGTTCAGCTCTTTCGGGCGCGAAAACAACGCCGGGACCAAGCTGTTCCAGATCAGCGGCCATGTCGAAAACCCGTGCGTCGTCGAAGAATCGATGAGCATTTCGTTCGAAGAACTGATCGAAAAACATTGCGGCGGCATTCGCGGTGGGTGGGACAATCTGCTCGCGGTTATTCCGGGCGGTTCTTCGGTTCCGCTGGTTCCCGCTGATCAAATTCGCAACGCGCCGATGGATTTTGACGGGTTGAAAGAGCTTGGCTCAGGCCTAGGCACAGCGGGCGTTATCGTGATGGACAAGTCCACCGATATCGTTCGCGCGATTTCCCGCCTCAGCTATTTCTACAAGCATGAAAGCTGCGGCCAATGCACGCCGTGCCGCGAAGGCACAGGCTGGATGTGGCGCATGATGGAACGTCTGCGTAAAGGCGATGCCGCGATTGAAGAAATCGATATGCTGCACGAAGTGACCAAGCAGGTTGAAGGCCACACGATTTGCGCGCTTGGCGACGCGGCGGCGTGGCCGATCCAAGGTCTTATCCGCCATTTCCGCCCAGAGCTCGAGCGCCGGATTGAAGAACACAACGCACAATTCCGGGAGGCGGCGGAATGAGCGCCCTCAAGAAAACCACAGGTTATTCGATCAGCGCGGCCTCTGCTGCCGCTGCGATTGCTTTAGCCGTTGATCGCTTTGGCGAATTTGCAGTTGGCGCAGAAAGCTTTGCTAGCTGGGTAGTCCCTCCGCTCGCCCTTGCCGCGTTGACTGCCGCGAGCTTTGCCGCCGTGAAACTTGGCTATCCGGCAAAGGATGAGACCCATGCCTAAGGTAACCGTAGACGGCGAAGAAATCGAAGTCCCGGCAGGCGCTACCGTCCTGCAGGCGTGCGAAGCTGCGGGTAAGGAAATCCCGCGTTTCTGCTATCACGAACGCCTTTCCATTGCGGGCAATTGCCGCATGTGTCTGGTCGAGGTGAAGCCTGGACCGCCCAAGCCGCAGGCGTCTTGCGCGCTTCCCGCTGGCGATGGACAGGAAATCCGCACCGACACGCCGATGGTCAAGAAGGCCCGCGAAGGGGTGATGGAGTTCCTGCTCATCAACCATCCGCTTGATTGTCCGATTTGCGATCAGGGCGGTGAGTGTGACCTTCAGGATCAGGCGGTTGCCTATGGTCGCGGCACCTCGCGTACGCTGGAAGACAAGCGCGCGGTTACCGAAAAGAACATGGGTCCGCTCATTTCGACAACGATGACCCGCTGCATCCATTGCACGCGTTGTGTGCGTTTCTCCGAAGAGATCGCCGGCGTGGACGAAATCGGCGCGCTTTATCGCGGCGAAGACATGCAGATCACGACCTATCTCGAAAAGGCCGCTGCGCATGAGCTTTCGGCCAATGTGATCGACCTTTGCCCTGTGGGTGCGCTGACATCGCGCCCCTATGCATTCGAAGCGCGTCCGTGGGAACTGAAGCGCACGCTTAGCATCGATGTTTCTGATGCGGTGGGCGCGAACATTTCGCTCCATTCAAAGGGGCGCGAAGTTATGCGGGCATTGCCGCGCATCAATGACGACGTGAATGAGGAATGGCTGTCGGATAAGGGGCGTTATCAGGTCGATGGCCTGACCAAGCGCCGTCTCGACAAGGTGTTCATCCGCAAGGGCGGCAAGCTGACGGCTTCGAGCTGGAGCGAGGCTTTTGACACGATCGCCAGCCATCTGGGCGATGACAAATCATCGATTGCCGCTGTTGCAGGCGACATGGTCGATTGCGAAACGATGTTTGCGGCCAAGACCTTGCTCAAGGCATGCGGTTCCTCGCTGATCGAAGCGCGCCAGACCGGCATGACTTACGACGTTTCGAACATTGCGGCTGTAAACTTCAACTCGACATTCGCCGGTATCGAAACCGCCGATGCGATCCTGATCGTGGGCAGCCACATCCGCTGGGAAGCGGCGCTGGTGAATGCTCGCATCCGCAAGGCAGTAAAATCAGGCGCGAAGGTATTTGTGGTCGGTCCTGAATGGGAAACGACCTATCCTGCTGAATTCCTTGGCGAAGATCTAAAGGATCTGAACCGCGTGCCCAAACCTTTGGGCGATGCGATGAAGGCGGCTGAACGCCCTGCGGTGATTTTGGGCGGGGCCGCTTTGGCCAACGGAGCGCTCGCTCCTGCGCTTAAACTCGTCGACAAGTTTGGCCTCGTAAAAGACGGTTGGAACGGCTTTAACGTGCTCCATATGAGCGCGGCTCGTATGGGCTCGCTGATGCTCGACTTTACGGTCGAGGGCGGCATGGCCGATATCGCAAAGGCTGCTCCTAAAGTGGTGCTGAGCCTAGGTGCGGACGAAATGGACCATGAACCCTTCGCAGATGCACTCAAAGTCTATGTCGGCCACCACGGCGACAAGGGCGCACATGCGGCAGATGTGATCCTACCAGCAGCATCATATGCCGAGAAAGACGGCACCTACGTCAACACCGAAGGCCGCGTTCAATTTGCAGAGAAAGCGGTGTTTGCACCCGGCGATGCGCGCGAAGACTGGACGATCCTGCGCGCGCTTTCCGATGCGCTGGGTGTCAGCGTCGGTTTTGACAGCTTTGCTGAATTGCAGGCTGCGATGATCGCGCAAGTTCCTGCGCTGGGTGAAGAAGCGCTCGCCGATTACGGCGCGCTTCCCAAAGCTGATAGCAGCGCCAAAGCAGAAGGCTCGATCAACGCCTATCCGATCAAGGATTTCTACCTGACCAACCCAATCGCGCGCGCGAGCACAGTGATGCAGCAATGTTCGGCTGAACTGATCTACGGCGACGAGCTGAAGGAGGCGGCGGAATGACTAAACTTCTGATCGTGTTTGGATTCCTTGGAATGATCGTCTTAGTCAGCCTTATTGCTCGTGCGCGTTACCGGCGCGAGGTCGCACAAGACCGGGCCGTGCGGGAACGACTGGGAGTGCCTGCTCCGAAAAGCTCCACTTCGGCGGGAGGCGCAGGACATGCCTATCCGTTCGATGGCCCCAGCGGCGATGCCGGAGGGTGTGACTAATGACCGAGTTCTTCCAATCTCTTGGCATGCCTTATGAATGGGCATGGGGTGTTGCCACGATTGCGGGCATCCTTCTGATTGCGCTGCCGCTTTTGCTGGCGGTGGCGATGGTCATTCTGGTGGATCGCAAGGTTATCGGCGCAGTGTCGCTGCGGCGCGGCCCCAATGTCGTTGGCCCGTTTGGCCTGCTTCAAAGCTTTGCCGATGGCCTAAAAGTTTTCCTGCAGGAAACGATCATTCCTACCGCGGCGAACAAGGGCATCTTCCTTCTTGCGCCGATCATCACCTTTACCGTGGCGCTCGCCGCTTGGGCGGTGATCCCGTTTGATGCAGGCGTGGTGCTGGCGGATATCAATGTCGGCCTGCTCTACATCCTCGCGATCAGTTCGCTGGGCGTTTACGGCGTGGTGATGAGCGGGTGGGCGTCAAACTCCAAATATCCGTTCTTCTCTGCCATGCGCGCAGCGGCCCAGATGATCTCCTACGAGGTTTCAATCGGCTTTATTCTTGTGTGCGTCGTGCTGTGGGCTGGGACGTTCAATATGAGCGGCATCGTGATGGCGCAGCAGGGGCACGGATTGGGCTTCGTCAACGGGTTCTTCTTCAACCCGCTGCTCTTCCCGATGTTTGTGGTGTTCTTCATCTCTGCCCTTGCAGAAACAGCGCGCGCGCCGTTTGACCTGACCGAGGCGGAATCCGAACTCGTCGCGGGCTACCAGACCGAATATTCGAGCATGAGCTTCGCGCTGTTCTGGCTGGGTGAATATGCCAACATCTTGTTGATGTGTTCGCTGTGCACGCTGCTGTTCTTCGGCGGGTGGTTGCCTCCTGTTGAGATTGAAACGCTCTATTATGTGCCAGGGATCATCTGGTTCCTGCTCAAGACCTTCATGTTCTTCTTCATGTTCAGCTGGATCTGGGCGACTGTGCCGCGGTACCGTTATGACCAGCTGATGCGTCTGGGCTGGAAGGTGTTCCTGCCGATGAGCCTGTTCTTTGTAGCCGCGATTAGTGGCTATCTGATGTATACTGGTCATTTCGGGAGCAACCTCGCATGACGACCGTAACCCAGCTCCTTAAGGCCTTCACCCTGTGGGAATTCCTCAAGGCGCATGCGCTGACTTTGAAGTATTTCTTCAAGCCCAAGGTGACGATCAATTATCCGTTCGAAAAGTCGCCGCTTTCCCCGCGTTTTCGTGGGGAACACGCGCTGCGCCGCTATCCCAATGGGGAAGAGCGCTGCATTGCTTGTAAGCTGTGCGAGGCTGTCTGCCCAGCGCAGGCGATCACGATTGAGAGCGAGCCGCGTGAGGACGGATCACGCCGCACCACGCGATATGATATCGACATGACCAAGTGCATCTATTGCGGCTTTTGTCAGGAAGCGTGTCCGGTCGATGCCGTGGTCGAGGGACCAAACTTTGAATACGCCACCGAAACGCGTGAGGAGTTGCTTTACGACAAGGCAAAGCTGCTTGCGAACGGTGACAAATGGGAACGGGCCATTGCGGCCAATCTTGAAGCCGATGCACCCTATCGTTAAGGGCGCGGCGCCGAGAGCAGCAAAGGACGCAAAACAGGGATCATGATACAAGCATTAGCCTTCTACCTGTTCGCAGGACTGGTCATCGCAAGCGCGGTGATGGTTATCATGTCGCGCAATCCGGTTCATTCGGTTTTGTGGCTGATCCTCGCCTTCTTCAACGCTGCCGGATTGATGGTTCTGGTGGGGGCAGAGTTCATCGCGATGCTGCTGGTAATCGTCTATGTCGGCGCCGTGGCGGTATTGTTCCTGTTTGTGGTGATGATGCTCGACATCGACTTTGCTGCAATGCGAGCTGGCTTCATCAAAAACTTCCCGCTGGGTATCGCGATTGCGTTGATTCTGCTGGGTGAACTGGTGCTGGGTCTTGGCGCATATGGCGCTGGCGGGATCGAGCTTGGTTCGCCTGATGGGATGGCCGCTGAACGCGCAGATGTGAGCAACATCGAAGCGATCGGCGCGCTGTTGTATGGGCGCTATATCGTATTGTTCGAGATCGCTGGGATCATCCTGCTGGTCGCGATGATCGGCGCAATTGTCCTCACCCACCGCGAGCCAAAGCCGGGAGCACGGGGCCGTCAGGATATCGGCAAGCAGATTGCGCGCCGCCCCGACGAGGCGACCGTTTTGAAAAATCCCGAATACGGGAAGGGGGTCGAGCTGTGACCATCGGCATCGAACATTATCTGGTTGTCGGCGCGATCCTGTTCGTACTCGGCGTTTTGGGGATTTTCCTCAACCGCAAGAACGTGATCGTCATTCTGATGGCGGTTGAACTGATCCTGCTTTCGGTAAACATCAATCTGGTCGGCTTCAGCGCCTTTATGGGCGACCTGGTCGGACAGGTGTTTGCCATGATGGTTCTGACCGTCGCCGCAGCCGAAGCAGCCATCGGGCTCGCCATTCTCGTCATCTATTATCGTGGACGCGGAACAATCGCAGTCGACGATGTAAACCGGATGAGGGGATAGATGCCGGTGGATACGATCCTAATCATCGTTTTTGCGCCGCTTTTGGCTGCAATTGTTGCTGGCCTTGGCAATCGCATGCTGGGCAACACCGTCACCAAGTCGATCACGACAGGGGCGTTGTTCCTTTCCGCCGGGCTTAGCTGGCCAATCTTTATCGGGTTTTTGAACGGGTCTGAAACGGCCCATGTCGTTCCCGTTCTGCAATGGGTGCAGTCGGGAACGCTGACATTTGACTGGGAATTGCGCGTTGATGCGCTGACCGCACTGATGCTGGTCGTCATCAACACCGTCTCTGCGCTCGTCCACCTCTATTCGTGGGGGTATATGGAGGAAGACCCGGATCAGCCGCGCTTCTTCGCCTATCTTTCGCTTTTCACCTTCGCGATGCTGATGCTGGTGACAGCAGAAAACCTCGTTCAGATGTTCTTTGGCTGGGAAGGGGTGGGCCTTGCGTCTTACCTGCTGATCGGTTTCTGGTTCAAAAAGCCCAGCGCTGGTGCTGCTGCGATCAAGGCGTTTGTCGTCAACCGCGTGGGCGATCTTGGCTTTATGCTGGGTATTTTCGGCACCTATCTGGTGTTCCAGACGACTTCGATTCCCGAAATCCTTGCCGCTGCGCCAGCAATGAGCGGGTCGAGCATCACCTTTGTGGGGATGCGCCTCTACACGATGGATATCCTGTGCATTCTGTTGTTCATCGGTGCGATGGGCAAGTCTGCACAGTTGGGCCTGCACACCTGGCTGCCCGATGCGATGGAAGGGCCAACGCCCGTTTCAGCGCTGATCCATGCTGCAACGATGGTGACCGCCGGCGTGTTTATGGTCTGCCGCCTCTCGCCCATGTTTGAAACCGCGCCGACCGCGCTTGCGATTGTCGCGGTGGTTGGCGCTGCAACGTGTTTCTTTGCTGCGACGATTGGAACGACGCAGTGGGACATCAAGCGGGTAATCGCATACTCAACCTGCTCGCAGCTGGGCTACATGTTCTTCGCCGCTGGCGTTGGCGCATATGGCGTTGCGATGTTCCACCTGTTCACACACGCCTTCTTCAAGGCGCTGTTGTTCCTTGGTGCGGGTTCGGTGATCCATTCGATGCATCACGAGCAGGACATGCGCTATTACGGCGGCCTGAGGAAAGAGATCCCGTTCACCTTCTGGGCGATGTTGCTGGGCACGCTCGCGATTACGGGCCTTGGCGTTTATCATCTGGGCGTTGGCTTTGCCGGATTCTGGTCGAAGGATGCGATCCTCGAAGTTGCCTTTGCGCGCGGGACCGAAATCTCGACCATGGCATTCTGGCTTGGCGTTACCGCAGCCTTGCTGACCAGCTTCTACAGCTGGCGCCTGATGTTCCTCACCTTCTGGGGCAAACCTCGCTGGATCGAGAGCGAGCATATCCAGCACACAGTGCACAAAACACCCGAAGAAGCGGGCGAAGACACAACTGGCGGATATCACCCGCATGAAAGCCCGCTCACCATGCTCATCCCGCTGGGAATTTTGAGCCTTGGCGCTGTGGCAGCTGGTCAGGCCTTTGCGCCAAGCTTCCTTGACGATGCATCATTCTGGGCCGGTTCGATCTTCTACAACGAGAACCTCATCCACGCGATGCACGCTGTGCCGTATTGGGTGAAGTATTCGGCCTTTACCGTGATGGTAATCGGTTTTGCCGGCGCCTATTACGCCTACATCGCCAAGCCCGATGTTCCTGCCAAGTTCGTTGCAAAGTTTTCGTGGCTGCACAATTTCGTGTTCCGCAAATGGTATTTCGACGAGCTTTACGATGCGATTTTCGTGCGTCCGGCGTTTTGGCTGGGCCGCCAGTTCTGGAAACTGGGCGATATCGGCACCATCGACCGCTTTGGCCCCAATGGCATCGCCGCCGTGGTTGAGCGAGGGTCCGTCGCGGCCCGCGCTGTCCAGTCGGGCTATCTTTACACCTACGCGTTGATCATGCTTCTCGGGCTGATTGGTGCTGTCACTTACGTGCTGCTCTAGGGGCTTCGTCGAGCAATGGATTTTCCCATCCTCACCACCATGATGCTGGTGCCGCTCGCTGGAGCGATCGCGTGCCTGTTCTTAAACGCTTCAACTGCGCGCTGGATTGCGCTTGGGGCGACCCTTGTGACGTTCGCGCTTGGCGTGATGCTATGGGCCAATTACGAAATTGGCGGCGCGCAATGGCAGTTTCAGGAAAGCTATGAGCTGGTTGCAGGCTTCAACTACGCGCTAGGGATCGACGGTATCTCGCTGATGCTCATCATGCTCAGCGTGTTCCTGATGCCGATCTGCATCCTTGCCAGTTGGGAAGCAATTCAGAAACGCGTCGGCGAATATATGAGCGCGTTCCTGTTCATGGAGGTGCTGATGATCGGCACCTTTGCAGCGCAGGACATTTTCCTGTTCTACATCTTCTTCGAAGCGGGCCTCATTCCGATGTATCTGATCATCGGCGTGTGGGGCGGCGATAACCGGATCTACGCTTCGTATAAGTTCTTCCTCTACACGCTGCTCGGTTCGGTTCTGATGCTGATCGCGATGTTCTGGATGGTGGCGCAGGCTGGCACTTCGGACATTCCGACGCTTATGCAGTATCCGTTCCCCGAAGGGGCGCAGACGTGGCTGTGGCTGGCATTCTTTGCAAGCTTTGCGGTGAAGGTGCCGATGTGGCCTTTCCACACCTGGCTACCCGATGCCCACGTTCAGGCACCAACGGCGGGCTCTGTGATCCTTGCAGGCGTATTGTTGAAGCTGGGCGGATACGGTTTCATCCGATTCAGCCTTCCGATGTTCCCTGATGCAAGCGCGGACCTTGCCTGGTTCGTCTTTGCCTTGTCGATGGTGGCGGTGATCTACACCTCGTTGGTTGCGCTGGTTCAGGCGGATATGAAGAAACTGATCGCCTATTCGTCGGTTGCCCATATGGCGATCGTCACGGTCGGCCTGTTTGCCTTTAACGTGCAAGGGCTTGAAGGCGCGATGATCGTCATGCTCAGCCACGGGCTTGTATCGGGCGCGCTCTTCCTGTGCGTTGGCGTGATCTACGATCGTCTGCACACCCGCGAGATCGAACGCTATGGCGGGCTGAGCATCAACATGCCCTATTACGCGCTGTTCTTCATGCTCTTCACCATGGCGAGCATCGGTCTGCCGGGCACAAGCGGATTTGTGGGTGAATTCCTGTCGCTTGCAGGGATTTATCAAACTTCCAGTCTGGTTGCGCTTGTGAGCACGACCGGCATCATTCTGGGCGCTGCCTATATGCTTTATCTCTATCGCCGCGTTGCATTTGGCGAACAGAAGAACGCCGATGCGGCTGCGATGGCGGATATGTCACCGCGCGAATGGGCGATGATGGCTCCGATCGCGGCGGTCGTTTTGTGGATGGGTGTCTATCCGGAAAGCTTCCTTGCACCGATGCGTGCTGACATTGCTGCGCTTGATGCACAGCTGACAGCATCCGCACCTGCCAGCGATGCCGATCTCACGGAGGGCCCCGCACGGACAGAGGCGGCCAATGCGATTGAGTATCACGCGGAGGGAGAGCACTGATGGATTTCCACGCTTCCTTCCAGCTCGTTATGCCTGAACTGCTGCTCACCGCAGCTGGATTGATCCTGCTGCTGGTCGCCGCATGGGGCGGGGACAAAGTCGCCCGCACTGTCATCGCACTTGCGGTGCTTGCCCTGTTTGGCGCAGGTTTGATGCTTGTTCCCGGCCTGCATGTCGGTGCCGATGGCCCTGACACATACGCTTTTGGCACCTTGATGAAGGTCGATAGTTTTGCCTTGTTCGCCAAGGCGCTGATCTATCTGGCGGCGATTGCGTGCCTGTGCGTAGCCCCTGCATTCTTCAACAGCGTTGCTGCGGGCAGCGAACGCGGATTGCGCGCCGAATACGCGGTGCTGGTGCTGTTTGCCGTCCTTGGCATGAGCATCATGGTTTCAGCGTCTGATTTCATCACGCTCTATCTGGGGCTCGAGTTGAACTCGCTCGCCGCCTATGTGCTTGCATCAATCCTCAGGCAGGATCAGCGGTCGGCTGAGGCGGGTCTTAAGTACTTCGTGCTTGGCGCACTTGCCTCGGGCATCCTGCTCTACGGGATGAGCCTGCTTTACGGCTTTACCGGCGCAACCGATTTCGCTGGCGTGCGGGCCGCAATGGAAGGCGATTTGAGCACCGGGCAATTGTTCGGCTTGATTTTCGTGCTTTCGGGCCTTGCGTTCAAAATCGCGGCAGTGCCGTTCCACATGTGGACGCCTGACGTTTACGAAGGCGCGCCGACGCCTGTCACAGCCTTCTTTGCAACCGCACCCAAAGTGGCTGCGGTCGCTCTTACAGCGCGCGTTGTGTTCGAAGTGTTTGGCGCACAAACGCTCGCATGGCAGCAGATCGTGATGTTCGCAGCGCTTGCCTCGATCGTATTCGGCGCACTCGGTGCTATCGGGCAGGAGAACTTAAAGCGCCTGCTGGCCTATTCGTCGATCAACAATATCGGCTTTATCCTGCTTGGCCTTGCCGTCGGCACCAGCGCGGGCGCGAGCGCGATGCTGGTCTATCTGTTCATCTATGTCGTGATGAGCTTGGGCAGTTTTGTCGCGCTGCTCATGCTGCGCGGCGAAGATGGCAATCTGTTTGAGACATTTGCTGATATTCGCGGGCTTGCAGTCACTCGGCCAGCGATTGCATGGGCACTGCTCATTTTGATGTTCAGCCTTGCCGGCATTCCGCCGCTGCTCGGGTTTTATAGCAAGTTTGTTATATTCCAGGCGACGGTTGAGGCTGGCCTCGTTGTCTTTGCCGCAATCGCAATCGCGGCCAGCGTGATTGGCGCGTTTTACTACATCAAGTTCGTGAAGGTGATGTTCTTTGACGAACCGGCAGGTGTGGTGACAGGCAAAAGCGGGGCCCCGCATTGGGTAATCCTGCTGGTGACGGCTGCGATCATCTCGCCTTTGGGATACCTGCTGACGCGTTCGCTTACCGACCTTGCGGATAAGGCGGCCTCCGCGCTGTTCCTCGTGGTTTGAGCAGTTCCAGCACAATCACACTTGTTGAGGAGACAGGCTCAACAAATGCAGATCTGGCGGCGGCCCTAAGAAGCGATGACAAGCCTGCCGAAGGCAGCTGGTTGGTCGCGCGCCGCCAGAGCGAGGGTAAGGGGCGTCAGGGACGCGAATGGCACGATGGCGCGGGCAACTTCATGGGCTCTACCATCGTCGAAATTCGCAAAGGTGACCCTGCACCGGCATCTTTGGGATTTGTTGCAGCTCTTGCTGTTGGGCAAACCGTGAATGAGGCGCTGGGCGGTGCATGTCGTCCGACGATGAAATGGCCCAATGATGTGCTGCTTGCCGGGCATAAGGTTTCGGGCATTTTGCTTGAAATGGTGGGCAATCACATCGTGGTTGGCATCGGCGTAAACCTCGTGAGCTCTCCCGATCTGCCGGACCGCAAAACTGCCGCGCTGAGTGATTACGATGTAACAACCAAGTTGGAACACTTCGCAGAGGCCCTATCGCGCGTTTTTTCAAGGTATCTGGAAGCCTGGCGCAGCGAAGGCCTACCGAAGATTTTGCAAGCGTTTTTGCACAATTCAAACCACCACACCGGCGCACCTGTCACAGTGCACGACACTGATGGTAGCAAGCTTGAAGGAACCTTCGCCGCACTCGAAACATCCGATGGTGCTTTGAGGCTACGCTTGGCGGATGGCTCGGAACGTGTCATTCGCGCTGGTGATATCTCATAGAGCGATACTTCCCAGGATAGGATTGCGCCATGCTGCTTGCTGCTGATGTCGGAAACACAAATGTAGTCTTCGCCCTGTTCGAACCGGACGGGGAAGGGGGCTACACCTCGCGAGCGCGCTGGCGTATCGCGACAGATCCTCGTCGCACCGGCGATGAATACGCCGTTTGGTTGCTTCAATTGCTGTCGATCGAAGGCGTCGCGCGCGAGGATATCACGCGTATTATCTACGCATCGGTTGTTCCGCGCGCAGATCACAATCTCAACGTGCTGAGCCAGAAGTACTTCAACATTACGCCTCTGAAGGCAGGCGAAGGCAAAGCGGCTTGGCGGTTTGCTATTGATGTTGATCAGCCTAGTTCGCTCGGCGCTGACCGCGCTCTCAACATCCTTGCAGCCCATCACAAATATGGTGGCGACCTGATCGTCATCGATTTTGGCACCGCGACCAAATTCGAAGCAATCGACTTTAATGGCGCCTATAAGGGCGGTTCAATCGCGCCGGGGATCAACCTTTCGCTCGATGCCCTGGTGGGCAAAACGGCGAAGCTTCCGCGCATTGCTATCCGCACGCCTGAAAGCAAAAGCGTCATTGGCCGCAACACCGAAGATCAAATGCTAATCGGCGTTTTCTGGGGCTATGTCGCGATGATGGAAGGCATTGTCGAACGCATGAAAAGCGAGATCGGGCGCCCTGCAAAGGTTGTTGCCACAGGCGGTCTTGCGATCCTGTTTGACGAAGCAACCGACATCTTTGACGAGGTTGATGCCAGCCTCACAATCGAAGGTCTTGCGATCCTCGCACAGCAAGCGGCCGACTGATCGCCGCAAGAGAAATTGTGAAAAAGAACTACAAACCAGAAAACGAACTCCTCTTTCTCGCGCTTGGCGGCTCGGGCGAGATTGGCATGAACGTCAACCTATACGGGTGCGACGGCAAATGGCTGATGGTCGACCTTGGAATGACGTTTTCTGGCGGCGAGTATCCCGGTGTCGATCTGGTCTTTGCTGATCTCGATTTCATCGAGGAGCGGACCAAGGATCTATTGGGCATCGTGCTTACACACGCGCACGAAGATCATATTGGCGCGGTCCCGTATTTCGCCGGCGAACTTGGCGTGCCGCTTTATGCAACGCCGTTCACCGCCGATCTGGTTGCACGAAAGCTTCAAGAAGCAGGGCTGGCGGGCCAGGTCGAGCTCAACATCATCGATGACGATCATGGTTCGTTTGATATTGGCCCGTTCAACATAACATACCTCCCGCTGGCGCATTCGATTGCCGAAGGGAACGCACTGCTGATCGACACGCCCTATGGCCGGGTGTTCCATACAGGCGACTGGAAGCTCGACGAAGATCCGATCATCGGTGAACCAACCACCGAAGAGGAATTGAGAGCGATCGGTGATGAGGGTGTGCACACGCTCGTTTGCGACAGCACCAATGTGTTCAATCCCAATCCTTCAGGTTCCGAAGGGGCAGTCCATAAGGGCTTGATGGAAGAGATCGCGCGCCATTCGGGCAAGCGCGTCTTGGTCACGACTTTTGCCAGCAATGTGGCGCGGCTTCAGACTCTGGGCGAGGTTGCTCGTGAAACAGGGCGTCAGCTTTGCATTGCTGGGCGCTCGCTCGACCGGATTATCGAGGTTGCGCAGGACAACGGCTATCTGGAAGATTTCCCGCAGCCGGTTGATTTCGACACCGCCATGCGATTGCCGCGAGGCGAGGTCTTGATCCTCGCAACTGGCGGACAGGGGGAGCCGCGGGCCGCGCTGTCACGGATTGCTGATGACAACCACCGGCTCGAACTAGTGAGCGGCGATGTCGTGCTGTTCTCCTCGCGCCAGATTCCGGGCAACGAAATCGCGATTGGCAAGATGCAGAACCAGCTCGCGGCCAAGGGGATCGAAATGATCACCGACCGGCAGAGCCTCATCCATGTTTCCGGCCATCCCGGACGGCCCGAACTTGAAGCTTTGTATGAATGGCTGCGGCCCGATGTCTTGGTGCCTGTTCACGGCGAGATGCGGCATATGCGCGAACAGGCGCGGCTCGGCAAAGAGCGCGGCATTGCCAAGAATATCGTTCAGTCAAATGGCGATATCGTGCGACTTGCACCGGGCGATCCGGGCAAGGTTGCCGAGGTGTTGAACGGGCGGCTTGTGCTTGATGGAGACATCATTTCGCCTGCCGACGGGGAAGCTGTGACAATGCGCCGCAGGATTGCGCACGAAGGCGTGATCGTTGTTGTGTTGGCTCGCGGCACGGCACCGGCGATTGAGGCTATCGGCCTTCCACTCGACGAAGATCTATCTGAATTCATCGAAGAAACTCAGCAGGATATTCTAAAGGCCATTGGCAAACTTAAAGGCCGCGATGCGAGTGATCCGGCTGCTGTACATGAAGCTGCCCGTCTTGCAGCCCGTCGTGCTGCGCGGCGCTGGTCGGGCAAAAACCCGCAAGTTCGCGTCGTGATGCCCGGCCTTGGCGAAACAGAGCGCTAACAGATGGCCTGGACCTCAATTCTCGCGATCTATTTCCTCGTTTGGGTGATGACCGCGTTTATGATGCTGCCATTTGGTGTGCGCACTGCCGATGAGGCTGGCATTGCGAAGGTCGAAGGGCAGGCTGACAGTGCGTCTGTCACTTTCAAGCCGGGCAAACTGGCGATCCGCGCGACTGTCATCGCAGCGTTGCTCACCAGCCTGTTCGTGCTGAACTTCGAATATGGCTGGGTAAGCGCGGAAGATATCAACATCTTCACGCGCCCTGAGTGATCGGGCGCTTACTGGCGCAATCGCTCAATCGACTGGGCCAGGACAACATAGAGTTTGCCGATATCAGACCCGAGCAGCGTTACGCTGAGCGCGTTGCCATCGCGTGTTGAAAGCATGGCGCGCAGCATCGCTTCAAAGTCGTGAATGTAACGGCTCACATTCGACTTGAACGCATCATCACGCTGATAAAGCTCAGCAATATCCTTCGCATCGCCATTGTCGATCAGACGCACAGCGCGGCGGGTGAAGATACCGCGATCACCTTTCAGATAAGCATCCCACGACGTGTCTGTAACTTCGGTTGAAAGCGAGGAGGCGATGTCGATCGCGTTGGAATTGAGGCTGTCTGTGATCAGCGCCATCCGGCGAGCAAAGTCATTCCCGACCTGTTCCTCGGCTTGTTCATGCGCACGCGCGATGCGCTGTTCAAGGTTTCGTGTCAGTTCGTTGACCTTGGCCAATTGGTCACGCAATTGCGCGGTGGCTTCATGGCCAACGCCTGATGCATGGCTTGCGGCCTGTTCTAGCTTCCCAACCGTTTCAGCGGTGTCATTGCGCAGCGCCCGTTCGATTTCGGTCACTGCCTCTTTCGACAGGTCGCTGGCCAGTGCGCTAACCTTGTCCTTTGTGCCTTCTTCGAGAGTGGTGAAGGCTGAAGTGGTCGCCTCTTCCAAAGCGGTCAAAGCCTCGCGCAGCTTGGCCTGCGTGGTATCGGCATAGACTTCGCTTTGATCGGCAAGTCGGCTGAACCCACCGCGTAGACCTTCGAGTTTGCTGAGCGCTTCTTCAGATTGCTCGCTCAACTTGGCTTGCAAAGCTTCGATCGAGCTGTCTGCGCTTTCGATCTTCGATTGGGTTTCAATCAAGTAGTTAGACAGACCATTCGCCTTGTCATGCGCGCCGAGCATCACAGAAGACAGCGCTGCGGCGCGCTCTTCAACCGAACCTAGGGTTTCGCTTGCAGAAGCGATCGCTTCGGGCAGGTCTTCGCGGCTGTGTTTCGCGCCCGATTGAATGATTTCGAGGAGGCGGACACCCGATTCCGTCAATTCAGCCAATTTGGCCTCTGTTTCGGCAAGTTCCTCGCGCTTCTTGGCAAGGTCAGCGCTCAATTGCTCAAGTCCAGCGGTCAACCCTTCGCGGGTGGTTTCGCCTGTTTGGCCAACCTCACCGATCAGGGCTGTAATCTTGTCGAGCTGTTCACCCATCGCGCTGCTTTGCGCGACCAGCTTTTCAGCCTCGGCGGTTTGCGCTTCGCGTCGCTGCGTCAAGGCATCGTCAAGATCGGCAAGCCGTTGAGCCAAGAGTTCTGTCGCTTGCGCCTCGCGGGTGCTGAACTCCTCTTGATATTTCGCCATATCCTCCTGGAACTGGCGGTTGCGCGAAACAAGCAGCGCGTCGAAGCGTTCAGACTGGGCTGCAAGCTCTTCGATCTTCTTCTTGGAAACGTCCGCGCCATGGGAATCGACCCGATCAAGAAACTCGATCATTTTGACGATCTCAGACTGAACGCGCTCTTTGGACCGGAGCACTTGTTCAACCGCATTCTTTTCCGCATCGCTAAGCTGGGCAGCAACAGCATTCGTCTCTTTGTTTAGCAGTCCAACGCGCCCTTTCAGTGCCTCAAGCGCCTGATTCTCGGCCGCATCCACCTCTGAGCGGTAAGATCCGGCCTGCGCCTGAACCGTTTCAAGCCGCGCGCTGATCAGTTCTTCGATTTGGGAAAGCTGGCCTTCAAAACCGGTGAGGATTTCTCCGACCCGCTTATCCAATGAAGTTACCTGTGCCTCGCTCGCTTTGCCGAACTGGTTCAGGCGTTCAAATCCGCTCACAAGCTGATCGAGCTGTTCGTGCGCGGTGCGCCCAGCGTTCCCGACCTGATTGGACACATCACGAGCCGAATTTGCGATGACGGGCAATTCATCGCGCAAGCTGGCCATATTGGACAGCGCGGTTTCGCTGGCGCTCCCGATGCGGTCCACCTGCGCACCGTTGTTTTTGATCAGGTTCTGCAACTCGCTGGCATGTGTGGTCAGCCGTTCGCTCGCGACACGCCCCAGAGATTCCAGTTCAAGCGACTGCGCCCCCAGAAACTCACGCGCGAGGCTCAATTCGCGGTTTACCACTGTCAAACGCGTTTCAAGTTCGCTGCTTTCGGTAGAAAGTAGGGCGGCGGTTTCAGCGAAGCGTTTTGCCTCTGCGCGAGAATGCCGCATCGACAAAAGCCAGCCCACGCAAACGAGCAGGACAGGGACCGACCAATCAATGATCCAGCGCACCCATTCAGCCGGCGGTGCGCTTGCAGCTGCCATCAAACGGTCCTGCATCGCCCAGCCATAAAGCGCAGTCCAACCCACGATCAGTCCAATGGCAATGGTGGGAGCGATCCATGAAAACCTATTAGAAGCAGGCTCATAGGCCTCTTCGTAGTCGTATTCGGACAGCTCCAACGCTTCGCCGTGATCACCGCTTTCAGGCGTATCATCGACCGTCTCAGCCTCCGCTTGCGCTGAATGATCCTGCGCATCTTGCGCGGCTTTTGGGCCTACAGCCCTGATATGGTTTCCACCCGACATGCGCTGTTAGATACCACAGCGGGAGATAGGATAAACCCCGCATTAACTCCGATACGGCTATCTGTTGCGTCATGGCCTTTGAAGGTGGAGCCCTTGATGCGACTTTAGCAGCAGCTGCTGGAAGCGATTCTGAGCTGTTGAGAGAGTTACGCGGTGCGTTCATGGAGAGCGCGGAGAAGCAGTTGGATCTGCTCAAACGCGCTCGCTGTGACGGCAATTGGAATGTTGCGGCAATGCGGCTCAAGGGGCTAGCAGCCAGTTTTCACGCGCAAGATCTTCTACTTGCAGCGGAAAATGCGCTCGAAGCCGCGCCGGGTGAACCAACGGTCATCCGCGATATCGAAAACGTGCTCGTGCGTTTTGCCGGCAAAGACACCGGGCACTTTCAACTCTAGTCATCGCAATTTGATGGGGTTTGCACCGCAATCACGCTTGCTGCGTAGGGTGGTGCGCGCCTAGCGAGGTGTTGCGGCACGCATTTGTGCCGCCTTGCCAAGGGAATCCCCTGCATTGCGCACCGCATTGCTATCCGCTGTCGAACGCACTGAAACCGGCGAATTGCGCGCCGGATTGCTGCTGGGCGGACGCAGTGTGCTCGATTGGCAAGGGGAGTATGCCCGCATCCTTGGATGCGAGAGGATTATCTGCCTGTGCGATACGCCGGGGTCACAAGTGCTTGATCTGCAACGCAGCTTCGAAGGCTCTGGCGGCGAATTTCATGCTGTGCGCGGCAATATGCAAATCGTGAGCCTCGTGCGCGCTGACGACGAACTTGTCATGATGCGTGACGGCCTTGTTGTTGACGTTGACCTTTTGTCCGATTGGATCGGGCCAGAGGGTAAGCTTCGAAAAGCAATTGCGACGTTACCCGCCAAAAATGCGATGGTTGAGGCGCAACCGGCTGAATTTGAACGAATTGACCGCGAGCGTCATTGGGCCGGGTTGGCAGCTTTTTCGGCCTCAAAGGTCCACAAACTTGCCGATATGCCGCCTGATGGTGATGCAATGTCGATGCTGCTAAGATTGGCGTTGCAGTCACAAGTCGTATGCCAAGAATTGACGGCTGACACGCTGCAAAACTCAAATTGGCTCATCGCAAGCGGCGGCCAAGCGCTCGCCAGTAGAGAGCAAATCCTGCTCGATCAGCACGCGCCAAGAGCGCATTGGCTCGGTCCGGGCAGATCGATTTCAGCCGCAATTGTGCGAAGAATTGCTCCCAGAGGCTTGGAAAACGGTGGAAATCTGAGCGCAGGAATTGCCGCTGTTTTGATGGCCGGGGCGATTGGACTGGCAGGGATAGGGCAGGCGGCCGCCTCGCTTGGCACAGGTGCCCTTGGCGTGCTTGCGCTGGCATTCGGCGGTCATTTTTCAATGATGCGCAGCGCCCTGTGGTCAAAACCCGTTGGTCGCATCTGGCAATTGACTCCGGACTATTTGGTCGAAGGTCTTGTGCTTGGAATATTGTTGTATTGCAGCTATTTATTGGGTGTTTCTGCTACGGAATTGACATTGCCGATCGCGGCAGTTGGAGTGAGCCACTACCTCGGATTTAGGCGCTCAAACTCCATGTCAGCCTTTTGGAGCGATCGGACAACGCATCTTGCCGGTTTTGCCTTGGCCGCGGCGACTGGAGTGCTTCCCGAAGCTGTGGCGGTGTTTACGTTAGCGGCGATCATCGATCTGTTAGTTCCGCGCGCAAACTCGCAAAATGACGTTTAGGCTAACCGGGGCTTAACCATAGCCTGTGTAAGGGCTACGCAATGGGCGACGTGGCTATAGACCTGACCGGATCCGCTTCGGTGGATGTCATCCTGATGGATGAGCTCGCGCGGGCAAACCGCGCGTTGAGCGGTGTTGCGCCTGTCATTTCCCACATGCTCGAAAATTCCGGCCACACATTGGTCAGTGACGCTATTGTTGCGCGCTTGCGCGGTATGCTGTCCGATCTGGCCCGCCAATTGTTGCAGGCCGGCCAGCCGGACAATGGCCGTGGGCCGGTAGATCGCGAGCAAAGCGATGTTTTGACGCAGATTCTCGCAGACGATGCGACGGTGCTTCACCACCTTTATGCAATTGCGATGGAGGGGCACCTAACCGATCGTTTAGAGCAGCGTGCTGCCATCGATCCAGTGCTTAGCCCGTTGATGCAGGAACTGATCGCCTCTGACCAAGCGTCCATCGCTGAACTGGCGATGGCTTGCCTCGCGGCGCAATCACGCTTTTCCCAAGGGCAAAGGCGCATGCAATTGTCGCTGGGTGAACTGCCGCCAGAGCTGTTTTTGAATGTTCTGGATCGCTTTTGTAGCGCCAACATCGACCTTGATGATGATCTGCGCACTAAGGCAGTGCAATCGCTTAAGTCGGGGTATGATGAAGGGGCAGGGCGGCTTGGCCTTCTTGCCCGGATTGTGACAGCAATGCGCGAAGGATCGATTGCGGCGTTG